>Ga0210123_1000181_pt1 | contig 41717 bp, 45 predicted proteins | sample Muzzi_PWB_D2_FD_185535 | JGI IMG/M metagenome (GOLD analysis project Ga0210123, IMG submission 185535) | Wetland microbial communities from San Francisco Bay, California, USA, that impact long-term carbon sequestration - Muzzi_PWB_D2 (SPAdes) | ecosystem: Environmental > Aquatic > Marine >... | reverse complement strand
GCCTGCTTTCCTGACCGGTAAAAGAGAACTTGCTCTCAAATACCAACAGTTGTTCAAAGATAGCGAGTATCAGTTTGTAGAAGAACCAACCTATGCGAAATCCAATTATTGGTTAAATGCTGTTATGTGTCCTGATACTGCGAGTCGTGAGCACTTATTAAAGGTAACTAATGCGAGTGAGGTTATGACGCGACCAGTATGGCGGCTCATGCATCGCTTACCCATGTTTCAAAATGCAATGCGGGGAGATCTGTCCAACTCGGAATGGATTGAAGCCCATTTAATCAATCTTCCCAGCACCCCAGTTATTTAGCACTTTGTCCCGAGTCGTGCTGGGAAGCGGAATTTCAGCATTGATCATGGTTTCGAGATGTATCTTTTTCTACTATTCCTTAATTAATTCGTCCTCTTGATAGCTTCTCGAAGAAGAAGTACCTAATAAATCCCAGTAATAGAATGGTGAAATACCATTTCCGGGTCGTTTGAAGGTTATATTGATCGGAGTAAATTGCTCCCCTTTGGCAATTGATTGAGCTGCAACAATACTTTTACGGGCAATCGGCAGGTTTTTTTGTTCGGAGGGGGTGGGGATTTTCTTGGCACTGCCCATCGCAAGTTCTGTCTGCCTTATAGATGTGATCATTTGACACAGTTCCTGCGGTTCAAGAGATGCTTTGTGATCTGGACCTTGCATGGAGTGATCCAAGGTAAAATGTTTTTCTATAATTGTTGCTCCAAGTGCTACAGCTGCGATTGCGACGCTGATTCCCTGACTGTGATCTGATAAACCGACGGGTAAACCAAATGCCTGAGACAATGTGGCCAGCGACCTTAAATTGATCTCGGAATATGGCGCAGGATATTCGGTTGTACAATGCAGAAGAGATACCTTTTCTTTGAGCATTTTTTGTCCCTTCTCTGTTCCATAAGCTGCTAAAAACCGTTTTGTCGTGGGTTTGATGCGTGCTTTACCGTACCCAAAGGCAAGAACTGATAAGGCTGCTTCAATTTCACCCAGCGTGCACATCCCCGTAGATAAAATTACCGGTTTCTGGGATTGGGCAATCTTCAATAAAAAAGGTGCATTAGTCACTTCGCCGGATGGGATTTTGATTAGTGGTAAATCAAGATCTAGAATAAGAAAATCAGCACTTTCAAAATCAAAAGGGGTCGAAACGAATTGTATCCCAAGCTTTTGACAGTAAAGATGTAAATCATGGTGCTCTTCTTTACTGAGCTGTAATTTTTTTACCATCTCAAGCTGAGACTCTTCGCCGCCGGTTGATTTTAGCTGGTATTTGGCTTTAGGGGCGTGTTTACTGATGACCTTCGCCGCCTCGAACGTCTGGAATTTGACCGCGTCTGCACCCGCTTCGTGAGCGACATCGATTAATTTCTTTGCCAGATCGACAGAACCGTTATGATTGACCCCGGCCTCGGCGATTATTGTAGTGTGTTTCATTTCTGATGCGGTTTGTCGGTTAGTATGTAGTGTTGTTGAAAATTATATTTCAGAGCTGTAATACCAGATGAAGGATTAGGATTAAAATGTGCCGAGTTATGCAGAAGGCATATCGAAAGAAATGTCAAAAAACCTCTTTTGCGGATCTGCTCCAAAATCAAAGGATTTTAAAGTGTCCTTGATCCTGGGTGAAACATTGCCCATGCCGTAGGGTGTGACGGTCGATTTTAACTTTGTCTGAAAACCGTCGGAGAGAGCAAGTTTGATACTGCGAATAATTGATTTTTTATCATTGGTACAGTCAATTACCGAAGTCGCTCTCAGTCTTCCCTTCTGTCGATCGCCAATATTCACCGTTGGTTTTCTGAAAACGGGTACTTCTGATAAACCGCTTGAGGAATTTCCAATAATAACATCCACAAACTGCAAAGCGCTCAGATACCGTACCTGACCCAATGATTTGAAAAACCTACATCTGGTGTTATGCAAACGCACGTATTTATCGATGTGTTCTCCGATGATGTGTCCGGCTGGATCTGCGTTGTAACCAGTGAATATAATATTGCCATCTGGAAATGAGTCTAAAGCGGCCAACAATGCAACAATTGTATCCTCTGTTTCATGGATCTTTAAAGTAGTTGGGTGAAGGGTTACCAGAAAATTCAACTCGCTTAAATTAAAATTTATTGCTTGTTCGAATTCTTCACGAGTCAACAGCGGGGTATTCTTGATGTGGTCGAGACCTGGCGCACCAAAATTAAATACTCGATTTGGGGCTTCTCCTAATTGTATGACGCGCTTGTGATATGGTTCGGCCGCAACAAAATGAAGATAGGACATTTTAGTGATCGAATGTCTGATTGCTTCATCAATCGCCCCTTCGGTTGTTTCGCCCCCATGAATATGGGCAATTGGTACGTTGGCTATCAGTGCCGCCTGGGCTGCTGCAAGCATTTCGAATCGATCTCCCAGTATCACCAGGATATCCGGCTTTAAATCATCCAGGGCTTCTGCAAAACCGATCACCCCCAGGGCTATCGATTTGGAAATTCCTATTGGGGTATCGCTTGACAGCAAAATTTCAATTTTTTTATTGATTCTAAAACCATCTTTTTCGATGATTTGATAGGTGTTGTCAAACGCCGGAGAAAGATGGGTGCCTGTGACAATAATTTGAAGAGTGAGAGAGGGGTCGTTTTGAATCTCTTTTAATACCCAATAGAGAAGGCCATACTCAGCTCGTGTACCGGTAATAACACAAATTTTTTTTTCCATTGGCAGAGGAGACAATAAAAGTATTTTTGCAAGATAGGCTTATACAAAAAAGATGCAACTGAGCGCATTAGGTCTGGTTCTATCTCTACGCCTGTAGAAATATAGTTGCATCGTCAAAATTACAATAAACAATCAGTAAAGAGTTTCTCGTGGAACAGTAAAAAAGCAATTTCAAGTAATTATAGCCTACATAGCCTTAGGTAGGTTGTCAATCAATTCATGCCTGCCGGGAGCTTGAGCAAAAGGACTGGAAGGATACCATGAACCTGAGGAGATAAAGGTAAGACACCTGGTTTTCTATGATACATTAAGATATCTGACCTCACAGCCGATACATAGAAAGAGATATAGTTCAAGAGATCAATACCGGCTGCATTCGATAGAATATTGAAAGGCTTTTTGTATCTCTGCAGGTAGTTGCTACGATAGTCGAAAATGAGAGGACGACAGCAATGAGGAAATCAGCTGAAAAAAATTACTGTATTGTGGGGGCAAGTGGATTCGCCAGGGAAACATTGACCTGCTTGATAGATGCCGTTGCGCCTTCTCATAGGAAAATTGAAGAAATAGCAACCTTTATGGTTTTGGATAAAGATTTTGATGAACCGGAGATTATGGGCATTCCTGTAATGAAACAATCGACATTTGAACCTGAAAAATTTGAGGTTGTCGTTGCGATCGGAGATCCAAAACTGAGGAGAAAAGTAGTCACCGAGTTACCACCGGAAACCTGCTATACCACAATAATACATCCAAGCGCTATTATCTCAAGATGGGTGCAAATTGGCAAAGGAAGCATCGTGACAGCAGGCACCATATTGACATGCAATATAACAATTGGTGCACATGCGCACCTGAATTTGCATTCGACCATAGGACATGATTGTGTAATCGGTGATTATTTCACTGCCGCACCTGCAGTAAATATCAGTGGAAATTGTTTATTTGGCGATTGTGTAAATATGGGAACGAATTCCTCGGTACGCCAAGGCCTCAGGATTTGTGACAATGTAACAGTTGGGATGGGTGGAGTGGTGACAAAGGACATTGACAATGCAGGCGTCTATGTTGGTAATCCTGTGAGGTTGTTATCAAGGTAGAATGACACCAGAGATTATGATTGACACTTATGGTCTTCATGTATCAGTGAGGCATTATGTGCAACCGTAAAGGTTCTCACATGTATCTAAGGATTAGAGGATAAATATGAATTGGGAAAATGTCCTATTGCGTCAAGAAGACACAATTACTCATGCGCTGGAAGTAATTGACCACGAAGCTCTACAGATTGCTCTCGTGGTTGACCAGGATAGGCATCTTCTCGGAGTAGTGACCGATGGAGATATTCGCCGTGGTTTACTCCGAAAATTATCTTTAGATGCTGCAGTCTCGGAAGTAATGAATCGCAATCCAATTACAGTCAAAACGGAAATAGAAAAATCAAAATTGATTGAACTAATGGAGAACAGAGGGATATCGGCTGTTCCAATTGTCAAAGATGGTGTAGTTGTAGGGCTAAAAACGCTGCGAAATGTTCTGGCAAAACCTCATTTTGAAAATCCGGTATTTTTGATGGCAGGCGGCTTTGGCACCAGATTGCGACCTTTGACGGAAAACTGTCCGAAGCCAATGCTTCAGGTCGGTGGAAGACCAATGTTGGAAATTGTGCTCATGAGTTTCATCAAAGCTGGCTTTGTAAACTTCTATATCTCACTTCATTTTATGCCGGAAGTGATTCGCAGCCATTTTGGCGATGGGAGTCAATGGAATGTTCATATCACATATGTTTACGAAGAAAATCCGTTGGGCACGGGCGGGGCATTGGGTTTACTTCCTCCATCTATGCCGGACCTGCCCATAATAATGATGAATGGTGATGTCTTGACAAAGGTTCACTTTCAGAGCCTGCTTATGTTTCACAACAAAAATTCAGCGGGTGCAACCATGTGCGTGACCGAATACGATCATCAAATCCCGTACGGTGTCATCACAGGTGATGGAAGTAAAATAATCGATATGGTCGAAAAACCCATTCAACGTTTTTTTGTCAATGCCGGTATATATGTTGTCAGCCAGGAAATCGCGAGGTCGGTTTCAGCTAATCAGGTCATTGATATGCCGACCCTGCTCAAGCAAAAGATGGATGCAGGACAACGAGTGCTTATGTTTCCTATTCACGAATATTGGCTGGATATTGGTCAGATGGATGACTTCAACCGCGCCCAGGCGGACATCTTCAGTTTGCAAATGTAATCATGATAAATGGCAGGCGTGTTGTAGCTCTTGTTCCGGCTCGGGGTGGCAGTAAACGACTTCCACGGAAAAACATATTACCGTTATGCGGCAAGCCGCTCATAGCCTGGACCATTGAGGCTGCACTGCATTCGAAATATGTCGATCGGGTATGCGTGAGTACCGATTCTATTGAGATTGCGGAGGTTTGCAAAAGTATCGGTGTGGACGTGCCGTGGTTAAGGCCGTCGGAACTGGCTCAGGATACAAGTTCGACAAACGATGTGATTTTGCACGCCATAAATACAATGTCGGATATGACAAATGATATTGTAGTAATTCTTCAACCGACATCTCCTTTAAGGACCTTGAGACATATTGACGAATCCCTGGAGTTGCTGGTGGGGAGTGATGCAAAGGGAATTGTCTCCGTATCCGAATGTGAGCATAGCCCGCTATGGGCAAACACGCTCCCTGCCGACAAAGGAATGGGCGACTTCATCAAACCTGCAATCATGGGAAAACGCAGCCAGGAACTCCCAATTTATTATCGTATAAATGGAGCTATATATGCGTTCACAAAGGATTCGCTGGTATCCCATAAAGGAATATTTTATTCAGATGAAGTTTATGCGTATCCAATGGAGCGTAATTATTCTGTAGATATCGATACTGAATTGGATTTTATAATAGCAGAAGTACTATTACAGTCTGCTCAAAAAATATAATTTGTATTCTCACACCCCCCCCCAAAAAAACCTAACTATTCAATGGAAAACAGAAAAATATTTATCGAATACATCAAATTTAATTGCCGGAATTTTTTTATAACATATCCGGAAGATATCGTTCCAGAATTGTTTGATCACTTCTCTGTAATTCAGGATTTTCTAATTGAGGATATTGTTTTTTGGTACACAAGATACCGTAACATATTGTCAAGACAGAATTATTTCCGACACTTGCAACTTAATCCAAACTGGGAGGCAATATTTTATTATCGATTGAGCAGAAGAGCTTTTTTAGAAAATCCCCACAATGAAATGTTGCCGTTTCTGGCATCATTAATGAAATATAAATCCAGCGCAGAGTTGTATTACAGTACGAATATCGGTCGCCGATTCATGCTGATGCATGGTTCAGGAGTGGTCGTGGGTCCAAATTGTAGTGTAGGTGATGAGTGTGTTATATATCAGGGAGTCACTATCGGACAACAACATACCTCATCTCCCGATGAGAATGCAACCATTGGCAGCAATGTAAAAATTTTTGCCGGTGCAAAAATTCTTGGTAAAGTCTCGATAGGAGATGATGTCATAATAGGTGCTAATGCTGTGGTAACAAAAGACATTCCTTCTAATGGAGTATATGTTGGTGTGCCGGCGAGAAAAATTAAGACCAAAATAAAAAGTGCCGATTAATGCCAAGTTCTATGTAAAAAAAGTAATCCCTTTACCATACCTTCAACAATCTCACTTCTTCCTCCCGTTCAATATCCTCCAAAGTCAATTTTAAATCATCGCTGATATCATCGATATAGTCGAAAAGGATATCTTTTGCGGCAGCAAAGAATCGGGCCGCAGAATCATCATCCACCGCAAGAGCACTCTGAATGTAGACATTGGTGACAAATTGTTTGAAACCATTGGATAAGAGGGAGGTGGGGAGGAAGTGCGATTGGTTGTGGCCGAAATTGACTGCCTGATACAGATTTGTCAGAACTGATATCACCTCTTCTCTACTTTTGGGTTGCGCATGGCTGAAGCCTTTCAATGCATCAAAATATTCATCCACCTGACCCATCTGGTTAGTCTTTATGTGCTTGTAAACCTCAGCATATGAATAATGATTGTTGAAGCAGGCTGCTATATCCTGCAGCAACTTCTTCTTGTTAATTTTTTTAGAGAATTTTTGAGGAAGAGCATCGGTACTCTTGGGAGTTGCTCCGGTTATCAGGGCACCTTCGCCAACATTGAACCATTTGACCTCCGGATGCTCGGCAATTTTCATTTTGGTGGTCTGCAGAGACCATGACAAGACTGTAGTGGTTCGGATCGCAGCCCCGAGGTTGCCGGGCAGATCAAATTCGGTCGTTGACGTAACCTTGTCGTCAATCGGCAGGACATCATAGATGGTATTGGCCGCATGCATTTTTTCATGGTCATGGGGAGCTCCATAGTCAACACCAAAGAGATACACTTCGTTCACTCCCAGCTCGGCACACATTGCTATTCCGGAATTTGTCACGGTTGGATTGACGCAGGTGGTCACGGGATACTTGTCGCCCAAAAAAGATGATCCCGGGTCTCTGAACTTTTGGAAAACCAGGACGTCTTTGTAATACTGGTCGATGGATGGGCTTACCACGTTGAGTTTGAGCAGGGCAATTTGCTTTAGAAGATCGAGATTATGCCGTTCTTCAACCTCGACATAATGCCATGCCCGTTCCTGGACAACCTCATAGTCAGGGATAATCCCGGCTTTAAGCAGGGGGGTAATCGCCGAACCGCAGCAGACGATAATCGCGTCATTTTGATGTTTTTTTATATAGTCTAATGTTTCATTAAGCGATGGCCCGCTGCCAATAATGAAAGCGCGAAAAAAATTCTTTGTTTTTCTACCGGAAAAAAATTTATTACCCTTTTTTATATTACGTGCGCTGAGATAGAAGCCTCCTTTTTGATCTTCATACCAACCAGCATCCGCCTGCTGTCTCTCAACGCTATCAGACTGTGGCTCTTTTGAAATCATTTCCGAAATTTTTTCAGAACCCAGGTGGTTGAAACTGTAAAAGCAACTGGTGAGTGGCATCAGCCTTTGTTTAATAAAATCCATATTGATACTGATAGCAGCATCGGGAGTGCTTCCAATTACGAGATTAATGCTTTTGCCAGGGGGGGAAAAGTATTTAAAAATAAGATTCCAGGGGATGGTGTACAGCGAAGCAAAAAAGAGGTCCAGGTGTGGTTCGTAGATAGTCATGTAGCTGATTTTTTTTGTTTTTATCAGCTGGGTTAAGTGATAGCCAAGACCAATGCCATTAACCCTGAGCAGTGGAAAATAATCGCTCTTGTAATTTGCCAGTGGTGCCAAATTATCTATCCGTAACTTTAGATCACCAAAAATACCAGCCTTATATAATTTATCCAGCACCCCTCGTTGAATTGGATTGTTTTCATTCCATCTCTCTTCTCCTCCAATAATGAATGTATCGCCTATACGCGCATGACACGAAATCAGTTCTATGTTCTTACGTAGAGCATCCATATGATCATGCATAGTGAAGGTGGGATAGAGAGGCTTTTTATTTTTCATGCAGAGGATATTCGGGCTGTCATCGGGGTTACTGCACAGTCTATATTCTTCACATTGATGATTTACTACCGCATTGTAGAGATTAGGATGTTGCGCTTTGAAGAAGGCAAGGTTTTGCTCGAATAACTGGTTCCTAAAAGTATGGGGAAGCAGGGTGAGGGTTGTAGTGTTGTCACTTTGATGCGCGGTGGGGGCATTGGGAGAGGTCATGTGAAGATCCAGTTTGGTAGAATAGTTTGTCTAGGGTGTGAGCTAGAAAAAAAGATAAGATTTTCGACCAGGTATGAAAAGATTTTCCTCAATTTAGGACCAAATATCAAGGGCTATTATTGAAATAACAATGCTTTCTGGCTGTAATTGCTGAATAATTCAGTAGACTTCTAAAAAATTAAAAAAGATGATTTTTTACCTAAACCTTTTAATACAGAAAACCGATATGTAGACTAAGGGTAAAAATCATCAATGGATTTTGCCAAAGGTTAGCAATCAAAAACATACAAAAAAGGAGGGAGACACAGAGCAAGTCAGAAACACAACAAGGAGAAAGCAGTAAAAAAAGTAAGATGTAAGCGGGCAAGGAAGCCCAATTTATTAATTTCATGGAGGATTTACCATGGCCTTAACAATTAACACAAACGTAGCATCCCTTAATGCCCAACGTAACCTGGGTACCTCTCAGAGCAATCTGAACAAGTCAATGCAGCGCCTCTCGTCTGGTCTGCGAATTAACAGCGCCAAGGATGATGCTGCCGGTCTGGCTATTTCCGACCGTATGACTTCACAGATTCGTGGTTTAAACCAAGCTTCAAGAAATGCCAACGACGGTATTTCCCTGGCGCAAACTGCTGAGGGTGCATTGCAGGAAAGTACCAACATCCTGCAGCGTATTCGTGAATTGGCCGTCCAGTCTGCAAATGACACGAATAGCACCAGTGATCGATCATCCTTGAACGATGAGGTTACTCAACTGAAGGCAGAACTGGATCGTATTGCCGAGACCACATCTTTCAACGGCAAGAATGTTATCGATGGTACCATGACTGATGCCACGTTCCAGGTTGGCGCCAATGCCGGAACAAACCAGACGATCACTTTTTCCATTGATAGTGCTCGTTCTGCGGATCTTGGTGCGGAAACTGGATACACTGCATATGAGGCTGAAGTACTTGGTGCGTATACTGGTGGATCTGGTGGTTTTGGGTATACCCAAGTTGCCGGAGCAGGATCCTCTTCTGGAAGTGTTACCATAGCTACTGCATCTGCTACGGCAGGTGCCGGGGCGGCTGGGGATGTGATTCTCAGCGGTATGTCAACGGGTTCTATAACTGCTACAATATTGACTGCGTCAACCGGTAGCGCCATTACAGCTACTAGTCTTGATGTTGCAAACGCAATCAATAATGATTCCGTAGCGAGTTCGTTGGTTACAGCTACTGGTGATGGCACCACGGCAGTTGCGGGTGCATTGACCCAAACTACTGTGGGTAATGCCGAAGTTGAAGCTGCAGGAACAACGACGGTAAATAACCTTTCCGTTGCCACGCGTTCTCAGGCTGTAGTAACGATCGCCAGTGTTGATCAAGCGCTCGAGGATGTTGATTCCATTCGTGGTGGTTTGGGTGCGATTCAGAACCGATTTGAATCAACCATTGCTAACCTGAACAATGTTTCTGAAAACCTTTCTGCTGCTCGTTCGCGGATCCTTGACGCGGATATAGCAATGGAAACCTCGGATATGACCAAGCAGAACATTCTGCAGCAGGCTGGTGTGTCTATTCTGGCCCAGGCCAACCAGGCACCGCAGCTCGCTCTGTCACTCTTACGTTAATTAACTTTAACCTGGGGGCTGGATGTTTCAGCCCCCAAGAGAGCGCACCGGGGTAGACTCACTTTTGTGAAGTTTACGCATAGGAGTAGATCATGCAAGTTGAAGCAATTGGAGTAAGAGGATCATCGCTGCAGCAGTTTCCTAAGGCCAGCGACAATGTCGATGCCGGCCGAAAGGAACTGGACAAAGGGCAACCTGATCTGGATAAAACCAGTTCCGCTGAAAAAGGCGGGGTGCAGCCGGAAGAAATTCTCAGCCAGATAAAGGCGTTGACGGAAAACGGTTTGTACAGTGTCCGTTTTGAAAAAAGTCAGGAATTCGATGAGCTCATCGTAAAAATAGTCGATACAAAGACCAATGAAGTCATAAGACAGGTTCCCTCTGAAGAAGTTTTGGGGGTGCGGGCTAATATGGACGAGTTGCTCGGGAAAATTGTAAATACCACCCGATAAGCAAACTTAAGAAAAATTGTCTTACGTCGTAAATAATTAGTCACCAAACCCAGCTGAGGAGTATGGCATGGCAGAGATAAGTTTCGGTGGCCTCGCCACAGGTCTGCCCACGGAAGATCTCGTATCGGGGCTTATGGCAATCGAGCGTCGCCCCCTGGATCGGCTTGAAGCAGATAAGAAGTACGAATCTCTTCGGCTTCAGGCATATCAACAGTTTGACACTAAGTTAGATGATCTGCGCTCAGCCGTAAGTAATCTTAATATCACCAGCGAGGTCCGGACCACCAGGGTACGGATGAGTTCCGAGGAATCGGTTTCAGGATCTTCAAACGGTGCGCAAACGGGCAGCTATGATATAGCCGTTGCGCAACTCGCCCAGGTACAGAAAACCGTAACCGACGGGTTCGATTCCAAGGATGAGAGTATCCTGGGAACCGGTACCTTGTCGATTAACGGTCAGGTTATTGCTGTCGACAACACCAATAACTCCCTTCAGGATTTGATGGACTCGATAAATGCCGTCTCGGATGAGACCGGTGTTTCTGCTTCCATAATTAATGACGGTAACGAAACCGGAAATTATCACCTTGTTTTTACCGGTAAAGACGCTTCTACCAGTTTTACTGTCACCAGTAATCTCCTCGACGACGGCAGCAATCCCATTGCCGTTAATACCTTCGATGTTCGAACTGCCCAGCAGGCGATTGCCTATATTGACGGGATTCAAGTGGTCAGCAATACCAATACTCTTTCCGGTGTAATCTCCGGTGTTACCATCAACCTGAATAAGCAAAGTGAGATTATTACCCCGGCTTCTGGCGGAGACCCCGCTGTATACGCAACGAGTACTCTGAACGTCGAATCGGATACCGACAGTTTAAAGGAAAAGCTGTCGACCTTTGTCTCCAGCTATAACGAGATCATGGAATGGATCGTCTCGGGCTACAGGGATACGGCAGCAACCTCCGATACATCGTCTGAAGACGGCACAAACGAGGCTGAATCCCTGAGTGATTATCTCCGGGGCGATGCAACCATAAATGGTATTAAACGAAAGCTCCAATCGGTGTTGTCTGACGCAGTTGGCAGTAGCGGTTCCCTGCAGATTCTCAGTGAAATAGGCATAACTACCCAGAAAGACGGCACCTTACTACAGAATAATGCAAAATTGGATGATGCCCTGGAGTCAAAGTTCGAAGATGTTGTAAAGCTTTTAGCCGGTGAAGATTCAATTGATGGGGTAATGAAAAAGTTCAATTCGTATCTGATTGACGTTACTTCACCATCACAAGGCATGTATGCTGAAAAGAAAAGCCGTTATGACAGAGCAACAAAGATACTGGACAATCAAATTTCACAAAAAGAAGCACTTATCGGAAAAATTGAGGCACGAATCAGAGCCCAGTTCAACGCCATGGAACAGTTGGTGAGCGGTCTGAACGCACAGGGTGACTATCTGACCCAACAGATGGAGATGTTGTCGAACCTTAGCAGTGGAAAATGAAAATGAACGCCTATAATATGAATCAGTACCAGCAAAATCAGATATATACCGCATCTCCGGAACAGATCCTCTTGATGCTCTACGATGGAGCGATTCGGTTCACCCAAAGAGCAATTACTGGAATTGAAGAAAATCAGCCGGAAATGAAGGGGAGTGGTATTTCAAAAACAATGGCTATCATAGCTGAGTTTTCCAATTCTCTTGATCATGAGATCGGTGGGCAGATTGCCGGTGATCTTGACGCACTGTATGATTTTATGATGCGGGAGCTGGCCAGTGCCAATCTTAAAAACGATATAGAAAAATTAAAAACTGTTGAAAGGCTGCTGATGGAATTACGTAAGACCTGGGGCGAAGCAGTGGAAATTAACAAGAAAGAAATGGCCGCAGTGTCTCTAAATCAACAACATGATGACCCCAGCCGACTGGCAGTGTCGAGCTGATCAAGAATTTCCACGGCAAAATTCAGAAATAAGGTGCCGATAGAGTTATGCAGATAAACGATTTAAAAATTCTCGATCAACTCGTTCGGCAATCGCAGGAGGAGTATGAGGAGATTTATTCCCTGCTCCTATCCCTTGGTCAACTTGATTCGCACCCACCTGACGAGATAAGGAACTTTCATGAGAGCCTGCTCCGGTTGCAGAAAACGGCCCAACGAACCGACGATAAAATAACCAAACAGCTCAAATGCACCTCAATGTCCAAAACGATCGCAGAACAACTGAGAGGCCGCACAGCTCTGCAGCAGAACATTCTTGCTCTGGTGAAAGAGACAGCATCCAGAGCCAACAGTGTTAAGTCTCTGCTGGCCAGTGAGATGCAGGTCATCAGGCACGGCAGAAATGCATTAACCGGTTACAGAAGCAACTCTCCACACCAGGGAAGAATTGTCGATAAAAGATCGTGACGATTTGATCCACCTGTCAATACACAGAACATCCTTCCAGCGGAAAAAACACTACGCTCTTTTAGGCCAAGTTTATAATTTAGCTGATTACCCACAAAGCTCAGCCCTTAACACGGGATTTGGCCCACCCGTCTCACGGGACGCCATAAACCCATCCATGGGGGCTTGACTGTGGCCGTCCTGGCCACAGACACCCGTGAGATGGGTGGGCCAAATCCCTTCCGGCCGATAAAGCTGAGCTTTGTGGGTAATTAAAATAACTTAAGGGCACTATGAGAGATCTGTATGCTGTGATCATTCAACCCATCAAAGGCGGTGGATAGTGCGGCTTGATTGAACTGGCTGCTTTTCAGAGTCGCTCCCCGATTATTTCACTATTGTATTTGGTTGGGGGAGTGGTGTTTTGGTACTATACGGGCTATTTTCGAGGATAACCTGAGCGGCCCTGTTGGTCTTGGGGGAATAGAGGATTGGTGCAACCAGATTGAGGGAGATGTTCTGGTCAGGTGGAACAGTTACAACAGAGAGGACGTAGCAGGGATCTTCTTCCCCCATCTGTAAAGTTTGCCGTTCATCGCCATCTGGAACGACGCAGTAGTCGAGGAAAAAATTGGTGGGGTCGGTCAGGACAAAGGCAAATGCCGGATCATCGACACTTTGTATCCAGAAAAGCGGACCTTCTTTTTTGTTTGGCATGACAATAAAATTTGTCAGGCTTGGAAAGCCGATCAATCCTTCGGGAAAAATAAGAAGATTTTCCGGATCATATTCAATTTCGCCAAATCGAGAGACTATCTTTTTCATTATTTCACTTTGCTCGCTGTAATGTTGTCGCTCAAATTATCCAGATCCACCATATCCCAAGTGGCAGCGTCACGGTTTTCCTTGGCGATGCGGTCGAAGACTTCCTGGCGGTAGATTTTTTTATTTCGTGGGGCGTCAATGCCGATCCTGACGGTACCCCCCTTCATTTCCACAATCGTAATGGAGATATCGTCACCGATAACAATACCTTCTCCGATTTTCCTGGTAAGAACCAGCATGGGCGACTCCGAGTTGACAGCTTGCTATTATCTCCGTATTCCTTTTGGCAGAATCAGAGCTGTTTGGGTGAAAATCAGTACCGGAGTTAGCAAGCCTTTCCTGTACAGCCGGCCTAACATTCACGTTGCCTGCAGGGGTGATACGTATCCTGTCCGTGAATGATATTAATATGTATTTAAAAATAATCAAGAATCGAAATTTGAGAAACCCTCGACGTGACGTTGAGGGCCGCTTCGAACGCACTCTCTTTCTGAATGATATCATTGTAGACCTCAATAATGTCGGCATCCTGATATCTTGAGAGAATTTGTTGCAGATCCACCCGGGCGTCTTGTTGATGGAGAATAGCCGTATCGATTCGTTTCGCTCTGGCACCGAGTTGGCTGCGCAGGCTGCGGTTTTGGTCGGCAGCGATTTCAAGATTTTCTATCTGACTCTGGATTGACCCTCCCGGGCCGGTTACATCACTGACATTTCCTGCACGGATGGCCTCCTCGGTACGGGTAAGGACACTGAACAGATCAATTCTGTCGGACGCCCCGTCCAGGGTATTTATGGAAAGACCGACGCCGGCCAATCCATTCCTCCCGACAAGGTCTACATCCAGGGGTGAATTGGCAGTAATGTTGAAAGTGCCATAGACGGTCTGGCTGCCGCCGGTGATACCTCCCGAAGGTACAGTACCGGTGACTATCCCATCGACAATCGATTCGGTCAGGTCTATTTCCGAGCCATCGGACGGGCCGGTCAAAACCAGCGTACCGCTGGAAATATCGTAGCTGACGCCGTTTGCAAGAGTTCCACTCGTCGTGGTCAGATTGGTTGCACCGGGGCTGGCTGCCAGGGCGGAAGCAAGTCCGCCCAGGGTGTAGTCGTAGCTGCCCGATGGCCCGTCCAGGGTTACCGATACACTATTTCCGCCGGCTGTAATATCAAGACTGTACGTGTCTTCGGTATCGACAAGATTGGCAAATGAAAGTGGCCCGAGATCGGCCAAGGCAGGATTTGTACTCGCTGTGAGACCGGTACCCGGTTGGCTGAACAGAGCGGCTACCTTACCGGCATAGTTATTTTCCCCTACTGGATCGGTTAGATCGGTGTCACCAGTGATCAATACCCTGTCTGTTGCGGTTCTAATGAGAATATTATTGCCAGGCGTGCCTACTGAAAGAGGGCCGGAGGTCATAGTCTCCCCCTGATAAGGATTTGCAGACCCACCTGCGGCGATTTGGTTTGTGATTCCCATAAACAGTTCATTGCCGGTCAGGTTGGCTTCAATGTATTCACCGGGGGTGATTTCCAGCCTGGTTGGATGGTTGTCGCCATGGTAGAGGTAAGGCCAGGTGGTGACATCGGTTACATCATAGAGGGCCGGATCGTAAGCCGGATTTTCCGTAAACGGTATGGTGTCTTCTTCATACCCGGCAAAGATATATTTGCCGTCGACAACGGCATTGGCTGCATCGAGCAGCTCGTTCTTCAGCTCGGCAATTTCGTCGGCAAGAGTGGCTCGATCTGAATCGCTGAGGGCACTGTTAATCGCATTTATGGAAATTTCCTTGACCCGAACCAGAATATTCTCTACGTGGTCAAGGTGTCCATCGGCTGCAGCCATTTTGTCGCCGGCTTGCCCCATGGTTTCAAGATAGCGGTTATTCTGCTGGAGTTGTGTTCTGGTCGTGAGAACAGGGCGGATCGCCCCCGGATCATCCGAAGGTCTGTTCAACTTGAGGCCGGTGGCACCCTGGTTGCGAAGGACCAGCAGGTCATTGGTAATCCTGTCGAGGTTTGTCTGCATTAACCGGTAAGTCGAGCTATCCGTCACTTTCATAGAGCACCTATAGTATCCGAACTATCTTTTAATACCTAAAATCGTGGTCATCATATCGTCAACGGTTGAAAGGAACTTGGCTGAAGACTCAAAGCCCCGCTGAAATTGGATGAGGCTGATCATTTCTTCTTCCAGTGAGACTCCAACAAGTCCATCCCGAAAGTTTTCAAGCTGGTTGAGAGCGTCTTCAGCACCTTTCAATGAAAGCTGATTCTGGTTGCTTTCAACACCAACCTTGGCGGCCATCTTGCCGTAGAGGGAATTGAAGTTGTCGACTCCGCCGATTAAATAACTGTCGCCGATATTTGAGAGGATCAAGGCGTTACTGTTGTCACCAGGGGCGACGGTGCCTGGAGGCGGTCCGGGATCGGGGGCTGCGCCGGCGGCTATTTTCGTTGGATCGGTTATGACCACACTTATCTGTCTGGCAGCACCGGCATATTCCGCGGCAGTTGGAGCTGGGCCGGGAGGCGAGGCCACATAGTTTGGCGGTATATTAAAAAAGAGATTCCCGGTACTGGAATCGAGGGCGCCCCCTGCCTGATGCTGGAGATTCACCTGGACACTCAGCTCATAGGCGAGTTTGTCGAGATCGGCATTCAGGCCGGGGATGAAATTGTCACGCATGTCGACGAGTCCCTGAAATTCACCACCCAAATTTCTCAATTCCAGATCTCTGGTAACGCCTCCTGCCTGCAGTTGCAATGTCAGATCCGAGCCGGTCTGAAGTGCGGTAATGGACATGGCCATATTACCCTGGACCAGAGGCATGCCACCCGGAAGTGCGACCGACAGCATGCCATTTTCGTTTTCATAGGACTGGGCGCCGAGGGTCTGGGCCAGTGATTTTGCGACCATATCCCGTTGATCTCGCGCGCTGTTTGCCGTCTGTCCATTTATTTCGACTGTATAGATCCGATCGTTAAGATCGGCAATCTCCTTGATCTGGGAGTTTACCGCATCGAGTTTTGAGAGAATGGTGTCGTTGATATTTCCTTTTATTGTGTTCAGTTCATCAACGGTATTGTTGAAACTGGTCGCCAGGACCTGCCCCTGGAGAATGACATTGTTGCGCTGGACCAGATCGCTTGGGTCGGCTGAGAGTTCCTGCAGGGAGTCGAAGAAATTATCGATATCGGAAGAAATATTGTCGTCGGTAATGTTAAAGATTCGTTCCAGTTCGGAAAGAGGTCGGGTAAGCGCATCCTGAAGGCCGAAATCCACGGCTTTCTGCTTAATCTGTTGATCAATAAACACATCATGGTCTCGGCTGACATCGGTGATCTTAACGCCCTGGCCAATGAAGAAATCGCCGAAATTCATAGCCGGATAGGTTTCCAGCACGGTTTTCTGTCTGGAATACCCTTCCGTATTTACGTTGGAGATGTTGTTGCCGATGACCTCGATCGTTTTCTGGTTGACTTCAAGAGAGGTTCGGGCGGAATTGAGTGCGTTGAGGAGACCGGCCATATCAGATTTTCCCTGACAGCAGTCGGCCGTTTACCTGAGAGGCGACCGAATAAGCTGATGACGAATAGGTTGAGGTAACGGTTCGTTGGCCGAAAAATTCCATGGTCTGCCTGATCCAGCCCAGAGTCGATTTGAAGAGGAAGGCGTTGCGCCGGTTTTCTTCCTTGATCTGGCCGGCTATGGGTCTGTCCTGCTCGTCGATCATTTCAACATGGGCCAGAACCTTGACAAGTTCTTCCTTGGCATTCATGGCGGCGATCATTCCAGGCATATCGAGTGCCTTTGCACATTCCCTCTCTTCGAAAATGAGGTCGCGTAATCGAACAAGATATTCGTGCGTAGTCCTTGATTTCATTTTATCTGCCTTCAACGAGAAACTGGAGGAGCGAGGCGGAAACCTTTTTCAGGTCCGGTTCATAGGAGCCGTCTTGTATCTGTGACTTGATCTGCTGAATACGTTCAGCCCGTTCAATGTCACCACTCTGTGATGTTTCTTTAGCCTTATTGACGTCCTGCAGCACCGAGGAAAATTGAACCTTGTCCTGTCCTGTTATCTCTGCATTTTTATCGGTCTGGACTTTCTGCGGTTTTTTGAGATTACCAATTTGTCCCGGTCCGCCGATTCCAAAAAATTCTACGCTCATGACTTCACCTGGATTTGAGATTCTGGGCTTTGGTCAACAATTGCCCATGCATCAAGTTTTTTCATTACATTATCGTAGGAGATGGTTACTGACTCTGAACTATACTTTAATCGCACCTGATCGATAGTAAATTGTAATTTTTCCTGGCGATCAAAAAGCTCGTCCTCTTGATATGAAAATGATTCAATCGTCTGAATATTTGTAAAAAGATATGGTGCAGAAAGCGAGTTGCTTGCGGTGTACTCTATCATTTTCTGCCTCCCTGCTGCGTTATAGTGGTGCTTCCCTGCACTTGAAGCCGGTTAATTTATGTTTTCTTAAGGTTATTATCGACAGGGTTTTGATAAAACTTTAGTAACCTGGAATTTCTTTTTGCTCTTTGACAATAAAAGCTGAGATCCCGATGTCCATTAAAACAACAAAGAAGAGCCTGACTTCTTGGCCGGCTCTTGGAGAGGAGGGAGGTGATGGCTAAATGAGGTGGAAGGAACTGGTCAGGTGACAGAGAGCGGACTATTTTTTCCTTTCGATAAGTCCGGCCATCTGCTGGTACAGTGCCTCACCTATGCCTAACCCCTTGCCCTTGGTGGCGGCTTTGGCGGTCTCCATATCGAGCATTTCCGTGTACATTTCCGTAGACATATCCTTTTCAAAAAGCCCGCCATCCGGCACGGCCTTGCGCATTGCCTTAAACATCTCCATGACGAACATTGTTTCAAATTCCTGGCTGGATTTCTTCAACGATTTTAAATCATTTGTTTTCCGATCGAGGTTCGGCTGGGTAAGAGGGCCGGTAAGAATCCGTGGATCTATTTTGAAATCCATGCTGAACAACTCCTTATTTACAGAATGATAAGTTCGCCATAGAGAGAACCGGATGCCTTTATCGCCTGGAAAATAGCAATCAGGTCTCGTGGAGTGGCACCGATAGCGTTCAGGGCGCTGGCGATCTCGCCGATGGAAACTCCCTTGTTCATATCGAGTACCACCAATTGACCGTCTTCTTCGACCACTGATATATTGGTCTGCGGAGTGACGACGGTGGTGCCATCGGCCAGAGGATTCGGCTGCGAGACATTGTAATCGTCACGGATGATCAGGCTGAGATTACCATGGGAGACAGCAACGGTGGAGAGGCGGATATCCTTGCCCATGACGACGGTCCCGGTCCGCTCGTTAACAACTACTTTAGCGGTCGTATCCGCATCAACATCGAGCACTTCAACTGCTGAAACAAAATCAACCAGCTTATTCCTGAATGGTTCAGGTATCTTGACCTGAATAGTACCGGGGCTGTCCGGAAAGGCAGTCCCTTTACCGAACTTTTTATTAATTGTTTCGGCCATATTTGAGGCAGTGGAAAAATCTGCATCCCGTAACTGATACTGCAGGTGCCCGTCGGCACCTAAAGGAACCGTAATGGATTTCTCAATGATTGCTCCGCCGGCAATGCGTCCGACGGTGGGATGATTCTTTTGTACCTGCGCTGCCTTGCCGCCAAAGGAAAAAGCTCCGAGCGTTAGCGGTCCCTGGGCAACGGCATAGACGTTGCCGTCCGCACCGACCAGAGGCGTCATAAGCAGGGTGCCGCCGGCAAGGCTCTTGGCATCGCCCACCGATGAAACCTGAACATCAATGGTCGATCCAGATCTGGCAAAAGGGGGCAAAGAGGTTGTAACCATAACAGCAGCAACGTTTTTCACCTTGATGTCATTGATATTGTTTGGGTCGATGGTAATACCCTGTCTGGTCATCATATTGTAGATGGCCTGCAGGGTAAAAACCGATTTCTTCATGTCATCACCGGTTCCATTGAGACCGGTGACCAGACCATAGCCGAGCAGCTGATTGTTGCGGACTCCACGGAGCTGGGCCAGGTCTTTTACCCTGGCCGCCTGGGCGTCGAGTCCGGTCAACACCGAAAAGAGACCCAAAAAGAAGACGAAAACAAGCAGTGATTTCATACTGAACACCAAGATAGTATCGCAGATTTTTTAGATTTTATTTAGAACGGCCAGATATTGTCGAGCAGGCGCATCCCCCAGCCCGGACTCTGTTTATCACTTATCGCCCCTTTGCCGGTGTAGCTGATTCTGGCGTTGAGAATTTTTGTCGAACTCACGGTATTTGCTGCCGTGATATCCACCGGTCTGATGATCCCGGTCAGGTAAATAATCTGTACTTCATTGTTGACCATAACCTCTTTGCCGCCACGGATTTTCAATTGTCCATTGGGATAGCGTCCTACCACCTGGGTAGTGAGGGAGGCGACCAGATCTTCTTTTCTGGTAGTTGATCCGTTGCCGTCAAAACCACTGGTGAAATCGGCATTGACCAGATTACTGAGATCGATTGTATTATGGGCTTCGGTGATTGCCTTATTATTTTCCAATCCGAAAAAGTTGGTCAGCGATGCCGAGATATCCGATGATCGGTCAGTCGAGGTGGATGCCTGTTTGGAGGCGCTGGCCTGTTCGGAAATGAGTACGGTAACAATATCACCGATATCTCGAGCCTTTCGATCGGAGAACATTGATCGGTTGCCCTGCTGCCAAAGCGAGCCGTCTTCCGTTATGGCCGGGCTGGGGTCATGAATTTCTTCCAGAGGTTCCTGAATGGCTATTATCGGCTGCTGCGTCTTGGCACAGGCGACGAGAAGCAGGGCGCAACAGACAAGTAAGAGTTGGGATTTCATTTCAGAGCATAACCTCCACTATACCGGGTGCGGCAACCCGGCCATAGATGACTTTGTTTGAGCTGATATTCTTCACCTGAATCATTTGATTCAGAATGCCGTCGCTGTAGGCAAGCCCGAGTGTTGTCAGATGCATTGGCCCGGCATTGGCGACAATCTTTACCCGTTCACCGCGGTGAACCAGAGGAAGTTCCTCAACCATCGAGGCGAGAACCGGCGAACCGGCTCGAAGACTTCTTCTCAGCTTCTTGCCGACCAGTTCCTGAACACTGGAGCCAACCTTGTCCATGGTGCTTATGTCCAAGACCCTGGTCGTCAGTTGTCCCGCGGAAAGAATTTGCCCTCTTTGCAATGTTGTTGCGGCAACGACAACATGGGCCAGTGCCTCAATTTTTCCACGAACCGACATGTTTTTAACAACTTTCCTGTCAACCCTGAAAATGATTGAGAAACGTGAGCTGCCTAGAATGCCTGGATCTGAAGGGATGACCTCATAACTGAGCTCTCCGGTTGGTAGCACAAACGGCAAGGGCAGGGAACTCGGCACAAAGCGCATTTCCGCTTCGGGCAGATTGGTTTTGTTCTTCTTGATAAATTCAGCAATAATTGTGCTGATTCTCTCGGCTCCGATATGTATTCCGCGCCTCAGTACCGTGACTGCCGGGGAACCGGTCCAGCGGATTTCGCGGGAGAGAGATTGACCGGCAACCAGGTTCTCTTTGATGGTAAGAGAGCGTAGGACACATTTTTCGCCTGGGGCAGGAGCCTGGCTAACGGTGAAAGTTGCCAGTGCCCTGGTCATCTCGGTCTCGGCATCAAAATCGGCAATATCGCCAAGCCTGATGACTGAATCATCTACAGACGCTTTCTGCTTAAAGGATATCTCTAAACCGTTAGCCGCTTGCGTCATGCCGATAAACAGGCAGAATATAAGGAATATCCTGGTCATGGTTACACGAGGTTGTTGGTGGTTTGCATCATTTCATCCGAAGTCTGGATGGTCTTCGAATTTATTTCGTAGGCCCGCTGGGTGGTGATCATATTGGCCAGTTCTTCGACTATGTTGACATTTGAGCCTTCGAGATAGGTCTGGAGCAGGGTGCCGAATCCATCTTCTCCAGGCGTGCCGGTCTGGGCGTTGCCGGAGGCTGAGGTTGCCTCGAAGAGGTTTTTGCCGATCGCCGAGAGACCCGAATTGTTGGTAAAGGTAGCCAGCTCAATGGTGCCAAGCTCGGTACTCTCTGAGTCCGACCCGATGGTGGCGCTGACGATACCCGATTCGCCGATGGAGATCTGTTTGGCCCCATCCGGGATGGTAATGGCCGGAAGAATCGGGTAGCCGTCGGAATTGGTCAAACGGCCATTACTGTCACGTTTCAAGGCGCCTGCCCTCGTGTAGCTGGTGTTGCCGTTTGGCAGTTCCACCTGCAAAAAACCATCACCTTCAATGGCTACATCAAGCTCATTTTCGGTAAGGATCAGATCCCCTTGGGAAAACACCTTGGTGACCGCGGCCGGTTTCACCCCGAGGCCGATCAGAATCCCTGTAGGGGACTCGGTGTCCGCCGAGGTCTGACTGCCCGGCACCTCCATGGTCTGATAGAGCAGATCCTGAAAGTCGGCCTTGCTTTTCTTAAAGCCGGTGGTGCTGACGTTCGCCAGGTTATTGGAAATTACATCGATATTCAACTGCTGACTGTGCATTCCAGTGGTGCCGGTCCAAAGTGATCGGATCATAATTATTCCTTCGAGCCTGATTAAGGTGATGACTGCCCCCTGACAGGCAGGGAGCCATTTCGTTATTAATGGTTTTTAGCCAAGGGTGCCCAGCTCTTCCTGCTGTTCGCTGATGGCTGCATAACTCTTCAGCACCTTATGATAGGTCTCAAAGGTGCGGTAGTTGTCGATCATCCGGGTCATGCCCTCGGCCATATTGACATTGGACTGTTCAAGGGTGCCTTGAATGACGCGTGAGTTTTCGCTGGGTATTTCAATGCCACCCTTCTCTAACGAGAAGGTCGTGTCGGCTTCGCGGGCGAGCTTGGTTTTATCTTCAATATCGACAATGGCCAGTTGGCCGACTTCTGCTCTTGTACCTTGTGGTCCCATGATATAAATGGTTCCATCGTCGCCGAAGACAACCTTGCTGGTATCGGTGTCTGGAACGGTGATCGGGCTGTTGCCACCATCGAGCAGCGGCAGACCGTTACTCGTCGTCAACTGACCTTGATTATTGATCGCCAGGTCGCCTCTTTTGGTATAGAGGATATCCTTTGGTCCCTGCACCTTGAAAAATCCTTCTCCCTGGATGGCCAGATCGAGCGGATTCTCGGTTGTTCGCATGGCTCCCGGGGAGAAATCGGTGTAATTTTTTTTGATGCGGTCAAAATTAAATCCTTTGGCGGCACCTGTCTGGGTCGCTTCTTTGAGAATGGATTCGAAGCTGACACTGGATTTTTTATATCCGCTCGTGCTGATATTGGCCAGATTGTTGCTGAGATTGGCTATTGCCTGTTCTCTTGCGATAGCACCTGCCAGAGCGCTGTATTTTCCTGAAACCATGACTATTTCCTTTCGTGAGGGAGGCAAGCGTTTTTGACTACCATTCTTATCGGCCGTTTGCCCGGTTTCTTAAATTTTAGGTGACGGTATCCGCGGCAAAATTTCCCTGTGCCAACCGGGAAAGATTTACCAATTGCTGGGCTTCATGGGTAGAGATGGTCAAAGTAGCGGCGATTTCTTCGACTGATTTCCCCTCTTGGGCAAGGGACTGAAGAGAGCTGTATTTATCGGATGCGACCATATCGGTATCATTTGCCTGAACCTGCAAACGGGTCTTTTGCAACTGTGTGGTCAGCGCCGCCATTTTGAGACTGTCCTGGAATTCGTCAAGTTTCTCCTGCCTGTCTCTAATCTCAAGAAGCAGCTTTCTGGTTTGATCGACAGAGACCGCGGTCTCGGTCAGCTGCCGGGAGAGGAGTCTGTTGTCCTTTTTTACCAGAAAGATCATGAAGATCGAAAGAGCGCAGAGCACTGAAGGCGCTAATAAAAGAAAGAGTGAAATGTTGCCATGATCCATAATTACACCTCTAAGGTATTAATAGAGTCGTGCTTCGAGTTTGGTCTTCAATTTAATCAGCGCCTGGCTGTGCAGCTGAGAGACTCGCCCCTCCGAGAGTTCCAGAACCTCGGCAATCTCTTTCTGGGTGAGTTCCTCATAATAATAGAGTGAGACAACCAGCCGTTCTTTGTCAGACAGTTGGGCGAGGACCTCGGCTATCTTCTCGGTCAGTTGTTGCCCTTCGATTCTGGCCCCGGGGGAGATATCGGCTCGTTCATCCACCAGGGAATCGAGGAACGAATTCCCCTCCTGTGAATTATCCAGCGTTTCGTTGAGGCTCACGCAACCGAGATGACTGACCTCGCCGAGCATGGTACGGTATTCGTCTAAAGAGAGGTGCATGGCGTCTGCAACCTCATGGTCTTCGGGATCCCGGCCGAGAGAGAGTTCCAGATCGACAATGGCTTTACCTATTCGGCTCTGCTTTTCCCGAAGCGATCTTGAGAACCAGTCGAGCTTGCGCATTTCATCAAGAATCGCCCCGCGAATCCGATATTCGGCAAAGGTCTTAAACAGAATGTTCTTTGCCGGATCGAATTTATTTGCCGCGTCGAGGAGGCCGAGCATTCCCGCACTCTTCATATCATCCTTATTCATGAAGGAGGGGACCTGGGTAACCATTCTGCCGACCAGGATGTCGACCAGATAAAGGTGGTCACGGATCGTTTTGCTCTTGTCGTCGGGATGTGGGCTCGAAGTGTAATGCATCGCCGCTTAGTCTCCCAGATTCAGGAGTTTTTTCCAGAAAAATTGCAGGTTCCCTTTTAGGCTTGTCTGCGAGGGTTCAGAGCAGATTCTACTTGCCAGTTGCTTGAACGCTGAGGTGACCTTCGAACCCGGGACCATTTCACTGATGACCTTCTGTTTTCTGATCGATTCGATCATCTGCCGATCTTCAGGGATGGACCCGAGGTAATCGATGGAAATATCGAGGTATCTGTTGGCGACCATGGTCAGTTTTCGATAGACATCCAGGGCATCGCCTTCTGTTCTGATTTGATTGACTACCAGATTGAAATTTTTTTCGTGATACTGGGTAGACAGCAGTTTCATCAGCGCGTAAGCATCGGTGATAGCAGTAGGTTCCGGGGTTGTGACCACCAGTATCTCCTGGGCTGCGGTATTGAAATAGGTCACATTCTCGGAAATACCGGCCTCGGTATCGATCAGGACATAGTCGAAATGATTGTTCATCGCATCGAGGCCATCCAGAAGTCGCATCTTCTGGTTGGAATTGAGCCGGGTGAAATTCTGGATGCCGGAACCCGCCGGCAGGATTTTAATGCCGAGGGGGCCGTCGACCATGATATCCTGAAGTTCGTACTCTCCGGAAAAGAAATGATTCAGATTATAGGCAGGGGAGAGTCCGAAGACGACATCGATATTGGCAAGGCCAAGATCCGCATCGAGGATCAGCACCCGTTTATCCATCAAGGCCAGATGGTAGGCGAGATTGGCGCAGACGGCTGTTTTCCCGACACCGCCTTTGCCACTGGTAATTGAATAAACGGTTGTAACCTGCTCGGGTACGGCCAGCGGGTTGTCCGGGCGGCTGGAATTTTGATCCCGCAATGTTTTTGCCTGATCTTCAGCCAAGTTGGATGTATTAGCCATGCATGGATCCTTCGTGTTGAGACATGATCAACTCTGCAACAGTTTTCGGTGAAATTTCCAGTAAATCTTCGGGAACTCTTTGCCCATTAGTCACATAGGACAATGGGTTGGGGTTCTGAATCTGTATATTGAGGAGTATGCCAAGACTGGAACACTCGTCTATCTTGGTGAAGATGGTATTGCTTATCCCCAAGGTACTAAAACGTTCAATGGTGTCGAGAAGTTCATTTTCCCGCGTTCCGGCAGAGAGGACAAGGTGTTTGTCGATATGCAGTTCCGGCTTGAGAAAAGAGGCAAGTTCGTCGATGCAATAGCTGTCTCTTGGACTTCTACCGGCAGTATCGATGAGGATCAGCTCTTTGTCCTGATGCCTGGCAATAGCCTGTTCCAGTTGCTCCGGGCTAATGACGACATCCACCGGCAGATGCATAATCTCTCCGTAGACCTTCAGTTGCTCGACGGCGGCAATCCGGTAGGTGTCGATGGTGATCAGGGCGATTGAAGGAGAAACTCTACTCAGATACGAGGCGGCAAGTTTGGCAAGCGTGGTTGTTTTGCCTACGCCGGTAGGGCCTACCAGGGCGATCCGCTGTTGTGGCTGGCCCGGTTCAAAAACCGGAATTTGGACCTCAATTAGATCCTGAATGGTGGAAACAATGGTCTTTGTGACATTTTCCGGATCGAGTAATTCCTTTTCTGTAAGACTCTGCCGGAGAAAGCCGGTTATGGTACGGGAGGTCTCAACGTTGATCCCACGGTCGACAAGCATCGACAGGATATGGTCCCCGTGGATGGAATTTGCAGTCAAGTGTTTGGCAAAAGCGGTATCCCTGACTTGAAGAGCAGATTGCTTGTGTTCTTTTTCGGCAGATTCTTTTTCTGTAAGCCTGGTTACCTGCATGGCCAGGTCTTTTACCAGATCTTTCAGCTCGATGACCTCGCTTTGCAGGCCATCATCGAGGGCCCTGCCCCCAGCCTGATTTTCTTTCAATTTTTCCTTCAATCCAGAAACGGCTTTGGAGGGCGGCTGGGTATTGAGGTAGTTCTCTACCGGATCATCGACGATTTTGCGGAAGCCGGTACCTTTATTGCCGGTTGGGCAGTGCTGGTTTGTCTTGTCCCGGCTGTATTCCCCTTCACTCTTTTTCGATTGAGAAAAGTCGGTATCGATGGCTGCAGTTATTTCCAGCACCGGCTTGCCTAGGATCCCGAGTTTGCCGTTTCGGACAGTTCTGGTCGAGAGAATAAGGGCATCGGGGCCAAGTTCCTGGCGGATCTGTTTCAGGCCCGAAGCCATGTCTGTTGATTCAAAGACTCTAACTTGCATCCAGGTTCACCGTTCCAAGAGATCTGACTTTAAGATTGGGGGTAATTTCGTTATGGGAGAGAATAGTAAGGGATGGATAATATCTCTCCGTTAAACTGCGAACGTAGGGACGTATCTGCGGTGCAGAAAGCAGGGCGGGGCGGCTGCCGCCGTCGAAAAGAGGAATCGACCGGCCGATACCATCGAGGATTCTCTGGGCAATGACCGGGTCAAGCGACAGGTAGCTGCCGTTCTCCTTGTGCTGTACACCGTTACGGATAGCATCTTCGGCGGCTTTTGCCAGGGTGATCACCGGAATGACGCCGTCAACCGCCAGTTCACTGCTGATAGTCCGGGCCAGGGCATGGCGGACGTATTCGGTCAGAATGTCAGTATCCTGGGTGGATGGTGCCCAGTCGGCCATGGTCTCAAGAATGGTACGAAGATCACGAATGGAAACCCCTTCCTTTAAAAGATTCTGCAGCACCCGCATAATCGTTCCGAGTGACAGAACAGCAGGAATCAGGTCCTCAACCAGTTTTGGATAGCTGTTGGCCAGATTTTCCAGCAGCCCCTGAACTTCCTGACGACCGATGAGTTCGTGCGAATATTGTTTGATTATTTCACTGATATGGGTGGCCACCACCGTCGTGCAGTCGACCACTGTATAACCGGCAATCTGGGCCCGGTCTTTTTTGTCGGAGGTTATCCAGATGGCCGGCAGCCCGAAGGCTGGTTCCGTAGTGGCAATGCCTTTCATCGTTTCCGTTACCATGCCTGGATCCATGGCCATGAAATGTCCGGGCAGGATGTCGGATTCGGCGACCTTCACCCCTTTCAGGGAGAAGGTATACTGATTGGGCGAAAGTTGAAGATTGTCTTTAATGTGCACCGGCGGAACAATAAAGCCGTTATTCATGGCAAACTGTTTACGAATGGACTGTATCCGGTTGAGCAGTTCGCCATCCTGGGCCGAGTCGACAAAAGGGATCAGGCCATAGCCGACTTCTAACTGCAGCAGATCGACGTTGAGCATCTCTTCGTAGTTTTCCTCTCGTTTCACCGCGGGCTGTTCCGGTTGCTCCACCACTACTTCAGCCGCAGCCTTCCTGGACTGGTCGAGATGGAAGGCCAGGGCGGCAAGAGACAGGGAGAGGATAATAAAAGGCAAGAAAGGCAGTCCCGGGATCAGGGCAAAGAGAATGAGGATGCCGGACACTACCCAGAGCGCCACCGTGTTGAGGGAAAACTGCTTTTTCAGATCTCCGCCAAAATCCATGTCACCAGTGGTTCTGGTGACCAAAAGACCTGCAGCGGTGGAGATGATCAGGGCCGGGATCTGGCCGACCAGGCCATCGCCTACGGTTAAAATGGTATAGTTCGCGGCTGCTTCGGCCATCGGCATCCCTTTCTGGGCGACCCCGATGACGAAACCGGCACCGATATTGATAAAGGTGATAACGATACCTGCAATGGCATCGCCCTTGACGAATTTCGATGCACCGTCCATGGCGCCGTGAAAACTGGATTCCTTGGCAATGCTTTCCCGACGGCTTCTCGCCTCATCCTCATTGATCAAGCCGGCATTGAGATCCGCATCGATGGCCATCTGTTTTCCAGGCATGGCATCGAGGGTGAAACGGGCGGCAACCTCAGCCACTCGACCGGCACCCTTGGTGATGACCATAAAGTTAATGAGCACCAGGATGGCGAAGATGACCATGCCCACCACATAATTACCGCCGACCACAAACTGGCCAAACGACTGGATGACCGCACCGGCGGCACCCGGGCCTTCATCGCCGTGAATGAGGATAAGGCGAGTGGAGGCAACGTTCAGGGAGAGCCTGAACAGGGTGGTGGTCAAAAGAATCGATGGGAAGATGGAAAAATCGGTCGCCTTTATCGTGTATAAACTGATGATCAGGATTAGCAGAGCGATGGTTATATTCATCGACAGAAACAGATCGAGAACGATCGACGGCAGGGGGATGATCATGATCATCAAAATGGAGATCAAACCCAGGGCGGCGACGACGTCACTGCGGCCAAAGAGCTGTTTGAAACGTAACCCGGTCAGGGTGTTTTGTACGTCAGTCAGTTCCATCAATGCATCTTTCCTTTCAATGAATATACGTGGGCGAGTATCTCGGCCACAACTTTAAAGAGATCTTCCGGGACATGTTCACCCAGATCTAGTTTATGCAATATTCGAGCCACTGGTGGGTTCTCGATGATGGCGATATCGTGCATTCGGGCGATTTCTCGTATCTTCATGGCTACCAGATCGGCACCTTTGGCGACAATCACCGGTGCCGCCATTTCATTGGCATCATATCGAATTGCCACGGAAATATGGGTGGGATTGGTAACGACGACATCTGCCTTCGGCACCTCGGCCATCATTCTCTTGCGGGCCATCGACTGTTGGATCGAACGGATTTGTGCCTTGATGTGGGGGTCCCCCTCACTTTCTTTAAATTCCTCTTTGATTTCCTGTTTGGTCATCTTCATCTTTTCTTCCATATCCCATTTAACGAACAGAAAATCGAGAAAGGCGATGAGAATCAGCACAGCGCATACCTTGGCCAGAATAAGCATCGAGATCCTGCCGAGGTAGAGAAGAGTCGTGCCGACATTGCTGTCGACGAGGATCAGTGCTTCCTTAAAATTATCCAGAACAGTCGAGTAGGCGAACCAGCCGACGAGGGACACCTTGAGCAGTGATTTAATGACCTCGAGAAAAGATTTTTTTGAGAAGAAGCGGGACATCCCGGTGATGGGATTAAGTTTTGAAAAATCAGGGATAAGCGGTTTTGCGGTAAGCAGCCAGCCGAATTGAAAGAAACTCGAGAAAAAACCGATTATGAGGACCAGAAAAAAAAGAGGAGCGAGAAGCAGTCCAAGTTTTTCGAAAAGAAAGCCCGCCAGGCTGAGGATCGAGGCTGGGGTGATTTCGAAACCACCGCTTTTTTGCCAGGTGATAAAGATCAGCTCGGTCAACCCCTTCCAGAATGTCGGGAGGTAGAAAATCCAGAAGAGAAGCAGGATGGTAAAAAGAGAGGCGGTCTGAACCTCTTCCTCCCGCCGTTTCGCTGACGGTGCCTCTGTTCGTTCTCCTCCCGAGGAACTTTCTTCTGCCATAAATTACCGCCTGATGAGATTATTTGCCCATCACCAGTTGACTATTCAAGATGATGGCCGGTGTTTATTAAGACGTTGCAAATAACGCACCGGAGCGTAATAATTTCAAGTCTTCGTTATGGATTAAGAAATTGCAGCAACATGACGAAACGTTCGCCAAGGATGTCAAATTCCCGTCTAATGAGAGTCGAGATTAAGGGAAGTGTCAAAGCAATGACAATGAAGGCGGTGCCGATATTGATCGGGAAGGAGAGAAGGAAGACATTCAATTGCGGGAATACCCTAGCGAGTACCCCCAGGATGAGGCCAGAGAGCAGCAGTACAGCCAGGACCGGTGCACTGAACTGGACACCGATAGAGAACATATGCGAGGCCAGGTCCATGAGGAAAGGAACCGCCTGTCCGGAGAAATCAATCTTGCCCGGGGGCAGGAGTTCGTATGAGCGCAGGGCCGCCCGCAAAAAGAGATGGTGACCATTGATGGCCAGGAAGATGAGAATGGCAAAAACATTTTGGAATTGAGAAATGAGGGCGACCTGCCGGGCATTTTGGGGATCAAAGACATTCGCCGCGGCAAAACCCATCTGGAAGCCGATGACTGTGGCACCAAATTCAACCGCCGTGAAGATGAGTCGAGCAACCAATCCGAGCAGAAGCCCAAGGAGGACCTCAGAGACCATGAGCAGCAGAAACGGCAGCGGTGAAAAGTCTGCTTTCGGTACAGCTCCGGCCATGAGAGGAAAGAGGGCAAGGGAGATGGCGAAAACCATGGCGGTTTTTACCCGTCCGGGGGTTTGCGTGGATGAGATAACCGGAATGGCGCCAACAAAGCCGGCAACTCTCGCGGTTACCACAAGAAAGGTCTGGAACTGCTCAACCGGAATAAGCTGGATATCCACAACAACCCTTAAAGAGTGGCGACGATATCGAAGAGGCCTACGGTGAAGACGGTAACGATCTTAATGATCCATGACCCGAATATCAGCATGGTGAGAAAGACCGCGACAATTTTAGGGACGAAGGTGAGGGTCTGTTCATTGATCTGGGTTGCTGCCTGAAAAATGGAGACAAGCAGCCCGACGAGCATGGCGACGATGAGGATTGGTGCTGCGCACATGAGGATGGTTTGAATCGCCTTGCGGCAGATATCAATGGCCATTTCCGGATTCATCTTTTGCACTCCTTTATTCGAGAACGCATCGGGACTTTAGCTCCCAGCATGCGGCAAAGGGGTATAATACCTTCTGACAGGTTGATTTCGTGGCCGGAAAGCGAGAAAAATAACCTGTAAGCTGCTAAACCCCAAAACTTTTAATCAGTGAGCCGACCACAAGATTCCAGCCATCGACAAGGACGAAAAGCAGCAGTTTGAACGGCATGGAAATAATGACCGGTGGCAGCATCATCATACCCATTGACATGAGGATGGAGGCGACGATCATATCAATTACAAGAAAAGGAATATAGATCATAAAGCCCATCTGGAAGGCCCGCTTTAATTCAGACAACATAAAGGCCGGAATAAGAGTCATGGTCGGGACATCATTTTTATCGACCGGTGCAGAATCCATGGTCACCTGCGTGAGCAGGGTCAATTCATCTTCCCGGACCTGACTGAACATGAAATCCCGCATGGGGACCAGGGCCTTTTCCAGAGCCGCAGGTTGATCGAGTTGTTCCTGGAGATACGGTTGCAGGGCCTCGTCGTTAATTCTGTTTATAGTCGGAGACATGATAAAGAAAGACAGAAACAGCGCAAGACCTAGAATGACCTGGGTCGGCGGCATATTCTGTGTTCCCATTGCCTGCCGGACAAAGCCGAGGACGATGACGATTCTGGTAAAACAGGTGGTCATCAGCAGGATCGCCGGCGCAACGGAGAGAATGGTCAGGACAAACAGGACCTGCAAGGCGCTTGAGACCTGGCCCGGAGTGTTTGCATCCTGGACTCCGAAGGTAATAGTCGGCAGTCCGACCGCCTTAGCCTGATCAACAGGCAGCAGCAGGAGGCAGATAAAAAAGGCAATAAACACTACTGCCGGGAGGGCAGCTTGCAGCCTGTGACTCATAATTGATCGGCGGCTCCAGTCTCTTGCAGGACTTTTGCAAAGGACGATTCAGGTTGAGGGGCCAGGGCGGCGAGGTGGGTTATCCGGTCACCGCTGATACCCAGCAGATGTTCCTGCCCTTTAACGTTGATGAGACAGAGGGCTTTTTTGCCCATCAGGGGTTTGATTTCCATAACCTTAATATCCTGATTTGTCCCGGTCGCAAGGAGCGAAAAGCGTTTTTTGAGGAGGCCGTAGAGGATCAAAATGATGCCGAGGACGACAAGCAGGCCCCAGATCACCCGAAAATAATTTGCGGTATCTGTCCCGGGCATATCGGCGGCATAGGTCTCTTGGCAAAAAAGAAGCTGTGAAAAAGAAAAGAACAGAAGGATCGGACCCAAACGGCACTTTGCAAGTGATTGCATGACGTCTCACTCTCAGCCGAGGTTTTCGATCCGGTCGGCGGTGCTCACCACATCGGTAAGACGGATGCCAAATTTATCGCCGACCATGACCGCCTCACCCTTGGCGATCAGCTTTGAATTAACATAGAGGTCCAGGGGTTCTCCGGCAAGTTTGTCCAGTTCTATCACATATCCTTCGCCCATCTTCAACAGATCGCGGAGGAGAATTTTGCTCCTGCCGACCTCGACGGAGATCTGCAGGGGGATGTCATAGAGAAAGTTGAGCCCGCGGTCGCTCTTTTGCTCGGCTGCAGATTTTGCGGTTTTAGCCGATTGTTTAGGGTTTTCCTGGAGCAGTTCTTTTATCTCATCCGGCTCCGGACGACTATTTTTTGTTGTGGTGGTATCCATTTTGTACCTCAATTAATGATGCCGGTGAGACTGATGGCTTTTTTACCGTTATGGGTCCCGGGGATGGCAGAAAATTTTACTTTTTCTTCGACCAGTACTTTCAGCGGGGCGCTGGGGTCATAGTCCAGACTGAGAATATCCCCGACCCCCATCTCAAGGACACGTTGGACCGAGAGCGTTATCATCCCGGACTGGGCAGTGATGAGAGAAGGAATGTCAAGGACCTCTTCTTCCAGCACATCCTGCCATGTTCCTCGGGAAGTTGTTGAAATGTTAAGCAGTTCTCTTAAAAGATCCCGGAGGGGTTCGAGGGTTGCGTAGGGAAAGACCAAATGGATGTCTCCTGAATATTCGCCCACTCTAACCAGCAAGGTACCGACGATGACCTCCGCCTCCGGTTCGACGATTGAGACCAGCCGGGCATTGTTTTCCAGCTTAATCAGATCGGTGTGCAGCTCGAGCAGTTGGGAGAAAGCCTTGTCGACATCTTTGCAGGCATCGGAGAGTATCGTTTTAAGAATATTCAGTTCGATGGTGGTTAGTTTGCGATCCAGATGGGGCGATTCCAGGTCAGTGGATGCGCCCAACATGATTTCAATCATGGAGAACGATAATTTGGGATCGACAATAATGAGGGCACCGTGCTTTAATGGCGGCATGTCAAGAATACCGATCCCGCCCGGCTGGTGTTTGTCGGCCATAAATTTCTGGAACTCAAAGGTCTCAAGGGCCGTCCTGGTAATGGAAAAGGTACGCTGCAGCTGGTTGGTCAGGGAGGTGGCGTAGGATCTGCAGAAGGTATCCAGAATGATATCGAAGTTAGGAATTCTGAATTGCTCTCTGTCCGGACGGGCAAGTTGAAAAAGATTGACGGGGCTGCAGGTTAAAAAGTTGCTCTGCTCGTTGTCATCCAGATCCAGCGAAACCCTGCCTTCCCGGATAGCCTTAAGCAGGTCGGTAATCTCTGATTTTTTTAGAATTGGATCCATTGGTTATCAAAGGCTATTGCACGACAAAATTAGTAAAATAGATGGATGTGACCTTGCCGGTCTGCAGGAAGGAATTGATTTTATTCAAAAGTTCAGCCTTAAGCTGTTTCTTTCCCTGAAGATCCTGCAGTTCCTCATACGTCTTGTTGCTAATCAACAGCAGGACCGCATCGCGCATCTGCGGCATCCTCTGCTCGACTTCTGCTTTTGCAGGCTCGTTGGTCAACTCAACGGTAATTGATGCTTTGACATAGTGGGCCACGTCACCACTGATGATATTGACGATAAATTCGTCGATATTGACCATCGGTCCTATCTTCGCTTGTTTGTTTAGCTGCGGTACCGGAACCTGTTGGGCCGGATCCTGCGTTTGTTGCGGCTTGGCTTTAATTTTCAGGAAGTACCAGGTGCCGACACCACCGCCAACCAGGAGAACCAGGACAATCGCACCAATGATGATAAAGAGTGTCTTCTTGCTTTTGGGATTTTCCGCTGTCGTTGCTTTTTTCTCAGCCATGTATTTTACCTTGAAACATTCATTTCTAAAGGGGGATGTTGCCGTTCGTAATTGGACCACTCACCGGTGACCGGTTGCTTTGCAGTTTCAGGACAAAATCGACCCTTCGGTTTTTTGCTCTACCGGCCTCGTCCTCATTGGCAACGACAGGCCGATCTTTGCCGTAGCCGACAGCTGCCATCCGGTCGAGTGGGAGAAGGTCGCTCTGGGTTAAGAAGCGGAGTACCGATACAGACCGGTTCACGGAGAGATCCCAGTTGCCGATCTTCAAGCCGGGCACAGGAGTATCATCCGTATGGCCTTCAATTCTCAGATCCATGGGCAGGGGACGGATAATATCGGCAATATTTCTCAAGATGGGATAGGCCTTCGGAGAAATTTTCGATTGTCCCGGATCAAAAAGTACCGAGTCGTTGATGCGGAGAATGATCGAATCATCGTCTTTTTTGATCAAACCGATATTGTCTTTGAGTCGCAGGGAATCCACCTGGGATTTCACCTTTTCATACACTTTTTCAGTTGTCTGGATGTGAATCGGCGAATACTGCGCATTTGGGGAAGAGGGGAGGATGGGCAGGGAAAAGTCCTGCCGGGTCGATTCCCTGTGCATGCCGAAGGCATCCTGCAGGGAACTGGTGGCGGCGGTGAACCGTACCGGGTCCATATTGGCCATCGACAGCAGTAAGACAAAAAAAGTCAGAAGCAGGGTGACCAGGTCCGAGTAGGTGACCATCCAGGCCGGTGCCCCGGAAGGGGCCTCAGCTTTTCTCTCTTTTTTCGGGGGAGCCTGTATTGTATCTTCCGCCATAGCTGTAATTTCTATTTATTAAAGGTAGACTCGCGAAGTTTCGGTGCAATAAACGCATGCAGCTTCTGTTCCATGATACGTGGATTTTCCCCGGAGAGAATCGACTGCATTCCTTCAATGATGAGGGTTTTGACCAGAACCTCTGATGCTGAGCGGTTTTTGAGTTTTCCGGCCATTGGTGCGCAGAGAACATTGGCGATTACCGCTCCGTAAAAGGTGGTCAACAGGGCAACCGCCATGGCCGGCCCAATGGAGGAGGGGTCATCCATGGTCTGGAGCATCTGGACCAGGCCGATCAGGGTGCCGACCATACCCATGGCCGGGGCATAGAGGGCGATGGAACTGAAAATGTCCGCGCCCTTACTGTGCCGCATCTGGATATACTCTATTTCGGTATTCAGCATGCTGCGCAGGGTTTCCGGTTCCTGGCCGTCAACCGCCATTTGCATGGCCTTTTTGAGAAAATCGTCTTCCACCGTCTCCATCGCCCCCTGGAGGGCAAGGATTCCTTCCTTCCTGGCTTTATTGGCAAAACCCATCAACTGCACGATGAGACTGTTGATGGACATTTCCTGGTGCAGAAATGTTTTTTTTGCGACGTTCATGGCATCAAACACGTCACCAAAAGGGTAATGAACCAGGGTATTGCCGAAGGTGCCGCCAAAGACGATGAGAATCGACGGAACGTTAACGAAAATAGACAGGGGGCCACCCTGAATAATAGCCATAAGCATAAGGCCGAATGCTGCGCCTATGCCGATTACGGTTGAAAGATCCAAACAAAAACCTCCATTACAGGTTCTGGTTAGAAAAATTTATCTACGGGCGTCTGATTGAGTTATCCGCTGAATTAATTGGGGATACAGAGTGAAGCCCTGTTTACGAGGGTGCATCTCTTGCTCTGAACCCGCACTTGGTATCATAGACGCTGGTTTTTCAAAACTCAAGTAAGCAAAAAATATTCCATATTTTGATGTAATTACCGTTTGTCTGTAAAAACAGGTCAGGAGAAGGGCGGGAGGGAGGGGGACAACAGGAAAACCGGGACGAGCCTAATGCTCGTCCCGGTTCACAGATGGTGTGTGTCAAAAATATGACTATTGGCTCATCTCTATCTCTTCAGGTTAATGAGTTCGCCAAGCAAATCGTCGACCGTGGTAATAATCTTTGAGTTGGCCTGAAAACCACGCTGGACGGTAATCATCCGGACAAACTCCGCACCCATATCGACGTTTGACTGTTCCAGGGAGTTGGTGAAGATATTGCCGAGTTCGGGCCCGGGTAAACCGGTTCGAGCGGCGCCGGAACTCGTCGTCTCAGTATAGAGATTGCTACCGGCAAGTGCCAGGCCGCCGGTGTTGACAAATTTTCCCAAAACCAACTGGGATATTTTGGTTTGCTCACCATTTGAATACGAAGCTATAACAATCCCGTCAGAATCAATATCGATGCCGGTGAGATTCCCGGCGCCAAAGCCGTTCTGATTCTGGGAGATGACTACTGATTCACTGTTAAATTGTGTTGTGTCAAAGGTAATGGTGATCGGTGTCGGCGTGGTGCCGTTATTCCAGTCCAGTTGGCCGGCGCCGGCACCGGAAGGAATAGTAGCGGTCGTATCTGTTGGGGGGGTTGCCGCGGCGTTGGTCAGGATGCCGTTTGGAGTAAAAACCAGCGGGGCGGCGAAGGTGCCGCTCATAATAGTGCCGGTTCCATCGTCTTTTTCCGCGCTCCATGAAGCGTTCCAGGTATTGTCTGCAGTCTTGGTAAAATAGGTGGTAATCAGTTGCGGGTTACCAAGGGAATCAAAAACCTGCACGGAAGAAGAATAATTGTAGGTGCTGGGGTCGGTATAGTCAAAAGCCGTGCTGATAATCGGCTCAGTGGAGTCGAGATTGGTGGTCAGTTGCAGGGTAGAGGTAACATTGCCCTGGACCAGACCGCTGCTGGATACCTTGATATCAGTTGCATCACCTGCTTCCAACATTCCATTTTCGTCAAAAGCTTTTCCCTGCACCCGTAAGCCTTCAGGGTTGACCAGATATCCATCCTGATCAAACCGGAAAGAGCCGGCCCTTGAAAAATAATTGGTTGCATCGCCGGGTTCCTTCAACATAAAAAAGCCGGCACCCTCAATAGCGACATCCAGGTTTGACTCTGTCGATTCAAAGGTACCCTGACTGAAAATCTGGTCTACTTTGGACATGCCGACCCCGCGACCAACCTGGGACTGGCCACCCGAGCCATTAACGGAGGCCGAGAGCAAATCCGCAAAAATCGTTCTTGATCCTTTGAAACCGAGAGTGTTGGTGTTGGCAAGATTGTTGCCGATGACACTCATGGCCTGGCCGTTAGTGTTCAGGCCGCTGACTCCACTGTACAATGCACTTGAAATACCCATTCTTTTCTCCTTTTATAAAGAGTCAGTTTGATCTACAACTACTCTAGTGTTGGTAAAACCTTTGAAATTAACAAAATATTTTGTGATCCGAACATCCTGTTGCACGTGTTGTCAACCGGTCTCCGGAACAATCTTATTCGACACTCTCGGCCAAGCCGGCCCGGGAACCGGGTTCATAAACCCCGAGGATAGAATTGAAGCCGATCTCCCCGGCCTTGGTAATCAGCACCCCGCCATAGGATCCTTTCAGGTCGACTCCTGTCACCTCGGATCGGATAAGTGGAATGGCACTGATACTTTCTTCGGTTGCAGCCTTAGCCTGAAGGACAATTTTATAGTTGCCGGAAGGGGCGGTTTTACCGTCAAACGTCTGCCCGTCCCAGGTGAGGAAATGGTTGCCGGCGTCAAGTTCCTTGCCGTTCAAGGTGGCCACGGTTACGCCATTCTGCTGCAGGGACATTGTTACCTGTGAGGCATCCCCGTCCAATTGATAGCCGATTTTCATCGGTGTCCCGTCGAAGTTAAAACTCCCGCCGTTATAGGTGACATCTTTACCGATCGTGTTCAGCGTCGTGAATCGATCGGAATTGGCATTGGAGGTGGCGAGGTTTCCCATGCTCTCATTTAAAGTGAAAAGCTGTTCCAGCGAACTGAACTGGGCGAGCTGCGCGGTGAATTCAGTGGGTTCATCCGGACTGAGAGGATCTTGATTTTGCAGCTGGGTGACCAGCAGCATCAAAAAATCCTGCTTGCCCATCACGGCATCGGTATTGTTTTTTGCTGTGCTCGTGCCCATTGACGCAGTCGTCGCCTGGCTTATCGAATCGATATAACTGCTCATCGCCACTCCTAAATTTTTACATTAACCCCGGTGCGCGAAGGCAGGGGAGCATATTCATTGTCGGCGAGGGCGAAGACAGCCTTCCCATCCCGGCGACTTTTAGGTTTGATTGGAGTATAGTCCTGCTGACTGAAGAGCTGCCGGTCAAAGAGATCAAATTCGCCAACCGACTCGGAGTCGGCGCTGACCGAAATCTGGTCTATGGTAAATCCCTGACCCTCAAGCGCAGCTCTTAATTTTGGAATATTTTTTTCTAAGATCTGCAGGGTGTGGTGACTTTGTGCGACCACATTGGCCCGGATAGATCCTTCTTTCACGGTCAGGTCAATTTTTAATTCACCCAGCTCTGCCGGATGGAGTTTCAAGTTGATTCTGGAATCGAGATGTCTGCCCGATATCTGGAAGCGTTCCGTCAGCTGTTGGATGATCTCATGCTCATGGACCATCGCCCCTGACGGCAGAATTATCGGTTGCGTCGAGTTGCCGCCGGGCTGAAGAGCAGTTTCCGGTGCAATCGGCATAAATTGTGAGAACGTGCTCGTTTGCTCCAAACCATTTGGGGTAGCACTCTGCAGGCCGAAACCAATGGTTTGCTGTAAAAACTCGTCACCCTGTTCATTTTTCTGGAAATTCTGATGGCTTTCGGCAAGATTTTGCATGCCGAGCTTAACGTGAAAATATTGTTGTTGGCTATCGGTTCTTGCACCAGACAAGTGAAGTGTCGGCTTGACGGTTCCTGTCCGGGTGCCTTCCTCATTTGCTATGAGGAGTCCGCTGAGATTCAGGTCGGAGACTTCAGAGCTTACGCTTGCCTGCGCGTTTTCCGACCCTCCCGCAAAGGAGGCGGCTGCCTGGTAATGGATGGTGCCCATGATCCCTGTGGATCCGGTGCCTGGGCCTGTTCTCGTTATAGAAACCGTACCGCTCTCATTGGAACTTTCGATGATCTGCTGCAGTTGACTCGTCAGCGCGTCCTGCCGATTACCGAGAATGGAAGCGCCATTTTTACCGGTGACCGGTTCTGCGGTGCCAGGGGGTACTATGATCTGATCTTTGAAGGCGGCGAAAAGATTGTCGGCTTTCCCGAGCCCTGGGCTGACCTTTACTTCTGCATCCTGCTGCAATGTCGCCAGCGATAAAGCCGGTTGCATTCGAGCCGAGGCAGAGCTGGCATCAGGCATCGTCTTCATCTGATACTCAGCAGAAACGGTGCGCTCACCGGTTGCCTGAGAGGAGCCCGCTGTCCCTTGAGCAACAGTCAGGTTTGCACTCTTTTCTGAAATGTCTTCTGCTTTTAGCGGAGTCTGGAGTTCTTGTCTATCCGTATCGGGGGAGGAATCTTTCTTGTTTTTGGCAACCTTGGGTTTGTCTTTCGCTTTGCCGCTCTTGCTCAAGGTGTTGTCATCAGCCGATGGTGAGCTGTCCTCTTCGCTCTTGCCATTGGTTGTGTGTCGCTGCGTTTTTTTGTCTGAGATTGCCCTTTCGAGGTGGGGCGAGAATTGACTCTGTCCTTTGTTGCTCGGTTGGCCAAGGGGAGGGGCTTGATGAGGTGCGGCCGGTTGGATACTGAGCATTTGTGGCATAATGTGTCACTCTAGTTGCAAAGTTGTAAAGGTAGTACTGATTTCAGTCGCTTTTTGTTTTGATATCTGGTCTAAAATTTTTGCTGCGGCTTTCACTTTCATGTTGGCCAGCAGGTCGGCTGCCAGTTGCTGATCTAATCCGGTGATGACCTGAGCCGCTTTTGCGGGGAACATCTTTTGGTAAATCCCCGCCAGCTCCTGGAGCCGTTTTTTTTCTTTTGCTGATTTTTCAACAAGAAGAGCCTCAATCTTGTCCTGTAATTTTTTGAGCTCTTCCAGTTTCCTGTCTATTTCAGTAAGTTTCTTATCGACTCCCTCCTCAAGGGTCTTTAGCTCATTTTTTCGCATGGCGATTTCTTCCCGCTCTTTTCGAATGCTTTCCCGTTCCTGGAGGATGACATTGTCGAGTCGTCTCTCCTCAACGGATCCGTAAATCTTTGGCGAATTGGCCTCTGCAGCATGAATATTTTGCGAAAGCAGAGGCAGGGCAAGAACAACGAGGAGAATTTTTTGATGAATATTCATAAGGTAGGCAGAGATAAAATTATTAAAATTTCCCCGACTCATGCCGGGTAACGGCAATCTCATCGAGCATCGCCGCTTCTTTCTTGTCGAGATAGCTTTTCCAGGCACTGTTCTGGTTGTCCTTCAGTCGCTCCATGATCTGTCGTTCCATGCTGCGATGGACAAGATTCTGCTGTTCTTTCTCGACTAGATCGTTCTTTTCAGTCAGATTTTTGGCAATTGCCCCGATGTTTCTTTTTTGGGCGATGATTCTCTCTTCATGCCGGATTAATTCGGTTATGCCGATGCCTTCTTTTTGCAATTTTTCCGTTTCTTCGATGTACAGATTCAAAGCATATCGCTCTTCCTCCAGTTTTTTTTCAATCGTTTGCCGGATCTTTTTTGCTTCGGCCAGACGGTGTTGGGCAATGTCTTCCTGACGTTTTCGGTAAGTCAGTACTGTTTGCAGAGAAAAAGGTTTCATAAGGTGCTGATGCCTAACTCAGTGGGCATTAGAGGTCACAGGGTTACCTGTTTTTGTCAGACTGGCGACGGTTTTGTATCAGTGGTTCTTCATCTTTTCGATCACTGAGCACTGTTCCCATCCGTTCGATTGACTCCTTGAGGGTTGCAGTCTCAGTAAAATTTTGCCGTAAAAAATCATTGATTGCCTCAATCTTGCTAATGGCATAATCGATCTTTGGATTTGACCCCTTGGCGTAGGCCCCTATATTGATAATATCTTCAGCTTCCTTGTAATCGGCTAGGACCCCTCTTGCTTTTCCGGCCAGCTCCAGATGTCTTGGAAAGGTGATGTCCCGCATTACCCGGCTCGCTGAATTCAACACATCGATGGCCGGAAAATGATTTCTGGCCGCAAGAGCTCTGGAAAGGACGATATGACCATCGAGAATCGATCTGACCGAGTCGGCAACCGGTTCCGTCATATCGTCACCATCAACGAGTACGGTGTACAGACCGGTAATTGAGCCTTTACCGCGAAACCTGCCGGCCCTCTCCAGGAGTTTCGGCAGAGTGGCAAAAACGGAAGGGGTATACCCTTTGGTGGTTGGAGGTTCGCCAATAGCAAGACCAATCTCCCTCATGGCCATGGCGAAGCGGGTAACGGAATCCATCATCAGCAGAACATTTTTACCCTGATTGCAAAAATACTCGGCGATGGCTGTGGCGACAAAGGCTCCCCGCATACGCAGCAGCGGAGGTTGATCGGAGGTCACCACGACGATAACCGATCTGGACAATCCTTCCTGGCCCAGGTCCCGTTCGATAAATTCCCGTACCTCACGGCCACGCTCGCCGATTAAAGCGATGACGTTGATATCGGCTTTGGCATATTTGGACAT
>Ga0210123_1000180_pt1 | contig 41734 bp, 41 predicted proteins | sample Muzzi_PWB_D2_FD_185535 | JGI IMG/M metagenome (GOLD analysis project Ga0210123, IMG submission 185535) | Wetland microbial communities from San Francisco Bay, California, USA, that impact long-term carbon sequestration - Muzzi_PWB_D2 (SPAdes) | ecosystem: Environmental > Aquatic > Marine >... | reverse complement strand
CCGTATCCCCGCCGCGCTTCGGGTGAGTGTCTTAATGTTTCATACCACAGTCCCAAACCGGAAACCAAGGCTTTATGCCGGCAAGTCCGCTTTGAATGTGGCCACCAGGTTATCGGTAATATCCTTGTGGATACGATTGATGGTGTCGTCCTCCAAGGTTTTTTCATCCGACCGGTAGATGATGCGGAATGAAACGCTTTTGCGATTGGCCGGCACAGGTTTGCCGTGAAAAACATCGAACAACTGGATATCTTCCACCAGCGGCTGGTCCAATTGGCGGATGGCCGCAAGGATGTTCTCGGCTTCCAATTCGCGGTCCACAATCAGCGTGGCATCTCTGGAGGTGGCCGGAAATCTGGGCAGCGGCTGCGCATATACGGCATCCGGAACCCGATCCACCAGGTGGCTGAGATCGATCTCGAACACAAAGGCCGCCTGCTTGAGGTTGTGGGCGTTCAGAACCTTGGGGTGGACTTGGCCAATCAGGCCCACTGGATGACCGTCAATGTGAATTTCAGCCGAAGCGCCCTTGATGGTATAGGTGCATTGATCGGCCGGCAGGCGCGTGAAGCGAAAATCCGAAATTTGCAGGCTCTCCAGCAGGCATTCCAGAATGCCCTTGAGATCGTAAAAATCACAGGGCATCGGCTTGCCGAACCATCCGGGGGCAAAGCGATCGCCGGTCCACAGACCGGCCAGCATATCGGTCTCTCGGGGCAGTGTGTCACGGCCGTCGCCGACAAATGTTTTTCCGATCTCAAACAGCTTCAGTGTCTTGGACTGTTGGGATATATTGCGGTGCATGGTTTCCAGCAGGCCGGGGATCAGACAGGAGCGCAACACGGCCTGATCTTCCGACAGCGGGTTGAGAATTTCAACCACCTTGCGTCGGGGGTCGTTTTCCTTGAATCCCAGACGATCGCAGGCGTCCTTGTGAATAAAACTGTAGTTTACCGCCTCCGAGAATCCCAAGCCGGCCAGCAGATCGCGAATGCGCTGGCGCTGCACGAGCAGTTTGGAAGCAGGGGTCGTGTTGGCCGGAAGGGCCGCAAAGGTAGTGGGGATATTGTCATAACCCCAGCGGCGGGCCACTTCCTCCATCAAATCCTGGGGCCGGCTGACGTCGACCCGGAAACTGGGGACCTCGACCTTGAGGGTGTCGTCATCCTTGGCAGCGGTATTGAACTCGATGCCGGCGAGCAGCCCGGCGATTTCTTTCAGCCCCAGATCGGTACCCAGGGTCCGGTTGGTGGCTGACACGCTCAGATCGATGACCGGCGGTCGGGGCGGATTATGCTGTTCATCAATGATGCCGCCGATCAGCTTGCCCTTGCCCATTTGGACCATGAGCTCGGCCGCACGATCGATGGCGTACAAGGTCCCTTGGGGATCGACGCCCCGTTCGAATCGGTGGGCGGCATCCGTGTTGAGGCCCAGTTTTTTGGCTGTTTTGCGGATGCTGACAGGGTTAAAATAAGCACCTTCAATCAATACGCGGGTGGTGTCTGCCTTGATTTCCGAATTCATGCCGCCCATGACGCCTCCGATGCCCACCGGTTTTTCGCCGTCGCAGATCATCAGGGTATCGGCGCTCAACCGGCGCTCCTTCTCATCCAGGGTCGTGAATTTTTCACCCTCGTTGGCAGTCCGAACGATGATGCGATTTTCGGCCAACTGGTCAAAATCGAACGCGTGCAGGGGCTGGCCGGTTTCCATCATCACGAAATTGGTGATATCCACCAGGTTGTTGATGGGGCGCAAGCCCACCGACAGCAAGCGGTCCTGCAGCCAGAAGGGGGACGGGCCGACTTGGATATCTAAAACCAGCCGGGCGGCATAGCGTGGGCAATGTTCGGGAGCATCGATGACCACCGAGGTGTAGGTGCCGATGTCGTCCTGACCGGCCGGCAGTTCTGGCACCGGGCGCTTGATGGATGTTCCTTGAATGCCGGCAATTTCCCGGGCAATGCCGATGATGCTCAGGCAATCCGGTCGATTGGGCGTCAAGTCGATTTCCCAAACCGTATCGGACAGTGCCAGCGCTTGGTTCAGGGGGGTGCCCGGTTTAAGGCTGTCGTCCAGCACCATCAGGCCGGACGCATCCTTGCCCAATCCCAGTTCTATTTCGCTGCATAGCATACCGTCTGATTTTTCGCCGCGAATGGTGCCGGCGCTTAAAATGGTGCCGTCAATCAATTCGGTCCCCGGCAAGGCCAGCGGCGACAGCATCCCCACTTTGGCATTGGGTGCGCCGCAAACCACGCCAAAGCTTTGATCCCCCGCCTCAACCCGGCATAGCTTGAGCTTGTCGGCCTGGGGGTGGGGCGCTACAGCCGTGATGCGACCCACCAGCACGGTCTTAAGGTATTGGTAACGATCGTAAACGGCGTCCACCTCAAGGCCAACCATGGTCAGGGTGTGGGCCAATTTTTCGACGTCCATGGTTAGATCGACGTAGGTTTTGAGCCAGGATAAGCTAACTTTCATTGCATTACAGCCTTCTGCTATTACCGAAAGTGTTTGGTGATTCGTATATTGAAGATCGCATCAAAATTGTTTCAAAAAACGTATGTCATTCTCAAAGTATTTTCGAATATCGTCGATGCGGTATTTGAGCATGGCGATGCGCTCCACCCCCATGCCAAATGCAAAGCCGGTGTAGCGCGAGGTGTCGTAATTAACGTTTTCAAACACCGCCGGGTGAACCATGCCGGCGCCCAGAATTTCTATCCATCCGGTTTTTGAACAGACCCGGCACCCTTTGCCCCGGCAAATCACACACAGGATATCCACTTCAGCGCTGGGTTCCGTGAATGGGAAAAAGCTGGGGCGGAATCGAACGTTGGTCTGCGGGTCGAACATCTGGTGTACGAAACTGGTCAGCGTCCCTTTCAGATCGCCGAAGGAGACATTCTCATCCACCAGCAACCCTTCGACTTGATGGAACATGGGGGTATGGGTCAGGTCCGAGTCGCAGCGGTACACTTTGCCCGGCGCAATGATACGCACCGGCGGCGGCTGTTTTTCCATCACCCGCGGCTGGGTGGGGGAGGTGTGGGTGCGCAGCACGATGTCCTCGGAGATGTAGAAGGTGTCCTGCATATCCCGGGCCGGGTGGTTTTTGGGGATGTTGAGGGCTTCGAAGTTGTAGTAGTCGTTTTCAACCTCCGGGCCCTCCACCACCGAGAAGCCCATGCGCGTGAAAATATTGCAGATCTGATTGCTGACCTGGGTGATGGGGTGCAAAGATCCCAGCGCTGCGGCCCGCCCGGGCAGGGAGACGTCTAAGCCCGGGGCGTCGGCGTCGGCATTCTGCTGCAGTTGCTCAAGGGTATGGGCGCAGGCGGCTTCGATTTTTTGTTTGACTTGGTTGGCCTCTTTGCCGGCATTAGGACGTTCCGCTTTCGGCAGACCGGAGATATTGCGAAGAAATTGCGTGATGACGCCTTTGCGGCCGAGATACTTGGTGTCCAAGGCCTGCACGGCATCGGTGGTGGCGGCGTCTTCAATCTCCCGAACGGCTTCCGTATAGATTTGATTGATGGTCGAGTCCACGTTCCGTCTCTGTCTGATGTTTGCGGTAAGATCGGCGGCCGCGTAATGCGGCCGCCCATATAGGCTGGTGTGCAACGAACAATGGCTCGTTGTTGCTAATTCTGTGAGGCCAATGCGGCGATATGCGCAAAACCGGCGGGGTCGGAAATGGCGAGTTCCGCCAGAACCTTACGATCCAGCGTCACATCGGCGATTTTGAGACCGTGAATAAACCGGCTGTATGACAGGTCGTTCATACGGGCGGCCGCATTGATACGCGCGATCCAAAGTCTCCGGAAATCGCGTTTGCGTTGCCGTCTGTCCCTGTACGCATACATCAAGGCCTTATCCACCGCGTCGGCGGCTGTACGAAACAGTTTGCTGCGCCCGCCCCGAAATCCTTTGGCCAGCTTCAATACCTTTTTGCGGCGTTGGCGCGCTTTATATCCTCTTTTGATACGCATTGATTTCTCCTTTTTTTCTTCAGCTACCGGTCCGGGCGCCAGGTTTTGGCGGCCACCCCTGCCTGGGATACGGTCTACCCGTTAGGCATCAACCGGCGTATCTCTTTCATATCGCTGGTTTTGATAATCTGCGGCTGTCTCAGGCTCCGTTTGCGCTTGGTGGTCTTTTTGGTCAATATGTGGCTGCCATGCGATTTGTTAAAAGCATATTTGCCGCTACCGGTTTTCTTGAAACGCTTGGCGGCCGACCGGTTGGTTTTGATTTTTGGCATTATTCTTCTCCTCTATACTTTCAATGTGCTTGCAATTCAGTGTATCCAAGCCCGTCCCGCGCTGCCGATGCATGCAAAAAACAATTGGCGCGAGCGCTGGTAGCATATTCAGCCCACGCCAATTGGGGGTCAGCAGCGCATCGGAAAGCTGCATGTATTGTCATGCACTATTTCGGGGCCAGCACCATCATCACTGTGCGGCCTTCAAACTTGGGCATTTGCTCAACGGTCGCAAGGTCTTCAACTTCAGCCGCAATCTCACCCAACAACTCTCTTCCGCGAGCGGAGAGGGCGATTTCGCGTCCCCTGAACATGCATGTAACCTTGACCTTGTCTTTGCGCTCCAGGAATTTTCGAATGTGGCCCAGTTTGGTTTGCAGGTCGTGCTCGCCGGTCTTGGGGCGTACTTTTATTTCCTTGAGCTGAAAGGTCGTCTGTTTCTTTTTGGCTTCCTGCTGCTTTTTGGTCTGCTCGTACTTAAAGCGACCATAATCCATGATTTTGCATACCGGCGGTTTGGCATTTGGCGATACTTCCACCAAATCGAGCCCAAACTCAGCGGCGGCGGTAAGCGCTTCCTGGATCGGCACGACGCCAATTTGATTGCCATCCGGATCAATTACCCGAACTTCGCTCACACGAATATTGGCGTTAATCCGGGTTCTTGGCTCTTGGGGATATCTTGCGAATTTATTATGAGCTATGTGAACACCTCCTAGACCACACGGTTAAAAAAGCAATACCACAACACCTCAATCTTTCATCCAAAGGGCAGAAAAAATGGGTGCAGGCGGCTCCCTGGTTTTGAAATCTTATTTCCCTATATAAAGGTCCTTAAAATAGCAAGAAAAAAATAGGGTGAATATCCCGAGTGACCGCATATTGCTCGTGTTGCATCATAAAATGTCAACCAAAATTACATGCGATAACCCGATGATCGTCCGATACCATATTCAATCCGATTGTGCCAGTGTATACTCTGCCAACAGGCTGTCCTGCCAATAATCGATATGGGGACGGGAAAAATAGTCCTTGAACAGGCCCAGGCTTTCCTGCCGGAGAACATGGGGGATAATCCGGACTCCGCTGTTTTTGTACAATTCCGGCAATTTAGAGCGGTCGCAGGCCGTGCCGCCCCCCATAGCATCTTCATAAGCATAAACAATGGTACCGATGCCGCCGATGAGCAGCGCACCAAAGCACATCAGGCACGGCTCCAGGGTGGCATAGAGGGTGACCTCACCCCGGTCGATGGGCTGGGACGTTTCTTCCAGACGGCGCAAAGCGATCATTTCGGCATGCGCCAGTTCACTTGGAACGGTCTGCCGCGTGCCGGTTCGTATGCCTTGGGCTATAACGAGGCCGTCGTACACCAGAATTGCGCCCACGGGGAATTCGTCCCGATCCGAAGCCTCACGCGCCAGCACTAACGCTTTTTGCATAAAAATTTCATGGGTATCGGTCATGGTTTTTGCACGCCGTGCAAGAAAGTTTAAAGTTCATCAGTGTTTTAAACTTAAAACAATAGAATCCAAGGATGCTTATGCATCCTTGGATTCTATTTTACATGTACTGTCATCACAAGGGCAGCGGCCGTCGACCTCGTATGCCATGAGGATGCGGATTTCCATTTCGGCGCGCTGCCGGTCGATGGCATCCCATGTATGCTGTGCCGATATTTCTTTCAATTGGTCATGGGTCGGAATATGCGCCAGCCCCGCCGCCAGGCGGCTTCCGTCGCCACCCTTGAGGATATCGGCATCAACCCCGTTGGACACAACCACCACGGGTACCTGGTAGTCGGCCACCAGCCGCGCCATGGCCAGGCTGGGCCGATGCCGGGTGACCAGGGATCCGGGGCCGTATTGAACAAGCATGGCGATGCGGCCGTCCATTTTAACAACATAGGTGATCAGGAGCTGTGCGCATTTGTTTTCGGTGTGGATCTCCAACTCGTGCCGTGAGGCGATGTCAGTCTTGGCAAAACCCTTCTGCTCCACCAGCAGGCGGCCCAGTCCTTGACGATGCCGTTCATCCAGCGTGTCGTCCAGGGTCTCACCGCTGATATAATCGATGAGTTGACCCAATATTAAATGGTGGCCGCCCATGGTATTGTGCAAATTCCGCTTGGTTTCCTTAAAATACGATTGCCTGCAGGCACGGAATGGGTTACCGTGTTTGCGAGCCGATTTTATAGCATATTCGGCCGACGCTGTTAACATGCAAATAATATGCTGCTGCTATACGGCGGTCGGTGGGAGTCGGCCCGAGGTTATAAAACCCATGACGCCACGTGCAGAGTATTCTAAAGAAGACGCCCGCGCCACATTGCGGGAGGAGTTTGAAAAGCGCGAAGCCAATTTCATGTCATCCTTCGGGTGCCTGAGCGCCAACTCCCAGGGCCGGTCGCAGCCCGAGCCGCCGTGCCCCATTCGCACGGCGTTTCAGGTCGACAAAGACCGTATCCTCTTCAGCAACGCATTCCGGAGGCTAAAGCATAAAACCCAGGTTTTTCTCAACCCGTCGGGGGATGAGTACCGCACCCGGCTGACCCACACCCTGGAAGTCGCCCAGATCGCGCGCACCATTGCGCGCGCCATGTTTTTAAATGAAGATCTGGCCGAAGCCATTGCCTTGGGGCACGACCTGGGACACACCCCTTTCGGGCATGGCGGTGAGATGGTGCTCAAGGAGATCTTCTCCTCGGGATTTTCGCACCAGGCCCAGAGCCTGAGGATGGTCCAATTGTTGGAGAATTATGGTCAGGGGCTCAACCTGACCTATGAAGTGCGTGACGGCATTTTGCGGCATTCCAAAGGGTATGGCAAAATCATGCCGGACAACCCCAAAGAGGTGCCGGCAACCGTGGAGGGACGCGTTGTCCGGGTGGCGGATATCATGGCCTATTTGAACCACGATCTGGACGATGCGATTCGCTCGGGGGTGGTGACGGAAGCCGATACCCCCGACCGATGCGTCACGGTGTTGGGGTGCACCCATGATGATCGTGTGACCGTCATGATGACCGACCTCATTACCCACAGCCAGCCCCGTGAAGGCCAGCTGGAGTTGAATATGAGCGATCGGGTTTTCGGCGCCATGACTGAATTGCGTCAGTTCCTTTATAAGAAGGTGTACCGCTCCGGCAAGGTGCACAATGAATTTGTCAAAGCCAAAAAGATCATGTCCGAGCTGTTTACCTACTTTTTGAATGACGAAGCACAATTGGCGGAAGAGCTGGACAAGATGCGCCTGCCGGCGGTGGGGTCCAACGGGGCCTCTAAAGAGCGGCTGGTGTGCGATTTGCTGGCGTGCATGACCGACCGTTATGCCTTATCCCTCTATGCCCGCATCTTTTTTCCATCTCCCACCTGCTAAGTCAGCTGATGCCATGAAAATACCTACCCCCTTAATGCGAGAAATCCTGCAGTTGTTCACACAAATGGACCACGCCTACGATGCGACGGCCCGGGCAGCGGGTTTTGAGTGCCGCGGATGTGAGGACAATTGTTGTCTGACCCGCTTTCAGCACCACACCTTGATGGAGTACCTGTACTTGCAGGAGGGTTTGTCGAAGCTCCCCCATGATCAATTGATCGCGGTAACGGAGCGGGCGCGGCATGCGGTGGCGCAAATGGCGAAGATGGCACAGCGCAATGAACCCATCAGGGTGATGTGCCCCCTCAATACCGGCGGCCGGTGCGCGCTCTATGCCAACCGCCCCATGATTTGCCGGCTGCATGGCGTCGCCCATGCATTGAGGCGGCCCGATGGACAACGGCAAACCGGTCCGGGCTGCGATGATTATTACACCCAGTGCGGTAATTTAACGGCTCGCCATCTGGACCGCACCCCGCTTTACGTGGCCATGGCGGATCTGGAGCGGCGGCTGCGCGCGGAACTGAAGTTTAACCGAAAGATTAAAATGACCATTGCCGAGATGATTATAAATGAAATTTATTAATGACAAAGACAAGGCCGCCATCCTTGGCCGGCAACTGGCGCCGGGGGAGACTTTCAACTTTCGCTGCCATGCGGCCCTGGCCTGTTTCAACCGCTGTTGCCGCAACCTGAATTTGTTCCTCTATCCTTATGATGTGCTGCGATTGAGCCGCCGCCTGACTATTTCCACCGACGAATTTATCGAGCGCCATGTGGATGTGGTCTTGCGCGACGGCCAGTACTTTCCCGAAGTACTGCTGCGCATGGCGGACAACACGGAAAAGACCTGCCCCTTTCTTACGGATGCGGGGTGTGATGTTTACCCCGATCGGCCCGACGCCTGTCGCACCTTTCCCGTTGAACAGGGTGCGCAGTATGAAGCCGGTACCGGCAGCCGTAAAGCCGTTCATTTTTTTCGTCCACCCGATTTTTGCCTGGGGCAGCACGAGGAGCAGCAATGGACCGCCCATGCATGGGCCAGGGACCAGGAAGCCGAGCGCTATCATGATATGACCATGCGTTGGGCGGAGATCCGGCGTCTGTTTCAAGACGATCCCTGGGGGACAGAGGGCCCACAGGGGGCCAAGGCCAAGATGGCGTTCATGGCGACCTACAACCTGGACCGCTTTCGAGACTTCTTGTTTAACAGTAGTTTTCTCAAACGTTACCGCGTCAAGCCGGATTTGAAAAAAAAGTTGCGCGTCAACGATCAGGCCTTGCTGCTCTTCGGATTCGAGTGGGTCAGGTTTATTGTCTGGGGCCTGCCGAGCAAAAAGATTCAGCTCAAACGATAGGGGTCACTGGCGGATGATCTTTTTTACCCGCCCGATCTGGCCGTCGGTCAGCCGGACTTTGATGCCGTGAGGATGGCTGGGGGATTTGGTCAGCAGGTCCTTGATCCGACCCCGTGTTAACCGGCCGCTGCGTTGGTCCTTCTTGAGTACGATGTCCACTTCCATGCCGACCCGCAGGTCTTTTCTGATTTGACCGTCCATGGTGATGCCCTCAAGGCCTGTTCTTCAGGTGCCGTTTTTTCTTTTTAGTTTTGAATTTGGGTTTGTCCGCATATCGAATCTCAATCATGCGGTTATCGAGTTTGGCGCCTTTGAGGGCGTTGAGCACCTTGGGTGCCACGCGCATGTCCACATCCACAAAAGAGAACTCCCGCTTCAGGGCAATTTGGCCGATTTTATTCGACCGGATGCCGGCCTTGTCGCAGATCAAGCGCACCAGGGCGCCCTCATGGATATTGTCTTTGCGGCCCACGTTGATGAAAAGGCTCCGGGCATGCTCCGCGGGCAGCCGCTTCGCTTTGTCCAACGGCTTGGCGGTTGACTTCTGTTGGGCATTTAAATCGTCGGCGTCACGGTATTCATCGAGAAAGCGGTTAAACTCCACTGAGACGAAACGCTGAATCAACTCCTCTTTGGCCAGGTCGCCCAGCGCCTTGTAGACCGGCGGCAGGTAAGGATCGATTTCTTCATGGTTGACCCCGACGTTAACCATTTTGGATACCATGGCGTAGAGCTGCTTTTCGCAAATGTCGCGTCCCTGGGGAATCCGGCCCCAATTGAAACGAATGCCGGAACGGCGCTCCACCTCGGCAATGCGCCGCGCTTCACGGGTATTGACCAGCAGCATGGATGCGCCGGATTTCCCGGCGCGTGCCGTGCGTCCGCTGCGGTGGGTATAGCGTTCCGCTTCGTCCGGCAGGTTATAGTTGATCACATGGCTGATGTCATCCACATCCAGACCCCGGGCCGCCACATCTGTAGCCACCAGGATTTGCAGGGTTCTTTCTCTGAATTTGCGCATCACATAGTTGCGTTGCTCCTGAGACAGATCGCCGTGCAGGGCTTCGGCGTTGTAACCCTGGCGCATCAATTTCTCCGCTACCGTGCGGGTCTCCTGGCGCGTTCGGCAGAAGATCAGGCCGTAAATCTCGGGCTCGTGGTCGATGAGCCGTTTCAGCGCTGCATAGCGGTCCTTTTCTTTGATGACGTAGCAGGTATGCTCGATGTTTTCTGCACCGACATTTCGCCGGCCGGCGGAAATCTCCACCGGATCATGCATATAGGTTTTGGCGATGCGGGCGGCCGCAGGCGGCATGGTGGCGGAAAACAGCCAGACCATTTTCCGCGCCGGCGTCTGTTTCAATATCCCGTCGATGTCCTCCTGAAAACCCATGCTGAGCATTTCGTCAGCTTCATCCAGCACGCAATAATGAATATGGCGGGTATTGACGGCCTTGCGTTGCATGAGGTCGATCAGGCGTCCGGGAGTCGCCACGATGATATGGGCCCCTCTTTTGAGCTGTTTGATTTGGTCCCCGATGCTGGCGCCGCCATAAACCGCAACGACGCGGGCTTTTTTCACGAAGCGGGCGTAGTCCGTCAGGTCGCCGGAGATCTGGAGGCAAAGCTCCCGGGTGGGGCAGATAATCAGGCCCTGGGGGACGGAAGAATCGAAGTCGATGACCTGCAGCAAAGGCAAACCAAAGGCGGCGGTCTTGCCGGTGCCGGTCTGGGCCAGTCCCACAAGGTCGCATTGGCCGTCCAGAATGGCGGGTATCGCTTTCAACTGAATCGGTGTGGGGGTTTTAAAGCCCAGCGCGTGAACGGCTTTGAGAATGGATTCATTCAGGCCGAGTTCGTCAAATGTCATGGATCAATTACCTCAAAATAAGGGCCGCCCGGCGATCATACCGGACGGCCCACAGTTTGTCGTGCGGTCAAAAAACCAACAGGCTCTTATGTCATAGATGGCCGTGTTTTACAACCAGCTTCGATTGCACGGAGGTCTTTCGGGGAACCTGCCGGACCGGAGCCTTCCGGGAGGCCGCGGTATGGTTTGTGCTTTGCCAATTACACGACCCCTTTGGGCATAGGCGCAATCTGCTCGCCGCCCAGCACGTAACCGCCGTCCAGTCGCAGCACGCTGCCGGTCATAAATGGGGCATCCTCGATGATGAAGTGCACTGCCTTGGTCACATCCTCCAACCGGCCGGTGCGGCCGAGCAGGGTGTGATCCAGCAGGGCCTGTTTCTGGGCATCGCTCAGCAGACCCCAGCCGCGGGTTTCTTCGGCATGGCGGGTTTCGAAGAGGCCCAGCATGATTTCATTGACGCGAACCTCCGGCGCGCCCAGCCGCGCCCAGGTTTCGGTCAGCATTGAAATGCCGCGGTTGGCCGTGGCATATCCTTCGTTGAATACAAGAGATGCCGGTCCGCTGCGGCCCACCATGCCGGCGATGCTGGAGACGTTGATGGCCACGCCGTCCCCCGAGGCTTTCAGGTGCGGCAGGGCGGCGTTGAATGCCCACTGCTTGGCCCTCAAGGTGGTGGCCAATTCCAGATCCCATTGCTCCGGTACGTACGCGCCGTGCACAACCGGCCATCCGCCCCGCTCGATATTGTTGATCAGGATATCGAGGCGGCCAAAGCGTTGGATTACCTCCCGGACCATTTTGTTCACGGCATGGGTATCCAGCAGATCCACCTCGGCGATCCAGTGCGTCTGTCCGGTGGCGGTCGCATCCTTTTGCAGCGTGGCCAGGCTTTCAGGCCAGTCGCAATGCGTGTAGGCGACTTTGGCGCCGGCCCGTGCCAGGCTGAGGCCGACCGCTTTGCCGATACCCTTGATGCTGCCCAACACCAGGGCGACTTTGTCAGCGATTTCCATGGGGCAAGGTTCCTTTGCTGTGTGGATGACGCTAATCTTTGTGCAATGACCCAAGTCTTATAGCGAAAAGCACCTGACCGATCCAGGCCAGGGCCCACATCAGCCATTCAGTGTCATCGTCTGCCGCCGGCATCGGCACCAAGTGATCGTGGTCCATGCCCGGCAGTCCGCCGGCCAGCGCTTTTTGCTTCAGCGTGTCCAGATCATAGAACGACATTTGTGTCATCCGCCGGTGCTCGGCGGAAAGCGCTCCGGGACGCCGCTGGTTTTTCAGGGCGATAATCTCCATCAAGGCGTCGTTCATGCGATGGTAAATTTCAAGCTCCTGGCTGGCCACCCACTGGCGTACCGTCTGCTGGTCTGCCTGTTCGAAGCCGCGGCAATGGGGCTCTTGCAGCAAGGCAAAATGTTCTGTTGTCCGGCCGTCGATCCTGGAACGTTGCAGCGCCCGCGCCAGAGGGTAGATCCGGCAGGACGAGGGGCGCGCATCATAGACCCGGCAACCCTGGGGCGTGACAAAAGAGCAGACTTTTTCTCGATCCGCCGAAAAACGCAGGGAAACCACCGGCAGGCCGGTGGCCGGGCCGAAATAGACCACGGCGTACCGGTCCAGAAAGGCCCGGGCGGTAAGGTTGAGGCGGGTTTTCAGGCGCAGCACATCGTAGGGGGTCAGCGCCTGGTTTAAATCGCGGCAGCATTGGTTGAAACAGGGCACTTTTTGGTGGCAGCCAAAGCGGAACTTGTCATTTGGCCCCAAGGGAATCAGTTCAGGTTCTTTCATCGAGCAGCCGTCTCCTTGCAAATCGAATCACAAAAGGATCCATCATATGACCTATCCATTAAAGTAAATCGAACCGCTGTGCAAGCGCGGATATGATTTGGCCCATCTAATGATTTCCGGGCCGGGCATACTACATGTAGTGAGAGATGAAGGTTTGTCACCAACATATTGGCGCCTGAAATTACGATAAAATAGTTTTCGTGATTTAGGTCCCCGGGCGGATGAAAATTATTGACAAGGCGTTGGCGGGATGGTATTCATTTAGTCTTGTTCAAATTATATGTGGTTGAAATTACAGGTTTTTTTGGGGCTTCAACAGCCACGCCGGGCAAGCGTCGGCGGGGTTTGGGATCATCAAATTCATACCAAGGTTTTATATATTTTCAGTCCGATGTGGATAAGGTTACGGACAACCAACTTTATAATAGGAAGGGAGGTGTTGGTAAGGCTTAGATTTAACGTGATTCGAGAGTCTATTGGTTGAATAGATTAAACCAAAACTTTTAGGAGGTATATTAAATGCCAAGTTTCGTAATTCAGGAAAAATGTGACGGTTGCAAGGGTGGCGATAAGACCGCTTGCATGTACATTTGCCCCAACGACCTGATGGTCCTCGACCCCGACGCCATGAAGGCTTACAACCAAGAGCCGGACCAGTGCTGGGAATGCTTTTCCTGCGTAAAAATCTGCCCCACCCAAGCCATCGAAGTTCGCGGCTATGCCGATTTCGTGCCCCTGGGAAGCTCCATTATGCCCATGATGGGTACCGAGGATGTTATGTGGACTTGTAAGTTCCGCAACGGGCTTATCAAGCGCTTCAAGTTCCCCATCCGCACCACGCCTGAAGGCGCCGCCAATTCCTACGACGATCTGAAAGGCAAAGATCTGGAAAGCGGCTTGCTGGCAACGGAAGAAGCTGACGGCTACACTATTCCGGCGCCGAAGACCGCGTAAGGGCGAGTCTCTTAACTAATCGAATTTTATGCTATTTGCAAAAATTAATTAGGAGGAAAATATGGCATTACCGAATAAACCTGTGGGTGAACTCAAAACCGTACGCGATCCTGAAGTCGTCGAAAAAGAAGTCGATATTCTCATCGTTGGCGGCGGTATGGCTGCTTGCGGAACCGCTTTTGAAGTAAAAAAATGGATGCTGGACGGCCAGTCCGTTCTGCTGTGCGACAAGGCTGCCATGGAGCGCTCCGGTGCCGTGGCTCAAGGCCTGTCCGCCATCAACACTTTTATTGGTGATAACGCTCCCGAAGATTACGTCCGTATGGTGCGCAACGACCTGATGGGCCTGGTCCGCGAAGACCTGATCTTCGACCTGGGCTGCCACGTCGATGACTCTGTTCATCTGTTTGAAGAATGGGGCCTGCCGGTATGGAAGAAAACCGAAGACGGCAAAAACCTCGACGGTAAAAAAGGCCAGAAAATGGGCACCCTCAAGGGCGGCGCTCAGCCGGTACGTACCGGTAAATGGCAGATCATGATCAACGGCGAATCTTACAAACGCATCGTTGCCGAAGCGGCCAAGAAAGCTTTGGGCGAAGACAACATCATCGAGCGTTGTTTCATCGTCGAACTGCTGCTGGACGCCAACGTGCCCAATCAGATCGCCGGTGCTGTTGGTTTCTCCGTTCGCGAAAACAGAGTCTACATCATCAAATGCAAAACCATGATGGTTGCCTGCGGCGGCGCTGTAAATATCTATCAGCCCCGTTCGGTTGGTGAAGGCAAAGGCCGCGCCTGGTATCCGGTATGGAACGCTGGTTCCACCTATACCATGGCCATGAGAGTCGGCGCTGAACTCACCATGATGGAAAACCGTTTCACCCCGGCCCGTTTTAAAGATGGTTACGGTCCTGTGGGCGCCTGGTTCCTGCTGTTCAAAGCCAAAACCCTCAACGGTCTGGGCGAAGCCTTTGCCGCCAGCGACGCCGCCAAGAAAGAGCTGGAAAGCTATGCTCCGTACGGCACCGCCGCCATTACCCCGACCTGTCTGCGTAACCACCTGATGCTGTTCGAAATGAAAGCGGGCCGCGGCCCCATCATGATGGACACCGTGACCGCGCTGGCCGATCTGGGCAAGACCATGGACAAGAAAGAGCTCAAGCATCTCGAGTCCGAAGCTTGGGAAGACTTCCTCGACATGACCTGTGGCCAGGCCAACCTGTGGTGCGCACAAGACTGCGAACCGGAGAAGAAAAACTCCGAGATTATGCCCACCGAACCGTATCTGCTGGGCTCTCACTCCGGCTGCTGCGGTCTGTGGACCTCCGGCCCGGACTATGACTGGGTGCCGGATGAATACAAAATCAAAGCCCGCAACGGCAAAGTCTACAAACAGATGACCACCGTTGAAGGTCTGTTCACCGCCGGTGACGGCGTGGGCGGTTCCGGCCACAAGTTCTCCTCCGGCTCACATGCCGAAGGCCGCATCGCAGCCAAACAAATGGTTCGCTATGCCAAAGACTTCGCCGACTTCACCCCGACCCTGAAACAGTCTGCAGCTGAGCTGGTCGACCTGATCTACAAACCGGTTCGTACCTTCCTGGATCACAAAGACTACACCACGGCCATCAACATCAACCCCAACTACATCAAACCCGAAGGCATGATGTATCGTCTGATGAAAGCCACCCATGAGTATGGTGCCGGCACTGCAACCTACTATCAGACCAGCAGCAAGTCTCTGGAAGTGGTTATGGATCTGTTGGCCACCATGCGTGAAGACTGCGAAAAAATGGCAGCCGGCGACCTGCATGAGCTGATGCGCGCCTGGGAGATCACTCATCGTATCTGGACTGTAGAATCCCATCTGCGTCACATCCAGTTCCGCAAAGAGACCCGCTATCCGGGCTTCTACTATCAATCCGACTACCCGGGCCAGGATGATGAGAACTGGTTCTGCTTCGTCAACTCCAAGTACGATCCGGAGAAGGGCGAGTGGGATGTGAAGAAAGTACCTTACATCCAGATCATCCCGTCGTAGCCCCGCGGGAGCTTTAGTTGGTATTAGCTAGTTGTTAGACCATACCTCCAGGCGTCTCAGGGCGCCTGGAGGTTTTTATTAATATAAGGTCAGACCCATGCGGGTTGCGTTCGGCGATATCCTCGGTAAAATTATAGAGGATCGCCCTTTGGCACCGGTAATGCTCCGGTGCCAAAGGGTAGATACCCCGCCTTTGGAGTAAGAACCTAAACATTGGTCCCTGGTGTTTCGGATGGACGCAAATAGAGCAGTGTTGAGTTTCCAGCTTCAGAATTAAAAGGATATCGCCAACCGGCCGAGTGTGGCTGAACGGCATTCAAATTAATCTTCGATGCACGGAGGATAGCATGACAAACGAAACTACCGCCCCTGCAAGTGGAAGTATCATGGTGGTCGGCGGCGGCATCAGCGGTTTGACGACTGCGCTGGAAGCTGCTGAAGTAGGGTATGAAGTATACCTGGTGGAGAAGAATCCGTACCTGGGTGGCCGAGTGGCGCAGTTGAATCAATATTTTCCCAAACTTTGCCCACCGACCTGCGGTCTGGAAATCAACTTTCGCCGCATTAAAGACAATCCCCGCATTCAAGTATTTACGCTGGCCGAAGTCGAAAAGGTCGACGGGGCACCGGGTAACTACGATGTCACCGTCAACCTCAAACCACGCTATGTAAACGAAAAATGCACCGCCTGCGGCGACTGCGCCGAGGCTTGCGGTGCCGAGGTTTCCGACCAGTTCAACTTCGGCATGGGAAAGAAACCGGGTGCCCATCGGCCATTTGAAATGGCTTTCCCCGCGCGGTTTATCCTGTCGCCCGAAATCATCGGCACGGACGCGGCCCAGAAAGCCAAAGAGGCCTGTAAATATGATGCCATCGATCTCGACATGCAGGCCAAAACATTGAACCTGAATGTCGGCGCCATCGTCTGGGCCACCGGTTGGGAGCCTTACGATGCAACCAAAATCGATAACCTGGGCTTTGGTCAATACGACAATATCATCACCAACATGATGATGGAGCGCCTGGCCTCCCCCAGCGGGCCCACCCGGGGAAAGATTCTGCGGCCGTCCGATGACAAAGCGCCGGAAAGCGTTGCCTTTGTTCAGTGCGCCGGGTCGCGCGACGAGAACCATCTGCCTTACTGCTCATATATTTGCTGCATGGCTTCCCTGAAGCAGGCCACCTATGTGCGTGAGCGCTACCCCGAAGCCAAGATCTATATCTTCTACATCGATATGCGCGCGCCCGGTCAGCGCTATGAGAAATTCTACCAAACCATCAAAGAAGACGAAAACGTATTCTTCATCAAAGGCAAAGTTGCCGAGGTCAGCGAGGACGCAACCACCAAGGCCGTTACGGTTGTCGCGGAAAATGCTGTCACCGGCGAAAAAATGCAACAAACCGTGGATCTGGTTGTCCTTGCCACCGGTATGCAACCCACCGCTGCCAACGCCAAACTGCCGGCGGACCTGAATTACAACGCTGATGGGTTCATCATCAACGACTTCGAAAAGGGCGGCATGTTCGCTGCGGGCTGCGCCAACAAACCTGCCGACGTGGTTTCATCCAATCAGAACGCTACTGGAATGGCCCTGAAGGCCATCCAAACACTGGCAAGGAAGTAGGAGGTCATCCATGGACAAAAAATATGGTGTCTATATATGTGAAGGTTGTGGCATCGGCGAGGCCCTGGATGTTGAAGCCATCAGGGGCGTTGCCGACGAAGAGGGGCTGACAGCCAAAACCCATCCGATTCTGTGCAGCCCGGAGGGCGTAGGCTTCCTGAAGGAAGAGATCGATGGCGGCGTCAATACATTGATCCTGTGTGCCTGTTCGCGCCGCGTGAACTACGATGTTTTCCGGTTTAACGGTTGTATCGTCGATCGCGTCAATCTGCGCGAAGGTGTGGTCTGGTCGCATCCGCGCGCGGAGTTTCCGGCCCTTACCGAAGAAGAAAAAGAAGATGAAGATAACTTCGACCGCGTTCAAATGATGGCCGAAGATTATCTTAAAATGGGCATGGCGCGTGTGGAGAAGGTCGATCTGCCCGAGCCATACAAGCTTGATAAGTTTACCAACAAGATTCTGGTCATCGGTGGCGGAATCACCGGCATGTCGGCCGCTCTGGATGCCGCCAACGCCGGGTACCCGGTCACCATTGTGGAAAAAGAGGCCCAGCTGGGTGGTGCCGCACTGACCTGGCGCAGCCAGTTGCCCGTGGCCGAACCCTATGACAGCCTGGTGCCGCCGGTGGTGGAAGCCAAAATCAAGGCCGTGGAAGCCCATCCCGGCATTACGGTCAAAACGGAAACCGTGGTGGCCCGCCTGGCCGGACAACCCGGAGAATTTACCGCTACCTTGAAAAAGCCCGGTGAAAAGATCGAATTTGACGTGCCTTATCCACTGCCCGACGAAATGAAGGTGGACGACAGCGGCAAGGAACTCAACGCCGAGCAGCAGTTTGAAGCCTATAAGCAATACAACGAAGGCCGCAAGGATATTCTGCAACTGGACCCCAGTGGTGAAGCTTTCGGCGCCGTGGTCCTGGCCGCCGGATGGAAACCGGCCTCTGTGGAAAACGAAGCATACGCCCATCTCGGCTATGCCGACAATGCGGATGTGGTCACCAATGCGGAATTCGAATCCATCGCCAAGGCCGGCAAAATCACCCGGCCCTCCGACGGCAAAGAGGCCAAATCGGTGGTCTTCATTCAAAGCCCGGACAAAGACGAAAACGACGCGGACTTTTCCTATGCCGGCGCTGTAACCAATATGGTCTCCTTAAAACAGGCCAAGTATGTGCGTGACGACTATGACGACGGTAAAGCCTATATTTTTTACCAGCATATGCGCACGCCGGGATTGAGCGAATACTTCTACAAAAGCATGCAGCAGGACCCCGGTATGTTCCTGACCAAAGGCAACGTGGTCAGCGTCACCAAGAACGGCGACGGTCTCATCGTCGACGCCACCAATACCCTGCTGGGTGAAAAACTGCAGGTCAAAGCCGATATGGTTGTGCTGGCCGCCGGCATGGAGCCGGCCACGAAATCCGATGCCATTGTCAACATGGCCTATCGCCAAGGGCCGGCCTTCAGGGATATCGGTTTGTTTGACGGCTATTGCGACTCCAACTTCATCTGCTTTCCTTACGAAACCCAGCGCACCGGTATTTATTCCGCCGGTGCCGTTCGTCGGGCCATGACCACCGAAGAGTCCATGGAAGATGCGGCCGGCGCAGCCTTGAAAGCCATCCAATGCGTGGAGTCCTCCAATCGCGGTGTGGCGGTGCACCCCCGGTCCGGTGACATGACCTTTCCGGACTTCTTCTTCCAGAGATGCACCCAATGCAAACGCTGTACGGAAGAGTGTCCTTTCGGCGCTCTGGATGATGACGAAAAGGGAACACCCAAACCCAATCCCAGCCGTTGCCGGCGATGCGGTACTTGTATGGGCGCCTGCCCTGAACGCATCATCGGTTTCGCCGACTACAACATCGACAGCATCGGGTCTATGGTTAAATCCATTGGTGTGCCCTCGGAAGATGATTATGCTGAGCCGCCTTTTCGGATTCTCGGTCTGGTCTGCGAAAACGATGCCTATCCGGCTTTGGACATTGTCGGCCTGAACCGCATGTCCTACTCGGCTGACGTGCGTTTCATTCCGGTGCGCTGCCTCGGCTCGGTGAACGTGATCTGGATCAAGGACGCCCTGTCACAAGGTATGGACGGCGTGTTCCTGTTGGGTTGCAAGCACGGCGATGACTACCAATGCCATTTTGTCAAAGGCAGTGAGTTGGCCGACATCCGTATGAAGAAGATCGGCGACGCCTTGACCAGCCTGGCATTGGAGGAAGAGCGTGTGGCGCAGTTCCAAGTGGCCATCGATGAATATGACAAGGTGCCCAAAATCATCAACGATTTCGTGGAACTTGTCGAAGGCCTGGGACCGAACCCCTTCAAGGGCTTCTAATGGCGGCAACCTGAATAAGCAACCGGTAGCGGCCTATGCCGCCGCCGGTCTTTAGGAGGAAAAATACAATGTCCAATACATATCTTGTCGAACCGGATGTGGGATTCATTAAGGAAGTGACCAAGCTTGGCGGACAAGACCTTAAAAAGTGCTTTCAGTGCGCTACCTGTTCCGTGGCCTGTCCCATTTCTCCGGATACCAAGCCATTCCCGCGCAAGGAAATGCTGGCCACGTCCTGGGGCTTGAAAGATCGTTTGATCGGCAATGGCGATATCTGGCTGTGCCATAACTGTGGCGACTGTTCCACCCTGTGCCCCCGCGGGGCTAAGCCCGCTGATGTGCTTTCGGCGGTGCGCTCTTACGCGGTGAGTGAGTATGCGATCCCCAAAGCGCTGGGCAAGGCAGTGAACAAGCCCGGTCTGCTGCCCATCCTGCTGGCCATTCCGGCCATTCTTTTCCTGGTGGTGGGCACGTTGTCCAATATGGTCGGCCTCGACTGGTTGAGCTTCGCCCCCCAGGGCGCGGAAATCTGGCAGCATGATTACATCAACAACCTGCTGGTGGATACCATCATGGTCCCGACCTTCTTTGCCGCTCTGGCCGTATTCGCTCTGGGGCTCAAGCGCTTCATGGCGGATATGCATGCCAATGCCTTGCTGGAGGGCAAAACCACCAAAGAGAAGATCGACCCGGCGGGTTTTGTTCAGGCCCTGATCAAGATTATCCCCACCATCTTCAAGCACCAGAAATTCAGCGAGTGCGGGGAGAACAAAGAGCGCGCCACTGCGCATATGATGGTGCTGTTCGGCTTTATCGGCCTGTTCATCGTGACCAACTGCTTTTTCATCGCCGAGTGGGTGCTGCACATCGAAGGGCCCTACAACCAGATCAATCCCGTCAAGTGGATTGGTAATCTGGGCGGCATTGCGCTGATCATCGGCGGCGGCCTGATGGTGGCCCACCGCATGAGCAAGAAAGATCAGATCAACAGCTATAAGGATTGGTACCTGCTCGGCCTGGTGATGGGGCTGGGCATCACCGGTCTGCTGACCGAGCTGTTGCGCCTGGGCGAGCTTCATGGCGCCATGGCGGTAACCTACTGGCTGCACCTGATTCTGATCTGGGCGCTGTTTGCCTACACACCGTTCTCCAAACTGGCCCATCTGGTTTACCGTACGGTGGCCATGGCCTATCAGGAGTATTCCGGACGAAGCTAAGCTGATTCATTCATAGCAATAAAAAAGAGGGGGGTCGTCGTTCTCAAACGGCCCCCCTTTTTTTGTGCGGTCAAGCTAGCGTAAAAATAAAGGGGAGACGCGCTCGGCGCGTCTCCCCTTGGAATGAACCGTGTTTATAGGGCGATATTAGTCGCCGGTGGCTGCCTTATGGGTCTTGATTTCGACCTTTTCGGTCAGGCCTTCGTAGTAATCGCGCAGGATGGCCACGACTTCATCGCGTCCGAAGTGATCCGGAAGCTCGCCGCCTTCGCTGAGCATTTTACGCAGTATGGTGCCGGAGAGCAGTACGCGGTCTTCTTTGGCATGCGGGCAGGTGCGCAGAGACGCCATGCCGTCGCATTTGTAGCAGTAGAAGGTCCAGTCGATCTTCAGCGGTTGACAGAGCAGACCTTTGCCACCCTCAGGGGTGGGGATCTTGTCGAAGATGGTCTGGGCCTCGAACATGCCGTAGAAGTCGCCTACGCCGGCGTGGTCACGACCGATGATCATTTTGGAGCAGCCGTAGTTCTGGCGGAAGGTGGCGTGCAGCAGGCCTTCGCGGGGACCAGCATAGCGCATATCCAGGGGATAGCCGCCCTGAACCACGTTTTTGTCCACAAAGTAGTTCTTCACCAGGGAGTCGATGCATTTGACGCGGACCGATGCGGGGATGTCGCCCGGTTTCAGGTTGCCGACCAGGGAGTGAATGTAAACGCCGTCGCACACTTCCACGGCGATTTTGCACAGGTACTCATGAGAGCGGTGCATGGGGTTGCGCAGCTGCAGGGCGGCAACATCGCTCCAGCCTTTTTCTTCGAAAATCTTGCGGGCTTCGGCCGGACGATGGTAAACGCCTGCATATTTGGTGGGATAATCGCCTTCGCTCAACACTTTGACGTTGCCGGCCAGGTTGACCGGGCCTTGCCCCATAACCATCTGTACACCGGGATGATCTTCTTCGGCGATCTTCCAGAACTCTTCCGCCGTGGGTGTGCCTTCGCCCATGTAGACCTTTTCGCATTCCCATTTTTTCTCGGCGTCGCTGATTTCCCATTTCTCGCCGACTTTGATGGTGGCCATGATTTCATCGCCCTCGGCGTCATACAGGGCCACTTCGTCGCCCACGTTGATGCCGGCCGCTTCATCAGCGGTGATGTCCAAGCATACCGGTACGGGCCAGAAGGTGCCGTCGGCGGTCAGGAAATTTTCGCAAACACCTTTCCAGTCGGCTTTGGTCATGAAACCGGTCAGGGGGCTGAAACCGCCGTTGCCGATCATGATCAGGTCGCCTTTCACGCGTTGGGAGATGGATACTTTTTTGAGTCCGGCAGCCTTGGTTTTTTCAGCTTCCAGTTCCGCGCCTTCCAGCAGGCAAACAGTCAAGCCTTTGCCGCCATGGGGAGGAATAAGTTGTGACATGAGTTAGTCTCCTTTCAAATTATATGAGTTTAACTGGCATAAACTGCCTATATAGACCGGTGACCTAAGCTAAGATTCAAAGAGGTATACCTATTAGGCCCCGGCATATTTGTCAAGATTAATTGAGGGGGCAAATCAGGGCATGGGCGCCCCCAAACCGGAGCGCCGCACCAATTTGCAATACGCCATGAGCATGGGGACAACCCGCCTGGCCGGATTCAAGTTTTTCGACATCCGTACGATATTGAGAGCAAAATATAGATGCGCAAGGTCCTGAAGGATTGGCCATTGATTTAATACAATAGGTAATGGTATGGGAATCTTAGGATTTTTTGAGCCCATGGGGTGCAGCAAGGAGGCCGCAACGATGCCCACCAACGGTAAGCTCAAAGACAATGTGGATATCATTGAAAAGATCAAGACCCTGCCGGCGCTTGAGTCTTTTGATGAAAATGACCTCAAAGAGTTGCTCAGAATCAGCAAGATCGTCCGCTATGAACCCGGCGATCTCATTGTGGATGAGGCCACTTATGACGGCTGGATTTACTATCTGATATCCGGCCGGGTCCGGATTACCAAATCCGGTAACGATCTGGCTGTTTTACAGCGCACCGGTGACGTGTTCGGCGAGGTCGGCAACATGGGCAGCGGCGAGCTGTCGGTTTCGGTATATGCCCTGGATGAAGCCACCTGCTTGAAGATCGATATTTCCTCGGTTGATGGTTTGCCCAATGAAAACCGCTATGTGTTCCGCTACGTCATTTTCAGAGGCTTTGCCGAAGTGCTGGCCAAGCGCCTGCGCATTACCACCGAGAAATTTCTGGCCGCCAAGGAGGAGATCGACCGGCTCAAGGAAGCGGCCGGTTCCTGACGCTGTCGACGGCCGTCTGAAAAAACAAAAGCGATTCAGTGGTGAACTGAATCGCTTGTTTATTTTTGGCGGAGAGAGTGGGATTCGAACCCACGGTAGAGCTTTTGACCCTACACTCGCTTAGCAGGCGAGCGCCTTCAGCCGACTCGGCCATCTCTCCAGGTATTGAGCATCCGATTTAATGGTGGCGGAGGGAGTAGGATTCGAACCCACGGAGCTTTCACTCAACGGTTTTCAAGACCGCCGCCTTAAACCACTCGGCCATCCCTCCCGGAAAAACGGTTCCGATTTTTAGCACCAAGCGTGTACGGGGTCAATATTTTTATGCAAAATAGCAAGCTTGAATCCCATTTGAGAGTTGACATTGCGGGCTATTGGTGATTAGTTCAGCCCCAAATTGCGCACCCGCCCCCGGCTGCAAGGAGAGTATTGAAATGAAACAAAAGTATGCCATTATCCGGGACGATGATCAAAAATCCTTGATCGTTCGCGAATATGCCGAACTGGATAAGGAGATGATGTCGCTGTTGTGTGAAGAGGCTTATCCCCAGGACATTATGGTCACAGCGGTCAAAGATGGCCACCAGGCTGTGATTGATGCCATCCGGACCAATAACATGTATCCCCCCACCATCTTCGCCGAACCTATCGCCCAGGCCATTGAAGGCCTTTTTGCCGAAGGCGGCAATACTTCGGCGGAATTGTTTTTCGATGATAAGGAGCTTTTCATCAAGGAGATTGAGAGCGAGGCCGAAGAAGTTGAAGAGGATGTGGATGAGGATGTGGAGGTCGACGATCTACTGGAAGATGACGATATCGACGACGGACTGGGCGATGAAAAGGTCATCACCGGCATCAAATCCAAGGTCAAGGTGACAGAAGACGACAGCAGCGATGCAAAAGAGATTGATTGACCTCCGGTTAAATAAGGTACAATGCAGAGCCCATCCCCCAGGATGGGCTTTTTTTGCCTATTTGGAAGCGGCCGGTTTCGAAGGCTTTGAGCACAGGTTTTCCCTTGACTTAAAAACGGGTATTCTATAAACAATCTCTAGGTGCATTCAATAAATATCATTTCGCTTTCCCCCTGAATATTTTATTGCGCACGCTTGCTTCCCCCCATTCCCCCCAAATTGAGCTCTGTACATGGTTTTGCACCACGCCTCCCCAACGTGGCTGTTTGTTAGCCCCCTGTTGAGTTTTCGTCATACGGAGACCTGTCGGCATACGAGAATGTTTTTTACCCTGTTGCAGGTGGTGTCGAAAGGTTCCGGGTCAGAGGCTGATGCCGCCCCGATTGAGGGGAGCGGCACGACCTGCGGCTGGCTTTTCGTTATGAAATACGCATGATACCCAAGCGTTTAAATTGATCCACATGAGGGTGGAGGATGATGCGTCGGATAATAACCGTATCAGGAGGTGCCAATGGATAGAGAAAAACAATTCTATGAAAGGCTGGAGGGCAAAGGGGTTACAAGACGGGACTTTATGAGATACTGTGCCTCCCTGACCGCCGCCATGGGGCTTTCAGCCGCATACGTGCCCAAAGTGGCTGAGGTTTTTGCGGCCCCCAAGCAGCGGCCGCCGGTGATCTGGCTTCACTTTGGCGAATGCACGGGGTGTTCTGAAGCCATGCTCCGAACCATGTATCCCTATGCAGATGAGCTCGTGCTCGAGATTCTCTCCGTAGAATATCACGAGACCATTATGGCCGCAGCCGGGAACCAGGCCGAGGATCAATTGCATGCCGCCATGAAAAAGCATGCCGGAAAGTACATTTGCGTGGTTGAGGGGTCCGTGGCCACAAAATTCAACGGTGGTTACGGCAAAGTGGCCGGGCGTTCCTTTCTGGAGATTGCCAAGGAAGTGGTTCCCCAGGCAGCCGCGACCATCGCCATCGGCAGTTGCGCCAGTTGGGGCGGTATTCCCGCTGCCAAACCCAATCCCGGCGGCTACAAAGGGGTCGGGGATGCACTGGGCAAGAAGGTGATCAATATCCCCGGCTGTCCGCCCAATCCCATCAATCTAATCGGCACCATCGTCAACTACCTGCTGCTGGGCAAACTGCCGGCGCTGGACCAAAAAGGCCGGCCGACTTTCGCATACGGCCAGACCATCCACGATCAGTGCCCCCGCAGGTCGCATTTTGAAAACGAAGAGTTCGTTGAAGAGTTTGGTTCCGAAGAGGCCTCTCTGGGCTATTGCCTTTACAAAATGGGCTGCCGCGGTCCTGAAACCTACAACAACTGTCCGGTGGCCAAATTCAACGATGGCACCAGCTGGCCGGTTCAGGCGGGCCATCCCTGCATCGGCTGCAGCGAGCCGGATTTCTGGGACACGATGACCCCCTTCTACGAAGAGATGTAAGGGTGGGAAATATTACTCGGTGAAAACAATAACCCTTATAAAAAGGGAGGAGAGTTTATGGGCAAGCGCATTACAGTTGATCCAATAACCAGAATTGAAGGCCACATGAGAGTCGAGGTGGAGGTCGAGGGGGGCAAGGTCGTCAATGCCTGGAGTTCGGGACAGATGTTCCGCGGCATCGAGATGATCCTTCAGGGCCGCGATCCAAGGGATGCGCACCATTTTGTGCAGCGTTCCTGCGGGGTCTGAACTTACACCCATGCTCTGTCCTCGGTGAGGGCAGTCGATATGGCCTTCGGCGTGACCATTCCCAAAAACGCCCGTTTGATTCGCAACCTTTTGATGGGTGCTCAATTCCAGCACGATCATCTGGTGCATTTCTATCACCTGCACGCCCTTGACTGGGTGGACATCGTCAGCGCACTCAAAGCCGATACCAAAAAGACCGCCGCGCTGGCCGACAACGTTTCCAACGCAAAAGTCGGCGGCGCTTCTTATTACAAACAGGTCCAGCAGCGCATTCAGACCTTCGTGGACAGCGGCCAATTGGGGCCCTTTGCCAATGCCTATTGGGGACATTCGGCCTACAAACTGCCGCCGGAGGCCAACCTGATGGCCTGCGCCCATTACATTGAAGCCTTGCGCCTGCAGGCACGCACCGCGCGCATGCATGCCATTTTCGGCGGTAAGAACCCCCATCCCCAGTCCCTGGTGGTGGGTGGCGTGACCTGTGCGGCCGACCTCACAGCAGATCGCATTGCCGAGTTTCTCTATCTGACCAAAGAATCCCAGGAGTTTATTAGAAACGTTTACGTTCCGGACCTGCTGGCGGTGGCCTCCTTTTACAAGGATTGGGGCGCCATCGGCGGCACCACCAACTTCCTGGCCTGGGGCGAGTTCCCGCTCACCGAAAAAGAACCGGAGAGCCTCTACATGCCGCGCGGCGTGATCATGAAACGCGATCTGGCCAACGTAAAGATGGCGGACCAATCCAAGGTCAGCGAAGACGTGACCCGCGCCTGGTATGAGAAAGGATCTGCCAAGCATCCTTACGACGGTGAAACCAAACCGCTGCAGGAAGATCCCAAATACCGACCCGGCAAAGGCCAATACTCATGGTTCAAGGCCCCGCGCTACGATGGCGAGCCCATGGAAGTGGGTCCGCTGGCACGCGTGTTGATCGCCTATGCCAAGGGCCACAAGGACATTAAACCGGTGGTGGACAGTGTGCTCAAGACCTTGGATGTGCCCGCCACGGCACTGTTCTCCACCCTGGGCCGCACCGCCGCCAGGGCCATCGAAACCCTCGCCATCGGCGACAAGGTGGAACAATGGACCATGGATCTGGTGGAAAATCTCAAGGGCGGCGACACCAAGACCTACGAGCCCCATGAGATCCCGGACACCGGCATGGGCGTCGGCCTGAACGATGTGCCCCGCGGCGCGCTGGGCCACTGGGTCAAGGTGAAAGATAAAAAGATCGACAAGTACCAGTACGTGGTGCCCTCCACATGGAACCTGTGTCCGCGTGATGCCAAGGGCAAACCGGGCCCGCTGGAAGAGGCGCTCATCGGCACCCCGGTGGCTGATCCCAAACAGCCCCTGGAGATTTTGCGCACCGTACATTCGTTCGACCCGTGCATCGCCTGCGGCGTGCATGTGATCGACCCCAGTTCCAACCGGGTTTACAAGGTCAAGGCCCTTTAGCCGGCCTTCAATTTGTGCGGCCTTGGTTCTCTGCTGTCGAAAGGCGGTGGGGGCCAAGGCCGTTTTTTCGCCCGGCGGCCGGCCTGAAGCGTATGCCCCTGTCGGACGATGGCAGGCATGGGATGGACCTTTTGGTGCTGACGGATAAAGGCTGTTCTCATCGGATCACGGCCCCATGTCCAAAAGCCCAAAACGTTATGGATTATATTCCGATATTGAGATAAACATGACCGATATGGACAGTGAACAGATCACCATTCTGGGCATCGGCTGCACCTTGTTTGCGGATCAGGGTTTCGGAGTCAGCGTTATCGAGGCCCTGCAGGCAAGATACGAATTCCCCGAGCAGGTCGCCCTTGTCGACGGCGGTCTGGTGGGGGTCGGCATGACCGGCACCGTTGCCCGGGCCGATCACCTGATTGCCATTGACGTTATTTGCAACGGCGGGCAACCCGGCGATATCTACCGCCTGGCGGGGCCTCATATTCTGGAACGCTTGGATGGCAAAAACCATATTCAGCATGTGGAGTTTCTGGAGGCGCTGGCCCACTGCCAGGCTTTGGATGATCCGCCCGATACGGTCCTGCTGGGCATCGAGCCCGGCGATACCCAATCGGTGGTGTGCGAACTGTCGCCGGAATTACAGGGTAAGTTGGATGAGATGATTGCCTGTATTCTGAAAGAGTTGGAGAGGTTGAATGTGGGATATAGGGAGAAAAAGTTTTAAGTTTAAAGTGTTAAGTTTTAAGTGAAGGTATCTTGTCGATTTTAGACCTTCATGGAAACCTTGCCGGAAACAGCGTCACACAATGGTTTTTATCCTTTGCTTAACGCTTTTCACTGTTACATAATCATTATAACCCTAACCACGTATACGGAATGTTTGGGACCAAATTGTATAAGAGGTATTACAACCATGTGTCTAGCTATTCCCTCCAAGATAACCCAAATCGAGAATGATATGGCCACCATTGATGTGGATGGCGTGCAGCGGGCGGCCAGTCTTTTGCTGTTGGCCGATGCCCAGGTGGGGGACTATGTCATCGTGCATGCCGGTTTTGCCATTCAGAAAATTGATGAGGCCGCGGCCAGGGAGACCCTGCAACTGCTGCGCACCGCCGCTGACAACTACGATGCCCAGTTCAAGAAGCATTGATCCATGCCCGCCGAAGATCACGCCGCCCCTTTAGACCAACCGCCCCGGATTACCATCCTGGGGGTGGGCAACATTCTGCTCAGCGATGAGGGCGTGGGGGTGCGGGTGGTGGAGCGCCTCAGTAATGCCTACGAATTTCCGGACCATGTCCAGGTACTCGACGGCGGCGTTCTGGGCGTACGCCTGATGGGCGTCATCGGCAGTACCGACATATTGATCGTGGTGGATGCGGTCAAGAATCAGGGCGCGCCCGGCACCTTGTACCGATTGGCGGACGAGCAAATTCCGCGCCGCGTCCTGGCCAAGCAGTCCATGCACCAGATGGATCTGCCCGAAGTACTGGCCCTTTGCGCCGCCATTGACAAGAACCCCCGCACCGTGGTGGTGGGCGTAGAGCCCGAAGACATCACCACCTTGAATGTGACGCTGACGGCCACAGTTTCCGCAAAACTGGACGCGCTCACGGCCATGGTCCTGGCCGAACTCGATCGGTTGGGGGTGGGCTATACTTCCCGTTCGCAAGCATCATCCCCAGGCAATCCCGCCTGATGCTGTCATCTGTCTTCAGGCAGACCTAATCCAAAACATGGCGGCATGAATTTTACGCGCAATTGTCCCGCTGGCGGATGCCAGCAATTCTAACTGAATGTCATTTTTGGTGACGGGCCTGTGATTTAGTGCATTCGCAAGATAATTCTTCGCGAGCCATACGTGTACCACCATCATCTTTTCGAAAGCGATACCGATAGCGACCCCGACCCCGATGGGCTCTGATCTCGGGGTCGGGGTCGCTATCGCTTTCGGTATCGTTTTCTTGTTGCGGACACACGGTTCAGTTAGAATTGCTTAGCGGATGCCTCCCAGCTTGCGCCGGCCGCGGTTTAATGATAGTTATGCAAACAAGCTAACCAATCCCTGTGAGGTTCCGCCCATCCCATGGTTGCGCCCAAATTGCCATACTTCTCCATTAAAGCCTGTCTCGCGTTCGTGATCAAACGTCCCCTCTGGGCCTTATTGACCGTTGCTGCCGTCACGGTGCTGTTCGGCTGGCATCTGCCCGAGTTGTCCTTCAAAACCACGGTTTACGATCTCATCATCGAAGAGTTGCCCGAAGCCGAGCAGTACCGCGATTTCCGCGACCTGTTCGGTTCGGATGAAATCATTCGCATGGTGGTCAAGGCCGACAACATTTTCGACCCGGCGACCTTCACCAAGGTCACCGCATTGTCCGATGCGGCCCTCAAAATCAAGGGCGTCAGGCGGGTGATCTCCCTTCCGGAAGTCAAGAAGAACGTCGATCCGCGCGGCGATTGGCCGGTGGAAAAATTCGCGGGTATACTGACGCCGGTGGACCTGTTTCAGCGCAATCTCATCTCCCAGGACCGCCGGACCACCATTATCACCCTGGTATTGAAGTACGATGCCGATAAGGATGCCGTCATTGCCGCCGCCAGAGCGTTGATTCAGAACACCGGAACCCAGTTGCGCCTTTACCAGATAGGCATTCCCCTGGTTTCGGAAGCACTGGCCCAGTATACCCAACAGGATTTCTTTCACCTGACGCCCATCACCCTGGGCATCATCGCCATCCTTCTGCTGGTGCTGTTTCGCAGCGTCCATTGCCTGATACTGCCTTTGGCCTGCGTCAGCCTCTCCATGGTCTGGACCTTCGGATTTATGGCCTACAGGGGCGTTTCCGTCTCCATGCTGACCATTATCGTGCCGGTTTTCCTGATTGCCGTGGGCACCGCCTATTGCCTGCATATCTGCTCCGAATACCTGACCCACGCACGCACTGAAAAAACAGCCCGGGCCGCTACCCAGGCCACTTTCACAAATATGGCCTTCCCGGTCACCCTGGCCGTGCTGACCACCATCTTCGGCATCGGCTCGCTGGCCACCAACCGGATTACCGCCATCAAGGAGTTCGCCGGATTTGCCAGCTTCGGCATCGCCAGCCTGCTGGTGATCGTGCTCACCTTTCTTCCGGCCATGCTGGCCTCGATCCCGCTGCCCAAATCACGTTCCGAAAAGGCCACGGCAGGCCTGGACAGGATGATCGACGCATTGTTGGAGCGCATTGTTACCCTGAACCTGCACCATCAAAAAGCCTGCTTGCTGGTGATCGGGGGCGTCGTCGTATGCTGTGTGGCAGGACTATTTATGATCCGCGTGGAGACCAATCCGGTCTCTTTCTTTAAGAGCAGCACAACCGTGAGCCGCAACTTCCACCAGATCTACCAGCAGATGTCGGGCAGCTTTCCCGTACATGTGGTGATGAGCGGCCCCACGGAGGATTATTTTGAGGAGCCGGGCAACGTGGCGGAACTGGAACGTTTTCAAGGCTACCTGACGTCCATCGAAGGCGTGGACAAAACCATCTCCTTTGCCGATTATCTTAAGTTGGTGAACTACAGCTATAACCGGTTCGACCCGCAATACTATGTGCTGCCCGAAGATCCTTACGAGCTGCGCATGCTGGTGAACAACTTTAAAGTGCTGCTGGGCAACGACATCCTCACGAGTTTCATGAGTGCCGACATGCGACAAGCCAATATACTCATGCTGACCCATATCGCCAGCTCACGCCGCTTTATCGAGACCAAGCGAATCATTCTGGACCACGTGGCCGTGGATTTGGACCGCGATCTGTCGTGGCAGGTCACCGGCCTGGGGATGGTCATCGCCGCCAGCAGCCATCTGCTGACCATCGGGCAGGTCAAGAGTCTCTCCATCTCCCTGGTGCTGATATTCGCCGTTATGGTGGCCCTGTTCCTCTCGGCCAAAGTCGGCCTTATCGCCGTGATCCCCAACCTTTTCCCCATTCTTTTGAATTTCGGCATCATGGGGTTGTTCGGCATCCCGCTTTCGGTGGCCACCAGCCTGATCGCATCCATCGCCATCGGTTTGGCCGTGGACGACACCATCCATTATCTGGTGCGCTACAACCGGGAGTTCAAAAAGGACCTGGACAAGGACCGGGCCATGCGCACCACGCTCCTGTCGGTCGGGCGGCCGATCATATTTACTTCCCTGACCATCGGCATCGGTTTTTCCGTACTGCTTTTTTCCCATTTTCAACCCACGGCCATTTTCGGCCTTCTGATGGTGATCACCATGCTCAGCGCCCTGGTGGGCGATATGATCCTGCTGCCGACGTTGATGATGCATGTGGAACTGGTGACCGCCTGGGACTTGTTGAAGATGATGCCCACCGTGAGCGCCATGTCTCCGGGCATGGTGCATGAGCTCAACCAGCCCCTCAACGCCATCAAGGTGGGCAACGATGTGATCCGCATCATGATCAAACGGTGTGATGCTTTGCAGAGCGAGCAGATGGACGCCATCATCGAAGAGATCGGCAAGCAGGTGTCGCGGGCCTCGCAGATGATCGAGCGCTTCAGCGGAGCGGGCAACCTGCCCGGGTTTGAAAAGCACCTCATCAAGATCAATGACCCCATTCGCAACACCCTGGCGCTGCTGGAGCACGAAATGAAGCTGGACAGCATCGAAGTCGCCGCCCATCTGGGAGCGGGTTTGCCGCTGGTCATGGCCCACCACAATCGCCTGGTGCAGGTCATATACAACCTGCTCACCAATGCCAGGGAGGCCATCAATCTAAAAAGGGCCACTGAAGGTTTGGCCGCACCGCACAAGATCGTGCTGCGTACTTACAGTGAAGACCAAAGCGTGCTGCTCAGCATTCATGATACCGGCATCGGCATCGATGAAAACAATCTCGACCGGGTTTTTGAACCCTTTTACACCACCAAGGAAACAGGTGAAGGCAAAGGCTTGGGGCTGACCATTTGCAACCAGATCGTCCGGGACTGTGATGGTCGCATCGCCATTGACAGCGCTGCCGGTACGGGGACCATGGTGACCATTAGTTTCCCCAGGGCACCAAGTCCGGCGCCAGGGGCGCAAAATTGACCCGTCCGCATTGCAATCGTTTTTTTCAGTGCTAAGATTTAAACCATGAATTCCGGTTATACGGATCGCTCAAGTGTGGCCGAATGGCTTAAACCGCCGGCGCTCCGGCACACCTTGAGCAGATGCATGGGACAGGCGGGTGATTTTGATTGGATATGCCGGGAACCAGCGTTTGGGAGAACAGGCGACTTTGCCCAATGAAGCATCCTGATTACATGGTTCGACTCGGTTTGACTGCGGTGAGCACAATTCTGCTGGCTGTGTATTTTTGCGCCGCCATAACGGCCTGCAGTGAAAAGGACGACACCGAGGCCATCCGGACGTTGATTCAAAAAGGGGCCGGACTGGCCGAGGAGAAAAAACTTGGAGACCTCATGGATCTGACCACCCCGGAATTCATGGCCCTGCCGGGTCACTACGATGCCCGCATGACCAAAAGGACCCTTCTGGGGGCCTTTCTGCATTACGGCAAGTTCAAAATTCATTTTCCCCGGCCGGCGGTGGAATTCGACGAAGGGAAAAACAGCGCCATGGCCACCGTTCACTTCCTGATCGTGCGCCAGAACCAGGGCATTCCGGGACTCAAAGAGCTGTACAATGACCCCCGCCGCTGGTTGGAAAAAGCCGGCGAAAAAGCCGATCTCTATCAGCTGAAGCTGGTGTTGGTGAAGAACGGCGGGGATTGGCAGGTGCGGGAGGCGGCATTGGAAGGCTTCAAAGGCACAGGCTTCTGAGAGTAACTGAGGACGCCAGATCCGATCCTGTGCCTGTCACGCCAACGGCGTAATTGCCAGGCGCTCGCAGTATGTGCAATACGGCTTCGCACCTGAACGCCTTGGCTCTGACGCCCTGAGCCACTCTCAGTGGTGGAGCACGTGAGGACGCCGGAGCCTATCGGTTGTGAGGCGGTGAAATTGTGCAATTGAGCTTTCGTGCCGATCGGGGCGGGTACGGGGCCCCGCCCTACGAAGACCATTGTGTTGCACCGCCGCTTCGCGAATTGCAGGGCCGGCCTCCGTGCCGGCCGGGTTGGCTTCGAGCGGGCGGACCATGAACAATAGTGAATAAAGAAGAACAACATTCAGACCTATCAATGGAGTGCCGATGAATAAAAAAGAACTTGTGGATCGGGTATTGGCGGGAGAGGCGGTGGAGCGGCCGCCGATTTCATTGTGGTATCACTTCGGGGTTCAGCATGGCGATGGGGAAGCCTTCGCCAAAACCGTACTGTCCTATTTCAACCATTACGACTTTGATTTTCTCAAAGTCATGAACGACTATTTCTACCCGGTGCCGGAGGGGCTGGACGCCATTAGAACCAAGGCGGATCTGCGACGGTTGAAGCATATCGACCCCACCACCGCTCCGTGGGGAGAACAGCTCAAGGCACTGGCCATTATCAAACGGGAACTCGGGGGTGACGCCTATTTCATCGATACGTTGTTCGACCCCTGGCAGAGCCTGAACCGCAACCTGGCGGCGGAAAACATGCAGCATCTGATGATGAACGAGCCCCAGGCGCTCAAGGAAGCCCTGGAGGTGGTGGCGGACAATTTGATCACCTACAGCCAGGCCGCCATCAAAGCCGGCGCAGCCGGCATCTTCATGTCCATTCCGGCCGGCAAGGAGATTGTCACCCGCGAGGAATTCCTGACATTTGTCAAACCTTATGCGGCAAAGGTGCTCAAGGGCATCGAGGGGCTGGGCTCCTTGACCACCTTGCATGTGCACGGTCAGGAGCTGTACTTTGACGATGCCGTGGACCTGCCGGCCCCCGTGTTTAATTGGTGGGACCGCGGCCCCCATGGGCCGTCCCTGCAGCAAGTAAAGGAACGCTTCCCCGGATGCGTCATGGGCGGCATCGATCAAACCATCGTGGCCCGCCGCACACGCGCTTTTCTCAAGACCCACGTCCAGGAGGGCCTCAAGCTGGGGGGCGACAGGCGCTTTTTCCTCGCCAACGGTTGCAGCATCGACACCTGGGTCTATCCGGGCGCCGTCGAGACCATCGTACAAACCGCCCGCGAGCCGGTATAGGCGGCTTTGCGGGTGCAGGGCAAGCCTGTTGCGTTGTCCCGGAACACCGCCCTGCAACGCGCGGTGCCTTTTAACGGCACTCCTGCCGAATCGTAGGGCCGGCCTCCGTGCCGGCCGGTCAATGCGCAACGGATGGTACATGTTGATGCTCCGTGCCGGCCGGTCAATGCGCAACGGGATGGTCCATGTCGATGCTCCGAGTTTATATCAATGCGTCTATAACGCCGGCGATTCGCAGCGCGTGGACAGCAGATCGATATATTCATTCTGCCCTTGGTAGAGACGGCTCATCTCGATGAGCACGCCGGCGATCTGGGCCAGGGCCTGCACGAAACTGACATCCTCCAGTGTAAATTCCCACTTGTCCGCAGTGTAGACGCGCACGGCGCCGATGGTTTCAGCACCCATCAGGACCGGCACCGAGAGAATGGAGGCGATGCCCTCTTTCTGGGCGGCCTCGGGGTATTGGATGCGCGGGTCGTCGGACACATCGACGACCGCCACCGGGCCCTCCTTCAAAGAATCGGCAATGGATTTGAGCGCGCTTACCGTGCCTTTGTTCAGATATTCGGGGCTCAATCCTGAAGAGGCCGCCACTTCAAGCTCTTTGGTTTCCCGATTGATCAGAAAAAGTGCGCAGCCTTTGACTCCCAGGGCCGACTGAATGCTTTGAACGGTCATGGGGATGATTTCATCCGGATCTTTCGATTGGGACAGGGCTTTGGTCACATTGATCAAGGTCTCGTAATTAAGCTGTAAATTTTGCATTTCTGCCTCCTTGCGGACCGGTTGCGGGTAAAAAAAGGCGGATTTTTCCTGACACTGAGATTAATTGCGGGTAGACATCCTGTGGCGGTGCGCTGTGCTGGGAATTTGCCGGCTGTCATGCTGATGAGCTTATGCGTGCGGGCCGCGGGGCAGCAAACTGTTTTATGGTCAGGTTCCGTCGGCGATGATACCCATTGTCATCCGAACGGGAACGGTTGTCAAATAAAGATACCCCGCCCGGCAAAATGTTGCCGCGGCCTTTTCAACCAGCGGGTTTTCGGCTATAGTATGAACTGATCGCCAGGCAAGGACAGGGCAGAGCATCAGGAGCTAACATGTCGACCATCGAATGGACCCCGGCGCTTTCCGTCGGTGAAGATGAAATTGACGCCCAGCATCAGAAGCTGTTTTCTATTATCGAGGCGCTGATGCAGGCGCAGAAGGATGCGCTGGATACCAAAGCTATCCATTCCATTCTTTCCCAATTGGTAGACTATTCCGGCTATCACTTCCGCACCGAAGACAATTACATGATCGACAACAATTACCCGTTGTTCATGAGCCACCGCAAGGAGCATCTCGCCTATATCAATAAGATGGGGGAACTCATCACCGCCCTTGAAAAAAAGGATGCAAAATTACCGCAGGATATGCTGGATTTTCTGAGCAACTGGTGGCGGGAGCACATCGCCAACTCGGACTTGCGGTACGCGCGCTATATCAAGTCTCAACAAAAATAACATACCTAATCGATTTCCAGGTCGTCGGGAATATCCGCGTTGGTATAGACCTTCTGGACGTCGTCGCAATCTTCCAGGGCATCGATGAGCTTGATCATCTTCAGCGCGGTGTCCCCGTCCAGCGTGGCCATGGTCTGGGGCAGCATAGTGACTTCGGCGGCGATGGTGGGAATCGATGCCGCATCGATGGCCTCCTTGACGGCTTCAAAATCTTCGGGTGCGGAGATGACTTCGAAATTGCTGCCGTCTTCGCGCACATCCTCGGCCCCCGCCTCAAGGGCGACTTCCATCAGGGCGTCCTCTTCGGCGGCGCTTTTTTCCACCACCAGGTAGCCTTTTTTATCGAACATATAGGCCACGCATCCGTTTTCACCCATGTTGCCGCCGTGTTTGGTCATGGCGTGGCGGATCTCGGATACCGCCCGGTTCTTGTTGTCGGTCAACACGTCCACGAAGATGGCCGCACCGCCCGGCCCGTAGCCCTCGTAGGTGGATTCTTCGTAATTGATGCCCTCCAGATCGCCGGTGCCCTTCTTGATGGCGCGCTCCCAGTTGTCCTTGGGCATGTTCTCGTTTTTGGCCGCCATGACGGCCGAACGCAGACGCGGGTTGGAGTCGATATCGCCGCCGCCGATACGGGCGGCCGTGATGATCTCTTTAATCAGCTTGGTGAATATCTTGCCGCGCCGGATGTCCTGGGCGCCCTTGCGGTGCTTGATGTTGGCCCACTTGCTGTGCCCTGCCATGGTATCTCCTCCTTCATCGAACCCACCCCAAAGGTTTTACGGCTTCTTCTGCAGGCCGATCACGAAGATCTCCTTGCTGCCCTTGCGACTGCTCTGGGGTTTAAAAATATGCGTGCGGTTAAACCGCTTTTTCACATTATCACAAAAGGTCTTAAAATCCTCACCTTGAAAAATCTTGCACACGAAATGGCCGCCTGGCCCCAGCACCTTGTCCGCCACGGCCAGGGCCGTTTCACACAGCACAAAAGAGCGCACCGCATCCGCATGCTTGTTGCCCGTGGTGGAAGGGGCCATATCGCTGATCACCACCGAAAAGCCGCTGCCCAGCGCCGGATCTTGCGCCGCAAACAGCGCATCGATATCGCCGGTCACCACCTGCACATGGCCGGGCAGTTGGATGGTCACCGGCTTGAGATCCACCCCCACCACGCGGCCGCGGTCGCCGGTCCGGGCGGCGGCAAACTGGAGCCATGAGCCCGGCGCGCAGCCCAGGTCCAGCACCCGGTCGCCGCTCTTGATCAGGCGGTGCTTTTTCTGGATCTCCTCCAGCTTATAGACCGAACGCGCAGCGTAATTCTCTTTCTGTGCGCGGCGGGCATAGTGGTCCTGCCACTTGTTTTTCGAGGGCTTCATAGCGGTAAGCCGCCTCTAAGTCAATTTGTTATGGTACTTCCGCTTAATTTTCATTGCAGGCTAAACTTAATAGGTGCGGATGCCGTTTGGGGTAATCCAAACAAGTTTTAAGTTTTAAGTCAATGCCACTAACTTAAGCCGTCTTCAGACAGTGGGAGCGGCGTCTCGCCGCGACTGGTTCCGCTGATGGCATGGAAATCGCGGCGGGACGCCGCTCCCACAATAGAACTGCAAACCACCGCCCTTAAGTTAATGACATGAAGATTTTAGTAGGGCCGGCCTCTGTGCCGGCCTGATTGCACCGCAACAGCCGGGTGGCAAGGGAGCGTCCGTTTTTCCACCCCTAAAACAGCGTCTCCATGGCCGCCTCCACATTGCCGACGCCGATAATCTCCATACCGTCGGGCACCACGATGCGCTTTAAATTTCCCTTCGGGACCAGGCAGCGGCCGAAACCCATCTTGTGCGCCTCGATCAAACGTGTCTCCACATTGCCGATGGCGCGCACCTCGCCGGCCAGGCCCACCTCGCCCATCACCAGGGTATGGGTAGCCACCGGCTTGTCCATGAAGCTGGAGGCAATGGCGCTCAGCACCGCCAGATCCACGGCCGGTTCATCCACCTTGACCCCGCCGGCCACGTTCATGAAGATGTCGTGGCCGTTCAGATGCAGCCCCAGTTTTTTCTCCATCACCGCCACCAGCAGGGCCACCCGGTGCGGGTCCAGGCCCAGCACCGTGCGCCGGGGGGTGCCCAATTGGGTGGATGAGGCCAGGGCCTGCAGCTCCACCAGAATCGGTCGCGTGCCCTCCATGCTGGCCGTGACCACCGATCCGGCCGCGTTTTCGGGCCGTTCGGACAAAAAAACCGCCGAGGGATTGGGCACCTGGGCCAGCCCGCCGGCCTGCATCTCGAACACCCCGATTTCATTGGTCGAGCCGAAGCGGTTTTTCACCGTGCGCAGGATGCGGAATACATGGTTGCGGTCGCCCTCGAAATAGAGCACCGTGTCCACCATGTGCTCCAGCAGCTTGGGGCCCGCAATGGCGCCCTCCTTGGTGACATGGCCTACCAGGAGGGTGGGAATGCCGCTCTTTTTGGCGTTGAGCATCAGCCGCATGGCGGATTCGCGCACCTGGCTCACGCTGCCCGGTGCCGAGGTCAGGTCCGCGCTGTACATGGTCTGAATGGAGTCGATCACCAGCACGTCGGGGGCGTGCTTCTTGGCCATCGCCAGAATGGCGTCCAGGTCGATCTCCGAAACCACCAGCAATTTGGGCGCCGTGGCCGCCAGCCGCTGGCTGCGCAGGCGCAGCTGCTGCACCGACTCTTCCCCCGAGACATACAGCACCGTATGCCCCTGGGCGGCCATGCCGTGCAGGGCCTGGAGCATGAGGGTCGATTTGCCGATGCCCGGATCGCCGCCGATAAGCACCAGGGTGCCGTCCACCAGGCCGCCGCCCAGTACCCGGTCCAACTCGTCGATGCGGGTGGAAAGACGCTGTTGATCCACCAGATCCACCTGGTCGATGGGCACCGGCGTGGGCACCGCCGCCTGAATGCCCCGCAGGGGGCCGGAAGCATCGGGCTTGGCCAGACGCTCTTCCACCAGACTGTCCCACTGCCCGCACTCCGCACAGCGCCCCATCCATTTGGGCGACTGGGCCCCGCAGGCCTGACAACTGTAAATGGTTTTATTCGATTTTTTTGCCATGCCAATAAACTGTGGTTATATTAATCTTCGCTTAAATTTCGCGGCATTACCAATTGACAGCCCGCACCATAGCATGTCATGGTGCACCTAGCAAGCAACCCCGGCAACCCTTTAACCAGCGGGCAACAATGAAAAAAACAGCTTCTCGACGTTTAAAAAATACGGCCTTCGCGGTCTTTATCATATTGCTTTCAGGACTCCTGCCCATCACCACCGCCGCCAAGGACATCGGCAAGGAATACTTCAAGCCATTGCAGGCCCGGTTGATCGCCGATGGCTTCGCCCCCAAATGGATCAAGACCATCTACACCGATGATGAAGTCTATTTCGAGTCCAAGGGCGTGTCGCTCTATTTCCTGCACAACGAGGCCACCCTGGACTACAAGAAAATGACCAAAAAGTCCTGGATTCGCGAAGGCAAGGTCTACATGCGCGAACAGGCCATCGCCCTGGACAACGCGCGCAGCAAATTCGGCGTGGACCCCAATGTCATCACGGCCATCATCCTGGTGGAAACCAAGTTCGGCCGCTTCGTGGGCACACGCTCCATCATCAACACCCTCTCCACCATGGCCTCGCTCACCGAAGCATCGCCGCGCGAGTATCTTTGGGAACAACTGCCCAAAGACCGGCGCTATGAGCGCAACCGCTACGATCAAAAGGCCGACCAGAAATCCGAATGGGCCTACAACGAGCTCAAGGCCTTTCTCACGTACACCAGCCAGCACCAGATGGATCCCGTGACCATCAAAGGCTCCTACGCCGGCGCCCTGGGCATTGCCCAGTTCATGCCCAGCAATATCCTGGCCTACGGCAAGGACGGCGACGGCGACGGCCGCATCGACCTGTTCCAGGACGCCGACTCCATCCACAGCATCGCCAGCTATCTCAAGCACTATGGTTGGAAACCGGGCATCGACCGCAAAACGGCCTTCAAAGTGGTCTACCATTACAACCACAGCAAATACTACGTGAATACCATCCTGAAAATCGCAGAACTCCTGAAAGGCTGACACCCATGAGCTCCACCCACTTGATTCTCCTGGGCGGGCTGCTGTTCTGGCTGATGACCTGCTGGGCCATCATCGACATCGCCCGCAAAGACTTCGGCGCCATCGAAAAAAAGGCCATCTGGGGCTTCACCGCCCTGGTGCCCTTCATCGGCGTGCTGGTCTACCTGATCTTCGGCTTCAAAAAAGGCACCCCCAAATCGAAACTCCTGCCCAAAAACCCGGATTGACCCATTGGCAAGCACAACAAAGGACTTCCGTAGGGCCGGCCTCCGTGCCGGCCGAGCCATCTCGGCTCTTGCTGAAATTTCCTCAACCTTGAAGTAGGATAAAAAGCCTTGCATCTCAGCGAATCATTAAAACAGGGAAAGGGCACATTTTAACCCCCCAAACTGTTGACAAATCAAAGGAATATCTGTATTTCACAGCTCACAATTCGACGTGGTCCCATCGTCTAGGGGTCTAGGACGCCGGCCTCTCACGCCGGTAACGGGGGTTCGAATCCCCCTGGGATCACCAACCCTGCCCACAAAGGCCCGCAAACCATCTGCGGGCCTTTTCAATTCAAACCCTTCGCCTGCACAATTGTTTGATTGACATCATCAAGAAATAGGCGTTTATTCAAAATACACACCCATTATAATAATTGAATCAATCAAAACCGTCCATTTAAGGTAGCGCCAAAATCGCGTAATTACCTTGCAGGGCGGTTTTACTAATAGCGAAGTTTTTATTGTGCTAATCAGTCCAATAACACCAGAATTCAAGGGTATTATTGGACTGATTAGCACAATAATACCATTTCGGTCGCTAAACAGTCGTAATATAATACGGCTATTGGGTCGTCTAATCCATGTTATGCAACGATATGAACGAATTTAAGAAGTTAAAAAGACCATGGTTTTGGTTATGCATTTTGGCGTTATCGTGGGCCATAGGGTTGGCGACGTCCTTCATAGCATTCTTTTCAGTTTTCCTTTGGCAAAATTGGATAATTCCGGCAGAAACAATTCGAATGAATGGATTTCTTTCAAAAGGGGATTTATTCGCGACAATAAAACATTGGATAATCGTGCTCTTTTGGATTTGTTTGTACATTGCTGGGCTCTATTCAGGTGGTTATTCAGGGCCCAAATTTTATAGATGGGCTGTTAAGAAATACGATCTTTTAAGATGGAAAGCTGGCGCTTCACCCTAAAAAGAAATTTTGAAAAATGAAAAGCATAACCACACCATGCACTGGATTCGCAGGGTCGGGCCGCTGGTCCCAATGCGTCTTTTGGTGTTAACTTGTTTTTGAAAAAGGCATCATTCCCTGCTCTCCAGTGATGGTGGACGTTGTGCCTCAAAAGGCATAAACAAAAAAATTGGGAGGCGTAGAGTATGATGCAAGTAATTCGGTGGGTAATCCTCGTCGTCGCATTTATATTTGCAATACTCGCCTATGCAATTTCCAAAGAATTGATCCCCCAAAGTGGGATGGCTGGTTTTATCAGAGGGGCTGTAATTTTTGGATTCTTAGCCGTTGTATGGAATATGACAAAAAAATTGGAGAAAAAAGATGCTCGGAAAAAATAGGACGATAAATCAATTTTTTTTCATCTTTCTCTACATCATATTTTCCCTTGGACATACATCCGAATTGCAAGCAAAATTTCAGCTGAATAACTCATTGGCAAAGGATATAGGGCAAACATACGGATTTTATCTTGGCCAACAAATATCGATCAAAAAATTATGTGCAAAATTTCCCGAACTCGCCCCTCGTGCTCAACA
>Ga0210123_1000179_pt1 | contig 41783 bp, 33 predicted proteins | sample Muzzi_PWB_D2_FD_185535 | JGI IMG/M metagenome (GOLD analysis project Ga0210123, IMG submission 185535) | Wetland microbial communities from San Francisco Bay, California, USA, that impact long-term carbon sequestration - Muzzi_PWB_D2 (SPAdes) | ecosystem: Environmental > Aquatic > Marine >... | reverse complement strand
CATGTCCTCTACAACGATCTCGAAATATCCATTGGATGGGTCGACCTTATAGGGCATCTCCATAGCGGTGGCTGCATAGGTTCTTCGGGGCAGTGCGATGGAAGTGCCGCCGCCATGTTTGGCGATCAATTGCTGGGGCGATGCCTGGGCAATGATCCTGCCCTGATCCATAATGGCCACTTCATCACAAAGGTGCTGGGCCTCTTCCATGTAGTGGGTGGTGAGGATAATGGTTTTCCCCTGGGCCTTGACATCGCCTATGATATCCCACAGATTTCTTCTCGCCTGAGGGTCGAGGCCGGTGGACGGCTCATCCAGGAATATCAGATTGGGCTGATTGATCAATGCCAGGGCAACGAGCAGGCGCTGCCGCTGGCCGCCGGAGATCTTATCATTGAGTTGATGTCGGATATCGTTTAAATGACAAAGTTCAATGAGAGACTCGATCCCGTAGCTGATACTGTAAAGAGATTGAAATGTGGCCAGCGTTTCCTGTACGGTCATGTATGACAGCAGGGCCGTCTGTTGAAACATGATGCCGATCTGCTCTCGAAACGCCGAAGTTCGGTTTTTGCCCAGATACAATACCCGGCCGGATGTTGGCGCAATAATGTCCTCAATAATTTCGATAAGCGTGGTCTTGCCGGCGCCATTAGGTCCCAGCAGACCAAAACAGCCGCCCTGGCGTACGGCCAGGTTGAGATGGTCGACAGCCATGAGCTTTCCATATCGCTTGGTAACTTCAATGGCCTCGATTATGGGTGGATGGTTTTTCATTGCTTTAATTATTTAGCGAAAGGAGCCTGACATGCCAACCCCTTCGTTTCAGGCCATGGTGGTTGAAGAAATCTCCGATGGATCCTTTACCCGTCAAATCAAATCCCGGAAGATAACTGACTTACCCAAGGGAGAGGTTTTAATCAAGGTTCATTATTCATCGTTGAATTACAAGGATGCACTTTCGGCAACCGGCAACAAAGGCGTCACGCGGAAATATCCCCACACGCCTGGAATTGATGCCGCCGGCATTGTTGAATCCAGCACGGACCCCGCCGTTAAAACGGGGGACCCCGTTATCGTGACAGGCTATGATCTTGGCATGAACACCTCCGGAGGCTTTGGTCAATATGTCAGCGTACCGGCTGGCTGGGTGGTCCGTCTGCCATCGAATTTGACCTTGGTGCAAAGCATGATTTTGGGAACCGCTGGCTTTACGGCCGGGTTAGGCCTGCTCAAACTCACCCAGGCCGGCGTGAAGCCCGAAAGCGGCGACATATTGGTTACCGGCGCAAGCGGCGGCGTCGGCAGCATTGCGGTGGCGCTGTTAGCGCATTGCGGCTATTCCGTCGTGGCGGCGTCCGGCAAACCGGAAGCCAGAGAGATGCTCTCCATATTGGGTGCCAAAGAGATCGTCGGCCGCGAGAATGCCCATGACAACTCCGGCAAACCCCTCTTGAAGCAGCGCTGGGCAGGGGTTATCGAAACGGTGGGCGGTGAAGTCCTTTCTTACGCCTTGCGCTCAACAGCCCGGCACGGTGTGGTTGCATGCTGCGGCAATGTAGCCTCCGCCAACTTGCGCATGACGGTATATCCGTTTATATTAAGGGGCATTGCCTTATTCGGTATTGATTCGGCGACCACGGAGATGAAAACCAGACAAGCCTTATGGCAGCGATTGGCAAGCCAGTGGAAAATTGAGGCTATGGAGGATTTTTCATCCGTCATTGGATTGGATGACCTCAATGTCCATATCGACAAGATCCTGTCCGGGCAGCAGATGGGGCGTCGCGTGATAGATCTAAATAAATAGGCGACAACACCCGATAAAGTTAAAGTTGTTATTTAATTTATTCTTCTAACATATTTATATTTTTAACATAATGTTTGAATTTGATATTAACATAGATCGCAAGGATACTGACAGCGCCAAATGGGGGAAATACCACGGCAAAGATATTATCCCCATGTGGGTGGCGGACATGGATTTCCAATCACCTCCTATGGTCATTGATGCCTTGCATCAAAGGATTGCGCACGGCGTATTTGGCTATGCAATGCCACCTCGAGCGCTGGTGGAAAGCATCGTTTCCTACCTGCAGCGCGCCTTTAATTGGCAAGTCGAACCCAATTGGCTGGTATGGCTCCCTGGACTGGTGACCGGACTCAATGTGGCATGCCGATCCACGATGGAAAGCGGAGAAGGTGTATTGACCAGCGTGCCGATCTATCCCCCCTTTCTATCGGCGCCCAAATTTTCAAATAGAATTCTGCAAACGACACGCCTGGTTTTGGAGCGTCAAAAATGGCGTTGGGATTATGATCATTTCGAGGACGCCATCGATGACAAAACCCGTCTCTTTATCCTGTGCAATCCTCACAATCCAACCGGCCGGGTCTTTCGGCGGGAGGAACTGATCCGCCTGGCTGACATTTGCTTGAATCATGGCCTGGTTATTTGTTCGGATGAGATCCATTGTGACTTGGTGCTTGATCCCGATTGCCGCCACCTGCCTATTGCCTCACTCTCCCCTGAAATCGCAGCGCGAACCATCACGCTTATGGCGCCGAGCAAAACATACAACCTGCCGGGCCTGAGTTTTTCATACGCCATTATTCCGGACAATTCATTGCGCCGCCGTTTTAAGCTGGCCATGTCCGGAATCGTTCCCCATGTGAACAGCTTGGGTATGACAGCCGCTCAAGCAGCATACGATCAAGGACAGCCATGGCTGGATGCGTTGATCGCTTACCTTAGATCCAATCGCGATCTGGTACAGCAGACCATTCAAGGCATCAGCAGGCTTGAAATGAGCCCCGGAGAAGCCACCTATCTGGCATGGATTGATGCACGGCGCCTTAATGAGACCTCTCCGGCAAAATGGCTTGAACAATCCGGGGTCGGCCTTTCCGATGGCCATGAATTTGACGGCAGGGGTTTTGTAAGGCTCAATTTTGGATGTCCCCGTGCATTGCTGACCCAGGCCCTGAACCGCATTGCCCGATTCGTTGGGACGCATTAGTTCGTGTCCAAACAACGAGGTTGACAATCCGCAAAAAATAATTGAAACAGACCTTGATGCCAACTATTGAATCTGCACAACAACTGTACTGAGGAAACAAAGGATACAAATATGTACTTTATTGGAAACTTTCAGCATGTCTCTGATCAGCAGGAATCCAATGAAAATGACCGGCGTCATGGCAATTTTTCTATGATGGTGGAAGCCGACACCATGGAAAACGCCCTGGATAGATTCCGTGAGCGACTCGCCAATTTCAGGTCATCCTCCTCGTTCTTTGAAGGGAAATGCACCATATACATCATCCAGCTACTGGAATTTGAAAATTTTCCCACCAGGGAAGCCGTCATCGTCAATTTTAGCTCATTTGCCGGCGATCCGGTGATGCCTTTTATTGCTTGCGTGGTTCCGGATGAAGATAATAATTCGTGCAGCATCCATGAGTGGAATGAAAACCAGCCCACAACGGAGGGCCGGAAGGACCGCGTATTCATTCAATTCGATTGACACCCTTGACCGACAGCAAGATTTGACATCACCTGTCGTGGTTCTGCCAGGGGAGTCGATTCTTGGCCATGACAAAATTGATGCCACGCTACCGAAGTATGCGCCAAGGCAGCGGATTGAAGGCCAAAGCCGAGCAAGCCAGGTCGCGCCTGTCGGACTGCAGCTTATGCCCTGGCCGATGCGGGGTGGATCGCACTGCTGGTGAGACCGGTTGTTGCCGCACCGGTGTGAATGCGGTGGTGGCCGGCTATGATGCCCATTTCGGTGAAGAGGCGCAAACAAGCGAAATGAACCGCCCGATCACGGATGAAGAATATGAAGCGGCCTTGAAGGCAGCGGCAAAAGCCGGCATCAAGCGATTCGATCCTCCGCGCCACGCATTTATGGTCTTCTAATTACTTGAAGAAAGGTAGCCTATGTATCGTATGAATCCCCTCATTGCCATCGTCATCATCCTATGCATCACCTGCCCTGCCCTGGCTCAGGAAAATCCCCGTGTGCAGATGGAGACCTCAAAGGGTTTAATCATCGTGGAACTGAATACCAAGGCGGCCCCCATTACGGCAGCCAATTTTTTAGCCTATGTTGAGAGTGGTTTCTATTACAACACCATTTTTCACCGCGTCATTAAATCTTTTATGGTGCAGGGCGGCGGTTTGACCAAGGAAATGAAACCCAAGTCCACACGGCCGCCCATACGCAATGAAGCGGACAACGGGCTTCGAAATGACACCGGCAGTATCGCCATGGCACGAACCGGTGCGCCCCATTCAGCCACAGCGCAATTCTTCATTAATGTCAAAGACAACACCTTCCTCAATCATCGATCGAAAACAGCGAATGGCTGGGGGTATTGCGTCTTCGGCCGGGTTATCAAGGGCATGGAGGTGGTGCGCGCCATCGAAAATGTACCGACCACAACCACAAAGGGATATCGTGACGTGCCCACAAAGCCGGTGCTCATCAAGCATATGACCCTGGTCGGGAAACGGCAGCCATCACCTCAACCTAAAGCGCAGTAGTTCAGCCCGCCAATTTACGTTGCCTGCGTCTTAAGTTGCGCATAGACCGAAGGCCGTAAATTTACAGGCCCGTTTGCATGGCTTAAGCGACCGGCATCACTTTTTCTCCTTGACACAAATGATCCTGCGCCGTTAATCTAAACACAGCTTCACACCATCAGCTCTCGATTCACTCAGAATCGCTAGTGAATTTTGCGTTGACACTTTGCGCAATTTCAAACGATCAGTCACCTACTTCTCAACATCTGATTAGCTGAGCTTATCGGTACGCTATTGGCATGTTGTGTGCGTGTCTCGAGTTCATGATCCCATCTCTTGGTGCCTGATACGGTCTTCGGTTGAGCTATAGAAATACCGACGGATGTCGTTCTGCTTAAAACAATGTGCGGCTAAAACGATGGGGAGTGACCTAATGCTTAAACCAAATCACAACCAGGATCGTAGAGTGCATAAGCGCTATTTTGTCAAAGGCCGGATTTTCGCGGTCGTGCGCTCGAAAAGCCATCAACTGGACTATATCGAAAATATGAGCAAAGGTGAGATCGCTTTTGCCCTGATTAAATCCAACCCAGTTAGAATGGGAGAAATAATTGAAATAAGCCGCGGCGGTTTATCATTCAGCTATATCGAAAACAAATCAAAATTGGCCGGCATCAGCGAAATGGATATCCTGTTTGCTGAGAAGGATTTCCATCTCAGTCGACTTCCTTTTAAAGCTGTTGAGGATGCGGTCATGCAGGATGAAAGCCCGTTTAACGCCCTCTCAATGAAGCGCATGACGGTTAGGTTTAAAGAATTAACCCCCCAGCAGAAAAAAAAGATGGAACATTTGCTGAAAAATTATACGACCGGGGAGGTCCCCGAGTCAATTCGCAAACAGGCGCAGGATAGTGGATGGTCATGAAACCCAATATGCTGATACTTCATCACCCTTGTGGCCTTCTGTTTAGTGCGGATGCCGCATTAAACGAGAATCCGCCATATCAACTTTCATGCTGTTGGATCCTTGCTGCCGCTATCCCGCGCTTGTTCTAACCCGATGTTTCTTTTCAATGCCATCAGTCTTTTGAACCGTATATCCTTTCACGCACTCTTGCGGCAACCACCAGGGGCTGGACATGAACGTCAACATAATCATAGACGCGCGCGCGTTCAATGCCCTCGGCCGGCCGCAAAACCCTTCCCAGATATTGAAGAATTCTGCCGCTGAATTTCACCGGGGTGGTGAGAAAAAGCGTTGAAAGCCCAGGATGATCAAACCCCTCGCCGATAAGCTGGCCGGTTGCGATCAATACCTTCAAATCCCCATGCGCTATGCGCTGCAGCACATCCTTGCGCCGGGCCATGCCCACATCGCCGGTTAGAACCCCGGCGGCGATATGGTGTTTGTATTTCAGAATGGCCCGAAGGGTCTCACAATGACGTTTGCGGTCCGATAAGACCAGACTAACCCCGTTGGCTGTTGCCGTACCAATCTCTTTGGCGATGTCGGATGCAATCAAACGATTGCGCTCATCATCAGCAGTCAATTCCGAAAGCATTTTGCTATACTCATTAACCGGATCAAAATACGGTTTAAATGCCGTGTTTCGAATGATAACTTCGATGTCCAGAATGTGGCCCCTGGCCACCAATTGGGATTTGCTGACTTCATGATGCATGTCACCGAGATGCCAGAATATTAATGATGATAATTTGTCTCTACGCCAGGGAGTGGCTGAAAGCCCCAACATGTAGCGGGCATCGAAAGCGGTAACGGCCTCTGTAAATGTTCGACTGGGTGCCCGGTGGCATTCATCCACCACCAAATGGCCGACATATCGGGAAAACTCGCCGGCGCACTTATAGAGAGATTGAACCATGGCAACCGTTATCATGCGTCCGATTTCTTTTTTACCCCCTCCGATCAAACCGATATCTTGAAGCGGCAGTTGCAGGAACGTATGTATGCGTTCCACCCATTGCATCGCTAAATCTTTGGTGTGCACCACAATCATGGTCGGTTGTCGGCGCTGCGCTATCAACCACAAGGCCATTACTGTTTTGCCGCTTCCAGTCGGCGCACTAAGGGTGCCAAAATCTCTGGTGCGCATGGCATCTACCGCCAATCGCTGAAACGGTTTCAGCTCACCATGAAATTGAAAACCGGTATTTGGGCATCGGCGGCGGCGATCATCAATCTGGATTGTCTGATTGTGCCGGCGACCGAGAAGGATGAGTTGGCGCATGTATCCCCTGGGGATGATGAGGCCGTTTGCACCGCTGCGTTGAAAGAACTTCAGCACTTTGGGCGTGCCTTTATTCCAGCGGCCCATGCGCTGGTTTTCGACCCACTTCGGATTGTCCATTTGAAACCGCTTTATCAAATTGGTGCGAATCTCTTCCGGTATGTCCGACAATTTCAATCTATTGGACAGGATTGCTTTCATTGGTGAGGTCATCCATATGCCATTCGAGTGCATGAATTGTCTGACGACAATCGTTTCAGGCCCATTTTATGGACTTGTGCGCAAATATCAATATTTTAAACGCGCATAATATGTTTTTTCGGATGCTTGGCTGGCTTGCAGGAAAGTGGTGATGCCATTACCAGATAGCAGTGAGATCAGTTTCAGGAAAATCTCACCAGTCGCCACAGCGTCTCCCAATGCGGTGTGTCGCCCATAGATTTTTACACCAAGGCGCTCGGCAATGGCGCTTAGGCTATGGTCCTTCTGGGCAGGATGCACCACAGCAGACAGCAACATGGTGTCAATCACCGGGTTGATGAAGCGAATGCCCGTAGAGGTTTCTTTCATCTGCAGCATTCGCATATCAAATGCCACATTATGCCCAACCAATACGGTTGCTTGTGCAAATTGATGGAAGCGCGGCAACACCTGCTCGACGGTCGGTTGATCGGCCAGCATTTCAGGTCGAATGCCATGATATTTTACACTCGCCCAGGGCAAGTGTCGCATGGGATTGACCAGTTGCTCGAATCTTTCTTCGTATAACAGGCGACCGTTGACGATCCGCAGGGCACCGATGGAGATAATTTCATCTCCTCCCTGGGGATCCAATCCGGTGGTTTCAGTATCAAATACCGTGTAAGTCAGATCGATCAACAGCCGGTTATCTATCTCAGGTGTTTGTCCGGCTTGTTGGAATAAGTCGAAATCATAGAATTCCGGACGGGAATCAGGCAGAATGGTGATATGGCCATTGGCGCTGACCAGTTCGGCCCGTTCGATCGCCGGTATTAAAAACCGAAGCCCGGAGTGGTCTTCCGGTAAAAGATGCTGATAGGTCCAAAGCTTGGCGCCATGCAATCGCAAGATATCCACAAGTGCAATGTCCAGGGTCAGCTCTTTTACAATAGGCACGGCGACTTTCCATTTTTTCAGATGCTCAACGGTATTGAACTTCCCTTGCCACAACAGATCCAGATAGAGCCATCCGCCTTGCCGATAGAATCGCCCGCCAATTTGTCTTGCACCGCTTTCCTTGGCAATCTGTTCAATCACGAACAGCAGCGCATTGGTCAGGTGGTGCATATCAATGCTGATTTGAGCGTGCAAATCGTGGGCATCAACGGATAGATTAACTGCGGTAACTTCTCCGGTACGGTGTTCAAGGTAACGGCACCATTCAGCCGCATCAACCGGGGTCAATGGCCACGGCCGGTCAGGGTACCATTTTTCAATGATTTCATTTTTCGAAAGCGCTTGAGCCGCTTGTTTGGACTCGTCACACAGTATCTGAACCAATTGATTGCGATCGGCTTCCGAATCATATGATTTATCCTTGATCACTTCAGCTGCGGTCTTGATCACGGCAATAGACTGGATCAGCCGATGCTGCCATGCTTGCAGGTTGTTGAAAAACTCACGGTCCTTCTGAAATTTTTCCATTACATCTTCAATGTAGAGGATAAATCCGGTGATATGGTGCTGGCTATCCAGCACCGGCACCAACTCAGCTGGCAAAGCCACACGACCATCGGTCCCCATCAAGAACCGTTCGCTCACCAGTGTTTTGCCTTCTGCAAGCTTTTGCCCGATACGCTCGATGGCGCGTCCGATCAGCGACTGGTCCACGATACCGTGAATGGAACGGTCCAACCCCAGCCATGGGGGCGTCTCTCCTTCGCTACGCGCAAATAGAATTTTGACCTTGCGATTATAAAAGACAATTTTGCCCTCTATGTTGCAAACGACAATACCCTGGGGGAGTCCTTCCAACAGCGCCGCCAATATATCTTTTTCTGTTTCTGTGGTCTTTTTGGCAGCTTGAAGCCGGACGTCGACGTCTGCCTGTATAGAAGTCAATTTTTCGGCGCTCTGGTTGATTATCTTTGCCAGACGGACCACGTCGTAGCTGCCTTGGGCTTTAATGCGGTGATTGGGATTCACCGTGGTGATGATTTGAGTTTCTTCCGCCAGCTCATTGACGGGAATGACGTAAAAGCGAAAAAACCAGTCCAGCGTGAATCCAAAGCCGGTGAAAAGCAGGACGCCCACCATAAAAAAATAGGCAAAATCCTCTTTGAAAATAAGCGCTAAATTTTGCTTTTGGAGGTCGGAGAGTTGCTGCCAAAAGAGATAAGCAATAGTGATAAGTACAATTAGGGTAACGGTAATCGCTACCAGCGCGAACCACCAAAATTTATTCTGGGTTTTCAACCTGCCTCATGCCTTCTCAGAACAATGCCAGGTACTTCGTTGTTAGAGGGACATTAAGGGTCTGGCGATCATTTCCACAAAGAGGTACATGACGAACATCAGGGCTGCGGCCATCATGGTGATCATATAATAGTTCGACAATTTATGCCTGCGCTGGTCTTTTTCATAATAGAATACCGGCCGACAGCATTTTTCACACCAGGCTTTGCTCTTTGAGGATTCAAACGCGTGACCGCATCGGCATTCAACCATTTTAGGTGCAAGGTTTGTCATCATCTGGCATTTCCTCATCTTTGTTTTATACAGCCCCTGGCAGAAGTGTATTTACCGCCCTGCTCTATTTCTACTCAGGGGCTGTGTCGCGTTGGTACGAACAGCCGGCCCCCCTTCAGGAGGCCGGCCATTAGATGCATCTTATCCAAAGACTCCCCACCCGAATGCGGCGGTCCACAGAATGGAGAATCCCACCAAAATAATCATCCACACGTCTTCCTGTTTCATGATGATATCTCCCTTATGTTGAATTTATTTAAGCTTCCTTCACAACGATCATCGTGTCATTTTCGGCACGTTCGATCTGAGTTGCAGTTGTGGTAGCCATTTCCGCCTTGAAGGCCAAGGCCCACATCATGACGATACCCAGGATCCACCAGGCAATCTGCCAGGACCACAGGGGCGGAAAACCGGCAAATGAGAAGGCATTGTTGCCCAGGATACATGCCGGACCGATGGCGAAGAAATACCAAACCGGCACCAGGACTTTCATGGCGCTGCGCCATTTGCGACCGGATTCGGACGGCGCATCGGCATCATCCAGGTAGGCACGCACCTCCGCCTGGCGCTTCATCGTTTCCTCGTTGTCCTTTACGCCCAGTCCTCGGCAGAGGTAGGCCACAATCAGACCGACACCCGTGCCCCATGCCGCACAATGCATGGATAGCGGGTATCTCCAGACATAATATGTCAGGAATACGGATATCATACCGGCCAGTACGCCCAGGGTGGCGCCGATGCTCGGGAATCGGAATCCCCAGATTACGCCCAGCAACATGACATACATCACGAAGCCGAATGACGTCGCAAGGGCGCCCAGAATTACCAGCGCGGCTTTGGAGGTCAATCCAACAGCCAGGGCCGCAACGGTGACCACCGTGGCCAGCAGACGGTTGACCCAGATTTGCTCGGCATGACCGGCTTGTTGCTTGCGCACATAGCGCCAGTACACATCGCGCAGCAGGATGGATCCGCCGGTGCCGATATAAGGCGCCGCAGTGGAGTGAATGGCGGCGATGGCCCCCATAAACACCAGGCCCAGCGCAACCCCCGGTAGAAACTCTTTCATCAGCGTCGGCACCACGGTAGCATTGTTCACATTCTGAAACGCTTCGTGTCCGGCAACCTGGAGAACCTTAGCCCCCAGCCCCTGGAATGCGGTGAAGAAAAAGAGGGCAAAGCCTACCACGAAGGTGGACATGAAAGCCTGCTGCCAAGCCAACGGTTTGGGGTTCTTGATGCCGAATGTCCACATGGTGAATGCGGGAGAGCACTGAATGCCCATTAGCGCAAACATGTAAGTGAGGATCATTACGGCCGTCCATGCACTTTCGCCCTTGGCACCGCCCAGGCCGAAATTGATGACGCGCGGCACTTCCAGCAGCTTCTTATCCAAGGCCATGATCTGCTGGGAGAAGCTGTGCCAGCCATCGAAATAGGCGAGACAGTATGCTCCCAGAATGATGATACCGCCCACCAGCAATACGAACTGAATAACGCCGACCCAGGTGCTGGCCTTCAAGCCTCCGGTACACACATAGAACCATACGATAAAGGCCATGAAAATGGCGCCGAATGTGACCGGCACACCGGCAATTACATTAAACAGCGCCGCCGAAGCCATCAGCTGTACCGCCGAATAAAACATGGAATAGAGAAAGGCGGTCAATACCGTCAGCCAGCGAACGGCTTCAGTATTGTAATAGTAGGCGTACATATCGCCCGGCGTGACAAATCCGTAACGTTTGCCCATCAGCCAGGTCCTTTTTGAGAAAAAAGTACCGGTAATGGGAATGGTCAGTACATAAAAGGAGGCAAAAGCGTATGCCAACCCATCACGCCATATCAATCCCGGATGACCGATAAACGTCCACCCGGAAAAGGAAGCGGCAGTTGCCGCCATCAAAAAGGCGATGAATGGAATAGACCTCCCAGCAATGGTGTATCCCGAAGTCGTCTTCTCCGTAAAATACCCTTTGAGCCCCCAATAGAAACAGTAAATAATGTAGATGCCTAAGAAGACATATACCCAAGTTGTCCCAGCCATGTTTCCATCCTCCTGTGCCTGGAGTCAATGTTCACAACCGGCTCGATGATAAAGTCGGTCAATTGCCGAATGACCTTGGTTATCATCACCTCCCTTCTCCAAGGTGTCTATTAAGAATTGTCATTTAAGAACCTTCCACAGTCTGATCTAAGGTTGGACCATTTTTTTGATCGCCTCCACGATCTCCGGATTGGCCAGTGTCATCACATCACCAACATCTTTGCTGTTGGAGAGCGCTCCCAGTACACGCCGCATGATTTTACCCGATCTTGTTTTGGGCATATCCGGCACAATCCAAACCTTTCGCGGTTTGGCGATTTTTCCGATTTCCGAACAGATGGTATCGGAAATCTTCTTTGCCAGTTCATCGCTTGCAGTGAATCCCGGTTTAAGCGCAATGTATAGATCCGGTTCTTTGCCTTTAATATCATGGGCGACCGGCACCACGGCTGCTTCAGCCACTTCATTTACAACCAGGGCGGCCGATTCGATCTCCTTGGTTCCCAGACGATGTCCGGAAACATTGATCACGTCATCGATACGTCCAAGGATTCGATAGTAGCCGTCTGGCGATTCAACGGCTGCATCTCCGGTGAGATAGGGCCAATCACGCCAATCTTTGCTGTTGGGATCTTTGCAGTACCTGGCAAAATAGTTGGTCACAAACCGATCCCGATCTCCCCAGATCGTCTGAAACATGCCCGGCCACGGATTCTGAATGCAGATATTGCCGGCTTTGCCGGCACCGCGTGCCAGTTCCTTGCCTTCGTCGTCAAGGATAATGGGATGAATACCCGGCACCCCCGGGCCGGCTGATCCCGGCTTCATCGGCGTGATGGCCGGTAACGTGCTGCAGAGGAAACCGCCGGTCTCAGTTTGCCACCATGTATCTACGATGATGGCCTCCCCCTTGCCGACCTCTTTGTGGTACCATTTCCAGACTTCCGGCTCTATAGGCTCGCCAACCGTGGTCATGTGCTTGAAGTGGTAATTGTACTTGGCAGGCTCATCCGGTCCGATTTTCCGCAGCGCCCGAATCGCGGTGGGTGCGGTGTGGAAAATATTTACATCCAGATCCTGGGCGATTTTCCACGGACGGCCGGCATCCGGATAGGTTGGCACGCCTTCGAAAATGACAGTGGAAGCACACAAAGCCAAGGGGCCGTAAACAATATACGAGTGGCCGGTGATCCAGCCGATATCGGCCATGCACCAATAGACATCCTCGGGATGGATATCCTGAACAAATTTGGATGTGCCCGCAACATAAGCCAGATACCCTCCGGTTCCATGCTGGCATCCTTTAGGCTTTCCGGTGGTTCCGCTTGTATACATCAGGAACAAGGGCGCTTCAGCCGGCATCGGTACCGGATCGACACGCACACCATAATAATCTTTCAGCACGCCGTTTACGAAATAGTCCCGACCTTCGACCATGGGCGTATCGGCAGAATATTTCCCCGGATATCTTTGCCATACAAGGACCTTGTCGACTTTTTGGCCGGCTTTTTCGGCGATATCCACTGCGATATCAGCGTTTTGTTTGTGGTCTATCAACGTACCGCTGCGATAGTAAGCATCCATGGTGATGAGCACATGGCTGCCTGAGTCGATGATGCGGTCGGCACATGCGTTGCCGCTGAATCCGCCGAACACTTGTGAGTGGATAATACCGAGTCTGGCGCAGGCCAGCATGGTAACCGGCAATTCGACGGACATGGGCAGATGTAACGTCACGCGGTCACCTGCTTTTAAGCCACAAAAATCTCTAAGCACCGCCGCGAACTCGTTTACCCTGACATAGAGTTCTTGATAAGTAATGTGCTCGTAATTTTCCTCGACTGGCTCAGGAACATAGTGGATTGCAGTTTTGTTCTTATTTTTGGCAAGATGACGATCGATGCAGTTGTAAGATGCGTTTATTTTTCCACCTTTAAACCACTTGTAGCATGGCGCATCGCTGGTATCCAGAATTTCGTCCCAATACTCATACCAGTCCAACAGGTCAGCATACTCTTTAAAACAATTGGGAAAGTTATCAAGACTGAAGCGCTCGTAAATCCCCTTATCCGACATATTGGCTTGGGCGATAAATTCAGTGGAAGGATAGTAATAGTCTTCTTCCTGCCAGTGAACGGCAATTTCCGCCTCAGAGGTGTTGACCACTTCTTTTTCTGCCATAATGCACACTCCTTAATATTAAAATATTGATCGAAAATTCCCCCCTTCTTATTCATCCGCAATCCAGTGATTTGCTATGGTCATCGTTTGTGGATGAACGCTGGCCTTGCAATCCCCTCCTTTCATTTTTAATTTCGGCGATTGATTATTGTGGTTTCCATAAGCGCGGATCCCATCATGGGATCATGATTCCTCTTTCAAAAATCTCAAAGGCTGTTTCCAAAGTCGGCCTTAAGTAGTCTTTATCCTCGTCGATGGCGCTCTTGCTGGTTTCCCAGAGCACAACGCCTGAAAAAAGGGCCCAGACGATATCTGCAATGGCCGTGGGATGATGCTTGGAGCATATGCCTTTGTTAATTCCTTGTCGGAATATTAAGGCTATTTTTTCCAAGGCTTTTTGTCCGATGTCTATAATTTCTTCGACCAGTTCAGGGCTTAAGTGCTTCAATACTTCGCTGGATTGCAGATGAAACAGATTTCTCAAAATCAGCGGATCAAACTCGTAAACGTCTATTAGCGCGTTTTTGATATTTGATATTTTCTCCCTTAGATCACTTTCGGAATCATTGTACAGGTGTTCCAGGCGAATGAACAAATATTGTAAAACGCGCAACGTCAATGATGCATACAGCTCGTTTTTATTTTTAAAATAGAGATATAAAGTGCCTGCGCTTAATTCGGCTTCTCTGGCAATATCTTCCATGGTAGCCCTGCCAAACCCTTTTTCCATGAAAACGCGTTTGGCTGCCACCATGATCTGTTGTCGGCGACGCTCCTTTTCCCGCTCTTTACGCTCTTGGATCCCCATTTAATGAATCCTATTTAGTTCTTTAAGAGCTTTTTATTACTTTTGCGCATATTTGTCAAGTTATTTTTATTTAGTTTATAATATCGCTATATATTTTTGATTAATTCCAGCTAATTGGAGAGACGACACTGTATCACTCTACCAAAAATTTCTCTGCGAACAATGGGAGGTAACCGCCACCCTCCAAGAGATCTTCAGAATAAAATAAAAGGTATTGAAAGTTTATGTTTGTAAGGTGAGATAAGACTGGCAGAAAAACTACGCGACGCCGAAATCGTCCCAGAGCGATTTGAATGCAGCGCTTTCAAGTACAGATTCGAGCTGACGATACTTTGAGATGAGTTCTTGATGGTTCTTGAAGTCGATCTTAAAACTATAAACTAGCCCTTCAAAATGTGGCGGCGCAATCAACTGCACGCCATTTTCGAGATGAAGCGCGCGAATGACATCGTAATAACGGTTTTCGGCTTTTGAAATCTCGGGATATCGCCTTTTTTTAAGATATTGCCTGACAAGCATACTCATTTGTTTTCGATCCATATCCGGATCGGATAGCAAAGCTGTCATTTCTCTGCAATTTATCACTTGCGAGACAGGAATGCCCTCGCGATGTGATATCCCGACGAGCCATTCCAATAATTCTCTTTGCCGATTCAAGCTCAACCCGAGTTGGCTTATTAAGGTTGACAATTGATTGGCAGTGGCCCAATCGTCCATATCATTGAGTTGCAGCGCAATTGGCAAGGCAATTTGTCCATCGATCAGAGCTTGCTGCAGCTCGATAGGCATCTGTGCAGCTGTGCGTAATTTTTTTGCCACCCCGATATTGTTGGGCAATCCCAATTCTTCGGCTTTTTCACAAAGAGCACTTGCATCCTGGTACAATGAGGCCAGAAGTTGGAAGGCGTGCCCCTGTTCAATCTGGTTCAACTCTCGTTGCATGACGTTATCAATGATGGCGATATTGATGCAGCGGCCCACCGTCGTCTGAGGACTGAGAATTTGAGCAATGATATTTTCAATTCCCAAACGTTGAACAGCGTCAATGCGTTTGAATCCGCTGACCACGATAAAGGCATGCTTTTCCTGCAGCAGTATTGGCGGCGTTAGGACGCCTGCGAGCTTGATGGATGCCACCAGTGATTCCGAAGGATCGCCGGTGGATATTCTGAACTTATGATTATCCAGATCAATTTTATCGACGGGCACACGCTCGAAGATCGTTTCAGATTCCATTTGTCTGGCCGGTAATAAGGCGCATGGCCTCCAGATACTTGCCGCGGGTATTTTGGATAACATCTTCAGGCAGGTGTGGTGCCGGCGGGGTTTTATCCCAATCAAGGGATAGAAGGTAGTCGCGCAGATATTGTTTATCGAAACTCTTTTGAGGCCCGCCGGGCTTATAGCTGTCCAGGGGCCAGAACCGGCTGGAATCGGGCGTCAATACTTCATCAATTAATATGATTTGACCGTCCAGCAGCCCAAATTCAAATTTCGTATCAGCGATGATGATCCCTTTTTCACGTGCAAATTGGGCGCCTTTTTGGTAGATCGCCAGAGATAGGTCGCGAACTTCTTCAGCTCTTTGCGTGCCTATGCGACGGCTGGCTTCTGCAAAGTCAATATTAATGTCATGCCCCTCTTCCTCTTTGGTTGAGGGCGTAAATATGGGTTCAGGCAATTTATCGGACTCTGATAAACCCTGCCCCAACGAGATACCGCATACGCTGCTGTTATTATTATATGATTTCCATCCGGAACCCGATATATATCCTCTGACCACGCATTCGATGGGCAACGGGCTGGTTTTCTTGACCAGCATGGATCTTCCCTGCAAAATATCCGTATACGGTTGACAAATGTCTGGGAAATCCTCTACTTGGCCGGAAATCACATGATTCGGCACCAGATTCGCCATCAGGTCGAACCAAAATAATGAAATTTGGTTCAAAATAGAGCCTTTATCCGGAACGCCCTCCGGCATGACAACGTCGAAGGCCGATATGCGGTCACTGGCCACCATCAAGAACGCATCACCCAGATCGTATATATCCCGAACTTTGCCTCGCTGAACCAAAGTCAATTCCGGAATATTTGTCTCTAAAATCGCGCTTTTCATCTATTCTCTCTGATTCAAGGGCATGAATTTATTTTGCATTAAATGCTGCGATGTAGCGCACCAGAATATCCTTGGCCTTCTCATTCATGCTAAAGAATTCGATACCAGATTCGTACATGTCATTTTGGCTTTCCTTGCTATATACAACCCGTCCCTTGATATCGACAACATCTTCTTCAAAACCGATTGTCAAAGAAACCACACTTCCGACCGAAATGGGTGGTGTATGTGTTTCAAGCAAAATCCCCGCTTCAGAGATATTGAGCGTCCGCCCCATTCCTTGCATCGCCCCTTGGGCTTTCTCATCTGTGTATACATAATTTAACAGATGCGTGGAGTCTATCCGGTAGTGCTTTCTTTTTTCTTCAGTAGTCATGATGTGCTCACTTGTTTAAGTTATTCTATAGAGATCTTAACGCTTTGAACTGAATTTCTTCTGGTAATTGCAGACCACTTTCGTCGACACATTAACGCTTGTCGCAACATTATCGACAAAGTTCTTAAAAGTCGTCGAAAGCTGGTTATATTCTTCGCGCAGTCGCCCAGCATCAACTTTACGGACTTTGAAATCACTGGGCGCCATGACCGATGCATACTCGGGTTCATGCCCTAAATCCAAAAATGGTATATTGCCAAAATAATCGCCTTTATACAGCTGTACCAATGGAACTCTTCCGTATTCTTCATGGCGGATTACAGAGGCAACCCCTTCCCGAACAACATAAATGTTTTCTTCTTTTGCCCCTTGAACGACAACGGGTTTTTTACTTTCGACAAAATCGTTGGGTTTGGTTTTGCCCTGGCGAAACTCAATGGCTCTCTCATTAAGTTGTTTGAGTCTTTTATCAATACTCAATAAAAAGCCTCTCAACTCGGGAGTCAATCGTGCAAATTCCTGGGCAAGCCTTTGTGAATCCAATACACCGAGTTGTACGTTGCCGATCGCAATCGCCGTGGCGGTGCGGATATGCCCTTGAATTAAAAAGGAGGCTAAGCTTCCGATAAAGGAGCCATCACCCAACCGGACAATGGGAAGCGACCCTTGTGGCGTTTCCCTGACAATTTCAACAACACCCTCAAGAATAACCCAGATCCAGCTTCCATGCTTGCCTTCTTCGACAATATACTCCCCATCGAAGAAATCTTCCTCATCGGCTACATACATATAGTCTACAAGAGGCCCCTTGACAACAGGAATGGCGTCGGCATCATTGCTTGCTGATTCAGGATTGTTTAAGGCATTGGGACCAACTTTCTTGATCTGACCATCATCAACCATCTTCAGGCCCTCTAATATGATTCCCATTCTGCTCTTGGTTATAACCCGCTGGCTTGATATTTTCTCTTTCGAGAATTCAAATTCCCCGTCTGTCCAACCAAACAAGGAGTAAACAGCCTCCAACCCCAACTTGTTGCCACAGGACGCATTTGTCGGATTTCCATTTTCAAAGTATATAAACCCGGGCTCGGTTGCATACCGGCTGATCAACCTCAGTATACCTGTGCTGCTGTTTGCTCCCAACAACTGCATAATATCGCCAAGAGCGAGAAATTTCAAATTGCCTGCTAGAACAACATTATCTCGCATCATTTTCTCATTGCGCCCAATTGAATTCTCTCTGAAGTGCCTTTAAAGTCTGTTTCAAACATTCTTTTAGTGTTATGCCAACCCCTTTTCCAGTAACCGCGCTGCCTTCAAAAGATGGCACTTTAAGCTGTCGGTTCAGGTCCCGCTCCATTAGGTCTATGGGCATCAACGGTATTCCTTGTTCCGCGAGATCTCTCTTATTGTATTGCATCACCAAAGGTACTTGAAAAATGCTTTTACCGTACTCTTTAAGATTGGCTTGCAGATCTTTGAGGGACCCCATATTTTTTTCTCTTCTGACCTCCAATGAATCAGCCACAAATACAACCCCGTCAACCCCCCGCAAAACGAGCTTACGTGTCGAGCTGTACTTGACTTGACCGGGTACGGTATATAGCTGGACACGAACATCACATCCCCTGATTTGTCCCAGCCCCATGGGGAGGAAATCAAAAAAGAGCGTACGATCACCTTCGGTGTTGATCGAGACCATTTCGCCCTTCACCTGTTTTTTATATTGGGCGAATATATATTCCAAATTGGTCGTTTTGCCACAGCGTCCGGGTCCGTAATAGACTATTTTGCATTCAATCAGTCGCTTCTTTAAATTGAAAATCGCCATAAAATGGGGCTCCGAAATGGTATTCTATGGGGTTTAGTTCACCGTCACATCGTGTTTTCACACGCTTAACCTATCTTGCGTTAAAAGACCAGCAAATCACTATAATAGCATAAAAAACAGCTAGCTGCTTTTTATGCGAATGTCCAGGCAATGATCGCCCTGCTTTGGTCCGGACTTAATCTGTGTTTTTGAAGCCACTACGCCGGCACCGTTGAAAATGGCAATCGGAGAAAAGAATTGTATATCCTGAAGCTCCATGCCTGCTTTCAAATCTTCGATCAGTTCCTGGTCTTGCTTTGATATTATCAGGCTGAGCATATTCCCGGATTGGAAATTTACATCAAACTCAACCATTTTGCCTTTCTTGGGACCGCTTTCAAAGGTAATGCCAATGGATGTGATATCGAGAAACTCCTCATCGCTCTCTTCAGCTGCCTGCAGACTAGGCTCTGCGTTTGCCGCAACTTTCCCTTCGGCCTTCATTGCAGAAGGGAGCATTGCATCTATGCCTTTTTTCTGCAAGGCATCATCCAGATATACCCTCACCAGCTCAAGCTGATTGGGCTGAAATGTCTCGTCCGCATGCCACCGATGGTATAGATCTGTGGCTTCATCAGTGGCGTTTGTCGTCAAATGACAACGCAATATATTTTTTGCAGCCTCGACTTTCACATTGTCATTGGCCAACAAAGCCGTGAATTCATTTATGGCACGAACGAATTGACCGAATCTTGCCAAGGCCACGGCCCCTTCCAGCGCCGCGTTGTCTTCATCGATGTTTTCTGAAAAAGAGAACAGGTTTTTGATGAGATCTTGTGCTTTTTTCGACAGTTCCGGAGAGGTCGGCCCTTTTTCCACTTTCTCCTTGGTGTTATCGAGCGCCTCGATTTTATCTATAATCGCGTTTAAGAGGCTCTGTTTATTTTTTAAATTCTCTATGGAATTAACAAAGTTTGCAGCTTCTTGATATTTGCTGTGGGCCTCGGATATTAATCCCTGCGAGCGATATATTTCAGCCTCCTGCAGCATGGATTTTAGTCGCTGTCTGATGTCCATGTATGACCTTGTAGCATATCCAATGTTAACATCTTATGTTGGTAATTGCCGATCAGGAACGCCGCTGCCTACCTTGTTTGGCTTTGTTCATCATTTATCGGCAGCGTATCCCTGCATGATTAGAACCCTTTGGTTTAGAACCATGTATCTTTTACCTTGCATGAATGCACTAAGTCAATATTTAATAGTTATTTAAACAATCTATCAGACTAATCATCCTGTGAAAGAATTCAATTTTTCGGGGGCAATACCGGTTCGATGATTCTCATTGAAAGCTTCAATTCCGCCATCCCGGACAATGGCCGTGATCCTTTGCCACAATTGGGTGCTATCGACCGACCGGATTACAAGTCGGCCATAAGCATGGGATAATGGTACTTCTTTTCCAGCTTGGACTTGGTAAATAATCTTCAGTGCATGGTCGCCTGATCCCGTCTTCTAAGTTGACACAACCATCGATATATGGCAATTTATTGACCTTTTTGTTAATATCGCCAATTCAAGTTGGGTTCAATAAATATTAATTTCAACCAATTGAGGAGACAGCAAATGAAATCACCCGTACGAGTAGCAATCACTGGGGCCGCAGGACAGATCAGTTACTCCATCATATTTCGCATCGCAAGTGGAGATATGCTTGGCAAGGATCAGCCTGTCATTCTGCAACTTCTGGAGATCCCGCCGGCAATGGACGCTCTGAATGGGGTTGTGATGGAATTGAAGGATTGTGCCTTTCCCCTGATGGCCGGCGTTGTTCCAACTGATGATCCCAATGTGGCTTTTAAGGACACGGATTATGCTGTACTCGTGGGTGCCCGCCCCCGAGGTCCTGGAATGGAACGTTCCGACCTGTTGAAAGCCAATGCTCAAATATTCTCGGTTCAGGGCAAGGCGCTGAATGACAATGCCAACCCCAATGTAAAAATTTTGGTCGTCGGCAATCCTGCGAACACCAATGCATTAATTACATTAAAAAATGCTCCTGATTTAAATCCGAAAAACATTACCGCGATGATGCGCCTGGATCACAATCGCGCCATGTCTCAATTGGCCGAAAAGACCGGCAGCCATACCACCAAGGTCGAAAAAATGGTGGTTTGGGGAAATCACTCCGCCACCCAATACCCGGACATCAGCTATGCCACCGTTGAAGGTGAGCCGGCAAAGAACAAAGTGGACGATGATTGGTATGTCAATGAATTCATCCCCACCGTTCAGCAACGCGGAGCGGCCATCATAAAGGCCAGAGGCGCTTCCAGCGCTGCATCGGCCGCCTCGGCAGCCGTAGATCATATGCGCGATTGGGCTCTGGGCACAAATGGCCGTTGGGTCAGCATGGCGGTTTGCAGCGCCGGAAATTCATACGGCATTGATGGTGATATCATCTACGCATTCCCCATCGTTTGCGAAAATGGCGAATGGAAAGAGGTCGGTGGTCTTAACATCAGCGCATTCAGCAAGGAAAGAATGAAAGCCACGGAGAGCGAATTGCTCGATGAAAAAGGCGCCATCGCCGACCTGCTGTAAACCAACCCGCAATAATTCCATTCCGACCCAAAAGATGTGCTTCGGCGCCTCCTTTGGGTCGGATTTCAGGTTATCATCACGTGCTCTCGCCTTCCGATGCTTTGGATAGTTTTTTTAACTGCCCACATATCAACTGCGCCAAACGATGCGATATGCCCGGTAGCTGGCTCAACTCCTCGGCCGTGGTTTTTTTAATAGCCTCGATGCTGCCATAATGCTGCAATAGCAATCTTTTGCGGTGAGCGCCGATGCCGTTGATGCCGTCCAAGATGGATTGCATCGATACTTTTGCCCTGCGTCGCCGTTGAAATCCAATGGCAAACCGATGTGCTTCATCGCGCACGCGCTGCAAAAACAAAAGGGCATCGGTGTCCTTTCCAAAGTTGACCGGATTCGATCGATTGGGAAGATAGATCTTATCCGTCATATCCCCTTGGGCCTCATCTTTTTTGGCAATGCCCGCCACCGCAAACTTTTCAGCCAATCCCAGGCCATGCAAAACAGCCAGGGCGACATTCAACTGCCCCTTGCCACCATCCACAAGCAGCAATTCAGGCAGCGGCATCTTATCACCCCGTTGTCGATACCGACGCGACAACACCTCCGCCATGAAGGCATAGTCGTCCGGTTTTCCTGAATAATGCAATTTATAATGTCGGTATGCACGATTTAGCGGTTGGCCATTTTCAAAAACGACCATGGCGCTCACCGGCAGGGTGCCGGCCAGGTTGGAATTATCAAAACACTCAATTCGCTTTGGAAATTGATCCATCCGCAGGCGTTTTTCAAGCCGCTGCAGGAGATTGCGGTGGCTGGCGATGAGTTCCTTCTGCTCATTCAAACCCTTTCTGGCGTTCTGGTCGGCCATATTCATCAGGCGGGCTTTTTCCCCGCGTTGGGGGTTGAGCAATTGGACTTTTGCCCCCCGATGCTCCGACAAAAAGGATTCGACAAACGAAGCATCATCCAGCGCATGACTCACCAGGATTTGTTCGGGAACTTCCTGTAAGCCTGAATAGAGTTGGCGCAAAAAGATACTCATACGTTCATTGGCGGACCCCACAGCGGCGTCGAAAACAAATTGCCTCCCGCCCAGCAGAAATCCTCCCCTCACCCTTAACATGGAAAAGACAGAGAGCTCTCCATCCGTTACCATGCTGATTGCATCCCGGTCCTTAAAATCGGTGGTGACGGATATTTGTTTTTCCAGCGTTTTCTCCAACGCAAAAAGCTTGTCCCTGTAAACAGCCGCCCTTTCATATTGTTGGACCTCTGCCGCCGCGCTCATCTGATTCTTGATTTTTTGAATTAAGGAAGGCGTACGCCCTAGCAAGAAGGCGGTCACTTCATTGACAATCTCCGCATAGGTATTTGGATCGACCTCCATACAGCAAGGCCCCAGGCAGAGCCCCATCTGGTAGTTCAGGCAGGGTCTGGACCTGCCCATGAATGTCTTGGCGCGGCATTTCCTGAGTTTGAAGGTTTTATGGATGAACTTGAGGGTTTGCCGCACCGCCGCACTTGAGGCATAGGGCCCGAAGTAGCGTGCGCCGTCGTTCTTTATTTTTCGCACGATATTCAAATTGGGGAAGGCGTGCGCCATATTCAGCCGCAGAAAGGGATAACGTTTATCATCCTTAAGGTGGATATTGTATCTGGGTCGGTGCTGCTTGATCAGATTGGACTCGAGGATCAGGGCCTCTTTCTCTGTATGGGTGATGATGGTCTCCAGCACCGCGACTTTTGTCAATAATGCTCTGGTTTTAGCATCATGCGGCCGCCCTGGCTGGAAGTAGGAACGCACCCTTTTTTTCAAGTTTTTGGCTTTTCCGATATAGAGTATTTTACCCTGCTGATCCTTAAAAATATATACTCCCGGCGCCGAGCTCATGTTGCGCAATTGTTGCGCAAAGGGCGCCTCTGTATTTTGTAATGTGTCCCTCGATTCGATCTGATCACCGGCTTTATGCATAAGCTTTAGCTTCTTTACCTATCACCGACCACACGACTCAATATTCGGCCAGCAACTGCCGCCTGAGCTTCTTGATGCCATCCCTGAGTCGGGCGGCTTTTTCAAACTCCAGGTCGCGGGCGGCCATTTGCATTTCATTTTGCATTTGCTCAATGGTTGCCTCTATATTTTCAACGCTTCCGTATTCACTGTTCAGTTCGCCCACGGTCAAATCCTCGTTATCTGTATCCTCGGTTTTTGCAAATAGATGGATGATCTCTTTTTTTATGGAGCTGGGCTCGATGTTGTATTTCTGATTATAATCATGCTGTATCTGCCTTCGTCGATCGGTCTCATCGATGGCCGTAACCATGGATTGGGTGACGGTATCGGCGTACAGCAATACCTTGCCATTCACATTGCGGGCCGCGCGCCCGAATGTCTGGATAAGCGAGCGCACAGAACGCAAAAATCCTTCCTTGTCGGCATCCAGTATGGCCACCAGTGCTACTTCCGGAATATCCAGACCTTCACGAAGCAGATTAATCCCAATGAGCACATCAAATTTTCCCAAACGCAAGTCCCGAATAATATCCATGCGCTCAAGGGTTGATATATCCGAATGCAGATATCTCACGGCGATACCCAGGTCCGTATAGTATTCAGTGAGATCCTCGGCCATGCGCTTGGTCAAGGTGGTCACCAAGACGCGTTCATTACGGGTGATACACTGCTTGATCTCTCCCAACAGATCGTCAACCTGGTGGCCGGCACCGCGCACAATCACTTGCGGGTCGATCAGCCCTGTGGGTCGCACGATCTGTTCCACCATCACGCCTTTGGTTTTTTCAGCTTCGTATTGCGCCGGCGTCGCCGAAACATAGACGACCTGGTTGATGCGTTGGCGCCATTCATCGAATCTCAATGGCCGGTTGTCCAGGGCGGATGGAAGCCTGAACCCGTATTTTACCAGCGTCTCCTTTCGTGAGCGGTCACCTTTATACATGGCTCGAAGCTGGGGAACGGCGATATGGCTCTCATCAATAATCATCAGGTAGTCATCCGGAAAATAGTCCAATAATGTCGGCGGGGGGTCGCCCGGGCTTCGTCCGGTCAGGTGCCTTGAATAGTTCTCAATGCCATTGCAGTAGCCGAGTTCCTGAATCATTTCCAGATCGAACCTCGTGCGCTCTTCGATGCGCTGGGCTTCGATGAACCGGTTTTCATGCCTGAACCAGTCAACCCGCACCTTCAGCTCCGACAAGATCGTCTCCATGGCCCGCTTGAGGGTTGTTCGCGTGGTTACATAGTGACTGGCTGGAAAGACGGCGGCTGTCGACAAGGTTTTTAAAACCACTCCCCGCAGTGGATCAATATGCTGAATGGCTTCGATGGTGTCTCCGAAAAAATCGATCCGCAAGGCTTTGTCTTCCTCATATGCCGGAAATATTTCGACGCGGTCGCCCCTGACCCTGAAAGTGCCGCGGTGAAAATCGATATCGTTGCGCTGATAGTGCATGGACACCAGGTCGAAGAGCAGTTTTTCCCTGGATATCTCCGCGTCCACCTGCAACTCGATGCGCATGGCAAGATAGTCTTCCGGAGCGCCTAACCCAAATATGCAGGAGACGCTGGCCACTACCATTACATCCCTTCGCGACAATACCGATCGCGTTGCAGAGTGTCGCATCTTGTCGATGAGTTCGTTAATGGACGAATCCTTCTGAATATAGGTGTCCGTGGTGGGGATATAGGCCTCAGGTTGATAATAGTCGTAATAACTCACGAAATATTCAACGGCATTCTCAGGGAAGAGCTGTTTGAATTCATGATAAAGCTGAGCCGCCAATGTTTTATTGGGCGCAAGCACTAGCGTTGGCTGTTGCACATTGACCACCACATTGGCCATGGTAAATGTTTTTCCAGAGCCGGTGACTCCCAGAAGCACCTGATCCCTGAGCCCCTTTGAAAGGCCCTGGCAGAGCTGGACGATGGCATTCGGTTGATCACCTTTGGGAACAAAATTTGAAACGAGTTTGAATTTTTCCATATTGCCGCGACACTCATTATTTTATTATGTCGATTCACAGACAAACCAAAAAAGCGATGCGCTTGAAAGCCCGTCGCTCGTTAAGTTTAGGTTCCGATTTTCAGTTTGTAAACACTGGTAGCGGAAATGATAGAGGGCAACCGCAAAATACAATTAAGCCCGCTTAAGCAGCACCACACAATGCGCGGCCATGCCCTCACCTCTTCCAATGAATCCGAGTCCCTCGGTGGTGGTGGCTTTGACATTCACGTTTTCAATTGACGTATGCAGCGCTTTAGACAAGTGTCGTTCCATTGCTGCTTTGTAAGGGCTCAACTTGGGTGACTGGGCAATTATGGTGGCGTCCAGATTGACCAATTCAAGTCCCCGGGTTTTCATCATGGCATGGCATCGCGCCAATAAAATCATGCTGTCGATATTCTTGAAATCATCCGATGTATCCGGGAAATGCTGCCCCAGATCTCCCAGCCCCGAGGCGCCCAGTATGGCATCGCAAACGGCATGGGTCAGCACATCCGCGTCCGAATGACCCTGCAACCCCATTTCAAATGGAATATCAACACCGCCGATAATCAGCGGACGTCCTTCGACCAGCCGGTGCACATCATATCCGGACCCCACGCGCATCAAGCCGCTCCTTTCCTGCCCAAGACCGTGTAAGCTTTAATGGCATGGCGCTTTCCCTTGGCATGCACAGGTGCAATGGATTGGACTTTGAATTGATGTTGAACAACATGATGGGTAAATTCGGAGATCAGAATCTCTCCCGGTCTTGCAGCTGAACAGAGTCTTGAAGCGGTATTGACAGTATCACCGATAACCGAATAACTCATGGTGCGATTTGATCCGATATATCCGGCGACAACTTCACCGGTATTTATGCCTATCCCGATTTCAATAGGCGCGCGGCCAAGGGAAATACGATTAAAGTTAAAGTCTTCCAGGGCCTTTAATATATCCAACGCAGACTTGACCGCTCTGGGCGGGTCATCCGGATGCGTGACAGGTGCTCCCCAAATCACCATCATGCCGTCGCCGATGAATTTATCCACCGTGCCTTCATGTTGAAAGACGGTGTCCACTAATATCTCATAATATTCATTGAGCATCTGCAAGATGTCGGCCGCTTTGTTGTTGGCGCTCAATGCTGTAAAACCTCGAATATCGACAAACATTACCGTTGCGATGCGGTTTTCACCGCCTTTTTCAACTTTCAGCTCTCCGTTGACCACCATTTCCGCCAAATTCGGAGACAGCAGCCGCCTGAACCTCTCACGAGTGGCAGCGTCGCGCTCCATTTTTTCAGCGGCCGCTTTTCTTTCATTCATGGTGAATTGCGCATGGCTGCCGAAGATGGCGAACATACAGAACACGATAATGCGCCCCCAGACATTATCCAGCTCTATACCGAGAACTTTTTCCAGAAAATGGTCGTAGGACAAAAACAAGGACAGGTATGAATCGATGAGCCAATAGATGACTGCGAGACCGAACCCGATTAGCACCATGTGGTCGGTAATCGCAGATCGTTGTCGCAGTGTGCTGATTTTCGGCTGATCAATTTGCATCTGTAAAACTGGCCAATCGAATGTTATTGTCCCTCATTTTCATTGGCATGTTACGCTGCCGGCGGTCGGAAGGTTATTGCACAATATCATTGCCAATCCCTCTTTTTCAAGACCGTTATTGTCTTCCGCCCCACCCGAATTGCCTGCCGCCAAAATGCCGGCGGTAGGTCTCCAATGAGCTGCTTTAATCTTTATTCTTAAAAAAACCGGTAGGTAAAGCTATTTTGGTATTTGGATTAGCGCTTGACAAAAATGGGACTTTATGGCCAGAAAATCAGGCAAATTGCCGAATAATGAATACCAGTCGCCGTGCTCAACGGACAGGAGATCTGCCTTGGCCCAGAAAGAAAGCGATATTCGATCTACCGAAAAACTCCTGGAACTGATCCGCAATGAGCATACCGTCGATGTTGATGACGATAAAGGCAGCCATCCCGGCGCTGTCAATCCGCTGAAACAGAAAACAGCCAATCTTATTCCGGTGGCATTTCACAAGCGCACGGTGGTGGGCGTCGATATCGGTCATTCCCACATCAAGCTGGCCAAAATTATACGCACGGATAAAAGTGCCGAACTGATTGATTATCTGGATATTCCATTCACTTCTTCCATCGTCATATCGGATGAAAAATGCCTTCACGCCCTTAAAGCAGGTCTCGACCAATTTTGCGAAGGTTTGTCAAATTTCAATCTTTGGGGCGCCATTCAATCGGCCAATGTTGAGACACGCTGTATTCGCATACCTAAGTTGCCGCGGAAACAGGTCGCCAATGCCATTTTTTGGACCTTTACCAAAAAAACCCCTTTCGACAAGAAGTCGGATATCCTTGATTATGAAATCATCGGCGACATTGCCGAAGGTGGTGTAAAGAAAACGGAAGTGCTGGCTTTTAAGGCGCCCAAGTCAGATGTGGGCGCTTATCAGGCAGCCTTTCAGAAAATTGGATACCCGTTGAAAGGTATCTCCATTGTACCATTTGCCATTCAAAATTTATTCCGTTCCGGGATCATTGCACATCCTGATCAAGACACGTGCTGTCTGTTCATTGGCCGGGATTGGTCACGGATTGCCATATACAATCAAGGCAACCTGGTGCTTTCGAGGGGCATAAAAGCCGGTATGCGCAGTATGGTCGATGCAATCAACAGTGCCTTGCTTAAAGAAGAAGATTGGAACCAGAGCATTTCCAAAGTCAATTCCGACGACGCACCTGGAGCGGAACCTGACGCCGTAGCCATCAATCCCAAGGCCCAGTTGTTGTTTTTCGATTTTATCGGCGTATCTTCGCCCGACCTTGCAGGTGCGTCAAGCAATCAAAAGATCGACCGCAGCCGAATCTTCCAAATGGTACTGCCGGCCATGGAACGGCTTATTCGACAAATCGAGCGGACCTTTGAACACTACACGCTGAATTTCAACTCGGAAGGCGTGAAACGAATTTTTATCTCCGGTCAGGTCATCGCCAATTCGAAACTGGTCAGCTATTTTGAAACGCAACTCGATATGCCGGTGGTTCCGATGAACCCTTTTCCAGCGGGATCACCTTTTACGCAGCAGATTCGCATCCCCGATGCTGCGTCAGCAAAGGAAGCCTTTGTGCCGGCCATTGGTTTGGCGCTTTCCAGTAATTCAATTACACCCAATTTTTTATTTACCCACGAGGACAAAGATATTGTTGAAGACATTCGCCGCAAAAACATGCGCATACTTACCATCTGCATGCTTTGCCTCATGGTCATGATCGGTGTGTTTTCGTGGCAGCAAAAAAATCTGGATACCCAAAGAATCCGCGTTGAGGAACTCAACAATCAATTGATTCAATACAGCCCGCCCGCAAAAAAGGAATTGTTGCTGGCACTGTATGCAAAAGCCAAACAAAAGAAGAAGCTTGCCTCCCAAATCATCCAGCGCTATGCTCCTGCGGCCATTATCACGGAATTGGCAGACATCACACCATCCAATATCCGTTTACTCAGCATGGATGCGGGCTTAGCCTATAAAGGCGCCCAAGCAGCTTCATTTTCATCAAATTCAGTCACCATCGAAGGCATCATATTCGGCGATGCCGGCAGTTTTGAAACTATCCTGACAAATTACCTGTTGAGCCTAAAGAATTCGCCTTTGTTTCTCAAACCTAGCGTGCAAACGAAACAGATTGAATTTTATTATGATCAGGAGATCATGCGTTTTATTGCCAGACTGGAAGTGATATGATTTCATCAGTGGAGAAAGCATAATGTTTAATTATAGTTGGATATGGATATAATGGGACCGATCAATGTTCACCGCAGCAACTTACTGTATCTCGGGGTTTGCATGCTTGGTATTTTTGCTTTCTTTATGGTGGGAATTTATCCCAACCTAAATGCCTTAAAAGAGATGGATGAAGAGATTACGAGCCTGAGTCAAAAAGTCGAAACCCAGGAATTGCTCTACCCGGTCTACCTTAAACTATTGGCCGAAATAACGCACAGAATACCGACAAAACTCCCCATTCCGAATAGCCATAAAATTTCACATAACGATTTAAGCCTGGTCAATGAAACTTTCCTGACCATGACTTCCGAAACCAAGGCAAGGTTCATCAGCGCTATACCTGATGCCAGCAATTATCTGGAAGATATGGGCTTTCTGTCCATAAACGTCACCTTCGCAGGCGATTTTTTTGAATTGCGCAAGATCCTCCTGAGCATGTGTCGTTTACCGTACCTTGAATCCATTGATGAAGTGCGCATGGAGACCTTCAATAAAGAAAAAAGAATCATTTTTAAAATAAAGGTGGCCCAGCAGTGATTAATTCCAAGTCAAAAGCACGATTTCTGACTCATCCTTTTCCGGGAGTCGCTTCCAGGCAAAAATGCCGCGAAACTTTAACCCGGCGATATTGTAGGAATTGAAATGACAACACGTGAAAAAATAATCGTCGGCGTCATGTGCCTCACCATAGTCTATGGCGCCTATGAGCTTTTTGGCCACCGACGGACCCGTAGTACCAATTCCCCAGCAACATCTGCGGATACAAGTGCAGAGCTAAAGTCATTTGTCGCTGATGTGACCGGCAAGTTGGTAAGTGAAAAAGTCTCCAATGAATATCAGTATATGATCAGCCAGGCGGGCGCACAATGGAACAAAGACCCTTTCATTGCATCTATTGCACCGCTTAAAAAGCGTCTTGGGGCAATGAACCCGGTGCAAAACACTGCGGCCAATACCAAGAAATCGGTGCAATATGTCTATTCAGGTTTCATGCAACTTGGCGCTGTAAAATTGGCGATTATTAACGGATTGGAGTACGCCGAGGGGGAAGTTTTGCCGGACAAATCTTTCTATGTGAAAAGTATCTCGCCCCAAAAGGTGGTGATCGGGAAAGTAAAAGGCCTGGAGACTATCCAGGTCTCCATAAGTGAAAATGATGCTTCGTCAGGAATTTAACACATTTATTTGGGAATAGTCATGATAAGTATACATCGCAATTTTCTCCTCGCAGCAGGAATCATACTGGCATTGTTGCTGGCCGGGTGCGCCGGCGCCCCCGAGAAAGAATCCGGCTCATTTGCTAAATGGAAAAAACTGGCTGAGCAAAGTCGCGGGTATTCTCCGACTTCTCGCCAAAGGTCCCTGGATCTGCCGCCCAAGAAGATTGAGACCATTTCTTCGGGGCAGGCCAAAGCGATACCTGCGCGCGCGCTGCCGAAGCGCAAAATCACAATGAAAATGCACCAAATCGATGTGGCTGTCTTATTGCGAGCCTTGGCGCGGTCAGTCGATCTCAACATCATGATCAACGAAAGTGTCAATGGACACATCAGTATCAATGTCAAGGATGCCAAATGGGATCAGGTTTTCATGGGCATTCTGAACTCCCAGGGTCTGGCCTATGAATGGGAAGGCGACATCATCCGCATTATCGCCTTTGAGGATCGCGCCCGGCGATTGAAAAACCTGGAGGCCGAAGAAAAAATTCTGACCAAAACACGCGAACTTGAAATGCAGGCATCCCTGGTAACGAAAATTATTCCCATTGATTTCGCCAAAGCAGCTCAACTCAAAGAGAGCATCGGCAATATCCTGAGTTCCAAGAAACCCGGCGAATCTGTTGGCTCAGTTATGGTGGACAGCCACACCAATGCGTTGATCGTGCAAGCAACGCCAACCGACATTGCCCGCATTGTGCCTTTGATCACCGAGCTCGACCGTCCCACAGCCCAAATCCTTATTGAAGCCCATATTGTTGAAACTTCCAACCAGACCGCCCGGGAATTGGGTATTCAGTGGGGCGGCCTTTACCATAACGCGGATTACTGGATTGCGCCCGATGCGGCCACCGCCATCACCGGCGTAACAAGCGGTTCTGGCGGAACTGTCGATCCGCCCGCGGGCGTGGCTTCGAAATTTCCGGGAAATCTGGGCAATGCGGCCCAGTCCGGCACCGGATTAAGTCTGGGCCTCATTGGTCAGTTGGGCGACGACATCCTGGCGCTGGAGCTATCGGCATTGGAAGAAGAAGGCAAATTGAACATATTGTCCAGCCCATCGATCACCACTTTAGACAACCTTAAAGCCACCATTGAAAGTGGCAACGAAATCCCTATTCAGATTGTTGAAGACGACAACGTTGAAGTCGTTTACAAATCAGCGGTTTTGAGTCTTGAGGTCACGCCGCATGTCATACAGGACAACGCCTTGAAACTTGAAATCGCGACCACCAAAGACGAGGTGGGTACCCTCAGCACCGTCAATCAATACCCGACGATTATAACCAAGAAAGCCAATACCAACGTCATTCTCTTCGACGGACAGACGACAGTCATCGGCGGGCTTAGAAAGAACACCAGCCAGCGAAGCGAAGCAGGTGTTCCTTGGCTCTGGAAGGTTCCCGTTCTGGGCTATCTGTTCAAAAACCAAAGCAGGCAGGAGCAAATGGAGGAAATTCTGATCTTCATTACACCGCATATACTGAAAACCCGGCCAGCGGTTGTAACCGATCCGGGCACCGGGCCAATACCTGCGGAATAGGCCTGCAGCTTTAACCTGCAGCAAAACGCGTTGCTCATGCGTGGAACTCAAAATGGAATATTACAAGCTTCTGAAATTAGATCGGGAACCCTTTTCCAATTCTCCGGATCCCGATTATTTCTTTAGCTCCCAACAGCATCTTGGTTGCCTGCAAAAGCTTGAATTGGCGTTGCGCCTGAAACGAGGGCTTAACATTGTCATTGGTGACGTGGGAACCGGCAAAACCACCCTTTGTCGCCAATTGATCCGAAAATTTTCCGACGATCCGGTTTTCGAATCCCATCTTATCCTTGATCCTTCATTTGGAACACCCGATGAATTCTTATCTGCCATCTTCCAGATGTTTTATGGACATGCACCGGATGACTACCATTCAGCCAATGAATTGAAGGAGCCTATAAAACAATACCTGTTCACCAAAGGTGTAGACGAAAAAAAAACCATCGTCCTTATCATCGACGAAGGCCAAAAGGTGTCTGCCGCGTGTGTTGAGATTTTGAGAGAATTGTTGAATTATGAAACCAACACCTTCAAACTCCTTCAGATTGTTCTTTTCGCACAATTGGAATTCAAACAAATATTGCAGCAGCACGCCAACTTTACCGACCGGATCAATTTACTGCATTTTCTGGACCCCATGAGCTTTAAAGACACTTGTTGCATGGTCCGGCACCGGCTCAAACTATCGAGCACGGTATCCAAACCTCAAAAGCTGTTCACCTTGCCGGCCATGTGGGCCATTTATCGCGCCAGCCGCGGTTATCCACGTAAAATAATCCATTTGTGTCACCAAAGCCTGCTGGCCATGATTATTCAAAATCGCACCCAGGCCGGTTGGGCGATTGTCCGATCTTGTAAAAACCGATGGACAGCCCCGCGCATTACAGGTGCCCGCATTGCCGTGACAATTGGGATGGGGCTGGTGCTATTGCTCGTATCCATCGGCCTTTTACCCAGGCTCCTGATGAACAAGAGCAAATTACCCTTGAACCAGTCCTTTAAAGTACAGACACCCATGGCGATTGAAGCTGCCGCATCCTCGGGGCCGCAAGCTGGGACGAACCATCCCAATGACATCAAAACCATAGATGCCGTCTCCCGCGCCGGAGAAAGCTTTCCGGATAAGCAGCTCCCGGTTCCCGCGCCGGAAGCAACCAAAGCTAATCTGGAAAAAACCGGCATGGGCGCTCAAGCTTCAGGTCGGCCAACGGCGTCAACCGGGCCGATTCCATCGGTTATGCCATCAAGTCCGACACCCCCTGATCTTCTCGGCCAAATCGTTGTAAAGTCTGGAGATACATTGGATGATCTGGTACACACAGTATACGGCGGTCATGGCCACAGGCCGCTGAAGGCCGTCATCGATACCAATCCACACATTCAAAACCCGGACAAAATTGATATCGGCAACGTCATCCTGTTCCCTGCTATGATCCGAGATCTTAGGACAGGGGAGTTACCATGCCATTGGATCGTATTGGCCGAGTATGGCTCGCTTGCGTCAGCCATGCGGGACTATAATAATCTTGCGGATATGGTGCCAGTGCCCCTGCAAATGATTCCCCACTGGCAATCAGCGTCCGGTTTACGGTTTTTTTTATCTTTAAAAGGATATTTTTTAGACGAACAGCAAGCCTTAAGTTATTTAAAGGCCTTTCCTGAGGAAGTAAAGGGCAAAAGCAAGGTGTTCTCCCATTGGGCCAAAGGCACGCTGTTTTACGCGGATCCTTATGCGGGAGGCGTGCTTAAATCACCTATCATTCCGTGAGGCAACACATTGAAAAACAAGAAACGACTTGGTGAAATGCTGGTCGAAGCCGGCTTGATGACCGAAGATCAACTCAAACAGGCAGTAATCGACCATAAGCGCAACAACTTGAAGCTGGGCCAATACCTCGTGCGCGAAGGCATTGTCAGTGGCAGTCAAATTGCGGACCTTATTTCGCGTCAAATGAAAATTTCAAAGTACTACCCGGATCATTACCCCATCGACATGAGTCTGACGGAAATACTTCCCCTGGAGTACGCTCAAAAACATCAAGCCGTACCCATCGCCAAAACCAATTACCTCCTCACACTGGCCATGACCGATCCCATGGACATCGATGCGCTGGATGCCATAGAGGTCTACACCAACATGGAAGTTGAAGCGCTCATCTGCACCTACCAGGAGTGGAACCACCTGCTCGGAAGCCTCTATGGAACCTATTCCACCATGGGAGGCATGTTGGAAAATTTGGAGGATATGGAAATCGAACGCTCCGAGGAGGGCGATAAAGGCCGATCTGCAAATGATCTGGAGGTTAAATCCCTTCACGATATGGCCGAAGAGGCACCGGTCATCCGACTGGTCAACTCCATACTTTCACAAGCGGTTCGCGATGCGGCCAGCGATGTGCATATCAGCCCCGAAAAAGACCGCGTGCAAGTACGCTTCCGGGTTGACGGCAAACTGCATGAAGTGCCCGCGCCACCCAAATCCATGCATCTGCTGATCGTTTCGCGCCTGAAGATTCTGGCCAACATGGATATATCCCTTTCAAGGATTCCGCAGGACGGACGATTTACCATACGCATGGACAACAAAGAGATCAATATCCGCGCATCCACCATTCCAACCATCTACGGCGAAAATATGGTCCTGCGTCTGCTGGATACCAGCAGCGGCGTTTTCTCATTGGAAGAACTCGGCATGTCCGCCACCGATATTGAAAAACTTGAATCCATTATTCACAGACCCTATGGCATGATTCTCAGCACGGGTCCCACCGGCAGCGGCAAAAGCACCACCCTGTATTCAATTCTGAAGCGCATCAACCAACCGGATATCAACATCATAACCCTGGAAGATCCCGTGGAGTACCGCGTGAGCAAGATCAGGCAAATCCAGCTGAACCGCAAAGCAGGCATGACCTTTGCCAGCGGTTTACGGTCCATCATGCGGCAGGACCCCGACGTCATCATGGTGGGCGAGACGCGGGATGCCGAAACGGCTTCCATATCGGTCCAAGCCTCTCTGACCGGTCACCGAGTGCTCAGCACTGTCCACACCAACGACGCCGCCGGTGCCATCACCCGTTTTATCGATATGGGGGTGGAACCCTTTCTCGTATCGTCGGTTATGCTGGTATCCATTGCCCAACGGTTGGTGCGCAAAGTGTGTCCCTATTGCCAGAAACCCCACGATCCCCCCGAAGCGGCTTTAAAATTCTGGGGGCTCGAATCCATGGCGCATGCACAATTTGTCAAAGGCACCGGATGCTTTAACTGTATGGATAAAGGGTACAAAGGACGCACCGGCATTTTTGAAGTACTGGTTATCGATGAGATGGTTCAAGATATGATCCTTAAGCGGTGCTCAGCGCAGGAAATTACCCGGGAGGCCCATAAGGCCGGCCGATTGCGGACGCTAAAGGAAGACGCGGCGGAGAAGGTCGTGCAGGGAATCACCACCATCGACGAGGCGGCATCCGCGGTCATGGCATAGACGCTTGCCCTTGAGATTTCCGAAGATCCGCGTAAAAAATATGCCCATATTTAAAATCACAGCAGCAGGTTTTTAAAATGCCCATTTATGCTTACAAGGCCATCAACGAAAGCGGAGCGACCGTGTCGGGGACCATCGAGGCAGACTCAATGGAAGTCGCCTCAAGCACATTGGTCAATCGAGGACTCATTCCATCCAAAGTCGCTGATCAAAAGACCAGCCATCCGCTTTCCAGCCTGACCGCATTTCTTGAACGCTTCAAGTCCATTAAATCCCAGGAGTTGATCCTCTTTACCAAACAGTTCAGAACCATGATTCGGGCCGGCGTTCCCATGATGACCCTCCTGCAGACCCTGGAGACCCAAACCGAAGATCTTCTGCTGAAAAAGATTATCGTTTCCATGACCCAGGATGTCAGCGCCGGCGCAAGCCTGTTTGACGCCTTTCGCAGATACCCGCGCATATTTTCCCCGCTCTATTGCAGCATGGTCCGGGCCGGCGAGGCCAGCGGTGCATTGGCGGAAGTGCTGGACCGCTTGATCTACATCATGGAACACGAGCACAAAATGAAATCTGACATCCGCTCCGCACTCCAGTATCCGGTCATCGTCCTGAGTTTTCTGGTGGTGGCTTTTTTCGTACTTCTGACCTATGTGATTCCCAGGTTCTCCGTTATTTTTTCGAGAGCCGGGTTGGAGCTACCGCTCCTAACCCGCATTTGCATTGTGATGTACAATTTCCTGTTGAACTACTGGATCGTGTTCATCGCATTGGCTGTAGCCCTGACCGCATTCCTGATTTACTACCTTCGAACGGATAAAGGTCGCTACAATCGGGATACATTATTGCTAAAATTGCCGCTGGTCGGCCCCTTGTTTAAGAAGGCAGCCATGTCCCGCTTTGCCAGTATATTCTCAATTCTGCAATCCAGCGGTGTGGCTGTTTTAGAATCCATGCAGATACTGTCCGGCACCATCAATAATGAAGCCATTGCAGGAGAATTCAGGCGCATTATGGAACGGCTGGAGGAGGGGCGCGGTATCTCCGTGCCTTTGCGCCAATCAAAGTATTTTACGCCCATCGTCATCAACATGGTCGCCATCGGAGAGGAGTCCGGCAACCTTGAAGAGATGCTCAACGACGTCTCCTCCCATTATGACGATGAATTGGCCTACGCCATGCAACGTCTTTCCGATGCCATCGGTCCGATGATGACCATCGGTTTGGCCGCCGTGATCGGTTTTTTTGCCCTGGCCATCTACATGCCCATGTGGGATCTTACAAAGGTTGTCCGGTAGCCTCCGGTGAATGGACAACAAGGGCTAAACTCAAACCAGAAGTGTGCGTTATCTTGAAAGACATACGTTTCAACATAAACCTTTATATCATCATCCCCCTCATATTTGCCGGGTTGTCCACCTTGTCCCTGCTGGTGGCCTATCGTTTGACCCGCTTTTATATCGATCGGAACATGCCGCCCGAATGGCCGGTGGCATTTTGGGGGATCGTCCTGGTGCTTTTTACCTTTATTTTCGGACTATTCACGGTGAAATTTCTCATCGATCCGGTTAAGAAATTCGTCGATAAAACCCAGACCATGGGCGTTCTGCGCAATGTTTCCGCTGATCCCAGACCCCAGACATCCAATATGGAGATGCACCAATTCTCGCGCGTATTCGATCAAGTGTCTGAACTCTTGTCCAAAGTCGAAGCCAGAGAGCTGTTCCCCAACATCGTCGGCCAGAGCGAAACCATGCGCCGTGTCTTCAACCAGATCATGAAGGTATCGCCAACCAGTTCAACGGTGCTCATCGTGGGCGAAACCGGTACGGGAAAAGAGCTGGTGGCCAACAGCATTCACCGGCATAGCCTTCGCCAGGCGAAACCCTTTATCGCCATCAACTGCGCGGCGATACCCGAGGGGTTGCTGGAAAGCGAGTTGTTCGGCCATGAAAAAGGCGCCTTTACCGGCGCCGATTCCAAGAAACCGGGAAAATTCGAAATCGCCAATGGCGGCACGCTTTTTCTTGATGAAATCGGGGACATGCTTTTGGATACCCAGGCCAAAGTGCTTCGGGCGTTGGAGGAGAAGAAAATCGAACGCGTGGGCGCCGTTGAATCCAAAACCGTGGATGTTCGTTTTATCGCCGCCACCAATAAAGAGTTGCCCAGGCAGGTTGAATTGGGTGTTTTTCGGCAGGATCTGTATTACCGGCTGAATGTCTTTGCTGTTTATCTGCCACCATTGCGTGAACGCCGCGAAGACATCCCCCTGATTGCCGAGCGCTTTCTGCAGGACGCGGACAATACCAAGCGCATCTCCTCATCGACGATTCAAATGCTCATGGCCTATGATTGGCCCGGAAATGTGCGCGAACTCAAAAATACTATTAAATCATCCGCGCTGATGGCCGGCCAAACCATTGAACCGGTTCACCTGCCTGCATATATCACCCAAAGCTGGCAGTCGTCGCCCCTGCCACCCGATCCAATGAGTATGACGAAATCAGCAGAAGCGATGCAAAGCCTCGACAATCGGCTTCAGGAACTGGAAAAGGCGATAATTGTTCAAGCATTGAGCCAAAGCAGAGGTATTCAAAAGCAAGCTGCATCCATTCTCGGCATCAAAGAACGTAGCCTTTGGCATCGTTTGAAAAAGTATCATATTGATGCATCTGAATTCAAAATAGGAAAATAATACCTGCAGGTTTGATTAAATGGAAAAAAATACCTACATTTTTTTGTGTCTATCACCATTTTTTGTAGTTTTTATCCATAAGAATACTCGGAGTTTTCGAGGTAGTTCTTTATTGATTTAGTAATCATCCAATATTATAAGATTTTTATTGATAGATAGACTTAATTTGATACACTAACAATTGTGGCATAATAAATGTATGATAGCAGGTTTTATACACCATACCAATCTATTATCAGGAGTACCACTGATGACTATCCCGCTGCAAAAAAAACATCTTGATGAATCCGGCTTCACTCTTCTTGAAATAATTGCTGTTATCGTCATATTGAGCATTATTGCTGTGGTTGCTGTTCCGCGATATTTTGACTTGCAGGATGAGGCTAGAAAAAAGACCATTAAGTCCGGACTTGCGGAAGCGGTTGGAAGGGTAAACGGACATTTTGCAGAAGCTCTGCTTAGCGGGTCCATGCCCGATGAGATAGATCTCAGGGCATCCGTTCTAGGTGTGAGTATAGGCGATTTTTTCGTCTCCACAGATGATGCTGCCGCCAATGCGATCATCAATGGGGGCGCTCAGAGATTCCGTATCTGGGTCGACGGCACAGGCCCATTGCGAGGAATGTCCGCTGGAACCCTATTGCCACGACCGGGGCTTTGATCACGTGTAAAGGCAACTCCCTTGGCTGCGACCTACTTGCCACGCATTATAGGTACTCCTGCGCATATCCACGCATTTTAGCCACAATATGACGGCAAAGTATTTGATTTTAATCCAACCTCGATAGCTTATGGTATAATTCTTTAACCCGCGTTCCCACTGGCGTATAGGCTCCCAACCTGCCACTTTTTAAAGCCACTTCAAGCACCGCATCAATATCCTGATCCCCTTTGAGCCGATTGAATTTTCGGAAATACTTGATTGCATCTTCTCTTCGGTTGGTCTCATCATTAATATCGATCAAGGCAATTATGGCATGCAGGTTTCTCGGCTCGATGGCCAATAACCGCTCCCAGAAGCGGATAGACGCGTCGTACTCCTCAAGCCCGTAATAACTTTGGGCCATCACCATCAAGGATCCTTCATGTTTTGGGTTTAGCTCAAGACTGCTCCTGGCCTTCTCGGCGGCCTTCGCATATCTATGGCTTTTAAGGTACGCCAGCGCAGCAAGATATTGAAATTCTTCGCGTCGAGGCCAATGCGCCATGGCATCGGATATGGTTACCAATGCCGTATCGATGCGCCCGGTGACAATTTGCATCAACCCAAGTTGATACCATATTTTGAAGTTTTGCCCATATAGCAGCTTGGCTTTTTGGAAACGCTGCAAGGCGCGTTGATAATCCTGCTTTTGATACGCATCGTAGAGTCCCAGATTATACAGGACCGATCCCTTATGAAAGATATTGTTATAACGGTTGAGCGCAAACGCCTGGCGAAACTCATCATGGGCCTTTTCCCTAAATCCCATACCCCAGTATGCGTTCCCCAGATTGCTGTGCGCCAGACTCAGGCGCGGCGAGACGTGTACCGTATGGAACCACAGGGAGAATTCGGTTTGATGGATGCGATTGTACGACCACGTGGTATATACGTGCGAAAGGAGCAAAAAAAATACGGCCAAACCAATCATCCACTGAAAGATGGGTCGGTACCGAAATTTGGAGATGAATTTAACTATTAACGCCGCCGGCACCGCGAAAATCAGCATGCTGGGAATGTAATTGCGATGCTCATAGATCAGTTCCAGATTCAGGAAGGACCCCTCAACCAGGTGATTGAATAAGAAAAACAAACCACAGAATGCAAAAAAGGGATATTTGCGGGCCACCAACGCCAGCGCGACAACACTAAAAAACAACGCCCCAATGGCAACGGCTGTAGTACCGGGAGACAGCAAACCGTGCGAAATTTGAATATCATGCAGCATGGCCATGCGCGAGGTCATCGGCATAGCCAGCAAAGATAGATATAAAATTATCACCCGCGACTGGGTTAACACCCGTTCAAGGGGTGTAAAGGGTCGAATATCGTAAGAGGCTGTCAGTTGGCTCCAATCTAAATTCGTATACAGCAATCCCACGAGTCCGACGGCCAGTGTCATGGCTGCCACCCAGAGCATACTGCGGTATGCGTGGGCTTTGGCAATACCCCGAATGAGCAGGAAGTCATATAGAATCAGCACGTACCCCAGCATCAAGGTATTTTCCTTGGTCAGCAAAGCACAAAGAGCGAATAAGCCGGAAAGCAAGAGATATCCAACCCGGCGAACCCGCCCATTAGCGGTTCTGAACCGCAGGTAGCCATACAGTGTCATGATGTAGAACATCCCCGCCATAGATGCCATGCGCTGAACAATGTAGGTGACGGCCGTTACCTGGATGGGATGCGAGGCCCAGAAAACCGCTGCCAACGCGGCAATCACCACCTCATCAGCTTTAAATCGTTCTTTCAAAAGCGGTAAGCGGAGGGTGTCCCGAATAAACAAAAAGAGAAACAGCGCGGCCGTCCAGTGGATGCAAATATTGACCACATGATACCCAAAGACATTCAGCCCCCCCAGCTTATGGTTCAAGGCAAAACTCAAATAAGCCAGGGGACGGCTGACCACCTGGAAGTCCAGGCCCGCCGAAAGGCTTTGCCTGAGCTGCTGCCAGGACCATTGGGTCATATGGACTTTGGTATTGTGAACGATATTGCCGAAATCGTCGTATTGCCACGAGGCATGCAAAGTGTTGCCATAACAGACCATCAGCAGCATAATGAGCAAGGCGCCCATAGCCCATGTCGAATGGCGGAATGCATGCATAGGCCAAAATCGGCGCATGGTATTTGTAAAGCGCTTCAAACAAACTCCCCTTCACGATGACGTCTATCGCTACAAATATTGGTTTCCATTGCCAAGTTCAAGAATTTTATACCTATTTTCCTGTTTTCATTCGCTAGCCCATTTGGTATGGAAGATTCATGCACTTTCAAAAATCCCGGATAAACAGCGGGTTCACCCTGCTTGAAGTTTTGGCCGTGATGGTTCTGATGGGTATTCTTGCGGTACTCGCTGTTGTGCAACATTCGACATCGGATGCCACGTTGGTCGCCCAGGCCCAGGTGCTTAAGAGTCATCTTCGATATGCCCAGATGCGGTCCATCAATACCGATCTGAATTGGGGCATCTACTACAACTATAACGGCGGCAACATAAACGAATGCTATTATTTGCTATTTAACGGACATAGTATCGCCAATATCGAACAATTGCCGGGCGAAAGTCAGGATCGGGTCTATTTGGGCGACATGGGGATTTCCATTGCATCGGCGGCTGGAGCAGCCATCCCTGGAGCCCAATCCTTTCAGGTGGAGTTCGACCAATGGGGCCGGCCGAGTTCCGCTCAACTGGATCCATCTGGGTCAGCATCGATTACCCTGGACCTGGCCCAACCCGGACATGACCATCAGCAAGTGGTAATCACCCGGAACACAGGCTATATCGAATGACGCGGCAGACCAATGACAATGGCGGTTTCACCCTGCTTGAAGTGATTGTCACCATCATCGTGTCCGCCATACTGGCCGTCCT
>Ga0210123_1000178_pt1 | contig 41989 bp, 32 predicted proteins | sample Muzzi_PWB_D2_FD_185535 | JGI IMG/M metagenome (GOLD analysis project Ga0210123, IMG submission 185535) | Wetland microbial communities from San Francisco Bay, California, USA, that impact long-term carbon sequestration - Muzzi_PWB_D2 (SPAdes) | ecosystem: Environmental > Aquatic > Marine >... | reverse complement strand
CCCCCGCGGCCACCGCCGCCCCCGCTGCCGACGGCGTCCGGCTGCGTCCGGCCACCGCCGAGGACGGCCCCGCCGTGTGGCGGGTCGTGCGGGACGCCGGGGTCCTGGACCTCAACTCCGTCTACTGCTACCTGGTGCTGTGCCGGGACTTCGGCGCCACCTGCCGGGTGGCGGAGCACGCGGGCCGGGTGGTGGCCTTCGTCACCGCCTACCGCCCGCCGGAGCGGCCGGACACCCTGTTCGTCTGGCAGATCGGGGTCCTGCCGGCCCACCGGGGCGCGGGGCTCGCCACCCGCCTGCTGCGGGACCTGCTGGACGGGCCCGGGTGCCGGGGCGTGCGATTCCTGGAGACCACAATCACCCCTTCCAACGCCGCCTCCCGGGCCCTGTTCGAGGGACTCGCCCGGACCCTGGGCGGCGCGTTCACCCGGGCCGGCGGGTTCTCCGCCGGCCTGTTCCCCGAGTCCGGTCACGAGCCGGAGGAGCGCTACCGCATCGGCCCCTTCGCCCGCGGCGCCTCCGACCGGCCGGACCCCACCCCAGAAAACCCATGAGGACCGAATACAGCATGCGCATTTTCGAGGAGATGGAATCCAAGGTCCGGGGCTATATCCGGGCCTTCCCGGCCGTGTTCGACACGGCCCGGGGCGCCCGCCTGTGGGACGAGCACGGCCAGGAGTACATCGACTTCTTCGCCGGGGCCGGCACCCTCAACTATGGCCACAACAACCCCAGGATCAGCCGGGCGCTGATCGATTACCTGGAGCGCGACGGCATCGTCCACGCGCTCGACAAGGCGACGGTCGCCAAACAGGCGTTCTTGGAGGCGTTCCGGGACACGATCCTGGCGCCCCGCAACCTGCAGTACAAGATGCAGTTCACCGGACCCACCGGCACCAACGCCGTGGAGACGGCCCTCAAGCTCGCCCGCATGGTCAAGCGCCGCTCCAACGTGATCGCCTTCACCAACGCCTACCACGGCCTGAGCCTGGGGTCGCTGGCGATCACCGGCAACGCGTTCTACCGGGACGAGTCCTACGGCGTGCGGCACAACAGCGACTTCATGCCCTACGACGGCTACTTCGGCCCGGACGTGAACACGATCGCCTACCTGCGGCGTTTCCTCGAGGACCAGAGCAGCGGCGTGGACCTGCCCGCGGCGATCGTCGTGGAAACGGTGCAGGGCGAGGGGGGCATCCACGTGGCGAGCGACGCGTGGCTGCGGGAGCTGGCCGACCTGTGCCGGGAGTTCGACATCCTGCTGATCGTGGACGACATCCAGGTCGGCAACGGCCGCACCGGCACCTTCTTCAGCTTCGAGCGGGCCGGTATCGTGCCGGACATGGTCGCGCTGTCGAAGTCCATCGGGGCCGGCCTGCCCCTGGCGATCCTGCTGATGCGGCCGGAGCTGGACCAATGGCAGCCGGGGGAGCACACCGGCACGTTCCGGGGCAACAACCTGGCGTTCGTCGCGGCCACCCAGGCGCTGACCTACTGGGAGGACGACGCGCTGGCGCGGGAGATCGAGCACAAGGGCCGGATCATGGCGTCGGCCTTGGAGGCGCTGCCCGGCAAGCACCCGGAGCTCCAGATCGACGTGCGCGGCGTCGGCATGATCTGGGGCGTGGAGTTCGGCATTCCGGGCCTCGCGGCCCAGGTCTCGCGGGAGGCGTTCCGGCGCAACCTGGTCATCGAGCTGGCCGGCGCCAAGAACGAGGTGGTCAAGTTCCTGCCGCCCCTCACCATCGACGAGGAGACCCTGCGCGAGGGGCTCGGCATCATCCAGGACGTGGTGGCCGGGCTGGCCGCCCGGCGGGACCAGGTCCTGCATGCGGGGGCGGCGCGATGATCGTCCGGGCTTTAAGCGAGATCCTCGGCACGGAGCGGGACGTGGCCGCCCGCGGCGGGACCTGGGTCAGCCGCCGCCTGCTGCTGCGGGACGAGGGGATGGGCTTCTCGTTCCACGACACCACGATCTTCGCCGGCACGGAGACCCGGATGTGGTACCGGCACCACCTGGAGGCCGTCTACTGCGTGGCCGGCGAGGGCGAGCTCGAGGACCTGGAGACCGGCGCCGTCCACCCGATCTCGGACGGGACGATGTACGCCCTCGACGGGCACGAACGCCACATCCTGCGGGCGCGGACGGACCTGCGCATGATTTGCGTGTTCAACCCGCCCCTCACCGGCCGCGAGGACCACGACGCGGACGGAGCCTACCCGCTGCCGGAGCCCGCCCCAACCGAAGGAGTCTGCGATGCCTCGGCCTGAAGCCCTTGCCGCCGGCGCCGCGACGGCCGGCGACCGCTATCCCACCCGGGGCGCCGAGGAGCGCATCCTCGAGCGCGTGGACCCGGTGGTCTACGGGGAGGGCCCGTCGGGGAGCGGGGCCGGCCTGTCGGCCGAGCAGGTGGCGGCCTACGACCGGGACGGCTTCCTGGTGCTGCCCGGGGTGTTCTCGCCGGAGGAGACCGCGGCGATGCGGGCCGAGGCGGAACGCCTGGCCGAGGCGCCGGAGCTGATGGAGCGGGAGGAGCTGATCCGCGAGCCGGACAGCCGCCGGGCCCGCTCCGTGTTCAGCGCCCACGTCTTCAGCGACCTGTTCGGGCGCCTGGCGCGGGACCGCCGCATCCTGGACAAGGTGATGCGGCTGCTGGGGGACGGCGTCTACATCCACCACTCCCGCATCAACATCAAGCGGGCCCTGAACGGCAAGTCGTTCCCCTGGCACTCGGACTTCGAGACCTGGCACGCGGAGGACGGCATCCCCCGGATGCGCATCCTGTCGGCCTGGGTCATGCTCGACGCCAACGACGCCTTCAACGGCCCGCTGTTCCTGGTGCCGGGCTCCCACCGGCGCTTCGTGGCCTGCGCGGGGGCCACCCCGGAGAACCACCACGCCGCCTCGCTGCGCAAGCAGGAGTACGGCGTGCCGAGCGTGGAGGCCCTGCGGGACCTGGTGGAGGCGGGGGGCATGGCGGCGGCCCACGGACCCCCGGGGACCCTGGTGATCCACGAGGGCAACACGATGCACGGCTCGCCGGACAACATCACGCCCTTCTCCCGCACCAACGTGTTCTTCGTGTACAACAGCGTGGAGAACACCCCGGCGGAGCGGCCCTTCGCGGCCCCGGCGTTCCGGCCCCGGTTCCTGGGCAGCCGGGACTTCACGCCGCTCGAGCCGGCCGAAGGCCCCCTGGCCGGATGAGGCGCCGGGCCGCCCGGCTGGCGGCGGCGCTCTGCCTGCTGGGGGCGGCCGCCTGCACCGGCGGGGCCGGGAGTGAAAAGCCGGGGACGCTGGAGCGGATGCGGGCCCAGGGCGAGGCCCGGGTGGGCTTCGCCAACGAGGCGCCGTTCGCCTATGTGGACCCCGAGACGGGCCGCCTGACCGGGGAGGCGCCGGAGATCGCGCGGGCGGTCCTGAAGGATCTGGGGGTGGAACGGGTGGAGGGGGTGCTGACCGAGTTCGGCGCCCTCATCCCTGGGCTCAAGGCGGGGCGCTTCGACCTGATCGCCGCGGGCATGTACATCACGCCGGCCCGGTGCCGGGAGATCGCCTTCTCCAACCCCACCTACCGCATCGGCGAGGCCTTCCTGGTGGCGAAGGGCAACCCCCTGAACCTGCACGGCTACGCCGACGTGGCCGCCCACCCGGAGGCCCGCCTGGCGGTGGTGGCCGGGGCGGTGGAGCGGGGCTACGCCCGGGCCACCGGGGTGCCCGACGACCGCATCCGGGTCCTGCCGGACCCGCCCAGCGCCGTGGCCGCCGTGCGGGCGGGGCGGGCGGACGCCTACGCCGGGACCGTGCTGACCATCCAGACCCTGCTGGCCAAGACCGGCACGGCCGAGGTGGAGCGGGCCGCGCGCTTCACCGACCCGGTCATCGACGGGCAGGCGGTCGCGGGCTACGGCGCCTTCGGCTTCCGCAAGGGCGACCGGAAGCTCAAGGCGGCGGTGGACGCCGCGCTGAAGGGCTATATCGGCAGCCCCGCCCACCTGGAGCGGGTGCGGCCGTTCGGGTTCTCCGAGGCGACCCTGCCGCGGGGCGCCACGGCCGAGGCCCTGTGCGCCGGCTGAACTCCCGCGGGCGGCGGTGATCCCGCCCCTGGACCTGCTGCCGCCGCTGTTGGCGGGTCTGCGCGTGACCCTGGTCCTGACCGCCGGGGGCGCGGTCCTGGCCCTGGCGGCGGCCCTGGCCGCCGGTCTGGGGCGATTGTCGCGGCACGCGTGGCTGCGGTGGGCCGCCGTCGCCTATATCGACGTGTTCCGGGGCACCTCGGCCCTGGTGCAGCTGTTCTGGGCCTACTTCGCCCTGCCCCTCCTGGGGGTGCGGCTGGACGCGATGACGGCCGGCATCCTGGTCCTGGGACTCAACATCGGCGCCTACGGGGCCGAGGTGGTGCGGGGCGCGGTGCAGGCCGTGCCGGCCGGGCAGTGGGAGGCGGCCCGGGCCCTGGGCTTCCGCCGCCGCCAGGCGCTGGCCCGGGTGGTGCTGCCCCAGGCGGTGCCGGCCATGCTGCCGCCGTTCGGCAACCTGCTCATCGAGCTGCTCAAGAGCACCGCCCTGGTGTCCCTGATCACCCTGGCGGACCTGACCTTCCAGGCCCAGGTGGTGCGCGCCGCCACCCTGCGCTCGGGCGAGGTGTTCGCCCTGGTGCTGCTGCTCTACTTCGCCGTGGCCCAGGCCATGGCCTTCGGGGTGCGGCGCCTGGAGGCCCGCCTGGCGCGGGGTCGGGCCGGCGGACCGGTGGGCGGGATCGCGGGGGGGATGCCCAAGTGATCTTCGACTGGGCCTTCGCGGTGTCGATCCTGCCCGACCTGGGGCGGGCCCTGGGGGTGACCGTGCGGGCCACCCTGGCGGGGATGGCCCTGGCCCTGGCGCTGGGGCTGGCGTGGGCCCTGCTGCGGCGCGCCCCGGCTCGGGCCGTGCGGCTCGCGGTGTTCTGGGGGGTGGAGTTCGTCCGCTCCACGCCGCTGCTGGTGCAGATCTACTTCCTGTTCTTCGTCCTGCCGGGCGCCGGCATCACCCTGTCGCCGTTCGCCACCGGTGTGCTGGCCCTGGGGCTGCACTACAGCGCCTACACCGCCGAGGTGTACCGGGCCGGGATCGAGGCCGTGCCCCGGGGGCAGTGGGAGGCGGCCTGGGCCCTGGGCCTGTCGCCCGGCCACACCTGGCGCGCGGTGGTCCTGCCCCAGGCGATCCCCCCGGTGGTGCCGGCGCTGGGCAACTACCTCGTCGCCATGTTCAAGGACTCCCCCATGCTGGCCGGCATCACCGTGGTCGAGCTGCTCCAGACCGCCAAGCTGATCGGGGCGGAGACCTTCCGCTACCTCGAGCCCCTCACCCTGGTGGGCCTCTTGTTCCTGGCGGTGAGCCTGGTGTCGGCGCGGGCCATCCGCCACCTGGAGCGGCGCCTTGCCGCCCGCTGACGGGCCCGTTCAAGTGCCGCCGGGCACCCCGATCGTCCGCATGCGGGGCGTGCGCAAGGCGTTCGGCGACGCCTTGGTGCTGGACGGCCTGGACCTGGACGTGCCGGCGGGCCAGAAGGTGGCCCTGATCGGCCCCAGCGGCGCGGGCAAGTCCACGGTGCTGCGCATCCTGATGACCCTGGAGCGGGTGGACGCCGGCACGGTGGAGATCGCGGGCGAGCCCATGTGGACCATGCCCCGCGGGGGGCGCGCGGTGCCGGCCGACCGGGCCCACCTGCGGTCGGTGCGGCGGCGGGTGGGGATGGTGTTCCAGCACTTCAACCTGTTCCCCCACATGACCGTGCTGCGCAACGTGACCGAGGCCCCGCGCCACGTGCTGGGCCTGGCGCGGGACGCCGCCGAGGCCCGGGCGCGGGAGCTGCTGGAGCTTGTGGGCCTGGCGGACAAGCTGGAGGCCTACCCGTCCGAGCTCTCCGGGGGCCAGCAGCAGCGCGCCGCCATCGCCCGGGCCCTGGCCATGCGGCCCGAGCTGATGCTGTTCGACGAGGTGACCTCGGCCCTGGACCCGGAGCTGGTGGACGAGGTGCTGGGCGTGCTGCGCCGCCTGGCGCGGGAGAGCCGCATGACCCTGCTGATCGTCACCCACGAGATCGGCTTCGCCCGCGAGATCGCCGACCGCGTCGTGTTCATGGACGGCGGCCGCATCGTGGAGGACGACGCCCCCGAGGCGATCTTCACGAACCCGAGGAACGAGCGGACCCGGCGGTTCCTGCGGTCGGTGCTGCGGGGGTAGCGGACCCGGGCGCGCCGGTCGGCAGGGCGTCAGGCCGGCGGGGCGGTCAGGGAGTCCCGCAGGGTCCCACACTCCCGGAGCCGGGCGTGGGCGCCGGCCGCGCGGAATGCGGCCTCGGCGGCGGCGACCTCCATCTCGGCGGCCCCGCTGTCCCCGTCGTCCGCGAGCATCCGGGCCAGGCGCAGCCGGATGTCGGCGACGCTCAAGGGCGAGCCCGCTTCGCGGGACTCCTCGATCGCCCTGCGCAGCAGACCGATGGCGTCGCCGCGCTTGCCGTCGGCGAAGGCCAGCTCGCCCCGGCACCGCGTCACCTCGGCCGTGAGGGCCGGTGTGCCCCAGAGCTCGGGCTCCCGGTCGAGCTCATCGAGGGCGCCCCGCGCCCGCTCGGGTTGGCCGGCGGCGGCTGCGACGGTCACCAGGGTGGCGAGCAGCAGGCCCCGGCGCTGCCGGTTCGCCCATGTCCCGTCCTCCAGGACGCGCTCCAGGCCGCGGAGCGCGGAATCCTCCTGCCCGCGGGCGACCTGCAGCAGCGCCAGACCGGGCTGCGGGTCCCAGCCGAGGGCGTGGGCGCGGCGGAATGCGGCGTCGGCCCCGTCCAGGTCGCCGCGGGTGAGGCGGATGTCGCCGAGCACGCGGTAGGCATCGCCCTCCGCCCAGGGGGTGCTCGCCGGGAGCTGCTCGCGGACCAGGACCAGCTCCTCCTCGGCGGCGTCGAGCCGGCCGCGCACGCTGAGAACCTCCGCGCGATGCAACCGGCACGTCCCCGAGAAGTAGGTGAGCGCGCAGCGCTCGCACCAGCGGGAGAACTGCTCGGTCCACTGGGCCGCCCGTTCCCAGTCGGCACGGTGCCGGCAGCCCCAGAGGATGCCGCAGTAGACGACGCCGCCGAACCACGGCGTCACCCCGCCGGTGAGCACCGCCGCGCCCGCCTCGTCCTGGAGGGCGGTCCCGCGGCGGACCTCGCCCAGCGTCAGTAGCGCGAGGCCCTCGTAGACCAGGCCGAGGGCCTCGAGGTCCGGGTCCGCCAGCCGCTCGCCGATGGCCCGCGTCCGGCGCGTGTGCCCGAGGGCCGCGTCGGCGTTTCCCTCCAGCAGCCGGAACCGGGCCTCCAGATACGCCAGCAGACCGTGCTCGCGGCATTCCGGCACCGGGTCGAGAAGGCTTCCGGCGCGCCCGTGCCAGCCCCTGGCCACGGCTGCCTCCCGGTGTTCGAGCTGGACCTGCGTCAGCAGCAGGGCCGCGCGGGCGGCGCCACGCCGGTCGCCCGCCGTGGCGTGGGCGGCCACGGCCCGCTCGAGCGGGCCGAGCGCGGCCTGGGTCCGGGAGGCGCACAAGGCGGCATGGGCCCAGCCTTCCAGGTCCGCGGCCGTGAGGCCCGACGCCTCGTCGGCCCGGGCGAACGCGCCGACCGCCTCGTCCCAGGCGTTGCGTTCGAGGGCGTCGTGCGCCGGCCCCACGGCACCGTGCGCATCCTGCGGGCCGGACGCCGTCTCGGACCTCACCTCCGCGCAGAACCGGTAGCCCTGCCGCTCGTAAGTCCGGATTGCCCCCTCGGCCCCGCCCTGGCGCAGGGCCGAGCGCACCAGGCTCACCGCACGCTGGAGCGAGCCTTCGGTCACGATCGTCCCCGGCCACAGGGCTTCGAGCAGCTCGTCCTTTCCGACGACCCGGTCCCGGTTGCGCACCAGGTAGACGAGCAGGCTCAGGGCCCGCGGCTGCAGAACGATCTCACGCCCGTCCAGGCGCAGTTCGCGCCGCTCCTCGCTGAGCTCGAACCGGTTGAAACAGTGGGGCATCGAAACGTGTCCGTGATGCACGGACGACACAGGTCCGCACGGGGTAAGGATATCATCAGGTTGCGGTAGGGACGGCGGCCGGCTGCCCGTCTAGGCTGGGTCGTGGAAGGGGCGCGCCCGTGGGAGGGCCGCCCGATGCAACGCAGCCGAACCCGGCAGCAAACGGGAGGAAGGACCATGCAGACGTTCGTGATTCGTCGCCGCCACGGCTGGACCAACGCCGAGGAGCTCGAGAAGGCCGCCGGCATTTCCGCGCGGGTGGGCAACGAGGAGATGCCCGACCGGGTCCGCTGGATCCGGACCTACGTGGTGCAGGAGGAGGACGGCACCCTGGGCACGACGTGCATCTACCAGGGCACCGACGCCGACGCGATCCGCGAGCACGCCCGCCGTGTGGGGATGCCGGCCGACGAGGTGATCCCCGTCGGCGACACCGTCGTCATCCGCGACGACCCGAAGCCGGCCGCCGCCGCCGCGTAACCCCGACCGCGCAGGGACCGGCGACCAGGGCCGGGAGGGGTTCGGCGTGCCCCTCCCGGCCTTTGTGTGTCCGGCGGGTGTGCGCCTACCACGTCCCCGACAGCCCCGTCACGAACGCCCGCGATCCCGCCCGCAGGTTCCCCAGCGAATACCCCCCCTCCTGGACGAGCAGAGTGGGCAGGCGCAGGGCGCCGATGCGCTCGCCGATCCGGCGCATGCCGGTGGCGCTGACAACGAAGGTACCGGTGGGGTCGCCCTTCATGATGTCGTAGCCCAGGCTCACGACCAGGTGGGCGGGGCGGAAGCGGGTGATGTGGCGGAGGGCCTCGTCCAGGGTCTTGAGGTAGAGGGCGTCGTCGGCGCCGGGGAACAGGGGGAAGTTGCGGTTGAAGCCCTTGCCGGCGTCGGCGCCCCGTTCGTCGGCGAAGCCGGTGAAGTAGGGGTAGGCGTGGTCGGGGTGGCCGTGGATGGAGACGGTGAGGACGTCGGCGCGGCGGTAGAAGATCTCCTGGGTGCCGTTGCCGTGGTGGTGGTCGATGTCGAGCACGGCGACGCGGCCGTGCCGCGACAGGCGGTGGGCGGCCACCGCGGCGTTGTTGAAGTAGCAGAAGCCGCCCCAGGCGTCGGGCTCGGCGTGGTGGCCCGGGGGGCGGCACAGGGCGTAGACGAAGCGCTCGCCGGCCTCGATCAGCAGGGCGCCGGTGAGGGCGCAATCCACGGCGGCGCGGGCGGCGACGTAGCTGTTGTGGGCCAGGGGGGTGAAGGTGTCGATGCAGTAGTAGCCCGCCCGCATCTCGAAGGCCCGGGGCGGCCGGCGGCGGCGCCGCAAGGGGAACACGGTGGGGTAGATCAGGGCCTTCTGGGACAGGCGGGCCGAGGCGCGGGCCAGGTAGCCCAGCAGGGCCGCCTTGTGGACGGCGCGGATGGGGGTCTCGCCGAAGTGGCGGGGCTTGGTGATCTCCACCGCGAGGCCGTCCAGCCCCTTGAGCACGGCGTCGATCCGCACCGGGCGCTCGACGTAGCCCCGTTCCTTCAGGTGGTGCAGGCGGTGGCGCTCGCTGAGCACCACCCGCACCGGCACCAGGCGGCGGCGCGGGGCTTGGGCGGCGGCCTCGGGGCGGACGCGGCGGGGGGCGCGCAGGGCGATGGGGTCGTCCCGGAACGAGGCCACCACCCGGGCGATCAGGGGGTCCTTGGTGCTCAGGCCGTACTTGCGGGCGTAGATGGCGCGGACGATGCGGCGCGCCCGCGCGGGGCGCAGGAGGCCGCGGTGCCCCAGGGGGTCGTACACGAGGTGGGTCATCCACCCCTCGTTGGCCGGGGTGGGGGTGCGGTCGTAGAGGGTGCCGACGATGGGCAGGGCGCCGTAGCGGGCGTAGAAGTCCAGGCGGCGGCGGTTGAGCGGGGCGCGGGAGGGGTCCTTGAGCCGGGCCGGGTCGTCGTGGGGCACGTCCAGGAACAGGCCGCGCACGCCCTTCTGCTGGAGTAGCTCCCGAGTGGCCTCGTAGAGGGCGCCGCCGATGCCCCGGGCGGGGCGGTCGGGGTCGCTGGCGATGTAGTCCAGGTAGGCGCACCTGAGGTCCGGGAACGTGAGCACCCAGGTGAAGCCCGTCACGGTGCCGCTCGGGCCCACGGCCACCAGGAGCACGGGCTCCACGTCGGGGGGCGGCTTGTCGAGCCAGCGGGCGATCTGGTCGGCGTAGGCGGGGGCGTAGGGGAAGGCGCGCCGGAAGAGGTCCTGCACCTGGGCCAGGTGCTGGCGGTCCAGCTCGCGTCCGACCCCGAACAGGTGGCGGAAGCGGATCACGGGGCGGCCTTCAGGCCGGGTGGCCGGCCGGCAGGCAGCGCCCGGTGTCGTCGAGGGCGGCCACCTCGGGGGCAAGCGCGCCGGCGTCCAGATCCACGGTGCGGTCGTAGAGGGTGAAGGAATCCACCGTGTCGGGGGGCAGGCCGTACTTGTCGATCAGGCGCCGCTTCTGGGATCGGGTCAGGATGTGGTAGCTCACCGTCACCTCGAGGGTGTGGCCCTTGCGGGCCGTGACGGCGTAAGTGTATTCCCGTTCGCCCAGGGGCGGGATCCGGTTCTCGTACACCTCCACGATGATCGGCTTCCAGACGATCCAACGGCTGATCTTGTGTCGCTTCTGGCGCACCACGCGACCCTTCTCGTCCCGCTCGGTGAAGGTGGTCAGGAAGTAGCGGTCCGGGTCGCCGGTGGGGATCTTGTGGCCGGCGCCGGCGTTGGTCAGACGCAGGGTGAACGGCACGGCGTCCCCCTCCCGCCAGCCCCCCTCGGGTCCGGAAAGCCGGACGTCGAGGGCCTGGTGCAGCATCTCGGGGAAGTGGCCGCCCCGCCACAGGTGGCGCCGGCCGTCCCGGGGGCGGCCGCCCTCGGCGGCGGGGCGGGTCACGGCGGGCATGTGGCAGCTCTGGCAGGTGAAGCCCCGCTTGGCGTAGGGGCCGTCCTCGAACTCGAAGAAGGTGGCGCAGGGGCCGCCGTTGTAGAACTGGAACGGCCCCGAGGGCACCTGGTGGCACCAGTAGCAGATCTTCGTGGTGCGGTACTTGGGGTCGTAGGCCGTGGGGTGGGGGGCGTCGGCGTCGTCGTAGGGGCCGTAGATCACGCCGTCCCGCACGTGGCAGCCGGCGCAGGAGATGCCCTCCTCCCGCAAGGCGGGGTCGAAGGCCGGGTTGGGGGCCTTCACCGGGCGGCTGATGCGGCCCCTCTCCAGGTCCAGCACCCGCTCGGGCTGCTGGTTCTCCAAGGGGGTGTGGCAGTTGAGGCAGATCCAGATCTGGTCGTCGTGCTTCCAGTAGGCCTGGAAGTAGGGGTCCTTCCAGGCGTGGGCGTGGATCGAGGTCTTCCACTCGGCGTAGATCGCGGCGTGGCAGGCCCCGCAGGACTCGGCGGAAAGGGACGTGAGGCCCTCCGGGAGCCCCTGGTTGGGGACGGCGTGGACGAAGTCGTCCCGCAGGCCGAAGATGACCGGGGAGTAGACGAACTCGGCGTAGGCCCACCCCCCGAGGGCGGCCGCCGCGACGACCCCCAGCACCACGCGCCGGGCGCGGCGGCGGGGTTTCCTTCTTCGCTTCCGGATCGCCATGCCGTCTCCCACGAGCTCCCGCCGGAAGCGTACCACCGCCGGGGGCGGCCGGTCTGCCCCGGCCGGGCGGGAAGGGCTAGCGGCCCCAGGTGCGGTCGAACAGGGCCTGGATGCCCTTGCGGTCCAGGACGGCGGTGACGGCCCGGCCGTGGGGGCAGGTGTGGGGGTTCCGGGTGCCCTCCAGGTCGGCCACCAGGGCCTCCATCTGGGCGCGGGAGAGGGGGTCGCCGGCCTTCACGGCGGCGTGGCAGGCCAGGGTGGCCAGGACCGGCCGCATGGGCCCGTCCAGCGCCGCCTCGGCGCCGTCCGGGGCGGCGTCGGTCCCGCCCCGGGCGGGGGCGGCCAGGTCGTCCAGCAGGTCGGCGACGAGCCCGTCCAGGTCGCGCCCCGCCAGGGGCTGGGGCACGGCCCGCACCACGAAGGCCCCCTCGCCGAACGGCTCGATCTCCAGCCCCGCCCGCGCCAGGGCCTCCAGGTGGGGGGTCAGGCGCGCGCCGGCGGCCGCCCCAAGATCCAGGTCGTGGGGCACCAGCAGGCGCTGGGACGGCACGCCCCCGGCCCGGAAGCGGGCCACCAGGCGCTCGTAGATCACCCGCTCGTGGGCGGTGTGCTGGTCCACGATGCGCAGGCCGTCCGCCGCCTCCACCAGGACGAAGGTGGCGTGCACCTGCCCCAGCACCCGGGCCGGGGCGGCCGCCAGGGGCGCGGTGGCGTCGGCAGGGGTGGCGGCGGGTACACCGGCGAGGTCGGCGGAGGGCCCGGGCCCGGCGGCGGGCGGCGCCGCCAGGGAGGGAGGCGCGGCCTCGCGCACCGTGGTCAGGGATCGGGTGGCGGCCTGGCGCACCCGCTCCACCCAGTCCCCGGCGGGGGCGCCCGCCACGGGGTCCGGGGCCAGGCGCGACAGGCGCAGGGTGTTGCCGCGAAAGCCCCCCAGGGCCCGGGCCACCGATTCCCGCACGAAGCGGTAGAGCCCCTGGCCGTCGGCGAGGCGCACCTCGCGCTTGGCGGGGTGGACGTTCACGTCCACGCCCCCCTCGGGCACGGCCAGGGCCAGGAAGAAGGCCGGGTGGCGCCCGGCGGGCAGGGCGGTCTCGTAGGCGGCGGCCACGGCGTGGGCCAGGGACGCGTTGCGGACGCAGCGGCCGCACAGGACCAGCTTCTGGTGCTCGCGCCCGCTGCGGGCCAAGCCCGGGCGTCCCACCAGGCCGGTGAGGGCGAGGCTCGGCGCCTGCGGGTGGGCCGCCTCGACGGGGATCAGGTGGTCGGTCAGCTCCTTCGGGTAGAGCTGGCGCACCCGCGCCGCCAGGTCGGGGGCCGGGGGCAGGGTGCGCACCGGCTTGCCGTTGTGGGACAGGGTGAGGTGCACCGCCGGGGCCCCCAGGGCCACCTCGGTGACGGTCTCGACGATGTGGCCCCACTCGGTGCCGGGGGCCTTCAGGTGCTTGGCCCGGGCCGGGGTGTTGAAGAACAGGTCGGCCACCTCCACGGTGGTTCCGGGCACCGGCGGGGCGGCCTTCAGGCGGGGCGGGGCGGCCCCGGCCACCGCCAGCTCGCGCCCCTCCGGGTCGCCGGGGCGGGCGGAGCGCAGGGTCAGGCGGGAGACGGCCGCGATGCTGGGCAGGGCCTCGCCCCGGAAGCCCAGGGTGGCGGCCACGGCCAGGTCGTTCAGGCGCCGGATCTTGCTGGTGGCGTGGCGGGTGACCGCCAGGGGCAGGTCGTCGGGGTGCATGCCGCCGCCGTTGTCGGCCACCCGGATCAGGCGCCGGCCGCCCTCCTCCACGTCCACGGCGACGCGGGTGGCCCCTGCGTCGAGGGCGTTCTCCAGCAGCTCCCGCACCACCGAGGCGGGGCGCTCCACCACCTCGCCGGCGGCGATCTGATCGATGAGGGCGTCGGGCAGGACGCGGATGCGCCCGGCGCGCCCGTCCTCCCCTTGCGGGTCCGCCGCCCCCACGTCCCGCGCGGCCCGGCTAGCGGCCCTCGAGGGCCTTCAGGCGCGTGTTGAGGTCGGCCAGGAGCGCGGCCATGTCGCGCAGGTCCTTCTCCATCGAGGCCACCCGCTTGGTCTGGGCGTCCACCTCCTTGGGGAGCTTGTCGCCCAGGAAGGACACCTGCTTGCGCAGGGCCGCCACCTCGCCGGCGTCGGCGCCCTGGCCCTGGGAGATCTTCTGGCCCTGGGCCGAGACCTCGGCGGTGAGCTTCTTGCCCAGGGCGTCGAGCTTCTTGCTCAAGTCGTCGACCGCCTTGGCGCGCTGCTTGTCGCGGGCGGTCAGGTCGGCGACCCCCTTGGAGAGGGTGCGAACCTGCTTGCCCTGGGCGTCCACCTGGCCCGAGACCTCGGTGGCGAAGGCGTCCAGCTTCTCGCCCTGGTCGGCCACGGCACCCTGGGCCTGGGCGCCGGACTCGTCCACCCGCTGGGAGAGGGAGCCCAGGCCGATCACCTGGTCGTTGCGCAGCGCCTTGACCTGATGGCTCAGCTCGTCCACCTGATCCCGCAGGGTGGTGATGGCGCTGCCCAGCTGGGCGAGCTGGGCGGCGATGGCCTCGGCCTGGTTCTGGAACTCGGTCTGGCTGGCGGTCAGGTCGGTCTGGTCCGCCTCGATGCGGCCGGCGCGGCGGTCGAGCTCGGCCTTGACCTCGCGGTAGTCGTCCGCCTGCTTGCGCTTGAGGGCCACCACCTCGTCGATGGTGACGTCCAGGTCGCGCTTCAGGGCGCAGCCCGAAAGCAGCAGTCCGAGGCCCAGTACGCCAGTCAGACCGGCGGCCAGGGCCGTCCGCCCGGCGGTCCGCCGGGGGCCGGAAGCGGCGGGTGCGGGCGGGATCACCACGTCGTGCAGCCGCCCTTCAGCCGCCGGTATGGCGGGCCTCGGACACCAGGTCCACGAACTCGATGGCGAAGGTCTCCATGAGGGCGGCCTGGGCGCGCACCTGGTTGATGTAGTAGTTGTAGGCGACCACCGCCGGGATGGCGGCGAACAATCCGGCGGCGGTGGCCACCAGCGCCTCGGCCACGCCCGGCGCCACGGCGGCGATGCTGGCGCTGCCCTGGGCGGCGATGTCCTGGAACGCCGAGATGATGCCCCACACGGTGCCGAACAGGCCGATGAACGGCGCCACGTTGGCGGTGGTGGCCAGGACCCCCAGGTAGCGCTCCTGGTTGTTCACCTCCTCCCGGATCGTGCCCCGCAGGCGCCGCTCCAGGCTGGAGAGCCAGTCGGCGGTGAAGCCGCCGCCGCCGTGGCGGCGGACCTTCTCCATGCCGTCATGGAAGACGAACCCCAGGCCCCGGTCCGACGGCAGGCCGGGGGTGCCGGCCAAGGCGTCGAGGGCCTCGTTGCGGCGGTAGGCCTCCACGAAGGAGGCGTTGTCCCCCAGCACGCCCCGGAAGGCGCGCCACTTGAAGAAGATCACCGCCCAGGTGGCGACGGAGAATCCCATCAGGGTGACCAGGACGCCCTTGGTGATCCACCCGGCGTCGGCGACCAGCTGAAGGACGTGGCCGTTCACCGGGGTGACGGCGCACCCCCGCGCGGGTTCCGGTGATGCTGGGTTCCGGTGGCGCGGGTGGCGACGGGCATGGAGGCAAGGTGGCGGGGCCGACGAGACTCGAACTCGCGACCTCCTGCGTGACAGGCAGGCATTCTAACCGACTGAACTACGGCCCCGCAAAAGACGCGTACCGTCGAGAAGAAGGCGGCCATGCTACCAGCGGCCGGGGGCCCTGTCAACAAGCCTGAAGGGGCCCCGAGGGGCCGCGCCGCGCCGCCGCGAGCGCCTACCCGGCGGGCCGCTCGACGGCCAGCAGGGTGACGGGGTTGAGGGCCTCCAGGCGGGTCATGTCGAGGATCGGCACGCCCCGCGCCACCTGGAGCTGGGTCACCTCCACGGGAAGCTCCCGTTCCCGGAAGAAGGCCAGGGCCGCCGCCAGGTTGTCCAGGGTGGCCAGGGTCATCACCAGGCGCCCGCCCGGCGCCAGGCGCTCCAGGCAGGTGGAAAGGAGCGGCTCCAGGCGCTTGCCGGTGCCGCCCACGAACACGGCGTCGGGGTCGGGCAGGCCTTCCAGGCCGTCGGGGGCGGTGGCGTGGACGGCGGTCAGGTTGGCCGTGCCGAAGGCGGCGACGTTGGCCCGGATGTTGTCCACGTCCTCGGCGTTCTTCTCCACCGCGAACACCCGTCCCCGGTGGCACGCCAGGGCGCACTCCACCGCCACCGAGCCGGAGCCCGCGCCGATGTCCCACACCACCGAGGCGTCGGTGAGGCCCATGCGGGCGATGGCCACGGCCCGCACCTCGCGCTTGGTGATCAGGCCCACCTTGGGCTTGCGATGGACGAACGCCTCCTCCGGCAGGCCCAGGCGCAGGGCGCGGCGGGGGGGCCGGTCGTGGACCAGGATCAGGACGTTGGGCTGGGGCAGGTCGGCCTGCCCCTTGAGGGCCGACAGGTCGCCGCTGAAGACGCGCTCGTCGGGGCCCCCCAGGTCGCAGCAGGCGTGGGCGGTCAGCCCCTCGAGCCCTGCCTCCAGCAGGTGGGCCGCGATGCGGGCCGGGGTGTTGTCGGGGTCGGTGAACAGCCCCACCACGGCGTGGTGGCGCACCGTGTCCACCACGGCCTCCACCGGGCGGCCGTGGCAGGAGGCGAAGCGCGCCTCGTGCCACGGCAGGCCGACGCGGGCGAAGGCCTCCTGCATGGAGGAGGCGGCGGGCAGGATGCGCACCCGCTCCGGGCCCAGCTTGGAGACCAGGTAGCGGCCGATGCCGTAGAAGTTGGGATCGCCCGAGCCCAGCACCACGGCGTCGCGCCGGGTCTTCGGCGCCAGGGCGGCCTCGCAGGCGGCCGCCACCTCCTTCACGTTGGAGGCGATGGTCAGGCGCTCGCCGGCGAATTCCGGGAACAGGGCGTGGTGGCGGGCGGAGGCGGCCAGCAGGTCGGCCGCCAGGACACGGCGCACCCGGGCCGGGGGAAGGTCGTCCCGGCCCCCCGCGCCGACGCCGATCACGGTGACGGCGTCCGGCGTGGCGCCTTCCACGCTCATGCCCCCGCGCTGCGGGCGGCCTCGGCCCGCTCGGCCTGCTCCGCCAGGGCCAGGAGGGCGTGGAGCACCGCCACCGCCACCGGCGAGCCCCCCTTGCGGCCCCGGCAGACGATGTGGGGCACGGAAAGCGCCAGGGCGGCCTCCTTGGACTCGGCGGCCGAGACGAACCCCACCGGCACCCCCACCACCAGGGCGGGCCTCAGGGACTCCTCCCGCACCATGCGGGCGACCTCGAGCAGGGCGGTGGGGGCGTTGCCCACGGCGACGATGCCGCCTTCGAGCAGCTCGCGGGCCTTGCGCATGGCCATCACGGCGCGGGTGGTGTCCTCGGCCTTGGCCCGCTCGATCACGTCGGGGTCGGCGATGTGGCTGTGGACGGCGCAGCCGAAGTGGGCCAGGCGGGGGGCCGACAGCCCCGCGGCGATCATCCCCACGTCGGCCACGATGGGGGCGCCGCGCCGCACGGCGGCCACCCCGGCGGCGACGGCGTCGTCGGACAGGGCCATGAGGCGCACGAAGTCGAAGTCGGCGGTGGCGTGGACCACCCGGCGCACCACCTGCCAGGCGTCCGGGGCCCAGCCGTGGTCGCCCGCCTCGGCGTCCACGATGGCGAAGCTGTCGGCCTCGATCCGGCGGCCCTTGCCGGTGAGCTGGTCGGTGACGCGGCCGGTCACGAAGGTGCCTCCTTCAAGGTGCGCGGGGGGAGAGGGGGTCCGATGAGGATAGGGCCGGGAGGCGGCCCCGATCAATCCCGGGGCTTCGGCCCGGGCTTCGTCCGCTCTTCGGGGGGGTGGCGGCCGACCACGTTGCCGTCGAAGTCGGTGAGGACCACGGCCACCTCGACGCCGCCCCCGGCGAAGCGGGCGGCATGGCGGGCGGCCCGCTCGGCGACGGCGTCGGCGAGGCCGGCAAAGCCCCCCGCCGCCGCCAGCTCCATGGCGTGGCGGGCGGTGTTGGCCTCGGCGATGGCGCCCGCCACCTCGCGGGACGCGCCGCCCGCGCGGGCGAGGCGCGCCAACAGCGCCGTGTTGACCTGGGAGCCGGCGGCGTGGGTCTGGCGGCGGCCGTCGGCCAGCTTGGAGAGCTTGCCGATCATGCCGCACACGGTCACCCGCCGGACACCGCAGCGCGCGGCGCACTGGAGGGCGAAGCCCACGAAGTCGCCCATCTGGACGAAGGCGGCCTCGGGCAGGTCGGGGCGCAGGGCGCGGGCGAAGCCCTCGCTGCGGCCGCCGGTGGTCAGGACCACCTCCGTGGCCCCTTGCGCCGCCGCCACCTGCACCCCCTGCTCCACCGAGGCGCGGAAGGCGGCGGTGGAGTAGGGCTTCACGATGCCGGTGGTGCCCAGGATCGAGATGCCCCCCTCGATCCCCAGGCGGGCGTTGAGGGTCTTGGTCGCCATCTCGGCGCCGCCGGGGACGGAGAGGGTCACCTCCACCCCCTCGGGGCCGCCCTCCGCCAGGGCCTCGGCCACGTGCTCCTCGATCATGCGGCGCGGCACCGGGTTGATGGCGGGGGCCCCCACGGGGAGCCCCAGGCCGGGACGGGTGACCGTGCCCACCCCCTCTCCGCCCTTCAGGTGGACGCCGGGGGAAGGGGCGGGGCGCACGGTGGCGGTGAGGTGGGCGCCGTGGGTGCAGTCGGGATCGTCGCCGGCGTCCTTCACCACGGCGCAGGTGACGCTGCCGTCCGGGTGGCGCTCGTGGCGCTCCAGGGGGAAGGTGGCGCGCCGGCCGATGGGCAGGCGGATGGTGACCCGGGTGCGGTCGGCGCCGCTGGCCAGCATCTCGGCCGCGGCCCGGGCCGCCGCCGTGGCGCAGGCCCCGGTGGTGAAGCCGGTGCGCAGGCGGGACTTGTCCTTGGGGGCCTCCTTCACGGCGCGTCTCCCGGGGCGGGGGCCGTGCGGGCGCACGCCTGCCGCCACATGCCCCGGTAGGCGGCCTCCACCCGGGCGGCGAGGGCGGCCCCGTCGCACAGGGGCGAGGTCCGCACCCGCTCCCGCATTCCGGCCCGCAGCGCCGAAAGGGCGCCGATGTCCCCCACGAGGCGGGCGGCGGCGGCCACGAAGGCGTCGGCGTCCGCCGCCACCAGGTCCGCCAGGCCGACGGTCCGCAGCAGGCTCGCTCCCATGCGCCCGGCGAACGCCCCGCCCGCCAGGGTGACGGTGGGCACGCCCATCCACAGGGCCTCGCAGGTGGTGGTGTGGCCGCAGAAGGGCACCGTGTCGAGGCACAGGTCGATGACGTGGTAGCGGGACAGGTAGCCCGCCCCTTCGTCCAGCTCCCAGGCCAGGTCGAGGCGCGCCGTGTCGGCCCCGGCCCGGGCGAACAGTCCTCTCACGGCGTCCCGCAGGGCGTCGGAGCGGAACTGGGTGCAGAAGAGCGACAGGCGGGCGTCCGGCACCGCCGCCAGTACCCGTCCCCAGAGGGCCGCCACCCCGTCGTTGAGCTTGACCGGGTTGATCAGGGAGCCGAAGGTCACGTGCCCGGCGGCGAGCGCCGGCAGGGGCGCCACGGGCGGGGCGTCGCCCTTGGGGGCGTAGGCGCAGAAGGCGCCTTCCAGGCGCCACAGGCGCTCGGTGTAAAGGGACTCGGTGCCCGGCGGGTCGCAGGCCGCGTCCGTGACGCGGTAATCCACCGCCTCCAGCCCGGTGGTGGCGGCGTAGCCCAGGTACGACACCTGCACCGGGGCGGGGCGCAGGGCCAGGGCCGGCAGGCGCCCGCCCGCCGTGTGGCCGGCGAGATCCACCAGCACGTCGATGCCGTCGGCGCGGATGCGCGCGGCCAGGTCGGCGTCGGACAGGCCGGCCACCTCGCGCCACCCGGGGACCAGGGCCCGCAGCTGCCCGGTGACCCGGTCGGGCCGGGTCACGCCGGAGTAGCAGGTGACGTGGACCTGGGCGGCGTCGTGGTGGGCCAGCAGGGGCTCCAGGAAGAACGCCACCGGGTGCTCCCGGAGGTCGGGGGAGAGGTAGCCGACCTTCAGGACGCGCTCCGGGTCGGGGTCCGCCGGACGGGCCGGGGGGTGGGCCCGGCCGGCGTGGCGGGCGCCCCACGCGCGGTGGCGGTCGGCGACCTCGGCGGCGGTCAGGTCGGGCTGGTAGAGGGAGGCGAACAGCCGGGAGCTCCACACGGCGTCGTCGCCGGGGGCGGCGCGGACGGCCTCGGCGTAGGCGGCGTCGGCCTCCCGCCGTTGGCCCAGCAGCTGGAGGACCTGGCCCAGGGTCACCCACAGGGGGGCGGCGTCCGGGTGGCGCCGCACGCCCTCCCGCAGCACCTCGAGGGCCTCGGCGTAGCGGCAGCGGCGGCGCAGCACCTCGCCCAGGTTCAAGCGGGCGTCGGCGGCTTCGGGGCGCAGGTCCAGCAGGTGGCGGAAGTGGCCCTCGGCCGCCTCCAGGTCCCCGGCCTCGGTGCAGACCACCCCCAGGTTGAAGCGGGCCACCGGGTGGTCCGGCGCCAGGGCCAGGGCCCGGGAGAGGGCCGCCTCCGCCTCGGCGCCCCGCCCCAGGTGGGCGAGTGCGGTGCCCAGGTGGGCGTGGGCGTCGGCGTTGCCGGGGTCGGCCCGGGCGGCGCGGGCGAAGTGCTCCGCCGCCTCGGCCACGGCACCCCCCTGGGCCAGCAGGGTACCCAGCAGGAATCGGGCCCGGGGGTCGTCCGGGCGGGCGGCGAGGGCCTCACGGTACAGCCGCTCGGCCTGGGGCCGGGCCCCGGCCCGGTGGTGGCGCAGGGCCTGCTCCACCAGGTCCCCGGGACCGGCGGCGGGGCGTCCGGCGGTCACCGTGCCTCGCACCGGCGCCGCCACATGCGGCGGTAGGCCGCCTCCAGGCGGCGGGCGAAGCCGGGGGCGTCCAGCAGGGGGGAGGCGGCCAGGCGCTCGCGCAAGGACGCCCTGAGCGCCTCCAGCCCGTCCAGGTCGTCCGCCAGGGCGCGGGCGGCGGCCACGAAGGCGTCCGGGTCGCCGGCCACCAGGTGCTCCAGGCCCGCCATGTTCAGGATGCTGGCCCCGACCCGGGAGATGAAGGCGTCCCCGGCCAGGGTCACCAGGGGCACCCCCATCCACAGGGCCTCGCAGGTGGTGGTGTGGCCGGCGTAGGGGAAGGTGTCCAGGGCGATGTCCAGGTCGCCGTAGTGGCCCAGGAATCCCGCCTTGTCCATGCCCCGCCGCCCCACGCACTCCACCCGCTCCGGGGCGATGCCGTGGTCCCCGAACGCGTCCCGGAAGCGGGCCGCCATGTGGGGGGAGTCGAAGGTGGAGCGGCACAGGCGCAGGCGCGCCCCCGGCACGGCGTCCAGCACCCGGGCCCAGAGGGCCACCACCCCGGGGTGGATCTTGACCGTGTTGGCCAGGCTGCCGAAGGTGACGTGGCCGTTCTTGCGGGCCGGCAGGGGCCCCACGGGGGGCGCCGCGTCGGCGGGCTGGAAGCAGCAGAAGCCGCCCTCGATCCGCTCCGTCCGCTCCACCGCCGGGGTCTCGGCCCCCTCCGGGTCGGCCCACCGGTCGGTGAGGCGGTAGTCCACGGCCTCGAGCCCGGTGGTGGTGGGGTAGCCCAGGTAGGTTGCCTGCACCGGCGCGGGCTTCAGGGCCAGCACCGACAGGCGGCTGCCGTGGGTGTGGCCGGCCAGGTCCACCAGCAGGTCGATGCCGTCCGCCGACACCTGCTCCGCCACGGCGGCGTCGGGCAGGGCGTGGACGTCGCGCCAGCGGTGGCCCAGGCCCTTCAGGCGCTCGGTGACGGCGTCGGGGCGGGGCACGCTGGCGTAGCAGGTCACGGCCACCGCCGCCGGGTCGTGGTGGCGCAGGACCGGCTCCAGGAAGGCCGCGACGGCGTGGGCGCGGAAGTCCGGGGAGAGGTAGCCCACGTGCAGCACCCGCTCCGGGTCGCGGGGGTTCGGGTGGGCGGCGCGGGCCCGGGTGCCCACGGCGGCGGCGAGGCGGTCGCCCCACAGGCGGTGGGCCTCCAGCACCTGCTGCGGGGTGCGCTCCGGGTTCAGGCAGACCACGTAGAGCAGGTTGCGCCAGGCCGGGACGTGGTCGGGGCGGGCCGCCACCACGGCCCGGAAGTGGGCCTCGGCCTCGTCGAAGGCGCCGTGCTCGACCAGGGTGTTGGCCAGGTTGTAGCGCACGTCCGGGTTGTCCGGGGCCAGCTCCAGGGCGTGGCGGTAGGCCGCGATGGCCTCGTCGTAGCGGCCCTGCACGGTGAGGGCGTTGGCCAGGTTGCTCCAGGCCACCGGGTGGCGGGGGGCGTGCTCGACGGCGCGGCGGTAACTGGCCTCGGCGTCCTCGATGCGGCCCGCCTCCTTGAGGGCCGTGCCGAGGTTGTTGTGGGCGTCGGCGAAGGCGGGCCTGAGGGCGATGGCGCGGCCGTAAGCCTCGATGGCCTCCCCCAGGCGGCCGGCGGCCTTGAGGGCGGTGGCCAGGCCGCCGTGGGCCTCGGGGCTGTCCGGGGCCCGCGCCACGGCGGCCTGGAAGCTGGCGGCGGCCTTCCCCGGGCGGCCGGAGGCCAGGTACACGTTGCCCAGGTTGAGGTGGTGGGCCGCCTCCTCCGGGTCCAGGACGGCGGCCCGCTCCAGGCACCGGGCGGCGGCGCCCAAGTCGCCCCGGCGGGCCTGCACGGCGCCCAGCAGCCCCAGGGCGGCGGGGGCGTCGGGGTCGCGCTCCAGGAGGGCGGCGAGCCGGCGCGCGGCCCCGTCCAGGTCGCCGCTGCGCCAGCAGGCGCGGGCCGCCTCCAGCTCGGGCTCGGGAACGGTCACGGGGCGGACCCGGTCGGCACCCGGCGGTCAGATGGCGATCTGGGTCTCAAACAGGTTCGCGTACACGCCCTTGCGGGCGGCGAGCGCCTCGTGGGTGCCCTTTTCCACCACGCGCCCCCCCTCGAGCACGAGGATCCGGTCCACGGTGCGCAGGGTGGACAGGCGGTGGGCGATGATGATCGTGGTGCGGCCCCGGATCAGCTCGGCCATGGCCTCCTGGATCAGGCGCTCGGTGGCGGTGTCCACGCTCGCCGTGGCCTCGTCGAACACCACGATGGGCGGGTCCTTCAGCAGGCTGCGGGCGATGGCGATGCGGGTGCGCTCGCCCCCCGAGAGCTTGACCCCCCGCTCCCCCACGCGGGTGTCGTAGCCGTAGGGCAGCGAGCGGATCAGGCCGTCGATCTGGGCGGCCCGGGCGGCGTCCACCATCTCGGCCTCGGACGCCTCGAGGCGGCCGTAGAGGATGTTCTCCCGCACCGTGCCGTTGAACAGGAACGGCTCCTGGGAGACCAGGGCGATCTGCTCGCGCAGGGAAGCGATGGTCAGGCCGCGCAAGTCGGTGCCGTCCAGGGTGATGCGCCCGGCGGTGGGGTCGTAGAAGCGCATCAGCAGCTTGACGCAGGTGCTCTTGCCCGCCCCCGAGGCCCCCACCAGGGCGACGTGCTCCCCCGCGTCAACCGTGAACGACATGCCCGACAGCACCGGGATCTTGGCGGAGTAGTGGAAGTCCACGGCGTCGAACTCCACCCGCCCCAGGGCCGGCTCGGCCAGGGTCACGGCGCCGGGGCGCTCCCGGACCGCGGGCTCGGCGTCGATGATCTCGAACACCCGGCGGCACGAGGCCAGGGCGTGCTGGAGCATGTGGTTGATGCCGTGGATCTGGTTGATCGGGGTGTAGAACAGGGCCAGGTACGTCACCAGGGCCACCAGCGTCCCGACGGTCAGCTCTCCCGCCAGGACCTGGCGGCCGCCGTAGGCCACGATCATCACCGTGCCCAGGGCGCCGGTGAAGAGCATGCTGGGGGAGTAGACGGACCAGAGGCGCATCACCTTGAGGTTGGCCTCGGCGTACTCGGCGGAGGTGCGGGCGAAGCGGCCGCGCTCGTGGTCCTGGCGGCCGAAGGCCAGGATCTCCCGGATGCCGGAGATGTTGTCCTGGAGCTGGGCGTTCATGGCCGCCAGCTTGCGGCGGATGAGTGTGTACAGCAGGTGCACCCGGCGGGTGTAGAGCACCCCGCCCAGGATCAGCAGGGGGATGGGCGCCAGGGCCAGCAGGGCCAGGCGCCAGTCGAGCACGAACATCATCGTGGCGATGCCCACCAGGGTGAGGGCCGCCACGGTGAACTGCTCGATGCCGTCGATGAAGATCCGCTCCATGTTGTTCACGTCGTTGTTGACGCGGGACATGATCTCGCCGGTGGCGCGGTCCTCGAAGTAGTCCAGGGAGAGCATCTGCAGGCGGCGGTAGACGTGGTCCCGCATGTCGTAGACCACCCGCTGCTCCAGGCGGTTGTTCAGGCGGATGCGGCCCATGTTGCACAGGCCCCTGAGCAGGTAGGCGGAGAGCAGGGCGGCCACCAGCCAGCCGAACCAGCCGGCCTTGCCCGCCCCCAGCACGTCGTCGATGAGCACCTTGAGCACCCAGGGCGGCACCAGCTCCAGCAGGGTGGTGAGCATGGCCAGCCCCAGGGCGGAGGCGGCCAGGGGCTTGTAGGGGGCGATGTAGCCGAGGGTGCGGGTGAGGGGGTGCATGGGCTACAGGATATCGCGGCCCGGCCCCACCGCGGAACGGCGGCGGGCGCTCAAAAGGGCCTTCAAACGGGACGGCCCCCGGCGCGGGGGCGCCTTCGCGCGCCCCGACCGGGGGCCGGCGAGCGGGGCCGGCGTGGGCCGGGTCCCGCGGTCGCGCCGGGCGCCTAGTTCGGCGCCTTGACCCCCTCCGGCACGGTCGCGCCCTTGTCCTGCACATGGCAGCGGGTGCAGTCGGACAGCGGGAAGGCGATGCGGTTGTGGCAGCGCCCGCAGAACTCCCCGGCGGCGATCTTCGGCATGGTCATCACTTTGTTGTTGAGCTTGCCGTTCATCGCGAAGATCTCGGGGTGGCAGTTGTTGCAGGTCAGCCACATCGTGTGGATGTCGTGGGGGAAGATCACGTCCGGCATGGACTCGGACTTGGTGGGGATCAGCAGGGCCAGGCCGAACGGCTTGTCGTCGGGCTTGTCCTGCTTGGCCGGGTCCAGGGTGTGGCGGGGCGTGATGTAGCCCTCGCGGATGGAGCGGGCCCAGTCCACCAGGCCGTACTGGTCCACGGGCAGCTCGGAGAGCTCCAGGGCCTCGGGGTGGGGCCCGCGACCGACCTTGAAGGCCTCGCCGGCGAAGCTGTTGGGATCGCCGGTGCCGGCCACGTTGCCTCGGCTGTCCATCCAGATCGCCTGGCGGGGATCGATGAGGGACTTGAAGAATTCCTCGTCCGACTGGGCGGGCTGCGCGGCCTGGTCGGCGGGCGCCGCCGCGCCCTTGTCCTGGGCCCAGGCGCCGCCCGTGCCCACGAACAGCCCCAGGGCGAAGGCCAGGGCCGGGATCAGGAGGGGGAGATACTTCCGGCTGCGGGATTTCATGGTCGTACCCTCTGCATGCGACAACAACAACACGCTATTTCACGAAGCCCCGGGCCTTGGGGATCGTGATATCGCTCTTGCCCGCGTGGCAGCGGTCGCAATAGAGCGGCGGCCAGGAGATGGTGCCGTTGTGGCAGCGGCCGCAGAACTGCTTGTTGACGATCTTCTTCATGGTGATGTCGTTGGAGCCGGCCCGCATCTCGAAGATCGCCGGGTGACACACCTTGCACTTGAAGCGGATGCGGTGGAACCAGTGGGGAAACACGACCGGCGGCATGCCCGCCTTCTCGGCGTGGCGGTTGAGCGTGATGTCCCCGTACTCCGCCCGGGAGGTGTTCCGATCCGCGAACACAAACACGCCGACGCCCAGCAGGGCCAGCACAAGCAACAAGGCGATGGGCCTCTTTTTCATCGTCTGCCTCTCTGCCGCCTTGCCACCAACAAATGCAAGGCCGGGTGGATTGTTCGGTTCAGAACTGGTTCCTGACACAAAGAATGGGCGGTTTTTAACAATTTTTCGGGGTCGCTGTCAAGCCGCCACGACGCGCGCCAAGGCGCGCGCCAGGACGCGCGCCCCCCCACCCGCGCGGGCCCGCGCCGCTCGCGCGGATCGCGGGCCGCGCGCCGCCCCGGGCCGTTGAGCGGCGGCATGTTCCTTGCACAAAACCCGGTCGTTTTCGGGCCCCGCCGCGGCGGGTGCCCCCGGCCCGTCGGACGTGCCGGCCGACCGGGCCGGTCGGCCGGAGCCGGGGGCGTCCGGGTCGGTGGAGTCCGCCAGTGCCGGGCGGCTCGCTTGACTCATGAATTCGCGACTCGGTAGCATCGCTCGCTTCCAGGCGGAAAGTTCCGATTTCGGGGTGTTTTGGAACGTGGGGACACGGGTGCCTTATCCTGTGAAAAATAGTTCCGAATCTGGCCGCCTGCCCGGCCTCGCCGCGTCCCTGCTGGCCGCCGCGACCCTGGTGGCGCCCGTGGGCTGCTCCCGCCAGGACCGGGCCCCCGCCGCCCCGGCGCCCGCCGGGGCCCCCGAAGCCGCCGCCTCCGCCCCCCATTCCGCCGGAATTCCGGCAACGCCCCTGTGGACCAACTTCGAGATCAACAGCGACGTGCACGCCGTGGCCGTGCGGGGCACGGACGTGTGGGTGGGCACCGAGGCCGGGCTGCTGCGCTACGACCTGACCCGGGACACGGTCGCGGCCCGCTACGACACGTCCTCGGGGCTGCTGTCGAATAATGTCACCTCCCTGGACCCGGCGCCGGACGGGGGCCTGTGGGTGGGGACCCACGGCGGCGGCCTGGTGCACATCGCCCCGGACGGCACCTGGACCCGCCACTCGGTGCCCGAGCTGGGCGACCCGTTCGTGTACCGGGCGCTGGCGGACGTCAAGGGGCGGGGCTACTGGGTGGCCACCTGGAGCGGCCTGTCCCACTTCGACGGCCGGGCCTGGCGCACCTACACCACGGCGGACGGGCTGGCGGACGACTGGGTGTACGCGATGGCCCAGGCGCCCGACGGCACCCTGTGGCTGGGCACCGAGGGCGGCGTGAGCGCCCTGAAAACCGACGGCAGCTTCACCACCTACACCCACGCCGACGGCCTGGGGGCGGACAAGGACCGGCTGGGGGGCTACGAGGTGATCGGCAACCCCAGCAAACACCACACCCAGACCCCGGGCAAGAGCGCCGAGGGCTACAACCCCAACTACGTCCTGTCGGCCCTGATCGACGGGGCGGGCAACCGCTGGTTCGGCACCTGGGGCGCGGGCCTGTCCCGCTTCGACGGCAAGACCTGGCGCACCTACACCCGCCTGGACGGCCTGGCCGGCAACTACGTCACGGACCTGTTCGCCGACCCGGACGGCAGCCTGTGGGCCACCACCGACGCCGGGGTGAGCGTCCTCAAGGACGGCCGCTGGCGCAGCTACACCCAGGCCGACGGGCTGGTGTCGGACGGGGTGTTCACCTTGGCGGTGGACAAGGCCGGCAACAAGTGGTTCGGCGCCATGGGCGGGGTCAGCCGGATGGAGGCGCCGGCGGGGAGCGGGCGGACGTGATGCGGCCGGCCCGCATGGTGGTGGGGGTGGTGGCGGTCGCCGGCCTGGTGTGGGGCAGCGCGGCGTTCGGCAACTCGATCATCGGCTCGCGGCACGACCTGTCCCACTTCAACCAGCGGGGCTACAACGGCTCCACCAGCGGACCGATGCAGGGCTTCACCTACAACGACTACCGCGAGGCCTGCATCTACTGCCACACGCCCCACAACGGCAGCCCGGTGGCGCCCCTCTGGAACCGCAACCTCTCCACCGAGGACGGCTACCAGATGTACGGCAGCCCCAACTTCGACTCCAAGCCCCCCGGGGCCCCGGACGGCATCTCCCTGGCCTGCCTGTCGTGCCACGACGGCACCGTGAGCGTCGACGACATCCGCAACACGCCCCAGTACCACGACTGGGCCGACTCCCAGGTCCACTACCGGATGGACGCCACCGAGGAGGGGCGCGGCTCCGAGTCCTGCGCCAAGTGCCACAGCCGCGTCGGCGGCGGCATCGGCGGCGTCAACGCCGCCCACGACGCCACCGTGCGCTACCTGATGAAGGACCTCAGGGACGACCACCCCATCTCGGTGCCCTATCCCAGCCGCGACGTGGACCCCCAGTTCAACCAGCCGACCATCGTCAAGCCGGACGGCGGGCGGGCCTTCGAGAACGGGATCCAGACCTACGAGGGCGACAAGGTCCAGTGCGCCACCTGCCACGACATCCACAACCCGGACGAGCGCAACGCCGAGGGGCGGGACCCCTTCCTGAGGGTCTCCAACCGGGGCAGCGCCCTGTGCCTGACCTGCCATGAGAAGTGATCGCCGCCGCATGACGGGCGCGGCCCTGGCCGCGCTGGCGGGCCTGGCCTTCCTGCTGGGGGGGTGCGCCGGCCACAAGGAGGCGGTGCGGCCCGAGGTGGTGTGGCCGCTGCCGCCGGAGAAGCCGCGGGTCAAGTTCGTGGAAACCATCCGGTCCAGCACCGACGCCGCCCCCCGGCGCGGCCACGGCTTCATGGACCTGCTCACCGGCGGCGACTCGGCCACCGGCCTGACCAAGCCCTACGGCATCCACGTGGACAACGAGGGGCGCCTGTTCGTCGCCGACACCGGCTGGCGCAAGGTGCTGGTGTTCGACTTCCCGCACCAGTCGTTCTGGTTCCTGGGGGTGGACGGCCTGGGCGCCCTGGCCCAGCCGGTGGGGGTGGACACCGACGACGCGGGGCGGATCTACGTCTCCGACGCCGCCCAGGCCCGGGTGGTGGTCTACGACCACGACGGCCGGTACCTCAACGCCTTCGGCGGCCGGGAGCACCTGGCCAAGCCGGTGGGCCTGGCGGTGGACAGCGGGCGCCAGCGGGTCTACGTGGTGGACACCAAGGGCCACAAGGTGGCGGTGTTCGGGCTGGACGGCACGTTCATCAAGAGCTTCGGCAGCCACGGGCCCGAGGACGGGGCCTTCAACTGGCCCACCAACGTGGCCGTGGGGCCCAAGGGCAACCTCTACGTGGTGGACATGCTCAACTTCCGGGTGCAGGTGTTCAACCCGGAAGGGGAGTTCCTGTGGAAGTTCGGCGGCATCGGGCGCGGCTTCGGGCAGTTCTCCAAGCCCAAGGGCATCGCGCTGGACCCCCAGGGCCGCATCTACGTGGCCGACGCCGCCTTCAACAACGTGCAGATCTTCGACGGCCAGGGCCGCCTGCTGCTGTTCTTCGGCGGCATGGGAACGGGGCCCGGCCAGTTCTGGATGCCCGCCGGGGTCGCCGCCGGACCGGACGGGCGCATCTATGTGGCGGACCAGTTCAACCGGCGGGTGAATGTGTACGAGGTCATCAAGTATCCGGATGACCCGGTTGTTGCGAAGGAGCGTTAGGGATCAGGCGATGAGGCGGGTACACGTATCGAGGGGACGTGAAATCAAAGGAGGACGAGGTATGTATTGGCGAAAGGCGTGCGTGTTGGCCGGCCTTGCGGTGGTGGCCGCCGGTGCGGTGCTCGCGTCGGCGTCGGGGGCTTGGGCCGCGTGGCCCACGGAGCAGCTCCCGGCGGAGGACGTGCGGAACACCAAGCACAATTTCTTCCTGAACAAGGACGTGGCGTACACCGAGGCCCAGACCACGGAGATCTGCGTGTTCTGTCACACGCCGCACGGCGGCCGTCCCAGCACCGCCACCACGGCGGTGCCCCTGTGGAACCGGGCCCTGCCCGACGGGGCCGGGTTCACGATGTACGACAGCCCCAACTTCGACGGCAAGCCGTCCCAGACCACGGACCACCCCCTGGGGGTGTCCCTGGCCTGCCTGTCGTGCCACGACGGGACCATCGGCATCGACTCGCTGATCAACGCCCCCGGCTCGGGCGGTTTCTTGAGCGCCAACAAGACGGGCAACCAGGACAACGACGTGAGCCTGCAGTTCCACGACGGGGTGCCGACCCTGGGCGTGGACGCCGACGGGTCCATGAGCGAGGCCCAGCGGGAGGACTGCATCCCGGGCGCGCCGCCCGCCGGCAACTGCTTCATCTCGCCGATGGGGCCCCAGACCAACGCGGAGTTCTTCGCCGGCTACCCGGTGAACTTCACGGGCACCTTCGGCATGGCGCCGTTCCCGAACCTGGGCACGAACCTGAGCGACGACCATCCGATCAGCATGCAGATCCCGGACGGCTCGGTGGGCACGCTGTCGGACCCGCAGTTCTCCGAGGTGGTCAACCACTTCGAGAACAGCAAGCCGGCCGACGGGTCGGGCGTGACCTGGCTGACCCGGTCCGGCGTGAAGAACGACGACGTGCGCGACCGCCTGCGGGCCTACCCGAGCGGCGGGGCCAACACGGAGTTCGTGGAGTGCGCCTCGTGCCACAACCCGCACACGCCCCGGCCGCTGTTCCTGCGGCTGCCGAACGTGTCGGACCCGCTGGGCTCGGGGCTGGCGCTGCCCACCGGCGGCGGCACCACGGCCTGGAGCGCGGCCACGGGCAACGCGGCGGATACGAGCTACATCAGCAACAACCCGAACTTCCAGAGCGCCATCTGCCTCTCCTGCCACCAGAAGTAGGGGCGCGAAGTGTTGTTGTTGACGAGCGGGCTCGGGCGTACCCGGGGCTGAGCCCCACGGTCAGATGAGGAAGCGGACCGCACGGGCGGCGCTTCCGGCACGCACGCGGGGTGGGCTCGTGCTGGCGGTCCTCTTGTGGGCCGCCGGCACGGCCCACCTCTTCGCGTCTGATGTGCCGGGGCCGCAGGAGGGGGGCGCAGGCCCGAAGGACCGGGTCGTGGTGCGGGTCAACGGCGATCCGATCCTGGCGTCGGACCTGGCGCGGGCGGTTGCCCGGCGGGTGCCCTCGCTGACCGGGCACGGGGCCCTCTCGAAGGAGCGCCTGGCCTTTCACGAGAAGGCCGCGCTGCAGGAGCTGGTGGTGCGGCGGCTCGTGCTGCAGGAGGCCGCCCGCCAGGGGGTGACCGTGCCGGACGCGGCGGTGGCGGCCGAGGAGGCCAGGCTGCGGGCCCGGTTCCCGGACCCGGCGGCCTACGACAAGGCCCTCGCGGGCCAGGGGCTGGACCCGGACCGGGTGCGGGACGGGCTCAAGGAGCATCTGGTGGGGGCGGAGATGGAGCGGCGTGTGATGGCCCAGGTGGAGGAACCCACGGTGGCCCAGCTCAAGGCCTACTTCACGGAGCACCCGGAACAGTTCCGGATCCCGCCCCAGGCGGTGATCACCTACATCCTGGCGCCCGTGGAAGCGTCCGCGTCGCAGGAGGGCTGGGGGGCGGCGAAGGCCGCGCTGGAGCCGCTGCGGGAGCGGATGGTGAAGGGAGAGCCGTTCGCCGCCGTGCGGGCCGACGCCGAGAAGGCGCCGGACCTGCGGGTGGTGGACCTGGGCCGGGTGCACCAGGGGCAGGCCGACCTGGCCGAGATCGACAAGGCCGCCTTCGGCCTGGAGCCCGGCCGGATCAGCGAGCCGGTCTGGACCCTGTACGGCTATGCCCTGGTCTACGTGTCGGAGCGCAAGCCGGCCCGGGACCTGGCCTTCGACGAGCTCAACCGGGACCTGTTCAAGGCGGAGTGGCTGCGGGCCAGGCGGGAGGAGGTCCTGAAGGACTGGGTGAGTGGGTTGATGCGGAACGCCAAGCTCGAGTTCGGCGAGTAGGGGGTGGGGCCCGGGGGCGCCATCCGCGAGCGCGCCGGCGCCGGCCGCCACCGGCCGGTGCGGCTTGCGGCGGCCGCCGTCCTGGCCGGGGCCGTGGCGCTGCTGCCGGCGCCCGCCCGCGCCATCTCCCTGGGGGGCTCGCTGCAGTGGGACCTGTCCCGCACCGAGTCCAGCTCCACCTACTCGAGCGTGACCCAGGAGACCTTCGGCCAGAACTACCGCCTCAACAGCTCCGGCTACCTGGTGCGGCACCGCATCGCCAACTGGAACCTGGGGGGCGGCTGGCGGGCCGACCGGACCCGGTTCGCGGGCACCTCCCAGCCGGACCGGCGGGTGACGATCACGGACCTGGACGCGGGACTGGTGCTCCTGCCCGGCCTCATGCCCATGACCGTCAACTTCCGGCGCTCCATCGTGGACAGCACGGGAGACGCGACGGCCAACCAGAGCACCTTGAGCACCACGATCTCGTTCGCCACCCAGGTGCCCATGCGGGACGGCAACCCCCTGGGGGTGTCGGCCTACCAGACCACCCTGGACCCGGGCACGGGAACCTCGCGCTCGCGCCTGTTCTCCCTGGCCAAGCGCTTCGACCTGGGGCGGCGCAGCCGGCTGAACACCTCCTACCAGTTTTCCCAGTACCACGCCCCCGCCAGCGAGAGCAACGGCCACGGGGTGTCGCTGTCGGAGAACACGGAGTGGAGCGACCGCCTGGCGAGCAACGTCTTCGCCAACGTCAGCTCCCGCTCCACCACCTCCACCCGGCTGGCGGGGGGGCGCTCCCTGTTCCTGAACAACAGCGGCGGGGCGAGCCTGTTCTACCGCCGGGGGCGCGAGGTGTCGGCCAACCTGGCCTACTCCTTCAGCCAGAGCCCCCAGGACCAGGCCTCCGACATCCGCAGCCACCTGCTGGCGGGCAACGCCACCGTGCGCCTGGACAAGAAGACCGACGTCAACGGCCGCTTCGCCCTGCGGCGCCTGGACCTGAACACGGTCACCCTGGACACCGGCACCGCCAGCGTGGGGCTCACCTACCGGCCCCGCTTCGGATGGAGCACGGGGGCCCAGGTGGGGGTGGCCAACAACCGCACCACCGGCCCCTCCACCACCGACCGCAACACTTACTCCGCCAACCTGTTCCTGAACGCCCGCCACGACCTGGAGCCGGTGCAGATCACCTGGGGCGGCAACACGGCCTACAGCACGACCCAGGGTGACTTCGCCCAGGACCGGCTCACGAGCACCGCCCAGGTGGGAGCCACCGAGCGGCGCCTGCGCTGGATCCGGATCTCGGGGGAGTACCGTTTCACCGACATCCGCGAGGCCCAGGGGGGCGGCCTGGACCCCTTCACCCGCGAGCACGGCCTGCGCCTGACCGGCAACGTGCTGCCCCGGCGGGGGATCTGGCTGCCGTCGGACGTGATCAGCGGCAGCGTCACCACCGGGGTGCACTGGAGCCGCCAGTACCAGTCCGCCCGCAACGTGCGCACCGCCGACCTGCAGATGGAGGGCCGCTACAACCCCTTCGGCGGCCTGACCACCACCGCCGGGTACGAGCTGCACGACAACTCCTCCGACGTGGGCGGGGCGGACCAGGTCCTGCGGGCCAACGTGGCGTGGAGCCGCTCGATGTTCCGGCGCGGCTCCCTCTCCCTGACCGGGGACGTGCGCCGCAACTACACCGGGGGCAACTACCAGTCCCAGCAGGCCACCGCCCGGACGACCTACGATTACGCCGTGGGCCTGCTTCACGTGGCCCTTTCGGCCGACTTCACCACCGTCGACCTGGCCGGGTCCGGCAGCGGGACGGACACCAACAGCGTGCGCCTGAGCGTGGTGAGGACCTTCTGATGCGGCGAGCCCTCCGCCACCCTTTCCGCCGCTGGGCGGCCGCGGCCCTGCTCCTGGCGGGGTGCGCCTCGGTCCCGGCGCCCCTGGAGATGGCGCCCGACATGGGGCGCGTCTGGCCGGTGCCGCCGGACGCGCCCCGGGTGGCCTACCTGCACCAGATCCAGGTGCCGCGGGACGCCGGGGTGCGGGAGAGCCTGGGGCGCCGGATTGTCGCCGCCCTGGCGGGGCGCAAGCGCGCTCCGGCCATCGAGGAGCCGGTGGGGATCTACGCCGACGCCGACGGCTGGCTGCTGGTGGCCGACCCGGGGTTGCAGGTGGTGCACATCTACAACCTGAAGGCGCGCACCTATGCCCAGGCGTTCGAGCTGCCCGGGGGGCGGCTGGTGTCGCCCGTGGGGGTGACCCTGGACCCGGAGCGGGGCCGGATCTTCGTGGCGGACTCGATCCACAACCAGATCTTCGTGTACGACACCCGGGGCTACTACGTCAGCCGTTTCGGGCACGGGCTCAAGCGGGTCTCGGGGCTGGCGTGGGACGGGCCGCGCAAGCGGCTGCTGGCGGTGGACACCGGCAACCACCGGGTGCTGGTGTTCGACGCCGAGGGGCGGCAGGTGCAGGAGATCGGGCACCGGGGCGAAGGGCCCGGGGAGTTCAACTTCCCCACCTACGTGACGGTGGCGGCGGACGGCACCTTCTACGTCGCCGACACCCTCAACTTCCGGATCCAGGAATTCGCCCCCGACGGCGCGCCGGTGGCCACCGTGGGGCACCTGGGCCAGGTGGTGGGAAGCTTCAGCAAGCCCAAGGGAGTGGCCCTGGACGGGGAGGGCCACCTGTACGTGGTGGACGGGCTCTACGACGTGGTCCAGCTGTTCGACGGGGAGGGGCGCCTGTTGATGCACTTCGGCAGCGCCGGCAGCCAGCCCGGGCACTTCTGGCTGCCGGCGGGCATCGCCATCGCCGGCGACGACGTGTACGTGGCCGACACCCAGAACCGCCGGGTGCAGCTCTTCCGCCTGCTGGGGCCGGAAGCCGGCGCCCCCGGCGGCACGTAAGGAAGCGGCGGGACTCATGGTAGGATTGGCCGACATGCTTGGAACCCGGGGCGGCAAGGTGTTTGGCGCGAGGGCCTCCCTGGCGCTCCTGATCGTGGCGGGCACGGCCCTGGCGCCGGCCTGGGCGGCGGCCCAGACCCCTCCCCCCTCCCAGGAGGCGGTGGAGGACATCGCCCGCACCAAGCACAACCTCTCGTCCCGCGGCCCGGCGGCGGAAGGGGCCACCGAGGGCTTCACCGTCTACTCCGAGACGGGCGAGATCTGCGTCTTCTGCCACACGCCCCACGGCGGCAGCCCCGAGGGGGCCGCCATCCGCGGGCCGCTGTGGAACCGCCACCTGTCGGACGTGCCGGGGGGCTACAAGCTCTACGACCAGGTATGGTCCCGCTCCTTCGAGGGCGAGGTGCACCCGGGCGCCCCCACCGGCTACTCCCGCCTGTGCCTGTCGTGCCACGACGGCACCATCGCCCTGGGAAGCGTGGTCAACGCCCCGGGCTCGGGGGGCTTCTCCTCGACGCCTCAGGAGACCATCCCGGTGGTGCAGCGCCTGCCGGGCGGCGGCACCACGGCGCCAGGCATCACCATGCCCGAGGGGAGCGGCCAGTACGGGGGCGACACCCGGCGCCTGGGGACCGACCTGACCAACGACCACCCGGTCTCGTTCCGCTTCGACTCCGCCCTGGCGGCCTACGACACCGAGCTGGTGGACCCGGGCCCGCCCCAGGCCAACATCGCCACCCCGACCCCCATCTCGCCCCTGCGGCGGGCCGAGGGCACCACGCCGGGGGTGTTCGACTCGGTGCAGTGCACCTCCTGCCACAACCCCCACGCGGTGACCTACCCCAAGTTCCTCCGGGCCCCCATCTGGCAGGACGACCCGGCCGGCAGCAACATCCTCTGCCTCAACTGCCACGAGAAGCCCGGCTGGACCGGCAGCACCCACGCGGTGAGCACCGCGGTGCGCAGCGAGTTTCCGATCAACGAGGCCGACCCGAACGACCCCACCAACGGGTACGACTTCGACGGCCAGCACACCGTGGCCCAGACCGCCTGCCGCAACTGCCACGACCCCCACACCGCGCAGGGCGCCAAGCGCCTGCACCGGGAGGGCGTCAGCGAGATCAGCGGCACCGCCGAGGACGCGGTGGAGAACACCTGCTTCCTGTGCCACGCCCCCAACGAGGACAGCCTGGACGCGATCGCCTCGGCCGTGCCCTACACCCCGCTGCCCCTGCACGACCCCACGGGCCCGGGGGCGGACTCGCGCTTCAAGCCGGGGCGGGTGGCGCCGGACATCTTCACCCAGTTCAACAAGGACGAGAAGAACCCCAACTGCCTGCCCGCCGGGGGCTCCGTGCCGCCGGTGTACGACCCCAACAACCAATGCGGGGCGGCCATGAACCTGAAGCTGGCCCCGGGGCACGAGCCGGTGTTCGTCGCCAACCCGGGGGAGGGGGTGGAGCTCATGTCCCCCAGCCCGCCGCCCAACAACGAGGGCACCATCGGACTGGGCAAGCCGGACGCCGCCCACATCGAGTGCACCGACTGCCACAACCCCCACCAGGTGGTGCCGGACAACCGCCTCAAGGGGATGAAGGGCATCGACATCAACGGCAACGTGGTCGGCCCCGGGGTGCCCGGCAACGACCGCCAGGTGTACGTGTACGAGGTCTGCTTCCGCTGCCACGGCAACAGCTACACGAACATCTTCGCCGGCGACCGCTTCCCCGACGACACGGCCCATCGCTCCGACCCGCGGGACCAGCAGCCCACCGATCCCTCCTTCAGCTACCGGGGCTTCTCCAACAAGCGCAAGGAGTTCGACCCGAACACGCCGGACACGATGGAGGGCCACACCCAGCAGGCGGTCAACGCCGCCTTCCACCCCGTGGCGGTGCCGGGGCGCAACCGCTCGCCCCAGCTCGACAAGCAGCTGCAGATGTCCGGCTCGGGGCTGACGGTCAACAGCACGATCCAGTGCACCGACTGCCACAACGCCGACGAGACCAACGTGGTGCCGGGGCCGGTGACCGAGTCCAACCTCCGGCCCACGGACACGCCGTCCAACTTCCTGCCCCTCAAGGACCTGTTCCCGGCCTATCCGCCGGTGGGGCCCCACGGCTCGACCAAGATCCGCATCCTCAGGAACAACTACAACACCGACATCCTCAACCCGGCCCGGTGCTACGAGGCCCAGCCCGACCTGGGGGGCGACCCGCCCGGCCCAAAGGGGTGCGCCGCCAGCGACGGGGCCAGCGCCTCCCACTGGGACAACTTCCTGCTGTGCTTCCAGTGCCACGACCGGCGGGCCTTCGACCCGAACATGCCGGGGGCCGACATCACCGACCCGAGCTGGACCCGGTTCTTCGGCTCCCCCGCCAACCCGGGCACCCACTGGAACGGCAACCTCCACATGTACCACCTGAAGTACACGGGGGCGTACTGCCACGAGTGCCACTACAACGTGCACTCGAACATCGAGGCCACCAACACGATCTACGGCGACGGGTTCGGGGGCCTCTTGCCGCCGGACGACGTGGACGGCGCCCTCGACGGGGTGATCAACACCCACCTGATCAACTTCGGGCCCCAGGCGGACGGCTCGGTCAACACCAAGCCGGTGTGGAAGTACAGCGGGGGCGAGTTCTCCTGCGCCCTGCGGTGTCACGGCGAGCTGATGGACAATTGCCGGTACCAGAGCCCCACCAGCGGCAACGCGCCGGGAGTCCAGTGGTGTGCGGGTAGCTCGGCGGCAGGCTAGGGGCACGGCCTGGGTGCTGGCGGCCGCGCTCGTGCTGGGCGCGGTGCCGGCGGCGGCCGCGGACCGGACGGACATGGTGTTCGTCCCGGGGGGGGCGTTCGTCATGGGGGCGGACGCCACGGACGGCGAGGTGGGCGTGCAGGTGGGCGTGGACTCCGTCCCGCGCCACGTGGCCCGGGTGGCGCCCTTCTGGATCGACCGCACGGAGGTGACCCACGCCGCCTACCGGGCGTTCGTCGCGGCCACCCACCGGCGCCCGCCCCAGGACCCCCGGTTCGCCGACTTCTACGCCTGGACGGGCGACGACTACCCCGAGGGCCTGGAGAACCATCCCGTGGTCTACGTGGACTGGGAGGACGCCGACGCCTACTGCGCCTGGCGGGGCAAGCGCCTGCCCACCGAGGCCGAGTGGGAGAAGGCCGCCCGCGGCACCGACGGCCACACCTACCCCTGGGGCGAGGGCTTCGACCCCCTGTGGTGCAACACTCGCGAAACCCGCCTGGGGTGGACCGCGCCGGTGGGGACCATGACCCACGACATGAGCCCCTACGGCGTGATGGACATGTGCGGCAACGTGTCGGAGTGGACCGCGGACTGGTACGGCGCCTATCCCGGCTCCGACTTGGTGCGGGCGGCGTTCGGGCGGACCTACAAGGTGGCGCGCGGCGGGGCCTGGCTGCTGGTCCACGACCCGTACGCCCGGGTCACCAACCGGACTCTGGCCTTCGAGCCCGACAAGCGGCACCGGTCCATCGGCTTCCGCTGCGCGGCGGACGCCGCTCCCGGCGACGGGGCGGGATGACGGGGGTGGCGCGGTGGCTCGTCCCGGCATGCGTGGCCCTGGCCCTGGGGGCCTGCGCCCACGGCGGCCGGGGTCCGGCGTGGGAGGCCCTCACGGCCGGCATGGTGGCGGTCCCGGCCGGGCCGTTCATCATGGGGCAGGACGCCACGGACGGCCGCCCGGGCCTGGAGGTGGCGGTGGACACGATGCCCCGCCATCGGGTGGACCTCAAGGGCTTCTGGATCGACCGCACCGAGGTGACGGTGGCGGACTACCGCGCCTTCATCGCGGCCACCGGGCACCGCGCGTTCCCGGACTGGGCCTACGAGAGCGGCCCGCCCCGGCCGGACCACCCGGTGATCGGCGTTGCCTACGCGGACGCGGCCGCCTACTGCGCCTGGCGGGGCAAGCGCCTGCCCACCGAGGCGGAATGGGAGAAGGCGGCCCGGGGCACGGACGGCCGCCTCTACCCCTGGGGCGACACCTGGGAGCCGGACCGGGTGGCCTACGACACCCCGGACCAGCGCGGCCCGGACCCGGTGGCCAGCCACCCGGGGAACGTGAGCCCCTACGGGGCCCTGGACATGGCCGGCAACGTGCTGGAGTGGACCGATTCCTGGTACGAGGCCTATCCCGGCAGCACCCTCGAGCGGCGGTCCTTCGGACACACCTACCGGGTGCTGAAGGGCGGGAGCTGGGAGACGGAGCCCGTTTATGTACGCTCGGCCAGCCGCTTCGCGGTGGTGCCGGAGATCGGGCAGCCCAGCTTTGGGTTGCGGTGTGTCGTATCTTGGCAACGCTGAATCCCATATGGGTAAAGCTTTTCCGCGGCCCCCGGGGCGCCGCGGCGGGCGGGGGCCGGAGGGCCGCGCGGGGCGCGGCCGGGAGGGGCATCCGGCGGGTTCCGGGGCGGCCGGCGGGGCGCGGGCCCCGGTTGCGGCAAGATCCCTGCATGGATTTACCCACCGGAGGTCCGCTTTTGCCCCGTTTTCAGAGGATTCCATGCCCCGTCCGGGGAGGCCGGCGGTGATCCCGGCCGTCTCTGGCGCTGTCCGCGCCGTGGCGTTCGCCGCCGCGGCGTTCGCGCTCCTGCTGGGCGCGGCCGGCGAGGTGCGCGCCGACGCCACCTGCGACACCGGCGGCGGCCCGGTGGCCGTGGCGGAGCCGCTGGAGGGCACGACCTGCGGCGGCGACCTGGTGATCGTGGCCGGCACCACCTCCACCCTGAACGGCGCCGGCGCGATCACCGTCAGCGGCAACCTGACCGTGGAGACCGGGGCCGTGCTCGACGTGCTGGGCACCCCCTCCTACGCCTTCCTGGACGTGGGGGGCGACTTCACGCTCCAGACCAACGCCACGATCAACCTGGCGGGGCAGTCCGGGGTGGTCCAGCCGACCGGGACGAGCGGCGCCGGCGGCAGCAACGGCTACACCTGCGGCGGCGGCGGCGGCGGGCACGGCGGCACGGGCGGGATGGTGGCCGACTCGCTCTCGACCGTGCTGGGCGGCAACCCGTACGGGGCCGACGTGCTGGCGTTCTACCCCGGCAGCCGGGGCGGCTACGGCACCCTGCAGACCACCCCGGTCAACATCGGCGGCACGGGCGGCGGCGCCCTGCGCGTGGTGGTCGGGGGCCTGGCCACCCTGGACGGCCTCATCACCGCCGACGGGGTGCAGGGCACGGACACGGGCAACATCTTCAGCGAGGGCGCCGGCGGCGGCGGCGGCAGCGGCGGCAGCATCTACGTGCGGGCCCAGGACCTGACCACCCACAACCCCGGCGTGCACCTGAGCGTCGTCGGCGGCCGGGGCGGAAACTCCAACGGGGGCGGGCTGTGCGGGGTGGGCGCGGGCGGCGCGGGCGGGCGGATCAGCGTCTACTACGGGGGCCAGAACGGCACCGGTACCGGGGTGGCCCTGGATACCGCGACCCACATGAGCTGCGCCGGCGGCAACCCGGGCTCCAACGGCGGCGTGATCGGGGCCACCTCGGGTGGCGTCGGCAGCTGCCTGCTGGCCGCGGCGGGTTCCCCGCCCCAGCTCGACTCGGTGACCCCCGCCGAGCTGGGGCAGGGGGCGTCGAACCGCACGCTCGTCCTCGCGGGCCAGGGCTTCACGGCGTACTCCGACGTCACCATCGCGGGGGCCGCGCCCGGCCAGCCCAACGCCGGGATCACGGTGCACTCGGTGACCGTCGATTCCAGCACGTCCATCACCGTCGTGGTCAGCATCGCCCAGAGCGCCGACGCCTCGCCGGGCGCCAACCCCAAGCCGGTGCAGGTGCGCAACGCCGACCTGTCGTCCAGCCCCCCCACGCCCCTGTTCACGGTGACCCCCGCGCCCGTGGTGGACCACATCGAGCAGGGCGGGACCACCGTGACGGGGCTGCCGCGGGGCTTCGCCGGGCAGATCGTCATCTTCGGCAGCAACATCCAGGCCGGGGCCTCGCTCAGCTTCGGGGCCGGTCCCGTCACCCTGACCGGCACGCCGGCGATCGACGTGACCTCCCAGACCGTCACCGCCGACATCCAGATCGCCGAGGCGGCCGCGGCCGGCCCCGTGACGTTCGCGATCGTCAATCCGGACGGGGGCACCCCGGCCGTGCCCGGCACGCTCCAGGTGCTCTCCCAGCCGGTGATCGACGCCCTGGCGCCCGACACGCTGATCGTCGGCCAGACCTCGGTCCCGGTCGTCCTCACCGGCTCCGGATTTATCGCCGCGGCCCAGGTGCTCACGGACGCCGCCGACGTCACGGTGGAGCAGGTGCAGTTCGACGGCTTCGGCCAACTCACCGCCACCGTCTCGGTGGCCGTGGAGGCGGACCTGACCTCCACCGCGCGCAACCTGTGGGTGGACAACGGCGACGGCGGGGTCTCGCCGACGGCCACGCTGACCCTGGCGCCGGTCCCCGCGGGGGTGAACCCGGCCGACCTGGTCTACTCGGACGGGGGTGGCTTGACCCCGCCGGACCGGGTCTGGAACGGCCTGGGCTGGTCCCAGCCGGGGACCGCCACGACGGCCCTGCCGGAAGCCCCGGCGTGGGTGGTCACCCGCGCCGGGCTCACCAGCGGCGACGTGGTCCTGGCCACCGTGGACGCCACCCGCCGGCTGCACCTGCAGGAGCGGGTGGGCGGGACGTGGGGCGCCGCGATCGGGCCGATCGCGCTGGCCGCCGGTCCGGGGCGCCCGGTGGACGCCGCCGCGGTGGCGGGCTCCGGCGGGGAGCGCTTCCTGGCCGTGTACGGGGCGTCGGGATCCGCCGTGCCCACCTTCCGCATGCTGGGCGGCGGCGGCGCCACGGGGTCGCTCCCGGCCACCGGCGACTGCGCCGCCGGGACGGAGGTCCTGTGGGTGCGGGTGGTGTCCAATCCCGCCGGGGGCGAGGCCGTGGCGGTCTACGCCCCCGACAACCTGGCCCTGTGCGCCGTCACCTGGGACGGGACCGGCTTCGACGCCGCCACGGAGGTCGTCCTGGCCCCGGCGGGCGCGCTGGCGGCGGACGCCACCCGGGCCTTCGACGCCACCTACTGGGGCACGGCCGCCCCGGGCGAGGCGATGGTCGCGTGGGGCCGGGCGGGAAGCGCCGTGCCGGGCTCGGCGGTGTGGGACGGAGCCACGTGGACCGTCCGCGACGCCCTCAGCGCGGCCTCCGGCCCGGGCCAGAGCCCGGTGGGGATCCGCCTGGCGGCCTCCGCCCGGTCCAACCGGGTGGCCCTGCTGGACGTGACCTCCATCGGCGAGCTGTACGCTCAGTTCTGGGGCGGCAGCAGGTGGGGCAGCACGGTGCAGGAGCTCCCCTTCGCGTTGGTGGCGAACCCTTCGATGGTGGCCGGTGCCGGCGTTACCCGGGCCTTTGACGTCGCCTGGGCCGCGGCCGGGGACCGGGCCACGGTGGTGATGGGCGTGGCGGGCACGACGACCCCCCAGACCCGGCGCTGGACGCCCACGGCCGGCTGGAACACCGCAACCTCGCTGCCGGCCCCGGGCGGAGCCACGGAGCTCGCCTGGGTGCAGCTCCGGGCCGACCCCGGCAGTGGCTCGCTGCTGAGCGGCGTGCTGGAGTCCGGCGGCCGCCTGACCTACTACGGTTGGAACGGCGCCGCCTGGACGACCGGACAGGTGCTGGGCGCCGCGGCTCCCACCGGCACCGAGGCCTTCATGGCCGCCTACCGGGCGGCTCCGCCACCCGGTCCGCCCCAGGTCACGGACGTCACGTACGGCGGCGTGTCCCCGGCCCGGCTCGGCGTGGGGGCCACGGGGCAGACCCTGACGGTGCTGGGCGGCGGGTTCCTGAACCCCCCCGTCGTGTCCTTCAACCACGCCAACCTGCAGGCGACGGGTGTGAGCTTCGTGGCGG
>Ga0210123_1000176_pt1 | contig 42075 bp, 31 predicted proteins | sample Muzzi_PWB_D2_FD_185535 | JGI IMG/M metagenome (GOLD analysis project Ga0210123, IMG submission 185535) | Wetland microbial communities from San Francisco Bay, California, USA, that impact long-term carbon sequestration - Muzzi_PWB_D2 (SPAdes) | ecosystem: Environmental > Aquatic > Marine >... | reverse complement strand
ACATCACGGCGGTCGACGCCGAGGCCTACGGCCTGGACGAGGTGCGCGGCGCCGAGGTCGCGGCGGTCCAGGAGGACACTCCGGCCGCGGCGGCCGGCCTCCAGGCGGGTGACGTGATCCTCGCCCTCGACGACGAGCCGATCGAGGATGCAACCGATCTGACGACCGCCCTCGCCAAGCGCCGGCCGGGCGACAAGGTCGCGCTGAGCATCTTCCGCAACCGCAAGACCATGGATGTCGCGGTGAAGCTCGGGGAGTTCGACTCCGAGGAGGAGGAGGCCAGCCCCCAGGCCGGCGCCCGCGCCGAGGAGACCCTCGGCTTCCGCGTCCAGCCGCTGACCGCGGACCTCGCCCAGCGCTTCGGCTACGACCAGCCCGGCGGCGTGGTGATCTCCCAGGTAGCGCCGTTCAGCGCGGCGGCCCAGGCGGGCCTGCGCCCCGGCATCAAGCTGCTCCGGGTCAACGGCCAGCAGGTGGAGTCGGCGGAGGACGTGAGCGAGGCGGCGGCCGACGTCGGCCCCGGCGACGTGGTGTCGTTGCGGGTGCTGGTGCCGGACTTCGGCGAGACGGTGATCAACTACCGCATCCGGCGGTAGACAGGATCACCCCCCAACTCCCTGTCCCTCTTCCCCCCGCACGGGGGGAAGAGGGCACCCCCTCCCAACCCTTCTTCTCCGTTATGGAGTCCCGGTCGCTCGTCAGGCCGTGCCGTCTCTCCCGACGGCCGAGCCGAGCTCTTCCCACTCGCAACGCCGGTAGGGGCCGGGGTCGGGGCGTTCGGGCAACGGGTGCTCAGCGGGCGCGCTCTCGGCGACCTCTCGGAGTCCTGCCCCGGTGAACGCGCCCGATGGGCAGGCGAGGCCAACGCACCGAAGTACCGCCAGATGTAGGGCTGGGAGGGGGCGTCCCCTGCCTCCCGTCAGGGAGGAAGGGGATTGAGGGGTTTGGAAGGAGAGGTCTAGACAACCGCCGGGCCCGGCCTCGGGAAACGATCCCTCTCCACCTCAGGGTGAAGCCAGGCCGCTTCTGCCGATCCCCAGCTCGATCCCCGGGTTCGGGGGATCGAGGTAGCGGGCCAGGAAGTCGTAGATCGTCCGCCGGACCTGCCACGCCTCCGGAGTGTCCAGCCGGTCGAAGCTGTGGCCACCCGGCAGGTCGTAGATCTCGTACTCGAACTCCTTGCCCGCCGCCTTGAGCGCCTGGACCAGGTGCTCGACCTCGATCACGTTCACGTCCTCGTCGTGCACGTTCCCGTGGACACGGAGCGGCCGCTCGAGCTTCTCCACGTTCCAGACCGGTGAGCGCCGCTTGTACTCCGCCAGGTTCTCGTACGGGGTCTGGCCGATGTGGTACTCGGCGTCGTAGAGGGACTGGTAGCTCGGCCCCAGGTAGCCCATGCGCTGCACCAGGTCCGACACCGGCACGCCGGCGAAGCCGACCCGGTACGCCTCCGGGTGGTCGAACAGGCTGTGGAGCGTGATCAGGCCGCCGTGGCTCCAGCCGATCGCCCCCACCCGGTCGGCGTCCGCCCGCGGATGGTTCTCCACCACCCAGTTCCGGGCGGCGAGCGCGTCGTCCACCTCCCGGCCGCCGTAGTCGATGCTCTCGTAGGTGCCTTGGCCGTAGCCGGTGGAGCCCCGGTACTCGGGCGCCACGACGATGTACCCCTGGGCCACCAGCTCGCGCACGATGTGGGTGTAGTAGGTGTTGAAGTCGCTGTGGACGCCGCCGTGGGAGAAGACCAGGAGTGGAAGCTTGCGGCCTCCGAGCTCCGCGCGTGGCGTGAACAGGTAGGCGTAGAACTTGACCGGGTTGCCGGCTCCGATCTCGTCGGGGTTCGACTCCTTCCATTTGGGCGGCCCGTAGATCCGGACTTTCTCGATCACCGCCAGGTCGCCCACCCGGTCGAACCACAGGGCGTCGTCGATCTTCTTCTCGAGCATGTCCAGTCTGTGGCCGAGCGACTCCTCGAAGCGCTCGACGTTGGCCGAGAGGCGGTCGATCGACAGGGTCTCGGGAGGAGCCTCCTGAGCGGTGGCGACGGCACAGGCAAGGAGCACGGCGGCGAGCAGCAGAACGGCCACTCTGGCCAAGGGCATCCGATCGGCGTCCATGAGGGGTCTCCTTCGGTCGGGAACCGCGTGGCGGGGCTCTCCGGCCCCTGAGCTCTTCGGTCGGGTGTGTCGCTTCCGATGTGATACCACAACTGGTGCTCTCTCCCGGCGCGCGCTGGTGAGGCGTGTCTACGCGTGGCCCGCCGGGGCGGCGCGATCTAGCCTGGACTATTCATGAGTCACCTGCTGCGAGCCGCAACTGCACGCAATCTCAGGGCGTACTCGCTCTTTGCTTCTCGACGTACCGTACAGTACGCCTGCGTCGCGCATCGCTGTGTGCGCCCTGATCTCACACACACTTGCGGCTCTCGCTACGGCGCCGCATGAGTAGTCCAGGCTAGCACGGCGTCGAGGAACTCGAGGATGCTTCCCGCGGTCTCGGCCGGCCGTTCGGCGAACGGGTAGTGCCCCGCCCCCTCGAGCAGCGACAGGCGGGCTCCGACGATGCTCCGGGCCACCCGACGGGCCTGGTCCGGCGGCGTCGTCCGGTCCTCTTCGCCGCACACCACCAGCACCGGGCAGGGAGGCTCGAACGGCCGCACCGGGCCGGTCACCGACCGGTGGAAGTTCCGCAGCAGTGCCCCGTAGAGGCGGGGGTCGCGGACGGACGTCCGCTCGATCGCGGCGAGGAAGGTGTCGCTCGCCTCGCCCCGAGTCTCGGCCAGGACGTGCGCCTGGAGCTCCCGCCTCGCCCGGTCCGCCCGGCTGCCCCGCTCCAGGTCGCCCATCGCCCGCACCGCCCGCCGGAGCGCCGTGCTGTCCGGGGCCTGCCCGGCCGCGGGAGGCGACAGGAGCACGACCGCGGCCGGCTCCACCTTACGGCGCCGGAGGAGCCGCGCCACGAGCCAGGCGCCGAGCGAGTGGCCGAGGAGGACGTCACCCCCGAGCACGGAGCCGGCGGCGCGCGGGCGGGCGGAGACTCCGACCCCCCGAAGCCAGGCGGCGAGGCGACCCTCGAGAGCCTTGAGCCCGGGCAGCTTCCCCGATGGCGCCACCGACCCGCCGTGACCGGGCAGGTCCGGGAGCCAGACCTCGAAGCGCTCGGCCAAGCCCAGCGCGAGGGGGATCAGCAGGTGATGATCGAGGCCGGGCCCGCCGTGGAAGGCGATCAGGCGCGCAGACCGCGGGGCGCCACGGTCCGGCGGCCCGAAGCGCCGCACTCGGAGGCTGAATCCGCCGGCGCTGACCTCGACCGGCGTTGGGAGGGACGGTAGCGGGCGGTGTGCGCTCACCGCTCGCGGACGGTGAGGTAGAGGCGGATCTCCCGACCCGAGGCCTCCATCCGTTCGAGGTAGACCGTCGGGCGGGCCACGTCGAGCACCACGTGGAGCTCGTTGCCGCCCCGCTTCGGGTGGAAGCCGACCCGGATCTGGTCGACCATGGCCGCCGCCACCGGGATGTTGGTGCGTGCGAAGGGCTCCCGGATGCCCCGGACGATGACCAGCTCCCGGGGCGGCGGAGAGCCGACCCGTACGTGGGAGTAGTCCCACTCGCGGACGGCTCCGTCCAGGTAGATGGTGACCAGCAGCTCGCCCTCGAGCTGCTCCCAGGTGATGTTGAGCACCCGGGTGAACGGCTCCTCCTCCGGCGCGGGAGGTACCGGGGCGGGCCTCCCCGCGGACGGCCCGGGCGAAGCGTCGGAAGTCGGTCCACGCCGCGGCTCCGGGCTCGGCTGGGCGGGCGAGGCGGCCTGCCGCCCGGGCGGCTCAGCGCCAGGGGCGACGTCCCCTGCGCCGGCCGGGCGGCGATCCTCCCCTGCCTCCTCCTCGACCATGTCCATGACTCCGACGGTCTCGCCGCTCTCGGCCCCGGCGGCTCCCGGCCCTGCCGGTCGAGCGGAACCGGGGGCCAGGTCGCCCGCGGCAGCGGCGCCATCGGCGTCGTCGGCTCCTTGGTCGGCGGACCCGGTGACAGCGCCTGCGGCCATCTCAGCGCCCGCGGCCACCTCAGTACCCGCCGCGGCCTCCCGTGCTCCATCGTCCGCGCCCCAGGGCAGCCAACCGGGTACGCTCTCCGGGAAGAACACCACGGCGCCCACGACCACCGCGGCGACCACGAGCCCGAGCAGACCAACCACCATCCACGGCCGCCGGGAGGGCGAGCTCCGGACCGCCACCTGGGCGCTGGCCACCGGGTAGGAGCGGGCGTACGGGGAGGGGCCCATCTGGCGCCGGGGCTCATCAACTTCGCCCGGACCGCCGACGGTCTCGTCCGGCTCGGCCACCGGAACGGGGCGTTCTTTCTCCGGGTCGGGGAGCATGTCGAACAGGGACGGCCGCGCGCTGCTCTCCCGCTCCGGGGACGTGACGGGGGGCGGCGGGGACGGCAGCCAGGGGGGAACGCCCTCGGCCACCGTCTCGTCCTCCGGAGCCGCCGCCGCGGGCTGAGCGCTCCCCTGCTCCGGAGACGATGCGGGGCCCGGCTCCGTCGCGCCGGCCATTCCCCAGTGCGGGTCTGACGTGATGGGCTCGGCGACCCGCGCCTTCTGGGCCTCCAGCCGCTCGGCCACCATGCGATCGATGAGCTCCCGGCTCTTCTCGTCGAGACTCAGGAAGCGCACCCCCATCCCCGCGGGCCGGTCGAAGCCCTCGTCCTCGTCGCGCACCCAGACCACCTCCCCGAGGCCGTGGATCAGGGTGTAGTCCTCGCCGAGGGTGAACTCGAAGTCGAACATGCTCCCCGGCGCCTGGGGGTCCTTGGTGCGGATGAACATCCCGCCCGCGGAAATGTTCTCGGAATACTCGGTGATGAAGCCCTGAAACTCCTTGAACTTCAGCGAGACCTTCCGCTGCAGGTCGACGCGCTTGTAGCGCTGGCTCGCATCATCGTGTGGCTCGTCGGAATGGCTCACTGTGGCTCCCTGCTCGAGGTGTCCAGGTCTCGAAGCCCGATTATAGACAGGCCCCGCCCCCCGGAGGGGTGGCCCCGCTGGCGTGGTGCGGTTAATGTAGGGTGAACACGGAGCGTCCGCGACTCCGCACCCACCTCAGTCGATTCACCTGACGGACATCACCGCAGACACCCCATCCCATCGAGAGGGAGAGTTATGAGCGAGATCCGACCGATCACCGAAGTCGCCGAGAGCCTCGGCGTCGAGTCCAGGAACCTGGTCCCGTACGGCACGGACAAGGCAAAGGTCCGGCTCGAAGCCCGCGACAACGGCAGGAAGCCCGGCAAGCTGGTGCTGGTCTCCGCCATCACCCCGACCAGGGCGGGCGAGGGCAAGACGACCACCTCGATCGGCCTCGCCCAGGGGCTGGCGCGGATCGGTGAATCGGTCTGCCTGGCCCTGCGCGAGCCCTCCCTCGGCCCGACCTTCGGCATCAAGGGCGGCGCCACAGGCGGAGGCCGCTCGACGGTCCAGCCGGCCGAGGAGATCAACCTCCACTTCACCGGCGACTTCCACGCCATCACCTCGGCCCACAACCTGCTCGCCGCCGTGCTCGACAACCACATCCACCACGGCAACCCGCTGGAGGTCGATCCCCGGCGGGTCTTCTGGCGGCGGGTCATGGACATGAACGACCGCGCCCTGCGCAACATCGTCATCGGCCTGGGTGGCGTCCTCCAGGGCGTGCCTCGGGAGACCGGGTTCGACATCACCGCCGCCTCCGAGGTCATGGCGACCCTCTGCCTGGCGGAGAACGCGGACGACCTGCGCACGCGCCTCGACCGCCTGCTGGTGGCCTTGAGCTTCCGCAAGGAGCCGGTGACCGCCAAGGCCCTGGACGTGGTCGGCGCCATGATGGTGCTACTCAAGGATGCCCTCATGCCCAACCTGGTCCAGACCGTCGAGGGGGTGCCGGCGTTCATCCACGGCGGACCGTTCGCCAACATCGCCCACGGCTGCAACTCGGTGATCGCCACCAAGATGGCCATGGCCCACGCGGACTGGACCGTCACCGAGGCCGGGTTCGGTTTCGACCTCGGGGCGGAGAAGTTCTTCGACATCAAGTGCGTGTCCGCCGGCCTCGACACCGCGGCCGTGGTGCTGGTCGCCACCGTGCGGGCGTTGAAGCTGCATGGCGGCGCCTCGGCCAGCGACCTCGAAACGCCCGATCCGGCGGCCGTCGAGCGCGGCCTCGGCAACCTGCGCAAGCACGTCGAGAACATCGAGACCTTCGACGAGGTCCCGATCGTCGCCCTGAACCGCTTCCACGCCGACACCGAGGAGGAGATCGCGGTGGTGCGCCAGGCGTGCGAGGAGCTGGGCGTGCCGTTCGCGGTCAGCGACCACTTCGCCCGCGGCGGCGAGGGGGCCGAAGACCTCGCCAGGACCGTGCTCGAGCACGCGGAGTCCCATCCGGACCCGTTCAAGCCGCTCTACGACTGGAAGGACCCCTTCGAGCAGAAGATGGAAGCCGTCGCCCACCGGATCTACGGCGCGGGCGAGGTGGTCTACACCAAAGAGGCGGAGCGGGACCTGGACGAGATCCGGCGCCTGGGGTACGAGGAGCTGCCGCTCTGCGTGGCCAAGACCCCCGCGTCCCTATCGGACGACCCGCTCGTCCCGGGCCGGCCGGAGAACTTCCCGGTCACGGTCCGTGGCGTCATCCTCTCCGCCGGCGCCGGCTTCCTGGTGCCGCTGCTCGGCAGCATCCTGCGCATGCCGGGCCTGCCGCGCACGCCTCAGGCGGCGCACATGGACCTGGTGGACGGCAAGCCGGTCGGCATCCGCTGAGCCGGCCGCCGCTGGCGCGAGAGTCCCACAAAGCGGCCCCGGGGTCCCGGGGCCGCTTTGTCGTTCATCCGTCCGACCGCTGGATCGACTCGAGGTAGAACACCAGCTCCCAGATCTTGCTCTCGATCTGGGCCGGGGAAAGACCCGCGGCCTCGTCGGTGGCCGCCAACGCGTCGCCCCACACCGGCATCTCCCGCCGGCCGTGGGACGCGACGTCCTGCCGGCCGTCGATGAGCTGGTAGACGTGCTCGTCCGGGAAGGCCCCCTCGGCGCTCTGGCCGATCAGGGTCAGGTTCGCCGGCGCCGTGTCGAGCAAGGTCGCCAGCTTGCCGTCCCCCGCTCCGGCTCGCCCATGACAGGTCTGGCAGTAGACGCGGTAGGTCACCGATCCCCGCGCGGCCATGGCCCGCTGCTCGGCGGGGCTCCAGGCCCCGTCGCTCGCTTCGAGCAGGGTGATCGAGAGCGGAAGGAGAAGCAAGAGGGCGGCGGCCAGAGCCGCGGTCCGGAGGAACGGTCTCGACGGCATCGCAATGCGCATCTCGGCCTCCTTGCCCGCGATTCCTCGCGGCGGGCGCCGCCGCCGGACACCCCACCCGCCCCTCTCCGGCGGCTGCGAAGCCGCAACGAGGACGCCGTGGGCGGTGGTTTCGAAGAAATGCTACCAATCCTCCCCGCCGCGGACACCACCCGCGGGGGCGGCGACGGCAGGGTGGGAGGCTGGCGGAGAAATCCAAAACGGGCGTGGCCGCGAATGTAGGATGTTGCGTAATCCATTGGACCACTGAAGGAGACTGCCAGTGCACCGACGCCCTCAGCCACGCCGCCTGGGCCCGATTCTCGCGGCCGTTCTCGCTCTCGCCACCCTCGCATGCCACCTGGACGCCGAGGCCGACGACATGAACGGGCTCGGCGACCTCCCGCCCGGCGGCGGACCGGTCGTGCTCGAGCTCTTCACCTCCCAGGGCTGCTCGAGCTGTCCGCCGGCTGACCGCCTCCTCACCAGCCTCGGCAACGAGCCCGATCTCTCGACCCGGGTCTTCCCGCTCTCCTTCCACGTGGACTACTGGAACTACATCGGCTGGACCGATCCGTTCTCGAGCGAGCGGTGGTCCGACCGCCAGCGCCAGTACGCCCGCGCGTTCTCCAGCAACCGGATCTACACCCCCCAACTCGTGGTCAACGGCAAGGTCGACTGCGTGGGCTCGAAGAGGGGGGAGGTCTACGATCTCGTCCGGGAGGCGCTCGCCAGGAAGCCCGAGGGCGAGGTCAAGGTGCGCCTGGCCCCCGGAGCCGACGCCAATGCGCTCCAAGCCATCGTCGACGCCCGGCTCGTGGCGAACGCGCCCGGCCCCCTCGAGCTCTGGGTCGCCCTCTACCAGAAGGACTTGACGACGTCGGTCGAGCGCGGCGAGAACGCCCGCCGCACGCTGCGCAACGATTACGTCGTGCGCTCCCTGGTTCAGGCGTTCTCGATGCCGGGCACCGCCGGCTCCGAACAGTCGGGGCAGGTGACGCTCACCCTCGACCCGTCGTGGAACCGCTCGGACCTGGGCGTGGTGACCTTCCTCCAGGCGGCGAAAGAGCGGACCATCCACGGCTCCGCCCGGGCGACGCTCCAGACGATCGAGTAGCTGCCGGCCGCGATTCCTCCCCGCGGCCGATCGTCGATTCCCTCCTGGCGGGTCTCATACTGACCCGGCAGGAGGGTCATGTGTCGACCCAATGGGTCAAGTCTTGACCCTTATCGGATTTTTTTCAGCCCTGGCTCACATTTTTCAAGATGTTGCGGACGCTCGCCTTGCGTCCAGGGCGTCCGCTGGCATGGCTCTTGCCCTCTCCTCCTCCAGACTCAACCTGCATCTCCCTGAACGATTCCGAGGAGGAAGCGCACCACAATGAGCCGTAAGATCCTAGTCCCCCTGTTCTGTCTCCTGGCCGTCGTCGCCGGGCTCTCCGTTCCTCCGGCCGCCCACGCCGAAGAGACGGTCACCCCGAACCTGGCCGATCTCATCCCCGTCTATCAGCAGCTCAAGACCGACACCAAGTTCATCGGCCTTCAAAACCAGCTCCGCGGCAACCTCCAAAACCGGGCAGTGGTGGACCGGTATCTGGAGTTCCTGCCGATCTCGCCGCTCTCCATGCTCGAGATCGACATGAAGCTCAACCGCTTCGAGTTCAAGGTCCCGAAGCTCATCTGGGAGTGGCACATGCGGTGGCTGGACCTCCACCCGCAGCAGGCCAAGAAGCTCTACGGCGTCGACCAGCCGGCCCATGAGCTCTCGGTCGGCCTCGCCACCACCGACGCGGGCGCCCAGAACGTGACCGCCGCCGCCACCGTCGGCACCAACCGGAACTCCGCCTACAACTACCCGCTGCCGCCCGACGAGTACCAGGGCGAGATCCAGGTGGCGGTCAACCCGAACAATGCCAGCCAGGTGGTCTCGGCCGCCAATACCTGGGACGACCAGAACGGCACCTGCGGCAACGGCATTCAGGCCGTCTTCTTCTCGGCCGACGGCGGCGACACCTGGGGCTACACCTGCCCGCCCCTCGACGTCGACTACGGCATGAACTGCGCCCAGGACTTCGGCGGCATCATCTTCGGCTCCGACCCGGCGCTCTACTGGAACGACAACAACCAGGTCGTCCTCAACCACATGTTGCTGTGCTACGACGGCGCCAACTACCACTACTCGATGGTCGCCGCCCTGTCGTCCGACGGCGGCGCCACCTGGCAGGCCCAGGGCGTGGTGATCAACTCCTGGGGCACCGGCAACCTCGAGGACAAGAACTTCTACACCATCGACAACAACCCCGCGAGCCCCTTCTACGGTCGCCACTACACCTGCTGGGACCGCAGCAACAACGAGAAGTCGGCCTACTCCACCGACAACGGCCAGACCTGGACCGAGGTCGACCTGCCCGACACCGCCGGCGCCGCCTCCGGCTGCTCGGCCAAGGGCATCACCTCCCGCTACGACCTGGGCTGCGAGCTCGAGGTCGGTAAGGACGGCACCGTCCACGTGGTCTACGACACGATCACCTGCGGCCTCCAGTCCTGCTCCTGCGAGCAGATGTTCTACAGCCGCTCGACCAACGGCGGCCAGAGCTGGTCCGCCCCGGTCCAGGTGCGCAACTTCAACCTCGTGGCCTTCAGCAACGACTCGACCCCGGACGCCCAGAACCAGCGCGGCGTCGGGCCGTTCGGTGCCGTCGCCATCGACAACTCGGGCGGCGCCTGTGACGGTACGCTCTACGCCACCTTCACCGACCACACCGGCGGCGGCGCCAACACGGCCGACGTCTGGGTCAGCAAGTCGACCGACAACGGCAACACCTGGGGCGCCCCGGTCAAGGTGAACGACGACGCGACGTCGAACATCCAGTTCCATCCGTTCCTCCAGGTGGACCAGTCGAACGGCAACCCGGTCGTCGCGTGGCACGACGCGCGCAACGATCCCAACAACGCCGCCGTGGACATCTTCGCGGCCCGTTCCACCAACTGTGGCGCGAGCTTCGAGTCGAACATCCAGGTGACCGCCCCCTCGGCCGAGTTCAACAACTCGACCATCTCCTGGTCGAACCAGAACTCGATCGACAACCCGAGCTACAACCCGAACCAGTACGGCGAGTACCTGGGCCTGGACGTGCTCAACAACACGGCCTACGTCGCCTGGTCCGACAGTCGGCACTTCTACCCGAGCTTCACGGGCGATCTGCAGCAGGAGAACGTGGGCTTCGCGAAGGTCGACCTGACCTTCACGGCGCCGACTCCGACCTCGCTGCACGTGGACTCGATCGCGCTGTCGACCCAGAACGCCGGCAAGGGTCAGAAGACCGCCGCCGCTACCGTGACCATCGTCGACAACCTCGGCAACCCGGTCGCCGGAGCCGGGGTGACCGGCACTTTCAGCGGTGACGTGAGCGGCACGAGCACGGTGACGACCAACGCCAGCGGCGTCGCGGTCTTCACCGCGGGACCGGCCAAGGTCCGGGCCTTCGGCTTCTGCGTCGACAACGTCACCCACGCCACGCTGCCCTACAACAGCGCGGACAACGTCCAGACCTGCGCCACGTTCTAATCGCAAGGTCTCGGTTGGACGCGGCAATTCGCCGCGCCTTGTACCCTTGGCCGCCCCTCGGTGGGGCGGCCTCTTTTTTTCTGGTCGATTCAATGGCGCGCCAGTCGGCGCGCCCCCTGGCGATCCCGACGGCGCCCCCGCTCAGCGCACCGAAGGCGCCGCCGCGGGCCGCAGCAGCATCTCCGGGTCCACCCGCTCCCCCCGCCAGCGCACCCCGAAGTGAAGGTGCGGCCCGGTCGCTCGCCCGGTGGCGCCGACCTTGCCGATCACCTGCCCCCGCACCACCCGCGAGCCCTCCTCGACGTCGATCACGCTCAGGTGGAAGTACATGGTGATCAGCCCGTCGCCGTGGTCGAGGAACACGCTGTTGCCGGCGAAGAAGTGGTTGTCCGCGAGCGCCACCACCCCGTCGGCGGCGGCGCGCACCGGCTCTCCGGCCGACGCCTTGTAGTCGGCGCCCGTGTGGGGGCTCCTGGGCTCGCCGTTGAAGTACCGGCGGCCGAACCGACCGCTTTCGGGCAGCGGATCGAGCGGGGCGACGAGGGGCAGCTCGAAGAGCCGCGGTCCCCTGCGGCTCCAGAGGGCGCCAACCGCCCGGCCCTCCCGCCGAGCCCGGGCGAGATCCCCGGCGGAGAGGTGAACCGTCGAGTCATCCTGGAGCTCGATGTGCTGCACCTCGTAGGGGTAGTCCCCGACGCGCACGGTCGCGGTCTCTCGCCGGCCGCCGCGCCAGCGCACGAGCTCCACCGCGCCCGGCTCGTGGAGCAGGTCGATCGGGTACCAGCAGGTGGTCCCCACCGGCTGCCAGCGCTCCGAGCCCATGCCGCAAGCGCTCGTCGCCTCCGCCGACCAGCGAACGACGCTACCGGGAGCGACGGTGGCCGAGCCGTCGCCGGCCGACGCTGCTCCGGCGGCGGACGGTCCCGCCACGAGCAAGACCACGGAGAGCGTCCAGCGGACGCCGCGACGACCTGACACGCAGCGGATCCCAGCCATGACGCGAGTCTACCCCCTCCCCTTGCCGCCCACTTCCCGCTTCGTCGCGTTGCATGCCGGGGTCCGTTCGCCTATCATGAAGTTTGTCTATCCTTCATCCAAACAACCGCTTGCACGGAGCCCCGAGTCGACGACCATGCCTCCCGGGCCGTCGAAACCCCCCCAAGGCGACGCCGCGCACCACGCCACGGCGACCGTCAAGACCCTCGTCGTCACCGACCTGGTGGACAGCACCCGGCTGTTCGCGATCCTCGGCGACCGCGAGGCCGCCCGGCTCTCCGAGCTCCACGAGCGCATGGCGCGGGACCTCCTGGCCGAGTGCGGCGGCCGTGAGATCGACAAGACCGACGGCTTTCTGCTGCTGTTCGGCCGGGCGATCGACGCGGTCCGCTTCGCCCTGGGCTATCACGAGAGGCTGGCCAAACTGGCCAAGGCGGAGGAGGTCGACCTGGCCGCCCGGGTCGGCATCCACCTGGGCGAGGTGATCGAGCGGCGCAACGCGCCTGAAGACGTGGCCCGGGGAGCCAAGCCGGTGGAGATCGAGGGGGTCGCCAAGCCGGTGGCGGCGCGCGTGATGGCGCTGGCCGACGGGCGCCAGACGCTCCTCACCCGGTCGGCCTTCGACCTGGCCCGCCAGAGCGCCGCCACCGAGCGTTTCGAGGTGAGCGGCCGGTTGCGCTGGCTCGCCCACGGTCCGTACCAGCTCAAGGGCGTGTCGGAGCCGGTCGAGATCTTCGAGGTCGGCGTCTCCGGCTTCGCGCCGCTGATCGTGCCCAAGAGCACTGCCAAGGCGCGGAGAGCCGTGTCGGCCGAGGAGGCGCTCACCCTCGGCTGGCGGCCGGCTCCGGGGCTCGAGATCCCCCGCCGGCCGAAGTGGTTCCTGACCGAGAAGCTCGGCGAAGGGGGCTTCGGTGAGGTCTGGCTCGGCCACCACGGCAAGACCCACGACGCACGGGTCTTCAAGTTCTGCTACCAGGCGGACCGCCTGCGCTCGCTGCAGCGCGAGGTGACGCTCTTCAGGCTGCTCAAGGAGACCCTCGGCTCCCGGAGCGACATCGCGCGCATCCTCGACTGGAACTTCGAGAAGGCCCCCTACTTCCTCGAGTCCGAGTACACCGAGGGCGGCAACCTGCTCGAATGGGCCGCCGAGCGGGGTGGCGCCGACGCCGTGCCCCGCGCCGAGCGGCTCGAGATCATCGCCCAGGTGGCGGACGCCCTGTCGGCCGCCCACTCGGTCGGCATCCTGCACAAGGACGTCAAGCCGTCGAACGTCCTGATCACCAACGGTACGTCGGGCGCCCTCCAGGCGCGACTCACCGACTTCGGCATCGGCATGGTCACCGACCGGGGAGTCCTGGCCGAGCAGGGCATCACGCTCTTCGAGCTGACCGAGATGGTGGCGGACACCACCGGCTCCGTGGGTGGCACCCACCTCTACATGGCGCCCGAGCTGGTCGAAGGCCGGACCCCCACCGTCCAGGCGGACATCTACGCCCTGGGTGTCATGCTCTACCAGTTCCTGGTCGGCGACTTCTCCCGCGCCCTCGCCACCGGATGGCGCCGCGACCTGGACGACGACCTCCTCACCGAGGACATCGCCGCCATGGTCGACGGCCACCCGGACCGCCGCCTGCGCGATGTCCGCGAGGTGGCGGAGCGACTGCGCACGCTCGAAAAGCGCAGAGCCCTTCGGGAGGCCGAGCGGCGCGAGCGTGAGGAGCGCGAAGCCGAACGACGGGCGCTCGAGCGCGCCCAGCGGCGCCGGAAGGTCTCCGCCCTCGTCGCGGCCGCGGCCACCGTCGTCCTCCTGATCGTCTCGATCCTCGCCTACCAGGCGGTCGAGGCCCGGAAGGAGGCCGAGCGCCGGCGCGCCCAGGCGGAGAACCTGATCGGCTTCATGGTCGGCGACCTCCGGGGGAAGCTGGCGCCGATCGGCCGCCTCGAGATCCTGGACGAGGTCGGCGACCAGGCGCTCGCGTACTTCGACGCGGTGCCGCCGAACGACCTCACGAATGACGAGATCTTCCGGCGATCGCAGGCGCTGTACCAGATCGGCGATGTGCGGTTCGCCTCCGGCAACCTCGGGGAGGCACTCCAGGCCTATCGTGATTCCCTGACGAACGCGCTGAGCCTGCCCCAAGGGGAGGCCGCGAAGCCGGAGTGGCTCAAAGGGCTGGCCACGAGCCACTTCGGCATCGGATACGTCCATCTCCGCCAGGGCGACCTGGACGACGCCCTCGAGAGCTTCCAGGAGTACCTGCACATCGCGGAGGACCTGGTCGCGCGGGAGCCGGCGGAGCCTGAGTGGCAGCTCGAGACGGCCTATGCCCTGAGCAACATCGGCTCCGTGCAACAGGCCAGGGGAGATCTCGACGAGGCGTCCGACTCCTTCTCGCGCTCCCTGGCGATCCGCCAGAAACTGGTCGCCACCGACCCCAGCAACATCGCCTGGAGGCGGGGCCTCGGCGTCGCCCACAACAAGCTGGGCGTCGTCCTCAACAGCCTCGGACGGCCCCGGGAGGCGCTGGAGCACTTCGAAGAGGACCTGCGCATCTCGGAGGACCTGGCGGCACTCGCCCCCCTGGACACCGACCTGCAACACCGGGTGGGAGTCGGCCATGCGTACGTCGCCTACATCCTCGAAGCCCTCGGCCGGCTCGACGAGGCGATGGAAGACCTCGCCCTGGGCAGGAAGTCCCTGTTGGAGCTGACCCGAAGGGACCCGACCAACTCCAGTTGGCTCCGGGACCTGGCCGTGGTCAACCGGCAGATCGGCTCAGTGCAGCTCGACAACGGGGACCCGCGGACGGCCCTGGAGTCCTTCCGGTCGGCCCATACGGTGCTCCAGGACCTGGTGGAACAGAACCCGACCGACTCCGGCTGGCAGATGGACCTCATCCATGCCGAGCTCTCCTTGGGCCGAGCGCTCCTCCGGTTGGGAGACGAAAGAGCCGCCCGAGAGGCCCTCTCACGGGGAATTCAACGCGCCATGACCCTGGGGGATCAACGAGCCGGAGACCATTCTGTGATTGCGCTCGCCGCACGAGGGCATCTGCTCCTGGGAGTCGCCCACGAGCAGTCCGGCAACCGCCCCCGGGCCGAGGCGAGTTGGAACCGCGCGGTCGAGCTCCTCACCCCGTTCATCGCCGACGCTCGGGATCGACTCGTCCTCGAGACCTGGAGCGAGAGTCTGCTGCGCCTCGGACGGCGAGAGGACGCGGAGAGCCAGGTCCGGAGGTTGCTCGAACGAGGCTACTACTTGCCCACCGTCGAAGCCCTCTGGGCAGAGACTGCGCCACCGCCCGAAGAGGTCGCAACGAAACCAACCCAGTCAGGAGGCTGATCCCATGGCACACGTGATCACCGTGTTATCGAACGGCAGGAACATCACGATCCAACCGACCCGCATATGGCTCCAAAGTGGACAGGGAAACCAAGAGGTCGTGTGGAAACCGGCGGGAAACGGCTCCGTCGAAATTCTGGACATCAGCTTCGACGGTCCCAACCCCATCAGCGGCCTCGGCCCCGATTCGGAGACCAACGACTGGGCGGGAACCGACGACACCGGAACCGAGGGCGTGTTCAAGTACACCATCACCCTCAAGGTCGACGGAGTGGCTCTCTCCCCACTCGATCCCGAGGTTGAAAACGGTCCCCCCGGAGGCGAGCTGGGCGGCGGGGGCTAGTCTCGCGCCCTCCGCACCATCCCCACATGCGGAATCCCGTCCTCCTCGAACGGCTCGCCGCGGGTCTCGAAGCCGAGCTCGCGGTAGAAGCTTTCGAGGTGGGCCTGGGCGTGGATGAGAACCGGATCGCCCGGCTGGTCCGCGGCGATCCGGCGCAGCGCCTCCGTCACCAGCTCCCGGCCGTGGCCCCGGCCACGCACCCGGGGGCTGGTGACGATCCGCCCCAGGCGGACGTGGTCACCCTCCGGGCACCAGCGGGCGTAGGCCTCGACCCTCCCCTCCTCCACTCCGAGGAGGTGGGTCGCCCTGCCGTCCAGACCGTCCAGGTCCTGGTAGGGGCACTCCTGCTCCACGACGAAGACCTCCGCGCGAAGGCGGAGGACCTCGTAGAGCTCGTCAAGGGTCAGCTCATCGAACGGCTTGGCGAGGAAGCGCATGGCGCTTCATTGTAGGCCGCCCCGAGCGACCCGATCTCAGGGGGGCGAGCTCCCCCGCGCGGGTGCTTACGCCGCCGGCCCCTCGGCCAACGCTTCCGGACCGGGCCGGTCCACCCGGTTCGACTCCCGGATGTGCTCGGGCACGTCCTTCAGGTCCCAGACGATCCCCACCGCGGCCAACGCCTTGAGCACGTAGTAGGTGAGGTCGATCTCCCACCAGTAGAAGCCCTGGCGGGTGGAGCTCTTGTAGTAGTGGTGGTTGTTGTGCCACCCCTCACCGAGGCAGACCAGCGCCAGCAGGAGGCTGTTGCGGCTGTCGTCGCCGGTGGCGTAGCGCCGCCGCCCGAACATGTGGGTCAGGCTGTTGATGGCGAAGGTGGCGTGCCAGGTCAGCACCGTCGGGATGAAGAGGCCCCAGACCAGGGCCGGAAGGCCACCGAGGGCGAAGAGCAGCGCCCCGAGGGCGACCCCGGGAACCAGGTGGTGCTCGTTGAGCCAGACCATCTCCGGATACTTGGCGAAATCGGCGATCCGGTCGTAGTTGGTGTCGTCGTGCTCGGTGGTCAGGATCCAGCCCACGTGGGCCCACAGGAAGCCGTGGCGGCCAGGGGAGTGGAGATCGTCCGACTGGTCGCTCGCCCGGTGGTGGTGGCGGTGGTGTGCCGCCCACCAGAGCGGTCCCTTCTGGAAGGAGAACAAGCCGAAGCAGGCAAGCACCACCTGGAACACGCGGCTGGTCTTGAAGCTCCGGTGGGAGAAGTAGCGGTGGAAACCGGCGGTGATGCCGAACATCCGCACCAGGTAGAGGCCGGCGCAGAGCGCCACCAGGCCCCAGGAGACCGGCAACCAGAAGGCGGCCAGACAGACGACGTGTACCAGGAAGAAGGGAACGATCTTCACGTTCCACCGGATCTCGGGGTGTCCTTCGAACTCGATCATGGGTCTCGGGTCTCGCTCGATGCGGGGTTGGAGGGCCGGGGTCGCTCGGGCAACCACCTGAAGATCATTGTTTCGGCACGAGCACGAACATGCCATCGCGAGAGAGTCAGGTCTGTGTCACGCTTTCGTCAGGAGCGGCGGCTCGGGATACGATGATCTCCCCAGCCATGGTCCGACTCCGCTTCACGCCCATCGTCGTCAGCTATGTGGTCTCGATCCTCGTCACCATCGCGCTGCTGGTGGTCTGGGTCGTCTACACCATGCAGGCGCGGGCGCGAATCGACGAGCTCGCGGACCGGGTCGGGGTGACCGTCGGCAACCTCCACTGGGCCGTGTTGGTCGTCGGCTGCGGGCTCGCGGCGCTCCTCATCGTCGAGCTCACCTCGCAGCTCGCCAGCCGCGTCGCCGAGGTGCGCTACGCTCGCAAGCAGGAGGAGTTCATCTCCATGGTCACCCACGAGCTCCGGTCGCCGCTCGCGGCGATCAAGCTCCATGCCCAGACCCTCCAGGACTCGGACATCGGGCGCGAGCAGCTCGAGCGCTCGCTCGACTTCATCCTCCAGCAGACCGACCGCATGGCGACCCTGGTGGACGACGTCCTCGAGTCGAGCCGGCTGGTGGCCCGCAAGCGCCACCTCGACCTCGAGCTGGTGGCCCTGACCGACTTCTTCACCTCCTACTTCGAGGAGATCCGGCCGCGCATCGAGTCCCACGGCGTGCACCTCTCGGGGAGGGTCGAGACGACGGGCACGGTGCGGGCCACGGAAGAGGGCCTCCGACGGCTGATGGACAACCTGCTCGAGAACGCCGCCCGCTTCTCCGAGACCGGCGGCGAGGTCCGCTGCCGGGTCGAGGAGGAGGGCGAATGGGCGGTGATCCTGGTCGAGGATGACGGTGTCGGCATTCCGAAGAGCGAGCTCGCCCGGGTGTTTGACCGCTTCTACCAGGTCGGCCGCCAGCAGACGGGGCGGCGCAAGGGGACCGGCCTCGGCCTGTTCATCGTCTCCGGCCTGGTGCGGGAGATGGGGGGCACGGTCCACGCCTTCTCCCACGACGACAAGCCGGGGACCACCTTCAGAATCGAGCTGCCCCTTCTCGCGATCGAACCCGCGGCCCCGGCTGCGGCCGTGCCCGGGGACGACCGGAGAGGCGACCCGTGAACGGCGAGGAGACACCCCGCCTCCTGGTGGTCGAGGACGAGGAGGCGATCGCCCAGGGCCTGGTGCTCAACCTGGAGCGCAAAGGCTGGCACGTGGAGCTTGCGACCGACGGCCCCGGCGCGCTCGACAAGGCGGCCTCCGGCGCGTTCGACCTGATCGTGCTCGACGTCCGCCTGCCCGGCATCGACGGGTTCGAGGTCTGCCAGCGGCTGCGCCAGCGGGCCGATTTCACACCGATCCTCATCCTGACCGCCCGCAGCCAGCCGGACGACGTGGTCTACGGACTCAAGCTGGGGGCCGACGACTACATGGTCAAGCCGTTCGACCTGGCCGAGCTGCTGGCGCGGATCGAAGGGCTGCTCCGGCGCCAGAGCTGGCTGCGGACGGAGGAGCCGGACGAAGAGGGGGCGGAGCGCGCCGAGCCCCCACGGGAACGCCTCTCGTTCGGGGACTTCTGGGTCGACTTCACCAGTTGGCGCGCCCAGACCCTCCACGGAGTGGTCGAGCTGTCGAAGAAAGAGCTGGCGGTGATGCAGGTGTTCGCCCGCCGGCCCAACCAGGTGATCAGCCGGCGCGAGCTCCTGGCCGAGGTCTGGGAGCTCCCCGACCACCCCAACACCCGTGTGGTGGACAACGTGATCCTCGCCCTGCGCAAGGCGTTCGAGGAGAGCTCGTGGCGTCCGCGCCACATTCAGACCGTCCGGGGCGCCGGCTACCGGTTCGTACCCTGAGCCGCCCGCGGCTCGCCCGTTCGCGGGACCGCCGCGCAGCCGACCCCGGACCGCCGGACCGAAGGAGTCAACGATGAACCAACTGATTCGCTTCACCGCCACAGCCATTCTGCTCTCGACACTCGCCGGGCCCGCCGCCGCCCAGCTCGAGATGCCGCGCACCAGTCAGGCCGCGAGCGTCAGCCAACGGATCGGCGTGACCGACGTGACCATCGAGTACCACCGTCCCGGAGTCAAGGGGCGCCCGATCTGGGGCGGCCTGGTGCCGTACGACCAGGTCTGGCGCGCCGGCGCCAACGAGCGCACCACGTTCTCGGCGAGCGACGACGTCCTGGTCGAAGGCCAGCCGCTCCCGGCCGGCACCTACGGCCTGGTGACGATCCCCCACGTCGACTCGTGGGAGATCGTCTTCACCAAGACCTCCGACGTCTGGGGCGCCGGCACCTACGACCCGAGCGACGACGCCCTGCGGGTCGAGGTCACCCCCCGCGAGGGCGCGAGGACGGAGTGGTTGGAGTACCGCTTCGAGGATCTGGCGGACGACTCCGCGACCGTGCTGCTCTGTTGGGACAAGCTCGTGGTGCCGTTCCGCGTCTCGGTCGACCTCGACGCCCGCGTGATGGAGAACCTGCGCACGGTCGTCCGCTGGGAGTACCCGTACCAGGCGGCCACCTACGCGCTCGAGCACGATCGGTACCTGGACGACGCCATGCCCTGGATCGAAGCCTCGCTCGCCCTCGAACGGAACTTCTGGAACCTCGCGACCAAGGCGCGGCTCCTGGCCCGGACCGGTCGCACCGAGGAGGCGATCGAGCAGGCGCGCGAAGCACTGGCGGTCGCCGAGGAGATGGAGCCACCACCCGCCCAGGGCTTCCGCGACGCCCTCATCCACGACATCGAAACCTGGCGCGACGAAGGCGGCTCCTGAGCCCGCGCCACCCAGACCGCTTGACCTGACAAGGAGTGTCCATGCAACCCAAGCTCGACGCCCACGGCCGCCGCGCCCCGAGGCGCCCCGTCCGCTGGCTCGTGTTCGTCGTCGTCCTCGCGATCGTCACCCTGGGTGCCCTCGCCTGGCTCCGCCTCGGTGACCCGAGGGTGGAGATCAGCGCCGCGCGGGACGGCATCGGCCGCCCCGGCACCACGGTCACCGTGCTCCTGACCGAGCCCTCACGCGGCCTGGCCGGGGCGCGCATCGAGGTGGTCCAGGAGGGGGAGACGACCGTCGTCGAGGAGCGTGCCCACGCCGCTCCCCGGCCGTTCTGGGCCTTCTGGGGACCGCGCACCGTGGACGACACGGTCGAGGTGCTGGTGGGGCCGGAGACGGTGCCCGCGCTCCGGGAAGGCGAGGCGACGATCCGCGTGGTCGCCGAGCGGGCGAGCACGCCCCTTCGGCGGGGCACCCCGGTGGTCGAGGAGCTGACGCTTCCGGTCCGGCTCCGGCCGCCGCTCGTCACCGTGCTCTCGCGCCAGCACTACGTCGCCCAGGGAGGAAGCGGAGTGGTCGCCTATCGGGTCGGCGACGCCGCGCTCGCCGCGGGAGGGCGCGACGGCGTGCGGATCGAGCTCGGCGAGGTGACCCGGTTCTTCCCCGGCTACCCGATGCCCGGGGGTGAGCCCGGGGAGCGCTTCGCCCTCTTCGCCGCACCCCACGACCTGGAAGACCCGTCGTCGATCCGGCTCTTCGCCGCCGATGCCCTGGGCAACGAGGCCGAGGCCACCTTCGTCGACCAGTGGTTCCCGCGCCCGCCGCGCCAGGACACCATCCGCCTGAGCGAGCAGTTCATGGCCAAGGTGGTGCCCGAGATCATGGCCCAGGTGCCGGAGCTCGAGGACCGGGGAGACCTGCTCCGGAACTACCTTCAGATCAACGGCGATCTGCGGGCCCGCAACGCCCAGGAGCTCCGCGACCTCGCGGCGCGCTCCCACCCCCGTTTCCTCTGGCACCGAAGCTTCCTGCCGTTGCCGGGAGGCCAGGTGATGTCGACCTTCGCCGACCGGCGGACCTACACCTTCGACGGCGAAGCGGTCGACCGCCAGACCCACCTCGGGTTCGACCTCGCCTCGACGCGCCACGCCGAGGTCCCGGCGGCCAACCACGGCGAGGTGCTCCTCGCCCGCTACTTCGGGATCTACGGCAACACCGTGGTGCTCGACCACGGCTACGGGCTGATGAGCCTCTACAGCCACCTGTCGTCGATCGCCGTCCAGGAAGGCCAACAGGTCGAGCGCGGCCAGGAGCTGGGCCGCACCGGCGCCACGGGCCTCGCCGGGGGCGATCACCTGCACTTCACGATGATGATCCGGGGCGAGCCGGTGACGCCTGTCGAGTGGTGGGACGAAGCCTGGATCCGCGACCGTCTGGCGGCGAAAATGGGAGAGGGTTCCACGCTCTTGACCGACCGTTGAGGCCCGCGCCGGGGACCTTTCCGGCTGGTACACTCGAACCCCTCATGGCATCGATCTTCGAGCTCCTCGGCTTCAAGAGCAGCAGCGGCGCGGTGCGCCTGCCGGACGCGGTCCACGAGATCGCCTCGCGACTGGAACGGCTCGGGCCGGAGCGCTCGCGCTACGTGGCGTCCTTCGCCGTAGTGCTCTCGCGCGTCGCCCACGCGGATCTCGAGATCAGCGCCGCCGAACGCCATGCGATGGTGAAGATCGTCCAGAAGGTCGGACGCCTGAGCACCGAGGAGGCGAACGTGGCGGTCGACGTGGCGATCCGGCACAGCAACTCCTCGGGCGGCACCGAACACTTCCTCGCCACCCGCGAGCTCGCCAGCCTCGCCTCCGTCGAGCAACGGCGCGAGGTGCTCGACTGCCTGTTCGCCCTCTCCGCGGCGGACGGCTCCATCTCCACCGCCGAAGAGAACCGGGTCAAGCAGATCGCCAGCGAGCTCGGCTTCAGTCACCGAGAGCTCGCCGCGGCACGGTCCCGATGGAACAAGTACCGCGAGATCCTCAAGTAGCTTCCCAGATGGCAACCTACGCGATCGGCGACGTCCACGGTTGCTTCCGCACGCTGGAGGCACTGCTCGAGGGGCTTCCCTTCGACTCGGAGCGGGACCGGCTCTGGATGGTCGGTGATCTGGTCAACCGGGGACCCGACTCCGCCGAGGTGCTGCGCTGGGCGCGGCGCATGTCCCGGGAGCTCGGCGACCGGTTCGTCGCGGTGCTCGGAAACCACGAGATCCATCTGCTGGCGCGCGCCCTGGGTGCGGACCCGCGGCGGCGGGACACGCTCGACTGCATCCTTTCGGCGCCGGACCGCGGCGAGCTCGTCGACTGGGTCCTCCACCGCCCGCTTCTCCACCGCGAAGGCGACCTCGTCCTGGTCCATGCCGGGCTGCTGCCCACATGGACGGCGGACGAGGCCGAGCAACTGGCCCGGGAGGTGGAGGAAGAGCTCCATTCGCCGAAGTCCGACCGTCTGCTCGCCCGCTACGCGGTCCCGCCCCGCAGATGGCGAGACGGGTTCTCGAAGCGGGACCGCCGGGACCAGGTCCTGGCCGCATTCACCCTGCTCCGCACGGTGGGAACCGACGGCGCCCCCCGCCATGGCTTTACCGGACCGCCGTGGGATGCGCCCGCGAACACCACGCCCTGGTACGACGTGCCGGAGCGCCGGAGCGCGGACCACACGATCGTCTTCGGCCACTGGGCAGCCCTGGGGCTCAAGATCGGCCCCGGCCTCCGGGCCCTCGACACCGGCTGCGTGTGGGGCGAGCGCCTCACCGCCCTGCGGCTTGAAGACGGCCAGGTCTTCCAGGCCGAGCGGCGGCCGGAGAGCGAGCACCACGCCGCGAGCGAGCCGCGGACCATCGCCCTCGTCTGACCGGCGCTCTTCCCGACCAGCACGACGCCCATCCAAACCCTTTCCCAGCCGCGCGTGACCAGAGCCCACAGAGGCCAACCCAACCCGATCGAGGCGACCCCATGACCGATCCGAGCACACCGCTGGTCCGGACGATCGCCATGCTCGAGGAAGGAATCGAGCGGGGGCTCCACCTGGGGGCCCAGCTCTACGTCTCGCGAGCCGGCCAAGTGGTGGCGGACACCGCCGTCGGCGAGGCCCGGCGCGGCGTGCCGATGACCCGCAACACGCTCACCCTCTGGCTCTCCTCCACCAAGCCGACCGCGGCGGTGGCCCTGGCGCGCCTCTGGGAGCGCGGTGCCCTCGGCCTGGACGACCCGGTGGCCCGGTTCATCCCGGAGTTCGCCGTCGGCAACAAGGAACGGGTGACGGTGCGGCACCTTCTCACTCACACCAGCGGCATCCGCATGCTCGACGTCGGCTGGCCACGCGAGGGCTGGGACGCGATCATCGCGCGCATCGCCGCGAAGAAGCTCGAGCCGCGCTGGGACCCGGGCAAAAAGGCCGGCTACCACCTGGCGTCGAGCTGGTTCATCCTGGGGGAGATCATCCGCCGGATCGACGGCCGGCCCTACGAGCGGTTCATCCGGGAGGAGGTGTTCGAGCCGGTGGGGATGGTGGACTCGTGGGTCGGCATGAGCGCGGAGCGCTACGCGGCCTACGGCGGCGAGGAGGGGGAGCGCATCGCGGTCCTCTACGAGACCTCCGGCGCCGCGCCACGGCCTCACCGCTGGCACCAGGAGAGCTACGTCACCCACCCCTCCCCCGGCGGCAACGGCCGGGGCCCGATCCGGGAGCTGGGGCGCTTCTACGAGGCCCTGCTGGCCGGCGGCACGACCCCGGACGGCACGGAGCTGCTCCGCCCCCAGACGGTCGAAGCGCTCACCGCCCGCCACCGGGTGGGTCTCTACGACCACACCTTCCGCCACGTCATGGACTGGGGCCTGGGCTTCATCATCAACTCGTCGATCTACGACCAGCCCACCCTCCCCTACGCCTACGGCCCCCATGCCTCGCGCCGCACCTACGGCCACAGCGGCTACAAGAGCTCGACCGCGTTCGCCGACCCGGAAAGCCGCCTGGTCGTCGCCATCGCCACCAACGGCACCCCCGAAGACCAGGACCACCTGGACCGCATGGAGACCCTCTGCGCCGCCGTCTACGAAGACCTGGGCCTGACCGGAGAGCCGTAGGGTGCGCTTCAGCGCACCAGGCCATGGTCCTTCGATGAAGCATGGTCGGGAGCGTCGCGGGGCCTCCCGGCCGCGGACCGGCCTGCGCTCGGTGGTCGAATGGCGCAGGGCTCGGCCTCGATTCAGGAGGGCGGCGGACCGACCTCGTGCGAGAACCGTCCCTGCGCGCGCCCTCCTTCAACGCCCCCGGCAGGGAGGCCCCGCGACGCTCCACCCATCGCCCGCTCAGCCGGGTGTCTTCAGCCGCCCGGTTCTTGGATCGAGCGCGATCGGGATGGCATTTTCACGCAGTCCGAAGGCCTCATAGATCGGACTGAGCAGCCGGAAAGTGCACCGTTCGGGGTTGTCGCGTACCTCGGCAAAGGTGAAGACCGGCGGCCTGGTGAGCATCAGGTCATCGCCGTCTTCGAAAGAGCGAGCCTGCTGGCCCGGGCGTGGAACCTCCCACCTTCCCGGGAAGAGGATCGCCCCCTCCCGGCCGACTCCGAGGAGGGCAAGGTCGACGATCAGCGTGTCGTCCTCTCTGACTCTATCGACGAGAACTGCGGCCGCTAGCCGGAGCAATGAGAGCGGGACGCCGATCAACACCTCCGGGTTGATGACACGTGGAGTGCTTCCTCTGGAATGCTGATAGAGGACCTGAAGAACCGCGTGGAACCGGATGCCTCCGTCGTTGCGAAGGACCGTCTCTTTCAACCGGGGCCCGAAGTCCGGAACCTCGACCACCAGGCGATCTTGCCTCACCTCGGGCTCGAACGGCACATGGAAGCTCGGACTTCCTGGCGAACTTCCGATCGCTTCCGGATCGGTTAGCAGCGCTGCAAGCGCCGGATCGCTGGTCTTCAGCTCCACGTCGGCTACGGGCTGGATCGCGCACCAGACCTGGTCCTCGCCTTCCCGTAGAAGCTCGTCCCGCTCATGCTGGAGTTGCTCCCGGACGGAGAGCAACCGATCCTCTTCTCGCGCCCCTTCGGTGAAGCGGGCAGCCAACTCCTCCCGCGACATGGGTCGGCTGCTGTCGAGGACTCTGACCATGAAGCGCCGTGCGCCAACACTTCCGAGTGCATACGGTCCGTGAGCACCCTTCCGGACCCGGATCCGGAGAAGGGATTGACCCTCCTCGGCCTGCTCAACCGTCAGCGTCAACTCACCGGGTGAGGGCGAGGGCTCGATCGAATCATGAAGGGAGTCCCTGAGCTTGCGAACCTCCTCTTCAGCGTCGGCGATCGGCTCCACTTCGACCGCAATCTCGTTCTCTTCCCGAATCCCGATGTAGAGATCTCCACCCTGCGTGTTCAGGAACGCGACGACTTCCCTGCCCAACTCCTTGCGGTCGCTCAGGGCATCCCGGCCCTTGAATTCGAGGACCTCGCTCTCCCGCTGGCCGATCGGAAGACCCATCACTCCTCCCCTGCCAGCACACCTTCAACATCCAACAGGAAACGCGGAAGGGGCAGCAACCGCACCTCTTCCTGCCGTTCGTCCCGAATCCCGCCGTGCACCAGGAGCGTGCGGTTGGCGCCGAAGCGCTTGGCGGAGCGCCTTAGCTTCTCCAGTTTCTCGGACCGTACCTGCTTTGCGCTCGTCACTTCGACCGCGACCTTCTCCCCTTCGAGCTCCAGGACGAAATCGATCTCGTCCTCGTCGCCAAGCCTGAAGTAGCTGGCCCGGTTGCTCCACGACCGATCGATCTCCCGCAGGTGTCGGAAGACAACTGTCTCGAAGATCGCGCCGCGTACCGGACCGGCGGTCGGGTCAAGAGTCGAGAGAGCGGAGATCAAGCCATGATCCGCAGGGTAGACCTTCGGCGAACCGAAGCCCTGCAGGCGACGCGATGGCTTGCTCGCATACCGCGGCAGAAGGGCCACCAGGCTCGCCTCTTCCAGGTAGTGCAGCCAGCCCTTGATCGACCGGTAGTCTCGGTCGAGGTCTTGCCCCCTCTTGGCCGCGTTGAAGATCGCCCCGGCGTCCTCCACGAGATAGACGAAGAGAGCCTTCGCGCCGTCGACATCGACGCCGAAACGGGCGAGATCTCGATAGACGGCACCATGAACGACGTCCGCTCGCAGCCGCCTTCCGATCTCCAGCCTCGCCAGCGGTGACTCGGCACCTCGGAGCAGATGCTCGGGAAACCCTCCAATGGTCAGGTAGCGCTCCAGGTACGACGGGTTCAGCGCGTAAGTCTGGGCCGGCTGCATGTCCGACTCCCCCAAGAAACGCAGAGCTTCCGGAAACGACAGGCCTTCGATCCGCATCTGGTCCCACCGGCCCTGGCCGGACTCCCGCGTGTCCCGTCGGAGCAGACTGGCTGCGGAGTCGGCCACGCCGATCCGGCCTGCCCCTCGGTCAACCGCCTGCTTGAGCCACAGGTCCCAGTTCTTGGCGCGGCTCACCTCGTCGAAGAGGAAGACGCGCGGCTGCTCCGGATCGAAGGTCGGCGGTCGGACATCGACGACTTCGGTGGGGAGCAGCTCCTCGGTGACGCGAACGTCCGAGAAGTCGAAATAGGTGACGTTCCCCGGCGGCCAGCCCTGGTCCAGGATGTCGTCGACCGACTGAAGGAGGACAACGGTCTTCCCCACTTGCCGCGGCCCGACCAGCGCCATGGCCCGCCGATCCTCCAGCCGGAGAAGCTGCTCGAGGAGGAGTCCCTGCGGGGCGCGCCGGATCGGATAGCTCAGGGCAGCTCGGGCGCCGGGATCCGACCACCAGGGGTTTAGACTTGCGACTAGCTCATGGGTATTCATCGGACTGTCGCCAAGAATACCACAAACCTACATTGTGATGTTACATCTCGCGATCGGGCCCGACAACAACGGAGCTCTTACGAGTACAATGAGCAGCGTTCGAACTAACGAAAAACTCGAGAAGGGGCCTCGGCTCGGGAGGAGCCACGCCATGTCGGCATCGACCAGGATTCGCATCCTCGAGAAGGACAACAACCGCCGCGGGGATCTCTTCGGGCGCTTGATGGCGGACCTCTTCATCGCTCTCGGGTACGACCAACCACGTCTCAACGTCCACAAGGCCGGCCGCGAGATCGACCTCGCCGTTGACCATCGCCACGAACCTCGCCGCGCAGTCGCCGAGTGCAAGGCGACCAAGCGGCCGGTGGGGGGCGACGCGGTGAACAAGTTCGTCGGTGCCCTCGACGCGGAGCGCGGCTCGAAGAACGAGACTCCAATCACGGGGTACTTCGTCTCCCTTGCCGGTTTCCGCGAGACCGCCAAGGAGCAGGAGAGGCAAGGGTGGCGGAGCGAGATCGTCCTGTTCAGCGGACCCCAGGTGGTGGACGAGATGGTCACCGGCCGCGCTCTGATCCCCAGGGAGCGTGCCACCGAGCTGGCGGGGCGCTCCTGTCAGGGTCTCGACCACCTGGAGCTGGACCCCGCCACCGAGCTCCTGGCCCATGAGCGGGGCTGGATCTGGGCCGTCTACTACCTCACCGGGAAGGCGCGGACGCACTTCGTGCTCATCCACTCGGACGGCACGCTCCTCGCCAGAGCCATCGCGGACGAGGTGATCGCGGCCGACCAGGCCCGCGGGGGCGTTCTTGCCGAGCTGACCTGTCTGAACCCCGAGCTACCCGAGCAGGATGACGAACGGAGCGTGCGAGAAGCGCTTGGCGCCTACTCCGAGTACCTGGACCACGAGTGCGGCTCTCGCCGGAGCGAGCCACCTTCTCCCGGTAGTCAAGGCGTACTCCATGATTCTGGGGCCGGACTCCCGGAGAGGGAACCACGCCCTTCCCGCCTCGCGCACCCGACCCGAAGTTGTCCAAATCGCTCCTTACTCCCTTCCCGGCCCCTCGCTGCGAATCAGGAATAGGGACGCTCGCTCCGCTCGCACCTCGGCCGGCACAGGTCCGGCCGCTTCATGCCCGGACGGAGCCTCGTCACCCAGTCGTCCCGATCGCCCCCAATCCCTGGATCCCTTTCCCCGAGCCCTCTTCTCGGCGACGGACCTTCGTCGATCACCCTGCTGCACTGAAGCACACCTAACTCGAGCACCTCGCCACCCAGGCTCCCTACCCACGGGATGTCCAGGGTCGGACCGGGGGCTCACGGTCGCAGGTGTCAGCGACCGCGGGCCCACCATGTCGCCCGCAGGGCAGCACTGCGTGCCCGCGAGGCGCTGGCAGGCGGAGCCCCACGCCGGAAGTCCCAGCAGGCGGAGCCGTGCCGGAGACCGGGAGCCCCCGGACCGACCAGGGTGCAACCCACCCCGTCCCCTGTAAGATCGCCCCTCCAACCGAGAGGCCGACTCCCCATGACCAAACCCTACCGCCGCGCCCTCTTCATCTTCCGCCGCGACCTCCGCCTCGCCGACAACCGTGCCCTCGCCCGGGCCGCGGAGCTGGCGGACGAGGTGGTGCCCTGCTTCGTCTTCGACCCGGCCCAGGCCGACCCGGCGAAGAACCCCTACTTCTCCGCCCCCGCCTTCCAGCTCATGCTCGAATCGCTCGCCGACCTGGACCAGCAGCTTCAGGAAACCGGCGGCCGGCTCTACCTCTACCGGATCGACCTCTCCACGATCATCTCCAAGTGGATCGGCACGACCGAGAAGAACCTGGTCGCCGTCAACCGCGACTACACCCCGTTCTCCCGGAAGCGGGACGCCGAGATCGAAGCCCTCTGCGCCGAGCACGGGGCCCGCTTCCTCCAGGAGGACGACGCCCTGCTGATGGCCCCCGGAGGGGTGATGACCGGGAGCGACACGCCCTATCGGGTGTTCACGCCGTTCTGGAAAGCCGCCCGCGAGCTCGTGGTGCCACGCCCCGAGGGCGTGCCGTCCGCCACCTGGGCAACCGCTGACGACCCGGCCACGATCACCCTCGACGAAGCCTGGGAGCTCCTCCCCGGAGGTCGGAACCCTGAGCTCCGAGTCCACGGCGGCCGGGCGCGGGGGCTCGCGATCCTCGACCGGATCGGAGACTTCGACACCTACCCCGACACCCGCGACCTCCCCGCCGATCAAGACGGCACGACCGCCCTCTCCGCCCACCACAAGTTCGGCACCGTCTCGATCCGCGAGAGCTTCCACGCCGTCCGGAGCACACTGGGCCCCGACCATCCGCTACTCCGCCAGCTCTACTGGCGGGACTTCTTCACCCACCTCGCCTGGTTCCACCCCTGGGTCTTCGGCAAGGCGTTCCGCCCCGAGTACGACGCCATCGCCTGGGAGGACGACGACGAGCTCTTCTCCGCCTGGCAGGAGGGGCGGACCGGGTTCCCGATCGTCGACGCCGGCATGCGCCAGCTCGAGGCGACCGGCTGGATGCACAACCGGGTACGGATGATCACCGCGTCCTTCCTGGTCAAGGACCTCCACGTGAACTGGCTCCGGGGCGAGCGCCACTTCGCCACCCGCCTGGTCGACTACGATCCGGCGGTCAACAACGGCAACTGGCAGTGGGCCGCCTCCACCGGCGCCGACGCCCAGCCCTACTTCCGGATCTTCAACCCCTGGCGCCAGCAGCAGAGGTTCGACCCGGACTGCGAGTACGTCAAACGCTGGGTGCCGGAGCTCCGCCACCTGGACGCCGCCCAGATCCACCGCCTGGAGACCCGGCGCCCCGAGCCCCTCGACTACCCGGAGCCGGTCGTCGATCACCGGACACGGGCCGAGGAGGCCAAGGAGCTCTTCCGGGCCATCGAGAAATGAGCGCACAGCCTTGAGCGACACCTCCCAAGCGACCGCCGCCCCCAAGGCGGAGCGCCCCGGCACCTTCGAAAGCCTGGCCCGAGCCCTGAGCTCGTGGCGGACCGCCTCGGTGGTGCTCCTCTCGTTCGCCTCCGGCATGCCGCTGGGGCTGGTCTGGATCGCCCTGCCGGACTGGCTCCGCTCCATGGGGGTCGACATCCGCGTGGTCGGGCTGATCACTCTCTCCCAGGCGCCCTGGACCTTCAAGTTCCTCTGGTCTCCCTTCATGGACCGCTTCGCCCCGCCCTTCTGGGGCCGGCGGCGGGGCTGGGTCGCCATCGCCCAGGTCGCCCTCCTGGTGCTCACCCTGATTCTGGCCGGCGTCCAGGAGTCCCCGGAGTCCGCCTGGGTGATCGGCGCCATCGCCCTGGCCATCGCCTTCGCCTCGGCGAGCCAGGACATCGCCTACGACGCCTACGTGGTCGACGTCCTCCACAAGGACGAGCAGGGCGTCGCGGCCGGCGCCAAGATCGCCGTCTACCGGGCGGCCATGTTCGTCGCCGGCGGTGGCGCCATCACCCTCGCCGGCCTCGTCTCCTGGAAGTGGACCGCCATCGGCCTGGCGCTTCTCTACCTGCCCATGCTCGTCATCACCTGGAAGGCGCCCGAGCCGGAAGAGGCGGTGGTCTCGCCAAAGACGATGAAGGAGGCGGTCTGGTATCCATTTCTCGGCTTCCTCTCGCGCCACCGGTCGCTCGAGATCCTCGCCTTCGTCTTCCTCTACAAGTTCGCCGACAACCTGGCCCAGGCGCTGCTCCGCCCCTTCCTCGTCGACATGGGCTACACCTCCCTCGATCGGGGCCTGGCGCTGGCGACGGTGGCCATGGTGGCGATCCTGGTGGGTGCGTTCATCGGCGGGGCCCTCACCACGCCCCTCGGTCTGGGCCACGCCCTCTGGCTCTTCGGGTTCCTCCAGATCTTCTCGAACGTCGGCTACATCCTGGTGGCCCAGAGCGCGGTCAACCGGCCGCTCATGTACGGCGCCATGGGCTTCGAGAGCTTCACCCAGGGGCTCGGCACGGGTGCCTTCATGACGCTTCTCCTGCGCATGACCCAGAAGCGGTTCTCGGCGACCCAGTTCGCCCTCTTCTCGAGCCTCTTCGGCATCCCACGAGTGTTCACCGGCCCGATCAGCGGCGTGCTCGTCTACGGCATGGGCTGGACGAGCTTCTTCTGGCTCACCATGGCCTTCGGCATCCCTGGCCTGGTGCTCCTCCAGCGGTTCTCACCCCTCGGCACACGCGAGCCGCAGTTCACGGTGCGCGAGATCGAGCACAAGGAGCCGCTCGGGGCCGACGGCCTCGCCTGGCGGGGGCTCGTCGGTGGGCTCGTGGGGCTCGCGGGGGGAGCCGTGACCCTGGCCCTTCTCAAGGCGTTGAACGCACTCGGCGAGAGCCCGGAGGCGGGGTTCGACCTCGGCACGCCGCTGGCGGGTCTCCTGCGGCCGGCCTCGATCGGCGACTGGGGCACGCTCCTCGGCCTGGTGGCGTTCGGCGCCATCTTCGGGTTACTGGTCGCCGCCGTCTTCGCCGCCCGCCACGGCGCCGGTGCCGATCTGGCGAACGACGAAGACGCGGAGCCCAGGAGCGCGTGAAGGCCGGCCCCTGGCGCGACGGGAACGTGAGAAAATCGCGCCGCCCCGACGATCGACCGAAACGATCCACCGAGCACCCACGGGAGGTACCCGCAATGGACCGGACCGCAGCGTTCACCCTGACCGCCCTCGTCGCGCTCGCCCTGACCGCTCTGCCCGCTCCGTCGGCGGTGGCGGACGACGCCGTCGAGGCCGCCCGCGCCCACCGGGAGCAGCACGCGGGGGAGATCCTCGCCGAGTACGCCGCGCTCCTGGCGCTGCCGAACGTGGCCCGGGACACCGCCGCCATCCGCACCAACGCGGAGGCGGTCCGCGACCTTCTGGGCGAGCGGGGCGTGGAGGCGACCCTCTGGACCCTCCCCGACGCCCCGGAGGCGCCACCGATCGTCTACGGCGAGCTCCGGGCCCCAGGCGCCACCCGCACCGTCGGCATCTACGTCCACTACGACGGCCAGCCGGTCGACGCGTCCCAGTGGACGACTACCGAGCCCTGGACCCCGGCGCTCTACGACGGGCCGGTCGAGGCGGGCGGCAAGCCGGCCCCCTTCCCCGCTCCGGGCGACGGCATCGCGACGACCGGCCCCGAGTGGCGTCTCTACGCCCGCTCGGCCGGCGACGACAAGGCCCCGATCCCGGCAATCCTCGGCGCGCTGGACGCCCTCCGGGGGGCCGGCATCCGTCCCACGTCGAACCTCAAGTTCTTCTTCGAGGGAGAGGAGGAGGCGGGCTCGGTCCACCTCGGAGCCTTCATGGAGGCCCACCGGGAAGAGCTCACGGCCGACGCCTGGCTGATCTGCGACGGCCCGGTCCACCAGAGCCGCCGGCCGCAGCTCGTCTTCGGCGTGCGCGGCTACTCCGGCCTCGACATCACCGTCTACGGCCCGACCCGCTACCTCCACAGCGGCCACTACGGCAACTGGGCGCCGAACCCGGCACTGCGCCTGGCGCAGCTTCTGGCCAGCATGAAGGACGACGACGGGCGACCGCTGGTGGAAGGGTTCTACGACTCGACCGTACCCCCGGGCGAGGCGGAGCGCCGCGCCATGGAGTCGGTCCCCGACTACGACGACGAGCTCCGCCGGGAGCTCGGGCTGGCGGCGACCGAGATGGACGACGCGCCCCTGGTCGAGCGCCTGCTCTATCCGTCGCTCAACATCCGCGGCATGGTGAGCGCGGCGATCGGCCCGGAGGCCCGGAACATCATCCCGACCGAGGCGACGGCCACCCTCGACATCCGCCTCGCCAAGGGCAACGACCCGGCCGAGATGATCGACCTGGTGGAGGCCCACATCGCGAAGCAGGGGTACTACATCGTCCGCGACGAGCCCGACATGGAGACCCGGCTGGCCCACCCCAAGATCGCCCGGGTGGTTCGCCGGCCCGGCTACCCGGCGGCGCGAACCGCCCTCGACTCGCCGTTCTCGAAGGACGTGATCGACGCCGCGCGGCGAGCCGTCGGCGGCGACCTGGTGGTCATGCCGACCCTCGGAGGCAGCCTGCCTCTCTACCTGTTCAATGACATCCTCGGCTCGCCGGTGGTGATCGTGCCGATCGCCAACCACGACGACAACCAGCACGCCCCGGACGAGAACCTACGCCTGGCGAACCTCTGGTACGGAATCGACCTGATGGCCGCGCTCTTCACCATGGAGTGAGGCAGGCTCCGGCGGCTACTCCTTCCGGCGCGGCATGACCCGGAGCAGGGCGCCACCTTGCTCGGAGATGCTGAGCTCACAGAGGAAGTCGTGCTCCTTACAGATCTGCTCGAGCGCCGCCCGAGCAGGCTGGTTGTGGATCTCCACCGTCATGGTCCCCTGGACCTCCGGCGCGATTTCCACCCTCATGTTCGCCACGCGTCCGAACGCCTCCAGGACGTCCCGGACCGGTGCGTCCTCGAGCGCAAGATCGATCGGCTGGCTCAAAGGATCCGGCGCCTGTGCGTCGGGCTTCTCCGGGGGCGTGTAGTCGGGATCCGGCTCGACCGTCAGGACGCCATCGTCCAAGCGCCACCGGCAACCCAGGCTGTCACAGACGGCGCCGAGCACCGTCTTCACCCGGGCGTTGTGGAGCGCGATGGTGATGTTGCCCTTGATCGCCGGGTCGATCAGGACTTCCTTCGCGTCCAGAATCTGACCAAACGATTGCAGGACCTGGCGCCCACTGGCGTCCTTGAGCTCGATGTCGATCCGTTCGTCGAGGCCGTCCGCCACGGCGGCGGATGCTCCCGCCGCCAGCACGATCAGCACCCACAGCAAGGCCTTCTTGGCGATCCTGCTCATGGTCTCTCCCTTCGTTGAATGATGATCTGTCCGCGCCAGGTCGCTTCTCCGGCGGCGGACACCCCGGACAGGAGAACGGTGCGCCCGTCACGGCCCGTGTCGAGCACGATCACCGACCCCACGTTGGCCATGGAAACCCGCCCCTCCGAGCCCTCCGGAAGCCGCTCGCGCCGCAAATGCGGTACGGTCCAGAAGGAGGCCACGGCCAGTACGACCGCCGCCGCGGCCAGCCACCGGCCCCACCGGCCCCACCGGTCGGCCGGCACCCGGCCCGGCGCCTCGTCGAGCGCCCGGCGAACGACCCGCTCGACCATCGCGGCGCCAGGCTCGAGCCCCCAGCGCAGCCGCTCGTCGATAGAACCCAGCCGTTCGTCGACGGAGCTCCTCTCGTGGTTCCTTGGCGTCATTCCGCTTCCCCCTCGAGGGCTTGAAGGAGTTGGACGAGACGGGCCCGCGCCCGGTGGACACGCATCTTGACCGCCGACGGAGAGACACCCAGCACCCGGGCCGCCTGAACGGTCGACAGCTCGCCCGCGACGACCAGGAGGAGCGCCTCCCGCTCCCGGGACGACAAGCCCCGCACCGCGGCAAGCGTCCGATCGAGCTCCGCTCGACCGATCGCCCGAGCCTCCGGATCCGCCCCCGGATCGACCTCGTGACCGTTCCGTAGCGCTGCGAGCGGCGCCAACAGCCGGCGGCGGAAGACCGCCCGCGAGCCCCGCCGCCGCGCGACCGCGAACGCGAACGCCTCCGGCGACTCCGGCGGCCCGTGGCGGCGCCACCTGGCCACCAGGGCCGACAGCGCCTCCTGCGCCACGTCCTCCGCCAAATCCGGCCCCCCGAGCCGCCCCAGGCAGAACCGGAGCAACCGCGGAGCCAGCGCGCGAACAGTCGATTCCATCTCCATCGTGGGAAGAGTACCCGCGGGGGCCGAACGGTCACATGGAACGGGAAATCCCAAGTCCGGGAGGAGAGACTCGAGCCCCCCGTTCAACCACCAGGGACGAGACCCGGACCTCCCGCCAGCGGCATGAGCGGTTCGGCCGGCACAGGTCCGGCCGCGTCAGACACGCACCCACACACCACGAAAGCGTCCAGGGGCGTGTCCGGGTGCAACACGAGCACACCCCCTCGGCCCGCAACCCCGGCCCCCCTGCGCCGTCACCTCACTCCAGGCCCCGCCCGGTCACCAGATACGTCGCGAAGCTCCCCAGCCAGTGTCCGCCCTCGTAGTGCTCCCCGGTCACCGACGCCAGCCCCGCCTCCCGGTGCGCATCGGCGACCGCCCGGAGCGTTCCGACCCGCGGGTCCCCCTCGGGCAACCCGGCCGCCATCCCCTCGAGCATCCAGGCCCGGGAGAGATTCAAGCCATCCAGATGCGCAAGCTTCGGATCGCTCGGATCGGTCACCACCGCCGGCCGCAGCCAGGCAACCGCCTCCTCCGCACTACCGCCAATCGGCAACCCCGGCAAGAACGCCCCCAACCACGCCGCATACTCGGCCGGCGCCAACACCCGCCGCACCAGATCCGCCTCGGCGATGCACGGCGAGAGAAAGTCCTGCCCCCCCGGCTCGTACGCCAGCGGACAGCTCCGGTCCCCCAGGTAGTAGTCCCCGATCCGCGACCTCAGCAGCTCCCGCATCCCGTCATCCCCCGCCACGCCGGCCCAGTCCCAGATCAACCCGAACGCGAACGCCGTCTGGGCATGCTCGCCGATCCGGATCGGATGGGTGAGCTTGGGTAACCACTCCCGGATGCGCTCCGCGGCAACCGCCTCGAGCGGCTGAAGCGTCCGCGCCCACTCCTGAGCCCGCGGGTCCTGCCACTCGCGGAGCTCCGCCGCGAGCTGCTGCAGCCACGCGAGGCCGTACGGCCGCTCGAACGACACCCTTCCCTCCCCGTTGAGGTACACCACTTCGCCGGCGATGTGCTCCGGCGTCAGGCTCTGGGCCAGGGCGGCCCGGGCCTCGGCGGCGAACGGCGCCTCCGGAAACGTCCGGGCGAGACGCGCCAGGAGCCAGTGGCCGTGGACGGACGAGTGCCAGTCGTAGCAGCCATAGAAGGCGGGAGAAAGCTCCCGCGGCGGCGCCACGTCCTCGTCGCTCCGAAGCACGTGGGCGATCTTGTTCGGGTACTCCCGGTGGACACAGTCGAGCGCCAGGTGGGCGAAGCGGGCGGCGGCATCGGCGGTCAGCCCTCCCGGTCCCCGACCGGCAACGGGACCGGACTGGGCGACGGCGGCCATCGGGAGCAGGGCTCCGAGCAGGAGAGCGGAGACGATCGGGGTCAGGTCGCAGAGTCTCATGGGCGCATCCTATCGACTCGCCGCGGCGTCTCGGCCCCGGAGCCTCGCCGACCGCCCGAGCCGGCCCGGTCCGCTGATACCCGGCCCGGTCCGCTGACACCCGCCCCGCTCCGTTGACACCCGGCCCGGAGGCCGACCGCTTGACGTATCCTTCCGAGCACCATGTCCGTGCCGAACCACCGATCGCTCCGCTCCATCCTCTGCCCGTCCAGACGACTCCTCGGAGCCCTGGGCCTGCTCCTCCTGCTTTCTCCGGCCTGGGCCTGCTCCTCGGCCCCGCCGCCTTCGAGCTCCCCGGCCACCACGGTCCGGCTCACGCCTCCACTCCAGGCGCCGCTCCCCCCGCGCGCTCCGCGCGCCCTGGACGCCGGCCTGCCGGTCGACCCGCGCATCCGGAAGGGCACCCTCGACAACGGGCTGACCTACTACGTGCGCCACAACGCGGCCCCCGAGCACCGAGCGGAGCTCTGGCTGGTGGTCAACGCCGGCTCCCTGCTCGAGGACGAGGATCAGCGGGGGCTCGCCCACTTCGTCGAGCACATGGCGTTCAACGGCACACGCCACTTCGAGCGCCAGGAGCTGGTCGACTACCTGGAGTCGATCGGCATGCGCTTCGGCCCGGACATCAATGCCTACACCAGCTACGACGAAACGGTCTACCTGCTGCGGGTGCCGACGAACCAGTCGGGCTCCCTCGAGCGCGGCCTCGAGATCCTCGAGGACTGGGCCGGCGGCATCGCGTTCGCACCGGACGAAATCGACAAGGAGCGCGGCGTGGTGATCGAGGAGTGGCGCCTCGGGCGGGGTGCCGAAGGCCGCCTGATCGACGCCCAGATTCCGGTGCTCTTCGCCCGCTCCCGCTACGCCGAACGGCTTCCGATCGGCGAGCGCCGCGTGCTCGAAACCGCCCGGCCGGAGACCCTCGAGCGCTTCTACGAGGACTGGTACCGGCCGGACCTGATGGCGGTGATCGCGATCGGCGACTTCGACCCCGACCGGATCGAGCGGATGATCACGAAGCGCTTCTCCGGCCTGTCCGGGCCCCACGAGCCGCGGGAGCGGACCGTCTTCGACGTGCCCGGTCACGAGGACACCCTGTTCGCCACGTTCACCGATCCGGAGCTGACCGTCACCTCCGTGTCGGTCTTCACCAAGCTCCCCCGCCGCCCCGAGGGAACGGTCGGCGACTACCGCCGCGGCCTGGTCGAGGCCCTCTACCACGGCATGATCAACGACCGGCTCTACGAGATCGGCCATCGCCCCGACCCGCCCTTCCTCTACGCCTACTCGGAGACGGCCTCGCTCGTGCGCACCGCCGAGGCCGACCAGCAGGAAGCGGGAGCTCGAGAGGGCGGCGTGCTCCGGGGCCTCGAAGCGCTCCTGACCGAGATCGAGCGCGTGCGCCGGTTCGGCTTCACCGAGGGAGAGGTGGAGCGGACCAGAAAGGCCCTGCTCCGCGCCTACGAGCGCACCTGGATCCAGCGGGCGAACCGCAGCTCGGCCTCCTACGCCGCCGAGTACTCTCGAAACTTCCTCGAAGACGAGCCGGTCCCGGGCCTCGCGGTGGAGCTCGAGCTCGCCCGGCGCTTCCTGCCTGAGATCACCCTGGAGGAGGTCAACGCCCTGGCGGGGCTCCGCACCACGGGCGCGAACCGGGTGATCCTGCTCACCGCTCCGGAGGAGGCGGCAGACGCGCTCCCCTCGGAGGAGGAGCTCCTGGCGACCTTCGAGCGAGCCCGTAACCTCGAGCTCGAGCCCTACCAGGACTCGACGCCGGACACCCCGCTCCTGGCCGAAGAGCCGACGCCCGGCACGATCGTCGAACGCCGGGAGATCCCGGAGATCGGCGTCCACGAGTGGACTCTCTCGAACGGCGTCCGCGTGGTCTTGAAGCCGACCGACTTCCGCGAGGATCAGGTGCTGCTCGACGGGTTCAGCCCCGGGGGCCACTCGTTGGTCTCGGACGAGGACCATCTCACCGCCTCGAACGCGGCCGAGATCGTCTCCCTGGGCGGCCTCGGCGAGCACGACGAGCTGGCGCTCGCCAAGCTCATGGCCGGCAAGGTGGTCGACATCAGCCCCTACGTCGACGAGCTCGAAGAGGGCATCCTCGCCGGCGGCTCGGCCGAGGACGCGCGGTCGATGTTCCAGCTCGTCTACCTCGCGCTCACCCAGCCGCGCCTCGATCTTGAGGCGATCCGCTCCTACAAGGACCGGCTCAAACCGTTCCTCGAGAACCGCCTCGCGGACCCGGAGCAGGTGTTCGTCGAGAGGATGTACCGGGAGCTGACCGGCAACCATCCCCGGCGCCAGCCCCTCACCCCCGAGCGGCTGGAGGCGATCGATCCGGAGCGGGCGCTCGAGATCTACCGCGAGCGCTTCGCCGACGCCTCCGATTTCACCTTCGTCATCGTCGGCACCTTCGACCCGGCCGAGATGGACGAGCCGGTCGCCACCTACCTCGGCGCCCTGCCGAGCCCCGGCCGCCAGGAGACCTGGCGCGACGTGGGGATCGAGCGACCCGCGGGACCGGTCGAGATCACGGTGCACCGGGGGCTCGAGCCCAAGGCCCAGGTCTGGATGGTGCTGACGCAGCCGATCGAGCCCGCCCTCGCGCGCGCCCCGGACAACGGCACCGCCCGGGCGGTTCGGGCCCTCGCCCAGGCGCTCAAAATCCGGCTGCGCGACGTCCTGCGAGAGGACCTGGGGGCCGTCTACCAGGTGGACGTGGGCGCCGATGTCGACTGGCGGCCCACGAGCCGCGTGAGCCTGTCGATCGAGTTCGGATGCTCCCCCGACCGGGCCGCCGAGCTGGTCGAGACCATCCACCGGGAGATCGAGGCTTTCCGGCAGGGGCAGGTAAAGCCGGAGCTGGTCGAGAAGGTCCGCCAGATCCTGCTCCGGGAGCGGGAGCTGGCGATCAACAGCAACCACTTCTGGCTCGGCACCCTGGCCGCCGCCTACCGGAGCGGTCAGGACCCGACCACGGTCCTCGGCTTCGAGGATTGGGTCGACAACCTGACGGCCGAACGCCTCGCCGACACCGCCCGCCGCTTCGTCCGCTGGGAGAGCCGCATCGTCGGAACGCTGTTGCCCCGGGACGAGAAGGTCGACCGGACGAGCCGACCGGAGGACGAACGATGAGCGGCCCCCACGAGACGAGCGAGCGCGCGACGGGCGCCTCGGCGCTCGAGCCGTCCGGCGACGAGATGCGCCGGCTGGTCGACCAGACCATGGAGCGCCTGGTCCGGCACATCGAGAGCCTGCCGCAACAGGAGATGACGTACGAATTCGAGGACGACGTGGCCACCATCGCCCGCTCCATGGCCGAGCCCCTCCCGCGGGAGGGTCAGCCGGTCGAGGAGCTCCTCGACCTCCTCTTCGACCGGGCGATCCCCAGATCGTTCAACTCCGCGGCTCCGGGCTACCTCGCCTACGTGCCGGGCGGGGGGCTCTTCGCCTCGGCGGTCGGCGACCTCGTCACCGCCGCCACCAACCGCTTCACCGGCGTGCTCGCCGCCTCACCGGCGCTGGTCCAGCTCGAGGCCAACGTCATCCGCTGGCTCGGCGAGATCGTCGGGTTTCCGGAGGGCTTTCGGGGCGTGCTCACGAGCGGCGGCTCGCTCGCCGCGTTCAGCGCCCTCGTCACCGCTCGGCGCGAGCGCCTGGGCGACGACTTCCTCTCCGGCGTGCTCTACGTCTCGGACCAGGCCCACCACTCGATCGGCAAGGCCGCGGTCCTGGCGGGGTTTCCCGCGCGCAACGTCCGCACGCTGCCGACGGACGAGCACCTGCGTATGCGCACCGATGTTCTCTCCCGGGAGATCGCACGAGACCGCGCGGGGGGCTTGACGCCCTTCCTGGTGGTCGGCAACGCGGGCACGGTCAACACCGGCGCGGTCGACCCGCTCCGCGAGCTCGCGGAGATCGCTCGCGAAGAGGGGCTCTGGTTCCACGTGGACGGCGCCTACGGCGGCTTCTTCATGCTCACCGAGGAGGGACGGCAACGGCTCGACGGCCTTTCGCTCGCCGACTCCCTCGTCCTCGACCCCCACAAGGGCCTGTTCATCCCGTACGGCACCGGCGCTCTCCTGGTGCGCGACGGCAAGGCCCTGGCCCGGGCCCACACCTTCGGCGCGGAGTACCTGCCGAGCCACCAGGACGACCCGGACCTCTTCGACATCCATCTCTACTCGCCGGAGCTCTCCCGGCACTACCGCGGGCTCAGGGTCTGGCTGCCGCTCCGGCTCTACGGCATCGAGCCATTCCGCCAGGCGCTCGAGGAGAAGCTCGCGCTCGCCAAGAAGGCCGCGCAAGGGCTGAGGACGATCGAGCACGTTCGCCTGCTGGCCGAGCCGGAGCTCTCCCTGCTCGCCTTCCAGGTGACCCCGCCCGGAGTCGAGGGCACGGAGCTCGACGAGCTCAACCGCGCGGTCCTCGACCAGATCAACCGTGGGCAGCGCGTCTTTCTCTCCGGCACCCACGTCCGGGGACGGTTCGTGATCCGCCTGTGCATCCTCTCCGTCCGCACCCACCAGGAGGCGATCACCCGTGCCCTCGACGAGATCCGCCGCGCGGTCGGCGAGGTCACCGGCCGGGTCGGATAGACTCCGTCGTCGGCGCCGGGGAGGCACCACGGCAAAACCGCGTGGCCCTCCAGACTCCCAGCCTCGAGCATCCCCGGCCGCGCCGGTCCCCAGGACCTCGTACGCAAGGAGCCCACGATGAGCAAACCGATCTGCCCCCTTCTCCTCGTCCTCGTGTTCGCCGCCGTCATGGCCGCCCGGCCGAGCATCGCCGCCGAGCCGTCACGGACCGGTTCCATCCAGTACCCGGAGACTCGCCGGGGCGACCAGGTGGACGTCTACCACGGCGTCGAGGTCGCGGACCCCTACCGCTGGTTGGAGGCGGACGTCCGCGAATCGGAGGAGGTACGGCAGTGGGTCGAGAGCGAGAACCGGGTCACGTTCGACTACCTGGAAGCGCTCCCGTCTCGCCAGGCGATCGAGGATCGGCTCACGGAGCTCTGGAACTACGAGCGCTACTCGCCGCCCGACAAGGGGGGCGGCCGGTACTTCTTCACCAAGAACGACGGCCTCCAGGACCAATCCGTCCTCTACGTCCAGGACACGCTCGACCAGGAGCCCCGCGTCCTGATCGACCCCAACACCTGGTCGGAGGACGGGACGGTGGCGCTCGCCGGCACGTCCGCGAGCGAGGACGGGCGCTACCTCGCCTACGGCGTGGCGGAGGCCGGCTCCGACTGGAGCCACTGGAAGGTGATGGAGGTCGCCACCGGCAAAGTCCTCGACGACGAGCTCCGGTGGATCAAGTTCAGCGGCGCCGCCTGGACCGCCGACGGCGAGGGCTTCTTCTACAGCCGCTACCCGGAGCCGGGGGAAGGCGCCGAGTACCAGTCGCTGTCGTTCAACCAGAAGGTCTACTACCACCGGATCGGCACGCCCCAGTCGGACGACGTGCTGGTCTACGAACGGCCCGACGACCCCGAGGTCAACCTGGGCACCTTCGTCACCGACGACGGGCGCTACCTGGTGATCGTGGTCTCCAAGGGCACGAGCGGCAACGCTCTGCTGGTCCGCGACCTCGAACAGCCCTATGCCGGAGCCAGGCTCCTGGTCGGCGACCCCGGCGAGCCGGAGCACGACTACCTGCCGGTGGGCAACGACGGCCCGGTGTTCTACGTCCGGACGAACGACGACGCGGCCCGCGGGCGCCTGATCGCCGTCGACTCGCGCCACCCCGCGCGCGAAAGCTGGCGCGACGTGATCCCGGAGGCAGAGGAGACCCTGGAGGGAACGAGCTTCGTCGGCGGCCGGTTCGTCGCCAGCTACCTCCAAGACGCCAAGACCCGGGTCCGTGTCTTCGGCGCCGACGGCGAGCCGATCCGTGACGTCGACCTGCCGGGCATCGGCACCGCCTGGGGCTTCGACGGCCGCCACGACGACCCCGAGACCTTCTACGTCTTCTCGAGCTTCGCCACGCCGCCCTCGATCTACCGCTACGACGTGGCGAGCGGCAAGAGCACCCTGCTACGCCGCGCCGAGGTCGACTTCGACCCCGAGAGCTACGAAGTCGAGCAGGTCTTCTACCAGTCGAAGGACGGCACTCGGGTGCCGATGTTCATCGTCCACAAGAAGGGCTTGAAGCTCGACGGCTCGAACCCGACGCTGCTCTACGGCTACGGCGGCTTCCAGATCTCTCTCACGCCGTACTTCTCCGCCACACGGGTCGCCTGGATGGAGATGGGCGGCGTCTTCGCCATGGCCAACCTCCGGGGCGGCG
>Ga0210123_1000175_pt1 | contig 42122 bp, 45 predicted proteins | sample Muzzi_PWB_D2_FD_185535 | JGI IMG/M metagenome (GOLD analysis project Ga0210123, IMG submission 185535) | Wetland microbial communities from San Francisco Bay, California, USA, that impact long-term carbon sequestration - Muzzi_PWB_D2 (SPAdes) | ecosystem: Environmental > Aquatic > Marine >... | reverse complement strand
CCTTTGCCCGCCAGTCTTATAATGACTCGGTAATGATGTACAACACCTATCGTCAGTCCTTCCCACCCGTCTTTTTCGCCGCGGGTTTCGGCCATCCGGCGGATGCTACTCTGCTGGAGTTTGCCGACAGCAAGGCGATCCAGGATGCACCCAAGGTATCCTTTTAACAGGCCTTGTCCGATTTTTTGTTCGGCAAAGGGAAAGAAGGGGCATGGATTTTTTCACCAACCAGGATATCGCCAGAAGAAATACCAAATATCTCGTGCTGATATTTCTTGTAGCGGTCCTGCTCCTGATATTTCTTGCCAATATTGTCGTTGCTCTCTGTCTCTGGATTGCCAGCGGCAAAACCCATATCGATACATCCTTACCGCTTTTTTCACTTATCAACTGGCATGTTTTCGGCCTTGTTTGCCTGGGAGTCAATGTAGTGATTGGGCTGGCCATCGCCTATAAATGGATCCAGCTATCCGATGGCGGCAAGAGTGTCGCCGAGGCTCTGGGGGGCAGCCGTCTTTCTCCGAACACCGAGGATCTGCAGCAACGACGCATGCAGAATGTGGTAGAGGAGATGGCACTGGCCTCCGGTATGCCGGTCCCCCCTGTGTACCTGCTTGCCCGTGAACAGGGAATCAATGCCTTTGCGGCCGGCAACAGCCCCGCCGATGCGGTGATTGGCATAACCCAGGGGGCTCTCGACCAGTTTAACCGTGAGCAGCTGCAGGGAGTTATCGCCCATGAATTCAGCCATATCCTCAACGGTGACATGCGGCTCAACCTGCGCCTTATCGCCCTGCTCAACGGTATCCTTTTTCTCGGCAACTGTGGTCGGTTTCTTTTAAGGAGTACCGGCTATTCATCACGTTCCACCAGGCGCTCAGGGGGAGGTCGACTCCTCATTCTCGGCTTGGCCATGGCCGCAATTGGCTGGATCGGCACCTTCTTCGGTGGCCTCATCAAGGCAGCCATCAACCGTCAGCGGGAATTTCTCGCCGATGCCTCGGCGGTTCAATTTACCCGAAACCCGAATGGCATAGCCGATGCCTTGAAGATAATCGGCGGCTACTCCCGGGGATCAAGGATGATCGCAGCCGATGCCGAGGAGGCCAGCCATCTCTTTATCAGCAATGCACTGGCCGGTTTCGCCTTTTTTAAGACCCATCCACCCATTGCCGAACGTATACGCCGGCTCGACAGCCAGTGGGACGGCAAAATGATCCAGCGGCAGCCGATCCAGCCCCAGGGAAATGGTGGGCAAACACATGCTGCCGGCCATCGCCCGAACGTCTCCCCGGCAGCCGTCCTGGGTGCCGTTCTCGGCCAGGTTGCTAGTGGCGGCCAAAAAACTCCCGTTTCCTTGGCCGTTCCGGTGCCGCTGATGGACAAACTGCGTGAGCCGCTCAGCGCTGTAGCACTGCTCTATGCCCTGTTGCTGGACAAGGATCCTGACGTCAGGGAGAAGCAGATGGCCATTATCCGGGATAATGCTCCCCTGGGATCAGCTCAATTGTGTGCTGTCCTCACAAAAGAAATTGACAACATCGATCCGGCCCTGCGGATAGTTCTCATCGAAAAGGCCATGCCGGCTTTGAAAAGTATGTCCCGGAATCAATATATAACGCTGAGGAAGGGGCTGAAAAGGTGTATTCATGCGGATCAGAAGATCGATCTCTTCGAGTGGTGTCTCTTCCAGATGGTGCGACATCATCTGGGGGCCGAATATGGTGATAAGCGAGCCAGCCGGCAACACTATAAAACGGTCAACGAGCTGGCCAGTCATTATGTCGTCGTTGTCTCCACCTTCATCCACCACTGCCATCTGCAGCCGGAAACCGCCGAACGCGCTTTTACCCGGGGAGCAAACACTGCAGGACTCTATGTAGCTCACCTTCTCCCCAAAGCAGAATGTACCATGGAAGATTTTATCAAAGGGGTGAATGCGATGGCCGACAGCTATCCTTTGCTCAAGGCCAGGCTACTGAAGGGGCTGAAACATGTAATTGAATTTGACAGGGTCATTACCCCCATGGAAAATGAGCTGGTCACCTGTATTGCCGCTATCATGGATAGTCCCCTGCCGCGTCTTTCGGTATCGGGTTGATATCCTGCTCGAGGGTTTTGCACCACAGTCTCAGGCTCATGTTAGAGCAGTCTATCAATCGATCGGTGCGACTCCGGCAGCTACTCAGTCATCGGCTTCGGATTTCTTTTTTTCGGAATTCTTTCCGTCTTTATCCCTGGATGTGTAGAGTGTCACGGAGATCAGGGCAAAGACCGCTCCCCAGACTTTGGCGGCGACGCTCTGGCCATATTGAAAGAAACCAAAAGAATCTTTGACGCCAAACGGCAGGAACAGAAAAAAGTACTCGACCAGAAACCAGCAGGGGGGAATCACTCCCCAGGCAACAAGAAGAAACAGCTTATGGCGACGCGCTGTACCTTCACGCGCCAAATACCACAAAGTCAAAGCCATCGCGGCCAGGGCGAAAACAATTAGAAACGTGATGCCGTGGGAGAAGACACCTTCATAAATAATTCTTCTTCCAGGTTGGTCGGTTGCAACTGTCTCCATGGACATACCTCCTCATCGGTCGATGGAATCTATGAACGAAAACCTCCTGCAAGGCACTCATTTGTGGCTGTTAACGGGTCTCTCCTTTCTTTCCTGCCGACCCATTGTCGTATTCCCGAAGTTGGCCGGCAATCAATTCTCTCGCCTTGATGGCTTCGAAGACCGCAATGACCGATGGCGAGGTTCCTGAGTCTTCATAGCCGCTTGGCCAATTATCCCAGCCATATCCCCAGCGCCAGGGAGTCGGTAGCCACGGTATGCCGCCAAGCCGTACACCAAGATACATGAAATTTCCAAGCCCGGCGGTTTCTTCATTAACACAGGTTCTCAGCTGTTCATCGGCCTGCCGGCGGTCTCTGCTGTCTCCCCCGCACCAGTAGGCGATATCATGGACAATACAGCAGACCAGATACCTGTCACCTGGCAGAAGAGAACAACCATCGGTCGTAAAAATATAGTCCGGATGCCCGGAGAGCAGACCGCGTTTCTGCTCACAATAGCTGGTCGCAAGTTGCTCCAAGGCGTTGCGCCTGTCTTTTTTTTTGGTATAGGGTTCTATGGAAGTGGTGCCAACCAGGGTTGCACAACCTGACAAGAATATGGCGAGGATCGTAGAGAGGCAAAAAAGACGGATATGCTTGGGTGCGGGAAGGATCATATTCAGCCAGCAGTTCCCGGGGGATAATCGTCTGCAAGGAAAATCTCCAAGAGATGACCTAACAGTGAAGACACATCTGATCCATTGATGTCAGGCTACCCTTTCATCGCTTTATTTGCAATTTATTTCTTTCCCCTGGTCTTTGCATTCAGCATTCAACCGGGCCGTTGCCTGATATTTCCACACGAAAATACCGCATACGCCATTGGCTTATCTTGACAAGGCTTGGTTCCCCAATGACAACGGCCCCTGTCTGTCCTTAAACAAAATCGGTCCTCGTCCTGCTCCTGAAACAGTCCGAAATGAAGCAGGCAGGCTGCCGATGGAGGAGCGGTACTCCATTGCCAGGATGATTGAGATACTGATGGCCGACCGACCATCATCTGTTATCCTTATCCGATTAACTTATGGAACGGGCAAGCATCCGCCGCCCCGTTTCCAGCCGCGGTCTGGATCCAGCTTTCGATCGGAGCATCGTTGTCCGACTCAAAACAATACAGCATATCGGCTAGAATTACCGCGGCCTTGGCGGAGAGCCTGACACAGCCCAAGGACTCGTTTTTTTTCTCAAAGCCTCTTCGAAGAGTCCGGCAATGGGTGCTGCCAAATTCCGCCAGGAATCGCTGCCTGAATTGTCCGGTCAACTGCAGTAAAGTCTGACGGTTGGCATCGGACTCCCCTCGTGCCAACAGGTGTCCCAGGGCGATCACCCCACCGGATAAGGCGCCGCACACCTCCTCGAAAGTGTCAGCAATACCACCGCCAAATCCTGCTGCACATTGCACAGCCGGTACAACAGGGCGGGAGGAGAAAATATCCAGGACGGTTTTCGATACGGTCTCGGCACAATTTTTACCATCTTTAAATTCCTGGTAGACTGATTTACGGAGGATTTTTTTTTCGATGGCGGGCTTTTTTTCGGTACCGGGCTCATGACCGGCAATGGCATCCTGTGGTTTGCAGGCTGCAATAGTAGCCGACCGGACATACGAGCCGGCATCACTTTTCTCCAGCCACTTGTTGATATAGTGCCGGCTTTCCTCCCGTGGTTCAATACGGATATTTTCAAAACCTGATATGCGAAGCAGCCTCTCGATATGATCAACAGTCATGGCGCCACCGAGACAGGCGGAAATAGCCGCAAGATCGTTTTGCACCTCCTCAGGAATCATGCCTACAGCCAGAATGTCCAGAATCGCCATTCGGCCGCCGGGTTTAAGGACCCGATAGGCCTCCTCGAAGACCTTCTGCTTATCTGCGCTGAGATTGATGACACAATTGGAAATGATGACATCCACACTGCTGTCGGCCACGGGCAGGTGCTCGATTTCTCCCAATCGAAATTCGACATTGGGGTATGGTTCAGGATCATTCTGGCTGGCATTCAGCCTGGCTCGTGCGATCATTTCGGGGGTCATATCGACTCCGATAACCCTGCCCTGCGGCCCTACCTGCCCGGCGGCCAGAAAACAATCAAACCCTGCTCCGCTGCCGAGATCGAGGATGGTCTCCCCTGCTTGAAGAGCAGCAATGGACTGCGGGTTGCCACATCCAAGCCCAAGGTTTGCCCCTTCCGGTACACAGGACATTTCCTTCTCGCTGTAACCGATGGCCTGCCCCAATTCGGCCTCGCCAGCCATCCCCGGAATGCAGCAACTCCTGCCGGAACCACCGCCACAGTCCGAATTGCCGTGCATGGTTGCCAATTTACCGTAACGCTCCCGTACGCTCTTTCTAATGCTTTCCGGATCCATTTTCTCCTCCATAATACGAATATTCGAAAATTATCGAATTAAATGGGCAAAAAAAATGCCCGCCTTAACCGCGTTGAAAAAAATCGACCAGCTCGTTGTACACTTCAGGATCTACCCAGCACTCGATCTTTTGTCCCTGACGCCGCATGCGGATCAGGCCTGCCTGGCGTAACTCCTTGATGTGATGGGATACGGTAGATGGCACGATGTCGAGATCCTGCGCCAGTTCTCCCACGTAGGCTCTCCCCGCCGACTCAACCTCACAGATGGTGCCCGGTGCGCAACAGGTGGCCAGTTTAATGAAAATCCGCAGCCGATGAGGGTTGGAGAGTGCTTTAAAAATATCGGCCAATCGTTCGATGTTTTCAATTTTACTATTCGACATATTTCGAATATATGAATTCTCGATTCCTATGTCAAATGTTTTTTGTATCGTGTGAAGATCCCTCCACCGACATCATCATTTCCTTTAAAAAGGATAATGCCGGCAGAGAGATGGTTTCCGGGTAAATAGTTACATCAGAAGTCCCAGAAGGAATCGATGGTCTTATCATCGATATCCCAGACGACGTTGTGCGGGGCAATCGGCTCCTCTTTAAAGAACTCGGGCAGCCGGTCGTCCTGGCTGGTAAAGCCGGCGGCGATATTGAAGGCTCGCTCTGTCTTGAGAATACTCATGCCAAGATTGGTCACATCATCGGCCCCAAGGCCAATACCGAACCGGGCGTTGATCATGTCGATCAAGGCCGGCAGACAGGTCGCATCATCGAGAGCTGCAAAGGCAACAAACAGACACATGCCGGTGGAATCGATGGCCGCGGTTGCGATCTGCAGATTCCGGGACAGCTCCACCTGTCCTTCCTTGCTGAGCGGATCCAGCTTGCCGCCTACCCCGAGGATATTGGTGGCAATGGTATAGCCCATGGTATGATCGGCGCCCTGGGTCGAGGTGGCGTAGGTGATGCCGATACCTTTGATGGCCCGGGGATCGTAGGCCGGGATGGCCTGGTTTTTAACGACCGGCACCCTGGTCACCCCAAAGGTTCTGCCGACGTTGGCCGCTCCACCGCCGATAATTCTTCCCAGCGGCGTGCCCTTGCCGATCTCCTCACGGAGGATCTGACAGATTCCGGCGCCGTCGCCGAATTCCAGCACCCCGGCCTCCATGGCTACACCGAAGGCCACCAGCGTTTCGATGGTGTCAAGGCCGAGATCGTCGAGGAGATGATCGGCCTCGGCGATGTGATCGAGGTTATCGACACAACAATCGGCCCCCATGGCCCAGATCGACTCATATTCAAAGCCGGAGGTCAGGTATTTATTATCCTTGTCATTGTAGAGCTGGGAGCAGTTGATCACACAGCCGGCATGGCAGTTGTGCTTCGGCTTGCCGCCACGGGCGACGATGGTGTCGTGCATGGTCTCCCCGGATATTTCCTCGTGCCCGGCAAACTGGCCGGCGGTGAAATTTCGGGTCGGCAGCCCGCCCGACTCATTGATGATATTAACCAGGACATTAGTGCCGTACTGGCCGAGGGCCTGACTGATGGGATTGTCGACCAACGCCTTGGCAAAGGCCCGGTTGGCTGCGGTAAACTCCTCGGGTTTGGCGATATCGACTTTTTTGTCAGTCGGCTCCACGGCAATAAATTTAATTTTTTTGGAGCCCATTACCGCTCCCAGTCCGCCGCGGCCGCTGGAACGGATCCTTGAGCCGGGATCCTTGATGGAGATATTGGCTGCGGACATTTTCATTTCACCGGCAGGACCGATGGTGATCACCCCGAATTTTTCGCCAAGACGGCTGTTGAGGACCTGGACAACCTCGTAGTTGCCCTTGCCGACCACCTCGGTTTCCTCCTTGATGGTGACCCCTTCTGCCGATACCTGGAGACCGTACCATTTGTCCTCCTGGGGCTTCCCTTCGATGATCAGTGCCTTGACCCCGAGCTTAGCCAGCATCTGGGCAGAGCTGCCGCCGGAGTTGGCCTCCTTGATGGTGCCGGTCAAAGGACTCTTGGCGCCGCATGAAAGGCGGCCGGAGTTGGCTGCCGGAGTACCGGAGAGTAACCCTGGAGCAATCACCAGTTTATTATGCTTGCCGAGCGGATGACAGGTTGGGTCCACCTCGGCGGCAACGACATTGGAGGTTAGTCCCCGGCCGCCGAGCCCCTGCCATTCAGCCGGAACTTCCTCGGTTCTGCTGGTTAAATCAGACATATTGACACGAAAGATTTTGTCTGCCATGTGCTTACTCCTTATAAAAAACGAAAAGAGGGGTACGGACGAGTCCGTACCCCAAAAGATACCGTATTGCTTATTGATTATAATGCCGCTTTGTAAATAGCTTTGACATCATCATCTTTGGGAGTACGAGGATTCGTCATGCCACAGGCGTCTTTCTGGGCATTGACGGTCATGGTATCGATATCTTCGGCTTTGACATCTTTGCCGTAGCGCTTGCCGAGATCAACCAGACCTGCAGGAATGCCGATATCGGTGGAGAGTTTTTTGATTGCCGTAAGGGCCAGTTCTGCTGCTGCACGGGGTGAGAGACCGTCAGTATTTTCACCCATCAGCTGGGCGATTTTCACGAAGCGGTCCATCTTGGCGATCAGGTTGAAATTACACACATGCGGCAGCAGGATTGCGTTACATTCACCATGGGGCAGGTCATAGAAACCACCGAGCTGGTGTGCCATGGCATGAACATGACCAAGGCTGGCATTGTTGAAAGCCATCCCGGCCAGATACTGGGCATAACACATGCCTTCACGGGCCACTATATCCTGGCCGTTGGCAACCGCCGGACGAAGATGGGTGGCGATCAGTTCAATCGCTTTTTCCGCTGCCGAGTCGGTCATCGGGGTGGCGATGGTGGAGACATAAGCTTCCACGGCGTGGGTCAGCGCATCCATACCTGTTGCCGCGGTCAGTGCCGGAGGCATGCCCATCATCAACAGCGGATCGTCAAGAGCAATACCGGGAGTACAGCGCCAGTCAACGATGGCCATTTTTACCTTTCGGCTGGTATCGGTGATAATACAGAAACGGGTCATTTCTGAAGCGGTACCTGCGGTGGTATTGACCGCGACATAGGGCGGCATAGGTTTGGTCGATTTATCAACGCCTTCGAAATCGTGGATCGTACCGCCATTGGCGATAACCAGGCCGACGCCTTTGCCACAGTCATGGGAGCTACCGCCGCCCAGGGTAATCAGGCTGTCACAGGAGTTCTTTTCATAGACAGCCACGCCATCGTGGACGTTCTTGTCGGTAGGATTAGGGATGGTCTCGTCATAAACGACATATTTCATCTCGGCAGCATCGAGGAGATCGGTAATCTGCTTGGTAATCCCCGCGCCGGTAATGCCTTTGTCGGTGACAATCAGCGGTTTGCTGCCGCCAAGGGCTTTGATTTTCTCAGGTATCTGTTTTGCTGCACCAATACCTATCAGGGTAACACTGGGAATAAAATAGCCGTATACTTCTTCACGAATTGCCATAATAACACCTTCCTTTTTATTGGGGTTGTTCTTATTGGTCCTACTGCTCCATTTGGAACCATACCTTGCACAGTCATATCCTGCGCAATATGACTAAAGCAAAAGGCGTGCCATGATCATTTTATCTATATTATCAACGTTTTAATCTATTTTCCAATGGAGAAACATACGACATAATGTCCCCTGTACGGGGAGCGCCGGGTTGACGAGGGTTCACTTCTTCAGGAAAAATCGCCTAAAAAATGACAAATAACAACAGGATCAGAGGGAGTGGGTCAAAAGGAAACAGACGGTAAGTGGAATAGGACGAAATGACCCGGCACTGCTTGCAGACATCAATGCCCGGTATATTTTTCCAGTTTTCTATACAGTGTTTTTCTGCTGATGCCGAGAACTTCCGCCGTTTTCTGCCGATTGGAATCATAAAAATGAAGCATCTTCAGGATATGATTCTTCTCGACCGACTCAAGGGTCAGAGGGGCCTGGCCGTCTTCGGAGCTTGAGGCCAGCTCACGGGGCAGACAGCGCTCGGTAATGATATTATTTTCCGCGAGAATGATGGAACGTTCGATAACGTTGCGCAGCTCCCGGACGTTGCCCGGCCAATTGTAGCGGAGAATACAGTCCATGGCGCTGTCGACGATCCGGTAGGGGGTATTGTCGGGGGAAAGGCGCATGAGGAAAAAATTGACCAACAGGGGCAGATCTTCCTTGCGCTCGCTGAGGGAGGGGATCTCGATATTGAAGGCGTTGATCCGGTGGAAAAACGCCTCGTTGAACCGGCCCTGCTCCACCTCTTCGGCCAAATTGCGGTTGGTGGCGAAGAGAAAACGGATATTTACCTTGCGTTCTTCCTTTTCCCCCACCCTCCGATAGGTCTGGGTCTCAAGAATTCTGAGCAGCGAAGCCTGGACGCCCAGGGGCAGTTCGCCGATCTCATCAAGGAACAGGGTGCTGTCATGGGCATAGGCCATCAGCCCTTCGCGGGACTCGTTAGCCCCGGTAAACGAGCCTTTCATGTGACCGAAAAGTTCACTGCGGGCCAGATCCTTATCTAACGAGGCACAATTTTTAATAATCATCGGATGACCGAAACAGGCCGATCGCTGGTGGATCAGCCTGGCAATCACATCCTTGCCGACCCCCGATTCACCGGTAAGCAGCACCGGGATTTTGGCCGGCGCCACCTTGTTGATCAGGAACTTGATTTCACGAACCGCCTGGGAATTACCGATGAACTGCACCTGATCCTGATCCAGACCGCTGTTATGGCGGAGGATGGTATTCTCGCGGGACAAGAGGACCCGTTGATGGGCCTTTTCCACTACCAGATCAAGCTGATCGAGATTAAACGGTTTACTGATAAAATCACAGGCGCCCAGTTTCATCGCCTTGACCGCGCTGTCAATATCCCCATGGCCGGTGATCATCACCACCTCGATATGGGGAACCGTATCCTTTATCTCAATGAGCAGATCGAGATTCTGCACATCAGGCAGCCGCAGATCCATGACAATAACATCGAACCAGTTGGTGCCGAGCATCTCCCTTGCCTCGGCGGCATCCGCGGCCGTGAGGACCTCTCTTTGATCCGTGCCGAGTTCTTTCTGCAACAGTCTTCTGATCGGCTCCTCGTCATCTATGACCAGGATAGCGTATTTGTCTCGTTCCATTAGTACCTTACTCCTGAAAGCCTGCCATCAAAAACAAGAAAACGGAAATTAAATTTAGATTCAATGAGTTAAAGTTTTTCCCAAGGTACTTATACCCCTTAAGAGAGTACCCCCTTGCGGGGTGTTAGAGCGCCATGCCCGGGAGCGTCACCTTGAACAAGGTCCCCTTCCCCTCCCTGCTGGTCACTGTTATCTCTCCGTGATGATTTTTCACTATCGAATAACAGGTGGACAGGCCAATGCCTATCCCCTGACCCACCGGCTTGGTGGTAAAAAAGGGTTCGAAAAGTTTATCATGCAATTCTTCCGGAATGCCGCAGCCGGAATCCTCGACGATCAGCTCAACCCCCCCACTCGCGCCCGGGTTGGTTATTATCCGGATGATATCACCTTCCTTGGTTGCATCAAAGGCATTGATAAACAGATTGATGATCACCTGTTTCAATTGCGACTCGTCACCCATGATAGCCGGTAGATTTTCCGCCAATTCGGTCTTGACGGCAATATTATGCTGCTCCTTGAAATGGTGTTTGAGGATAAACAGGGTGTCTTTTACACACTGATTCATATCAACCGGATTAAGGCTGGCGGCGATCGGCCGGCTGAAGGTAAGCAGGGTTCGGACAATATCGCGACAGCGAACACATTCTTTGATGATGGTATCGGAATACTCGGTGAAATCTTCGATAATCTCCGGGTCAACCTTATCCCGTATTCGACCGATTCTCCGTTGCAAACCTTCGGCAAAACCACTGATCGCCGCCAGGGGATTGTTGATCTCGTGGGCGACCCCTGCCGCCAGTGCGCCGACCGTCGCCATCTTTTCCGCCTGATAGAACTGGGCCTGAAACTCTTTTTCCAGGGTCACATCCCTTTTAAACAGGAGGACATTACGTTCACCGGTTGGTTCCGCCTTGAGAGGAGAGGCGATAATCTCAAAATGCCTGAATTTATCATTCACTTTGTAGATACAGAGATCCTTGACGATCTCGCCCAGCTCAAGAGATCGCTTGGCCGGGCAGTCGCCACACTTATTGCTGTTACCGCGGAACAGTTCATGGCAGGTACGCCCGATCGGGTCGATATCCGGAAACCACTCGGAAAACACGTGGTTGACCCGCTGAATTTTAAGGTCCTCGGAGAGAACCAGCATCAGATCGGTGATGCCGTCCAGTACCGCCTGAATCTCCTGGCGCTTTTTCTCCAGTTCCAGATTGGAGGTTTTCAGTTGTTCGACTTTTTGCTGGAGTTCCTGATAAAAACCAAGTTTGCAGTGTTCGATTCCTACCAGGTCTTCGAGCGAAGTGATCTTCATTACCAGACCTCATGACAGATACTGAGCATCTCCCGCCAGGAGGCAGGCCGGGGATTAGTCAGGTTACAGGCATCATTGACTGCCATCCGGCAGATCGGTTCCAGAAAGTGCTTCTCCTCTTCGCCGATGACCTCTCTCAGGGTTTGCGGGACATTGAATGCGGCAAAGAATTCCTCCAGTTTTTCAATGCCGGCCAGGGCGGTATCACGGTCGGAACCGACCCTCCGGTCAAGAATGACCTGACCGATATCGGCAAGCTTTGCTTCGGCGCCTTCCAGATTATAGCGCATGACTGCGGTAAGCAGAATCGGGTGAATCACCCCATGACGCATATCGAAGTGTCCTCCAAGGGAGTGCGCCAGGGCATGTTCAGCACCAAGGCTGGCGTTACTGAAAGCCATCGAAGCTGCGACCGCAGCTGTGCTGAGTTTTTCCAAACAGTTAAGAGATCTTGTTTCAACCGCTCTTGGCAGGTTTCTGATAATCAGGTCGATGGCCTTTAAAGACTGCATCTCAGTGAACGGTGAGGCAATAGTCGAAACATAGGCCTCGATGGCGTGGGCCAGGGCGTCAACCGCCGACTGAATAATCAGCGTCTCGCTTTTGGTCTGCAGGATCAGTGGATCGACAATGGAGATATTGGGGACCAGGGTGCGGGTGATAATCGACATCTTCACCGCCCGCTCCACATCGGTAATAATACAGAACTGAGAAATATCCGAACCGCTGCCGGCGGTAGTGGTGATCAATACCATCGGCGGCAGGGGACGGCTCACCCGGTTCGCTCCCTCATAATCCCTGATCTTGCCGCCGTTACTGGCGATGATGGCAATCCCTTTCGCGGTATCCATCGGGCTGCCGCCGCCAATGGCGATGATCACATCGGCACCGTTCTCCCGATAGAACTCGGCCCCCTTCTCCACTTCAAAGTCACGGGGATTGGAGGTAACCCCCGGATAATAAATCCATTCCACCCCCTCTTTCTTTAAGACGTCCATTAGTTGCTGCACCCAGCCGGCCGACTCAATTCCTGAATCGCTGACCAGAAGCACCTTCTTTGCCCCCAAGCGTAACGCACACTGACCGGCGTAATTCAGACTGCCCCGGCCAAAGATAATTTCGGGTATGGCAAATTTGGTTATTTCCATTGGTGTTCGTCTCCATGAGTGACTTCCCCTGTTGCCTGTTAGGCAATAAGGCTATTTAGTCGGAACATTCTTCTATCATAATCAGTCGTTGATGAGAATTCTTGTATAAATGTACGTGCAAATTCTGCACCTGAATATCAATCCGGCCAGGAGCCTGTGTTCTACAGCGCTGCCGATCTGGAATATGTGTCAAAATGACACATTCAAGGATGCCGCACAGCAACTCCGCTATCTCAAGAGAAAGACCGCTAACATTCTAGAACCACAATAAGTTCGATTTAATTTAAGGAGTTGCAGATTTATCTATTTCATCAGTAGGTAATGGGCCCCACTAAAAGAACATAAGCACTAATGGGTCAAAATGCCCTACAGGACTACAGAGATGGGTCAAAATAACACACGTAAATATTGGCCATATTGAGGTAGAGAAGAAGCACCTAAAAATTGCTGCTATCAGGAATTATGGTCCATTTTTTCTCCCTATAAAAATGTGCCGCAAGGGGCTTAAGGCTCCTTCTGAACGGTTTTTCATTCTCTGGGATTATGCTCCCTCATCCAAATCAGTTTTTTCTTATGCCCAAAGTAAATTTCATTTACTTTGTCAGGAATAATAATAGGTACAGAAAAATCACCCCTCAACCATTTTTGTGGTTTAGTCATTGTTATATAGATACACAAGGAATTTTCGTGAAAAGTTATAGTTACTGAGCCTACAGCAAAAAAACTAGTCATAGCTAGTCCGGAAATTATTATCTGGTTTTTCGTTCCCTGAAGATTTTCAACGGCAAAAGAGTGAACATCGTCAAATTCTAGTGTTGCGTTTTTACAATACGCATTTTGCGTGTTTAAACTTACTATCGAAATAAAAAATATGAGAACAACAAGCGATACATTCTTCATAATTAAATCCGCTATTTTATTTTAGAGAGTCATGCGCATCATACTCTATTATCCTTGCATTCTTGCAGCTCAGAAGACCAGCGGTATTTTACTATGATGGGTAAGAGATAATTGCAATAAATGTCAATGAGCTATCGAATTATTGATGCTATTATACCTACATATAGCAGCCTTCGTGCATACTTCTATATCCTCCCGCAATATCTGGTATTACCCCGAAAGGATACGAAAGAAAGACCATCTACAGGGAGACTGTCGACTCAGATACACATCTTCTGTAAAAAACCGTTGCCCCATCCTCTTTTCTCCGAGAAGCCAATCCGGCAGTTTCTCTCAAACCGGGAACAGGGATCTCCAACGAAATTTCGCCGGCAAGTATAAATTATGTGTTTTAATATCATCTTGTTACTGCGATTATGCTTTGTAAAACAACTTTCATCCGGACCTTTCGTCTCCCCCACTAGGCACCATGTAAGACATTTGTCAGATTTTCCTGCCATAGTTCTCCTATGCCTCATTAGAAAAGCATCCGGTGCCGTACCAGCTTTGGGGTATGCGACCCGATGGAAGCAAGGACAAACACCAGCAGCACCGTAGCCGGTGCTGATACAAAGCCATGGAAAGCGGCGCCCAACAAAACAATTTTGACGAAGGTACTCACCCCGGACAGTTCCCGGTAAATTTGCCGGTGTCGCAACCATTCGGCAAACAAAAGGGCTACACCGCTGCCCATAACAAGTACCAGGTAAAAGGAGGGTGGATGCACTATCTCATCGAGAAGAAAGCTAGCCAGAAATACTGCTGCGCCCACCTGATGCACTGCCCTGAGCAGGATCGAAAGACACAGGACCCAATAGGGTCGGTGCCCGATTCGCCCCATTTTATTGTCCGCACACCCCTCGGATTGATTCTTCGCAACCATTGTTATTCAGACTCCCCTGATCCCATATTTCGCAGGTGTTTTTCTTCAATTTTCAAACAGGATAATACCATATCGATATCCAACCATAACAGCATCCGGCCAACCACCCCGAAAAACAATTGCCCATGCGCAGTATTGAGGACTTTCGGTGCCAGCCCAGTACCCCTTAAGCATTCCCGACATATATTGTCGGTAAATTAGAAGAGATTTGAACATGACAAGCGAAAATACCTTCTCCATGCAAATCATCCCGTATAGATACAAGGTATCACTCCTGGTGGCCATCATTTTTCCGTGCCTTACCCTTGTGGTACTGCGCGGATCAGCAGGCGGGCATACATTGTTCAGCTACCTCGTTCCCCTCTTGGTTGGCGGCTTGACCGGCTACCTGGCTGGCTATCTCCTTGAGGATGGACAAAGATCTCTCCAGCTTGCCATGACAATCAACTGCACCGTGGAAAAAAAGATTCAGGATCGGAAGGCGCATGAGGCATGGTATGCCGCCCTGTTTGACAAGAATCAGGCCGTGCTTCTCCTGATTAATCCGGCAACGGGGCTGATCGAGAAGGCAAATTCCAGCGCTTGTGAATTCTATGGCTATACCGATGAAGAATTCCGACAACTGCACATTTCCGAGTTAGACACCCTGACCAATAAGAAAATTGACTCTACGGATGAACTCCCGAAGGTCGAAGGAAAACAAAAAATGTGTACCAGGCATAAGATGGCCTCCGGCGAAGAAAGAGACGTCGAACTCATTGCCGGATCAATAGTCATTGACTCCACCCCTCTGTTGTTTTTGGTTGTCGATGACATTACCGAGCAGAAAACCCTTCGGGGGATCATCCCAATCTGCTCCCATTGCAAGCAGATTCGAAGCAGCGGAGGAGAGTGGAATCAGATGGAGGAATTCATTCAGCTTCGCTCAGAGGCCCGTTTCTCTCACGGGCTCTGCCCGATATGCGCGGAGCGACACTATCCGACGATCTATCAAAACCTCAACAAATGATGGCGTCGTAAAAACCTTAAAATCAGCGATGGCAAAGTAGATAAGCGCAGACTTCGAAAAACTTCAGATCCGCCAGGGAGCCTGAAACCTGATCGCCGTGCTCGTTTTAAGCGATATTCTGCCCCCCCCCCCTGCATAGCTGTTCCCTTCACTGCAAGGAGTTCAATCTCCAGTCATAATCGAGGAACTCGATGCCGATCTCTCCAGTCCGGACAGCGGCGGCCTGCTCCTTGGTCAGCGCCAAAGCCTCCCCATGGTCGGCCAGAAACTGTTCAAGAGATTTAATCCCCTGCCAGCCCTTGGTAAAATCTTCACGATACCACTTGAAGATTGGGGAGACCTGTAAAACCCCGCCATCCAGCCGGTTTCTGCTCCTATCCTTGAGAAAAAGTCGGGCAGCCTCGGTTAGCTGGTGCTGCAGGTCGGACCCCAGATAGGGTTCGGCTCGCAGGGCGGGGCAGCCGATGCTCGCGCAATTGACCGCGAAATGAATCCGTGGATCGTTGTATCGCCCTGAGCCGCGAATCAACTCATGTTCAATATCGTCAAGAGACCGGGTCTTTCCCAGCAGGGGGATAAAACGCTTCTTCCAGGGGGACTGAAAAAAAGAGCCAAGATCTTTAATTGATTCAAGATCGGGATATCTGGTCAGGATCAGCTCCACCGTCCAGCTGTTATAGGCATTGATGAGAAAAGCCAGCTGCTCGTCAGTCGGCCATGCATCGAACGCCTCTCTCTTTACCGCCGACAGAGTTTCCAAATAGCCGTTCAGCACATCTTTCTTTGCCAGCAAGCCACCATAATCGACCTGACTCGCCTGCCCGTTGGCCAGCACCCGGACATGCTCCTGCAAAAGCTTGCCCCAGTTACTGTGGTCAAAACCTGCGGCCTGACCTGATGTGGCCAGAACCAGTGCGCCCATCAACACTGACATCCTAATGCAAAGCATGTTCACCCCCATTTCTACCTGTGATATCATACCATTCAACCGAGGATCCTCTCTGGTTGACACCCCTTCCTCCACACGCCTGCGGCATCTTTGCCCGCCTCGGCGACATAGCCGGCCAACCCGGACGCACCGGCGACGATGGAGTTCCGATCAGACTATGCCGGTCTCACCCACCTGGTGTGGCCCTTTTTCTTTTCAGCCAGTCGGTCAGCTTCTTAGCCAAGAGCGGAAACACCCCCAACAGGACAAAAGACAATAACAGGCGCGGCGACAGAATGCCGCCGAGCCCCTCAATCTTTGCCAGCTGCGTTCCGGCATTGACATAGACTACGGTGCCGGCCAGCATACCAAGTTGACTGACCCAAGCGAAGGTCACAGTTTTGATAGGCGCGAGACCCATCAGAATATTGATCAAGAAAAATGGGAAAATTGGCACCAGGCGCAGGGTAAATAGGTAGAAGGCGCCCTCCCGTTCAATCCCCAGGTTGATAGGTTCGAGCCGATCGCCGAAACGCTTCTGGACACTGTCACGCAACAGATACCTGGAGACGATAAAGGCCAGGGTGGCACCGATTGTCGAGGCAAAGGAGACGAGTACCACACCCCACACCAGACCGAAAAGACCACCTGCCGCGAGCGTCATAATCGCCGCCCCGGGCAGGGAGAGGGCGGTTACAACCACATAGGCCGAAAAGAACAGCAGGCTGACCAGAACAGGAGATCCGTCACGCCATTGCTGGAATTGCACCTGATTGGCCTTAATGTTTTCCAGGGTTAAAAGCTGGTTCAGATCAAAGGCAAAATAGCCGAAGACTGCGCCGATAATTACGACAACGATAATCAGCTTTTTCATAGAGTATCCTCTGAAATAATTTTCAGGTTCAGGGGAATGACTTTCTTCCGGTCTTGTCGAACCTGTCGAAATTGTTTTCCTTCAGTCTATTCAGGCAAAATCCTCCAACCGCAGTCATTTGTCAAGACAAAGGTTTTGTAATGAGCGGACATGCATTGCTCCATGTGCGGTTCTCTGCACCCTGTGATATTTGTTTGTTATTTTACCGCAACAGATTTACAGTTGCTAACAAGTGAAAATATGCTCCCCACTCCGTCAATTGTCAGTGGAGGTATCAAGCCAATCCTGGAGAAAACTCCAGCCGCCTTGTAAGGTTACTCGCAGATGAAAGATTATTATAAGATATTAGGCATTGCAAAAACCGCGAGCGAAGAAGAACTCCGGAAAAGCTACCGGAAGCTGGCCATGCAATACCATCCGGACAGAAATCCGGATGATCCGGCGGCCGAAGAGAAATTCAAAGAGGTGGCGGAAGCATACGGCGTCCTCACCGATCCGGTAAAACGGCGGGAATATGACGCCTGCAGGGCAAGCGGCGCGACCTATGCAAACGGCCAGACCGGAGGTTTTTCTTACAGCCAGGAGGACATTCTCAAAGATCTCTTTCGCGATCCCCGTTTTCAACAGATGTTCAACGGCATTTTGCATGAATTTCAGCGATCCGGCTTCAGACACAGTCCACAATTCGTCAAAAAGAGTTTCTTCGGCGGCAAAGGGGGCATTTTTGTCGGCGGTATTTTCTTTATCGGCTCCCTGGCCGGACCCCTGCTGAAAGGTGTTGCCCGCAAAGGCATTACCGGACGATCATCAGTGCTCAAGACCATCGGTCACACGGTCGGTTCCCTGCTTGGCTTGGACAAGGGCCAAAGACGGCAGGGGTCGATAGGCAACGATCAGGCCAACCGCTACAGAGCCGATCTCAACATCATCTATCATACGCCTCTTACAGACCGTGAACTCAGCCATGGTAAAACCATCCAGATTCTCGTCTACGGCGATTCAGGGGAACAGACCCTCAAAGTCAGCATTCCCCCCGGCAGCAAAGCCGGCCAGAAACTACGCCTTCGCGGCAAAGGCCGGCCAGGTCAGACCGGGCGAGGCGATCTCTACCTGCATCTTGTCAAAAAGGATTCCTGATCGCCTGGGCAGCAAGGTTATGATTTGCCGTCCCTGGTGTGTTGCAGGACCACCATGGCCGCAAGGACGACGAGGACGCCGGGGATGACCTTGAGAGGAGGCAGACCGTGGCCAAGCAGCAGATCGATCACCAGGACCAGTCCCGGATACAGATATGAATAGGACATAACCAGGGTCGGACCCAGATAGGGAACGGAATACTGCGTCAGAAAGAATGTTATTATGGTTGTAAAGACGGCAAGATAAACAATTCCAAGCCATACGAATGGAGGGACTTCGAGCCAGTCCACGGTAAACAGTTTCCGACCGGTGAGCAGCAGAAGCCAGATACTGCCGGTGACCAGAACCCAGAACGTCATGACCGCCATCGACTCGCCCCGGTGCAGCAGTTTGACCAGAGGCGTATAGAGCCCCATGGCAAGACAACCACCAAGAAAGATCAGATCGCCTCTATTCCACTGCATAGCCAGCAGTTGAGATAACTCGCCCCTGAAGATGACCCAGATGACGCCGATCAAACCGCAGCCAAGGGCGATCAGCTGCTCCTTCTCCAGACGTTCTCCGACCAGAACAAGGGCGTACAGTCCTGAAATGGATGGCACCAGCGCAAAGATGACACTGGTGTTAAGGGCACTGGTGTAACGCAAGGCGAGAAACATGCAGTAGAAAAAAATCACCAGACAGCCGCTGATCAGCGCGCAGCGGAAAAAAAGAGAAAAGGAGACGTTCAACCCATATCTGCTATGCACCCAGGGGCCGAAGAGTGCGGCAGCAAGGCTGAAGCGCACCAGGGTGAGCGCAGCCGGATCAAGTTCGGCGGCAATGGCTGCGCCAACGGTAAAAGAGGTGGAGACCAGCGTTGCCGTGATGACCATCAACAGATGGACAAAGGGCAAAGAAGGAGTTTTCTTCGAAAGGCCGGACTGGAAAATCATATCTCTGAGAGGAGGGCTCAGCCGCGTGGGTGAATCTCCGGTCCTCCTCCGGCGGCATCGGTCCCTTTCCTGACATGCTGGAATGTGGACATCGCCGTTGCGACCATGCCGCTCATATCGGTCAGATTGCCGGGGATGATCATGGTGTTGTTTTCTTTGGCGAGTTTGCCGAATTCCGCCAGATACTGTTTTGCCACCTCCAGGCTGGCTGCCTCTTTGCCGCCCGGCAAGGAAAGCGCTTCAGCCACCTTTCTGATCCCTTCGGCGGTCGCCTCGGCCACCTTGAGTATCTCCAGTGCCCGGCCTTCCGCCTCGTTGACCCGCTTGATTTTCTCCCCTTCGGAGAGATAGATCGCCTCACCCCGATCCCCTTCCGCGCGATTCAGAATGGCCTGTTTTTCCCCTTCTGAGCGGGCGATTTCCGCCCGTTTCTCCCGCTCGGCCTTCATCTGTTTTTCCATCGCCTCCAGCACCGTTCGAGGCGGCTGGATATCTTTTATTTCATAGCGAAGCACCTTGACGCCCCAACTGGCAGTCGCTTCATCAAGAGCCATAACTACCTGTCCGTTGAGGCTTTCTCTGGCCTCAAAGGTATTATCAAGAGAGATTTTGCCGATGGCCGAACGAAGACTGGTCTGGGCCAGCTGGGTCGCAGCGAAACGATAATCGTCGATGCCATAGGCGGACATCTTTGAGTTGACCACCTGCAGGTAGAGAATACCATCCACCTCCAGGGTCACGTTGTCGGCGGTGATGCAGGTTTGCGCGGCAATATCGATGGGTTCTTCCTTGAGAATACGTTTGTATGCCACCTTATCGAGGAACGGAAAGAGCAGATGAAATCCGGCCTCCATGGTCGTCCGATACCGGCCAAGTCGCTCTATGACATATTCTGAGCGTTGGGGAACCACCACCGCTGTCTTCAAGAGAACCACGATGACAAGCAACAGGATGACGCCGAGGGCAATGAGATTCTGTTCCATATTTTCCTCCTCCCCGCTGATGGGGTTGATGTTCAGCTAATGGGATATCAGGCGATCTTGCCCGCGGGATCAGACTTTTTCCACCTGAATGACCAGATTCTTCTGGCCGATAATGCTTACGATTTCACCCTCTTCGATTTTCTCATCGGCTATTGCCCGCCAGGTCGTCCCCGAATATTTTATTCGCCCTTCGGCAGGGGGGACAATGGTCATACTGACAACTCCCTTGTCACCGGCCACGGCGTGCACGACATCCTCATCCTCCTTGCTCCCTTCCGGCGTTACGCCCCCTATTCTTTTCTGAATGATATTTCGCAACAGGAGCAGAGAAACAAGTGAGGCCGCAATAAAAAGAGCTAATTGCCAGGCAATATCAATCGGCGACAGCCATGAGACAAGAGCGGTTACCAGCGCACCGAGTGCAAAAAAGAACAGGATAAACCCCGGCACAGCCAGTTCGAGAAAAAACAGCATCACCCCGATGATCAACCAATATAATGCAGGATCAAGCATTCCCATTAAGTATCTCCCTGCTTGGACCAAATAAAAAAGGAGGGCGAACCGGTGTCGTCCCTCCTTGCAATGTCCATGTTACTGAATCTAAACAGCTTTTTCCTCTGACTTAAAGAGATGACGATAGACGACTCCGGCCAGGATGACGAACATCGGCCAGGTCCAGATAACGCCTATGCCCAGAGGCAGAAAAGAGACGAGAAAAAGCAGCGTCATGATTATCAGCAGACCGGCCATCCTCCACCAGACCTTGTGAATAGCCTTTCTGGACATCTCCATCGCCTGCCACGGTGACACACCCCTGTCGACAATCAGCGGCAGGGTCATGGCATAGCCCACTGTAAGGTAAAGGCCCGGCAGGATGAGCAGCAAGAAACCGAGAGTCACAAGAATGGACTGCAAGAGAGTGGCGACAATGAGTTTTCCTGCACAGGAAAATCCCTGAAAAATCATTTTCCAGGAAATAGTCTCTCCGGCCACTTTTCTCACCCCCATATAGAGAAGCCCTGCGGAAAAAAGAACCGAGAAGACATTTATGACAGCCTGATAGAGCACGGCGCTGATCAAGCCGGGCACATTGGTCAGATCACCATCCATTGCCGGTAACAACAGTGCACCGCCGGCAACAATAACCAGGATTACCAGGTACATGATTGCAGTGCCCGCCCAGATTGCCCCCTTAGCACCTTTGCTTTTCTCCCAGGCCCGGCGAAGTGTATCGCCGATGGAAAATTGACTCCCGACTGTCTCGGTTGCACCAACTGACGAGTCCTGCTCTTCAACGGGCGACCCATCGGCAGAGGATACGTCCGCCGGAGTGGACTCCTGTTCTTCTACCGGGAAACAATCGGGACAGTACAGCCGGCCTTCCCTGGCAACAAAGGGTTGTTCGGCATTGGCCTCTTTGCCGCATTGCCAGCACTGTTCTTTGTCTACCCCATAGGGCTCCAGTTCAATTTCCTCATCCTCCTCAACCGGCTCGCTCTCTTCTTCGACCAGGCTTTCCGTGATCTCGGCAGGCTCCTCTTCGAGATCAGCTGCATTGGGTGCCAAATCCCCTATTTCTTCCGCCCAGAGATCTTCGTTGTCTGCTTCTTCCCTTACTCCCAGATCTTCTTCGGTACTCAGCTCTTCTTCGTACTCGGCTTCACGGTCTTCTTCCACCGCAAGACCCTCGTTGATCGGCATCTGGCCAAAATCACCCGGCAAAGTACTTCGCTCGACGGGAGCTACCTCTCCTGGTTCTTCAGGCTCCTCCATCGCACTCTCCGCCTCATGCAGATCGATCTCCGGGGCAATATCTCCCCAGGTCAGGGTATCTTCTTCAGCGCTTGCTTCCTGTCCTTCAAATTCTCCAGAATCTTCAGGTTCTTCTCCGTACTCAAGGGCTTCTTCGTACTCTTTTTCATCATCTTCCACCGTGAGAATCTCATTGGTTGGGATCTGACCGAACTCATCCTGCAAAGTACTTCGCTCGACGGAAGCTACCTCTCCTGGTTCTTCAGGCTCCTCCATCGCACTCTCCACCTCCTGCAGATCGATCTCCGAGGCAATATCTCCCCAGGTCAGGGTATCTTCTTCAGCACTTGCCTCCTGTTCTTCAAATTCTCCAGAATCTTCTGGGTCTTCCCCGTACTCAAGGGCTTCTTCGTACTCTTTTTCATCATCTTCCACCGTGAGAATCTCATCGGCTGGGATCTGACCGAACTCATCCTGCAAAGAACTTAGCTCGACAGGAGCTACTTCTCCTGGTTCTTCAGGCTCCTCCATCTCACTCTCCGCCTCCTGCAGATTGATCTCCGAGGCAATATCCCCAAAACGCAGCACATCTTCTTCAACACGCACATCTTCCATCGATTCGAGATCAGCATGATCATCCCCGGGATCAAGACTCTGCTCTGTCTCTGTGATAAGCTGTGCTTGTTCGTCGCCGGGCGCTTCATCCTCCTCATCCGGAGCTGGCTGCTCGACCACCTCTGCCGGTGCTGGTAATTCTGTTGCTGCAGGTGAAAGCGTTGCGAGGCTATCGGCTTTTCCGGAGAGATCAGGAGCCAATTCGGGTTTCACCTCAAAGACCTTTTCACATTTTGGACACTTAACCTTTCGTCCGCTGAATGAGTCTTCTGCTGAACCCTTCACACCGCAGTGGGGACAATATAATTTCATCAAGCTCCTCCAACTCTTTTTATCTTATCGTTCCACCAGCCTCATCATCCTTGAACCAAGGGGCATCAGCAGGCGATATCTGCCTGTACGCCAGCCCAACAGCCACCACTTTGCCGTCCCATATCAAGGAAAACCTTTTCTTTCATCCCGAGAAAATGTTACTTTGCGGAAGGCGCTCATTCCTGAAAGCGTCTCTCATAAAAGAAATTGAATAATACGCATAATCTCCGTATTATTAAATAGAAGCTGGAGTAAATACAATAACTTTTTCAGTTCTTTTGGCGAAATTACCTGGAATGGAAATAATTATTATAGCCGCGATGGCAAAAAATCGAGTAATTGGCAGGGATGGGAATATGCCATGGTATATTCCTGAGGAGCTTCGCCTGTTTAAAAAGACCACCATGGGCTATCCGATGATTATGGGACGAAAAACTTTCGACTCTTTCCCCGCCCCTCTCCCCGGACGGCGCCATATCGTTCTCAGCCGCAACAAAAACTACGTCCCGCGCGGAGGGGAATATGCTGCATCGATGACCGACGCCCTGCAGCTCTGCGGGCAGGCGGAAAAGGCATTTCTCATTGGCGGGGCACAGATTTTCGAACAGGGTCTATCCGTTGCGACCTCCATGATCCTGACCTATCTTGAAAGAGATGTTGAGGGCGATGTCTTTTTTCCACAAGAATGGGAGGATGGCTTCATCGAAGAAAGCCGACGACATTACGCAAACGGGTCCGAGCCGTTTACGGTTGTCGTCTATCAACGCCAGGCTGCCAAAAACTGATTTTTCGTCCCTGCCGCCAAGAAGAGGTGTTGCCTCTTCCCCACCACAACCCCAATCACAGAGATGGCCACCCGCCCCTTAGGTGAGAAACAATCCACCGAAGGAACATAAATTTCTAATCCCATCCTTTTTTCCATAGTAAATAATGGTAATAGTGTCAGGAAAGTGACAACTATGGAGAGATACCGGCATGGAGAAACAACTCACCATAACAAAATTTGAACCGAAAACAAGACAAGGCCTCCTAGTCATCATCACCGGTAACGGCAAAGGAAAATCCACCTCTGCCTTGGGGATGGCGTTGCGAGGCTGCGGACACGGACTTAAAACCACCATCGTTCAATTTATGAAGGGCGATCTTTATTCCGGAGAATGGGACGGGGTGAAAAGACTTGCGCCCCTGGTCACACTATACCATACCGGTAAAGGGTTCTGTGGTATCGAGGGCAATCCTTTTCCCCATTCCGAGCACCGGAAAAACGCCCAGGACGCCCTGAAGTTAGTAACCGACATACTGCAATCGGACGACTGCGATACCCTGATCCTCGACGAGGTCAACAATGCCCTTCATCTGAACCTGGTCGACCTCGACCAGGTGAAAGAAATTCTCCTGCTCCGACCGAAACACATGCACATGGTCCTTACCGGCAGGGATGCCCATCCGGATCTCATCGAACTTGCTGATACGGTCAGCGAGGTGCGGGAGATTAAACACGCCTACCGAAAAGACATCGAACCGCAGCCGGGCATCGATTTCTAACCCAGCTTATGCCTACATGGTAGGATACTACTTTGTAGTGTTTTTCTAACTATTTCAAATAATTAGACAATAAATGCAGTCATTTTTCGCTTGGAAAAATGTGCCTTAAGTGGTACTATTTAAGTAGGTCCTAATATGATAACTGCTGTTTCTCTGGATCGAGACAAGGGGCGGCGCCACAAAAATTGCAGGAGGTGACCTATGAATACGATAAGCCACTACATGGAACTGAACGGGAAAAGATATCTCCTTTCAGACAACAACCACCTTCTCGATCTGACATCCTGGGACGACCAGATTCGAGATCACATCGCCGAAGAACTCAACCTCCAACTCAGTGAAGATCATATCACGGTCATTAATCTGATAAGGGAATCTTATAAAAACAGAAGAAAACATCCTTTCGTCCGGGTCGTCACGGCGGACATGGCCAAAAAGATGGGACCGGAAAAGGGTACGATACGGTATTTCTATAACCTCTTCCCCAAAGGTATCCACCAGGCATTCCAAGTAGCCGGTTTGCCAATGCAGGGGTTTTGTTTTTAACAAAGACCCGAAATCACCGGTCAGGTTTCCAGTAGACAAAAAAGGCCGGTCCGCATAGTGCGGACCGGCCTTTCTCACTGGTTCATCACCTCGTATAATTGTCTGCCTGGTCAGCCAATTTCAGCAGGTTTACAGAGTTCGGTGTCTACCGCTGCCACCCTGCCACAGGATTGACAGGAGTATTTCATTGCTGCAAGTTTCTCTTTACAGACATGGGTAGCTCCAACATCGTCCGCCCCACAGTACGAGCAGGAAAGTTTTTCTACGGTCGGATTACAGAGATGTCCGGGGTCATCCGCCACAGCCCCGCAGCTTTTACAGGTATGAGCCATAACAAGTCTCCTTTCTAGGCGTTAGAATACGGATATTCAGCTTCTGTTTGAGACCCTCCTTCATCTTTTCGATAAATTTAGCAAGGATGGAAACCTGGAAACAGATCAGACACAGAGAAAAGACCACTGCTTCCAGCAGCACAATTGGAGGCATCCGTCTAACAACTTAAGCAAACTATGGTGGTTGTCAATGTCCCCGCGGATCATACTTTTGACACCCCCCGGATCCTCTGAGCACTGTCTTTGTCCTCCTCCGGTTTACCGGCTGAAGACGCCGGCATTACTATTTATCGGCGAGGGCCTCCAGAGTGACCAGCACTTCGACATCCTTTCCGACCATTCCCATATCATAGAATTTGCCGGTGCCGACCTGATAAGCTAAGCGGTCGAGAACCACGCCTCCGTTAAAGCCGATAACCTGTTTGCCTTGTACCGCCGGGTGGTCTTTGATTCCCACCAAAGTGAGCGGCAGCGTCAGGTCATATGTTTTGCCTTTGACAGTGAATTTACCGAAAACATTATATCTGCCATTTCCCTCATCGGTGATTTTAACCGACTCAAAGGTCATGAGGGGATATTTCTCTGTATCAAAAAAGTCTGCTGACTGAAGGTGTTTGTCGCGTTTGGCGATATTTGTGTTGACAGAGTCTGTCTTAATTTCAAAGGAGAATTTGCTCTCTGCCAAATTTTTCGGGTCAAAATTTACTACTCCTGAAAAGTTGTCAAACTTCCCATCAACTTTAGCGAAGATATGATCAATGCGGAAATAAAAATTGGTATGGTTTGTATCAATCTCCCAACTTCGAGCGGCCGCCTGCACTGTCTGCCCGACCAGAACCAGAAAAAGCAGTGTAAGAGTAAGTAAACCGAATCTTTTCATAGCACCCTCCCCGGGATAAAGTATTATTTTGAGTGACACTTTCTACCGGAAAATCAATAAGCAACAGAGATTCCTGCAAAAGATAGTCAGACAATAATAAGGACCTAAGAAAAAGCAAGATTCAATGTTAAACTATTTCCTCTTTCATTTCGCTTTTCCTGTTGTCCATTTACTTACAATAACGGCGCCCAGCACACCGATAATGGTGACGATCAGGGCAGTTCTCGGCAGGGTGTATTGAAACGACTCACTGACAAACAGGACATGAATCCCGACAATGATGATGATCAGATAGCCCAAGGGTTGGTGAACGGCTTTCCAGCGCCTATAATCCAGGCCCAGTTTCTGCCTAAACTGTGAGAAAATGGCCATAAAGAGAACACAGAGCAGCAGCAGCCCCCCGACCATCTCCGGCCAAAATTTCATGCCGATCGGTAAATTGGCGAAGCCTTCGGGGGCCAGGACCAGGATTACATGAGACAGGGCCATGAAGGAGACAACGAGTCCATTGTTTCGGTGCCATCGGATAAGCGCCGCAACGCCAAAAAGATGCTTTAGGAATTTGCCTCTCGTCGCCAGCAGAACCTGGACAAACAGCATAATTGCGGAAAGCAGCCCCGCCATTTGGCCCGCCCGCAGTATGGTTTTATCCATACCGAGCTTATACCAGAGGGTTTGCGTTTCATAGACATAGGGAATGGATAATGCGCCGCCAATAAAAAGTAGAAGACAACTACCGAGCAGAACACGTAACAACCCTGAACCTTTATGAATGAGTGGAGCTGGAGAGTCCGTCATTTTCGCCATAATCACAACCGCCCTTTGTGCAGACATTTTCTGACTTTTGTGCCATGGAGTGTAAGAAGAGGCCGGTAGCCGAGATGAAGCCCCTGCCTCATGCTGCAGGTTCATGGCAGCTATTTCAAACCGGGATGCTCGTCGATCTCTTCCTCGATCGCATCGGGGTCCTCTGCATTGTATCGAATGATATTTTGAAGATGAAAAAGATTTTCCGGTTCAATCGTCGTGAATTTCAGACCAAGCTCCCCATCTCCTGTCCGAACGATTTCTCCCTGAATCTCAACCTCCGGGGCCATGCCCGGTAAGACTATGGTAAAAGTGCAGTTGGTCCCCGGAGCAAATTCTTTTTCGACCTCCAGCAGGCAGCCGCCAATGCTGAGATTGGCAATACGCTCAACCGTATAAACCGTACCATTGATCGCTATTTTGGCCTGCACATTAAAAAAAATCCGGCTGAACCGCCTTTTTTCGTCCGCCATATAGCCTCGCACCATTTTTATTTAACTATCTATTCATTGTTTGTCGAAACGAGTATACGCATCGACTCTTTTGCATACTATATCGGTAACGTCGCAAAATTCAAGGGATCATCCCAGCAACACCGCCTGCAATTTTCTTCCTCTCCCACGTACAGCATGGACCATTTTTGATTGAAAAGAGTGTAACTTTGTATACAGTGAAAAAGCAGGCACCTGGGCAAGGCTTTTCCATGCCGTACCGGATCCCCGGTACGTGCTGCTTGAAAGAGAAGTGACGATTACGACTGGTTCTTTTTGTTCAAAATAACATTATCGCCTTTTAAGGAAAACATCCGATGCAAGAAAATCAAGGGCCAAAAGGCACGCTTGTTCTGCGGACTCTGGCCATGCCGGCTGACACCAACCCCCACGGCGACATTTTCGGCGGCTGGATCATGTCCCAGATGGATATTGCCGGTGGCATCCTGGCTCGGGAAAGCACCTGTTCACGGGTCGTAACCGTCGCAGTTGAATCCATCACCTTCATCAAGCCGGTGCATGTTGGGGACGTGGTCTGCTGCTACGGAGAGGTGGTCAGAATCGGGACAACGTCTATCACCATCAATCTCGAGGTCTGGGTCAAGCCGGCCCTCGACAAACCGATAGACGAAATCCAGAAATTCCAGGTGACCAAGGCGGCATTCACCTACGTTGCAGTTGACAGCAATGGGAAAAAGCAGGCAATCAACCGCAACTGTAAGTGCTGAGGCAAGCGGAAAAGTACATCGGCATATGCCAATCGTCCCGAAGCCCCGCCTACTCCGCCTCCCCCTCCTCTTCCTCTGAATTGATGAAGCGCAGCAGAGCCGCCCAATATTCCGGGAACATGTCGATCGTATTGTGATCGGCCCGGTCGATATAGAGGATCTCTTTTTCGCTAACGATGTGATTGATAAGATTTATTGTGCGTTCGGCAGGAATCACTGCATCTTTTCCGCCGTAAATGACCAGCAGCGGGCAACTGATCTGATGCAGAAAATGCAGGGAATCAAACCGGTGTTTAAGGAGCAGGGAGACCGGCAGCCAGGGATATGTCGCCCGAGCAATATTTGTTATGCTGTCGTAAGGGGTAATCAGGACGGCTCCCTGCACTTGCCTTTTCGAGGCGACATAGCATGCCACCCCGGAACCGAGACTTCTACCGATCAGAAAAATTTCTTTCGGCGTATATCTGCCGGCCATATCATCCAGCACCGCCAGGGCATCAGCGAAGAGTTCTTTCTCCCCGGGACGGCCACCGCTCGGCCCATAGCCGCGATAGGCAACAAAGAGAGCAGCTGCTTTTATATCCCTGAATTCGTCGATATTAATAAAGATATCTTCTGCATTTCCACCGTAGTAAAGAAGCAGTTTTTCCCGGACCAGTTCCGGATTGACCAACCAGCCCCGCAGGGTGACACTCTCCTGTCTGAGACTGTAGCCAACGACATCTTTGTAGCCATGTCCCTCATGTCCTTCCTTTGGTGGAAAAAAAAGGAATGCTTCCTGCCTCAGGTACATAAAAATCACACACAATAGATAGCCGATCAAAAAGAGAGACAACACTTGCAGGAAGAGCGACATTTTCATTTTCTCCCTCTCACATTGATAAAAGATGGCTATGAAACATCTTTCGTTCGCCACAAAAGTTTTCGCCCCGCCACCTGATACGCACTCCCCTTGCATATACCTTTTGCTGCAGGACTCTTTGCACCGGTATCATGGCTGCCACCAGGCATGGAAATGGTGCAGTGGACCATGGCCATGGCCTATCCGCACTCCTGCGCCGGCCCGCAGGCCGCAAGCGACATATTCCTTTGCCCTGCCAACCGCCTCGGGCAGGTCAAGCCCTTTAGCCAGAAAGGCAGCAACTGCTGAGGAAAGAGTACAGCCTGTTCCATGAGAATTGATAGTTTCTACCCTTGGACCGGCCAATTCCACCAGTGTGCCTGTGTCAGTGTCAAACAGCACGTCCACGCAGGTTTTGCCTGCAAGATGCCCGCCCTTGAGCAATACCGAGCGGCAACCGAGGAGCCCCAGCTCCCTGCAGACATCACCCATCTGATCGCGTTCAGTCACCTCCCGGCCCAGCAATACTGAGGCCTCCGGCAGATTGGGGGTGACCACTGCAGCCAGGGGAAACAGATGAGATTTCAAGGTCGAAACCGCATCGTCCTGCAGCAGGCGACTGCCGCTTGTCGCCACCAGAACCGGGTCAAGCACAATATTTGCACATTGATAATGATTGAGCCGGTCGGCAATAGCTGCGACAAGCACCGACGAGTGGAGCATGCCTAGCTTCACCGCGTCGGTGCCGATATCGCTCAAAACCGCATCCAGCTGCAGCACGACGAATTCGGGGGGCAACGGATGTAGACCGAGCACAGCCATGGTGTTCTGGGCAGTTAGGGAGGTGATGACCGACATCCCGTAACAGCCCAGAGCCGAAAATGTCTTCAGGTCCGCCTGGATGCCGGCCCCGCCTCCGCTATCCGATCCGGCTATAGTTAATGCTCTGGCGTAAGGCCTCATCAAGGTCATCCTTGTACTGTTAAACACATCCGTCATTTCTGGACATGCACGGCTGCCCTCCTGTTATCGGGATCGGCCACCAGAGGTTTATCATCCTTTCATTTACCGGAAAGATCCACTATATTCCTCTGTGGCCTGCGATTCATAGAATCATCAACGATACCATATCCTGTATAAAAACACATCTCTCAGCCCAACGGATACCAGAGCGGAATGTACATTAAAAATTTGCAACATAACGACCTTACTATTGATGAACTTCTGACCAATCATGGGGAAGCCTGGTGCGTTTTTGGTGAGAATCACTCCGGTATCGACCGGTTGGCCGACCTTTTGGCCAACCGGTTGGAGAACTATACAGCAGAGATTCTGCATCTTGCCGAGCACCCCGGAATTCTCTCCTTCCAGATGCAGCAGGAAATTTATGAAGAAGAATTGCGCAACGACGACAGTGATTTCATGGACAGGATGGATCCGGGCACTCTGGTGTGCGAATTTTTGCCCGAATACCACAACCACTTGCCGCTCTTGAAAGCCTTTGGTATGGGCCATTGCCTTCAACTGGGCTACCGGCAGCTCAGCTCCGGCCAAAGCAGAAAACTGCTGTTTCTGCAGAAACTAACCAGCGGAGCAACCACGCTGATCATCCAGAATCCGTATGATGGACTTGACCAAGAGAGTTGCCATGAGCTCAATCTGGCCTTACGGCAATTGCCGGGCCAAAAGATCGAATTGATACTGCTCGTCAACAGCCTAAACGATATCCCCGCCTGGTGCACTCATCTGGCCCTGGTCCGCTCGGGACGACTGGTGATGTCCGGGGCAAAGGAACGGATACAGCCCTATCTCAACAACCTGGAGGCGGGAACCAACCGACGAGCCCCCGCTCCCCTCATCGAACAACAGCTGGATACATCACCGGCCGGAGACCGGTTGCACGACGAACTCATCTATCTCAAAAACGGCTTTGCCGGCTATGGTGATAAAAAACTGTTTACCGGACTCGATCTGAACATTCATACTGGAGATCACACCCTGATTACTGGTCCGAACGGTTGTGGCAAATCGACTCTTCTGGATATTATCACCGGCGATAATCCAAAATGCTACGCCAACCGGCTGCGTATCTTCGGGAAAAAGAGGGGGTCCGGAGAATCGATATGGGAGATAAAAAGAAACATGGGCATCGTCTCTCCTGCACTCCACCGCGAGCACCGGATCCCCGGCAGTGCTCTCCATGTCGTTCTTTCCGGGCTGTACGATTCCATCGGCCTGTATAAAAAGGTCTCCGGCCCGGAGATAAAAACCGCAACGCAATGGCTGGCCTGGTTATCACTGGCAGGGAAAAAGGACCTGCCGTTCAGACGGCTGAGCTTTGCCGAACAACGACTGGTGCTCATTGGCCGGGCACTCATCAAGCGTCCGAAACTGCTTATCCTCGATGAACCGACCCAGGGGCTGGACGATGTCCACCGCAACCGTCTTCTTGATCTGCTGGAAGAGATTGCCGACAAAAAACTTTCGACCATCCTCTTTGTCAGCCACCGAAGAGATGAACAGCGGTCAGTTTTCTGCAACCAGATCAGACTCGACTCCTATTCGGCTTGATGGTACATTGGTCGGAGTATTTATTCTGACGGCAAAACAGGAATCGACTCTCAAAATGAAAGGATCAGTCCCCATGGATACTGAAGACCTGAAGATCAAAAGCTATCTGGATGAACTTTACCGGCAAACCGGCGGAGATACCGAGGTACAGGTTTCCATGTATGACCTGGGTGCCGTTCTTGGCCTTGACAGATCCGAAGCCGGCAGTCTTGCCGAACAGCTGATGGTGCAGGGTCAGGCGGAGCTGAGAACTCTCGCAGGCGGAATCAGCATCACCAATGATGGGCTGGCGGTACTGGGTTATGCGGTTGCCGCCCCCCATTCTGCCGGAGACGCGCTTCGGCTGGGTGATGGTCCGGTGGCGGACGAGGCCGATCGCCGGACGGTGCATCTCCTCTGTGAGGAGATAAAAAAAGAGCTGTCCGGTGCCGGTCTTGAATACGACCTGACTGAAGAGGTCGTTCTGGACCTTAAAACCATTGAACTCCATCTGCTCTCACCCCGACCGAAAACAGCCGTGCTACGGGCCCTGTTCTGTTCATTGCAGGAGACATTGACAATAGCCGAGATCGGAAAAATTGCAACTCGACTGAAGATTGCCATCGGATAGTTTTCATCATGAAGCGCTAAGCAGACCGAGCGAGAAGCTACCTGGTCACCGATTGCCCGCGCAACCCGTATAAACAAGAGCATCCCGCCGTGCATTTGGCGGAATCCGGAGATAAATTATGAAAACCATCGGCCTGCTGGGTGGCATGAGCTGGGAGAGTACTGCTCAATATTACCGCTTGCTGAACCAGGGAATAAGGGCACGGCTGGGTGGCCTTCATTCGGCAAAAATTGCCATGGTTAGTGTCGATTTCAAGCCGCTGGAACAACTCATGCAGCAGGGGGAATGGCTGATAATTGGCGAACAGCTGGCCGACTCGGCCCGAAGGATCGAGGCAGCCGGTGCCGATTTTCTCCTCATCTGCACCAACACCATGCACAAGGTAGCTGCAGCAATAGCAGATGCCGTCAACATTCCCCTTGTGCATATCGCCGACGCTACAGCAGATAAAATAAAAGAAGAAAACATCCGGACCGTCGGTCTGCTTGGTACCAGCTTTACCATGGAGGAGGAGTTTTACCGCGGCAGGCTCTCACAAAAACATGGCCTGACTGTCATCGCCCCCTCCATGGATGACCGTAGGATCGTCAATACCGTCATTTTCGATGAACTCTGCCGGGGTATTGTCAAAGAGGGGTCAAGGAGGGATTACCAGCGGATCATTGAGACGATGCGCAGCCAGGGAGCAGAGGCAGTCGTAGAAGGCTGCACGGAGATAGGCATGCTGATCAACCGGAGCCATACCGCAATGCCCCTGTTCGACACAACGGCCCTCCACGTCGAACAGGCGATCCATCTGGCCCTGGCAAAGTAAATATAACCGAAGGGAGGTCAACCGGAGAGAAGAGTCAACTCCGGCCGACCTCCCCCCACGCGCGGTAATTAGCTATCAACCTTTACGGCAAAAATTGTGTCGTTTTTGATCACTCCCGTGACCCGCACATTTTTACCAACCAGTCCTCCAAGACTGAGCCCTTTGAGAAGAAAAGTTCCCCTGTTGGTGGTGATGGCAAGCCCTCGATTGGTTTCGAGCACCAGTCCGGAAAAAACGGCTGGCTCATGAAGAATGAGCTGGCTCATCGTCTCGCCATATTCACGGGAATCAGAGGAATCGACTTTTTCAGCCACAGCCATCATACCGAAGGCACAGAGGCTTGCAACCAACAGGGCAGTAACTATATGTTTCATGTGTATATAATGGTATAAAGACGGGATGGATTTTTTCCTGCTTCCACAGTTCCAAAAAGTCGAATGCTACAGGCCTAGCAAAGCTTATGCCACAAAACCTTTTCCCTTTTGTTCCAGTTTGTTATCTATATTATGCTCAAGATTTGTCTTTATCAACCGACAATTTATTCCCTCTCCCGAAAATTCTGCGCAAATTTTGCGCACAAACCCACGGCACAATGATCAACTTTACCCCTGTCCGGATGCCGCCCGGGAGCAGCAGATTAAAGACACAGGTGTTGGCAGTTGTAATTCAACCGCACATCTCAGTCAATAGGTGACAGCCGGAATATCGTTTGCTAGAATCAGCGGATCGCCGCTTGGGAAGATTTATTGCACAGGGAGTACGATGGCTCTAAAATTTGGTATAAATCAGAAGCTTTCTCTGATATTTTTTCTGTTTTTTCTCATCTTTTCCTGCACCGTCTTCGTCCTCCTGATGAATGTGCAGCGGATGGTGGAAACAACAGAAAAAATAGTCGTCAAAAATAATAGAATAGATGAGCTGACCGAAATCCTGAAGGCGAGCCTGCTCGATATGGACGCCAACCATAAGAAACTGAATATCCTAAAAAAGAATCGCTACTCGATATATTTTGAGCAGGCCAAAAACAACTTTGAGGATGCCTTGAATCAAGCCGTCCAGCTGTCAGCTTCAGCCGAGGATGGGGGTAAAATCTGGCAGGATCTGGACTACAGTTACAGACGCCACAGATCAGGTCTATGGGATGGAGGAGAACCACCGGAAATCGGCAAGAAATGGATCACCGAGCAGGTTGTCTCAAGCTGGATCAGGGATATACGCCGGGCCAAACGGCAAAATCAGCAGGAGATAGAAACAGCCCTGCGTGGACTCAATGAACAAAGCAGATACAGCGCCAGAAACGGTCTCTATGGCTTTGGCATCAGCATCCTGGTTGGCTTTACCGGTATCTGGGTTATCTCCAGGTCCATCTTTCTGCCGCTGAAGACCCTTGCCCGGGCACTGAAGCGAATTTCTGTCGACAAATTTCATCAGCCTATCAGTCTGAGAGGCGGCGAAGAGTTCAACGAACTGGCGGCATCCTATAACGATATGAGCCGACAGCTCTATGAGGAAGAAAATATCCGCAATGAATTTATCGCCACCCTGAGCCATGAAATCAGAACCCCGCTCTCTTCCATTCACGAATCTGTCAACATGATTATTGAAGAAGTATTTGGAACGATAAACGACAGACAGCGTAAATTTCTGAAAATTGCCAGTGTTGAAATTAAGCGGATCAACAAGCTGCTCAACTATCTGCTTAATGTTTCGGTCCTTGAGTCCGATGTGCGCAAGAAAAAGTCCGCCCGTATTGATACCAGACAACTGGTGTTGCATTGTGCCGAAATTTTTGCTTCCTTTGCTGAGAAGAAAAAAGTAACCTTAACGATAACTGGTATCGATGAGTGTCCGGATTTATATGGAGTCAGGGAAGAACTACAACAGATTTTTGTCAACATCATTGGTAACGCCGTCAAGTATTCCCTGGAAGGAGGCGCCGTCAGGATTGCCTGGACCAAAGACAAAACAAAGAAATTTCTTCTCTTTAGAGTGTCGGATACCGGCCCCGGCATCGCTGATGATGAACTCTCTCTGGTCTTCACCAAATATTATCGTACCAAGACAGTGCGAGGTCACCTCGATGGTGTCGGCCTTGGACTGGCGATAACCAGAAAAATTGTTGCCAGCTATGGGGGAAAGATACAGGTCGCAAATAACAAGGGCAGCGGCTGTACCTTCTCCTTTACCCTGCCGGCTCGACCATAGAGAAAGTATGATTAATGTAGTACGATGGGTCCTGGAAGACCTGCAGAGGTATTTTCGGCTATTGACAAGAGATATGCATCAATTCAATTTATTATTTTTAAAGCGTTTACCATCGGTCTTCCTGGTCTGGGTGTTGCTGTTGTTATGCAGCGCCTGCACAATGATGCAACTGCCGGCGTTCCCGACTCCGGCGGAGCATCCCCAGGCACGTGCTGAACAATATTTTATCAATGGCGAATTCGAAAGCGCCCTCCTTGAATACGAGCAAATATACGAAACAGCACTCTCAGCTGAAGACAGAAATCAAGCGCTCTATGGTTTGGCCTGCACCCAAATGATGCTGGCCCGGACCGACGATCAGGTGATTGAAGCAATCAGTAATCTTCAGAAATGGGATGCCGACAAGGGCACTGCATCTTTTACCGAAAACAGGCACCTCTTGGTACTTGCCTTAAAACAGCAAAGTGATCTTATTCAAAAAAAGAATCAGGCGTTGAAAGAACGTGAAGAAAAGCAAATCTCCTTAATCGCCTCCCAGCAGCTGCAAATTGCCGATATGCTCACCACCGTCGAAAGATTGAGAAAACAGATTGAAGAACTCGAAGCAATAGACGAGAATGTCCAGGAAAAAAGAAAACCTTTATGAGCAAAGCAATTCACGTCCTGATAGTTGATGACGATCCATCTATTTTAGAGGTACTGGAGGCCCGGTTGATGGCCGCCGGTTTTTCTATAGTCAAAGCAGCCAGTGGTCCTGAAGCACTGGAACTCATGGAAAAGCACCAGATAGACGTGCTCGTCTCCGATATAAAAATGCCGAAGATGAGTGGTCTGGAACTGCTTGATAAAACCAGAACAATTCTTCCACAGCTGCCTGTTATCTTTCTTACCGCCTATGGGACAATTCCCGATGCCGTCGAGGCGGTCAAGGCCGGAGCTGTTGACTATCTGACTAAACCATTTGATGGTAAAACACTTGTCCGGAAGATAGAGGATATTGTCGACACCATTCCCCTGCAGCCCTCCGACGCCGCCCTTGAAGACGAAGAAGGCATCGTCTGGGGCCAGAGTGCTGCAATGCGCGGGCTGAAAGAGATGTTGCAGAAGGTCGCTGCCAGCAACGCTAACGTCCTCATTCTCGGCGAGAGCGGGGTCGGCAAGGAATGTATTGCCAAGTTAGTGCATCTCTATAGTCCCAGGAAAGACAAACCATATATGGTCGTTGATTGCGGCTCCACTCCCCCCGGCATTCTTGAGAGCGAACTCTTCGGCCACGTGAAAGGATCTTTCACCCATGCCATCCAGGATAAGAAGGGGCTGATCGAAGCGGCCCACGGCGGCACCCTGTTCCTCGACGAGGTCGGCAATATTTCCCAGGAAATGCAGAGCCGCCTTTTGCGTTTTCTCGAGGAGAGAACTATTCGCCAGGTCGGAGCCATCAAAGAAAAAACTGTTGACTGCCGGGTCATCTCCGCCACCAATGCCGATCTGAAAGCCGATGCCGAGGAAGGCAAATTCAGACTGGATCTCTACTACAGGCTGAAAGTAGTCACCCTGGTTGTTCCCCCATTGCGGGATAGACGCGAGGACATCCCTGAATTAGCCCAGTATCTGGTCGATAGTTATACCAAGGCTAACAACATGCCCCAACTGGAATTACCCCAGAAAACCCTCGACTGGCTGCAGACTCTATCCTGGCCGGGCAATGTCCGAGAACTGAAAAATGCCCTGGAAACCGGGATCATTCTCTGTAAAGACAACCGGATTCTCCCGGAAAACCTGCAACTGGACAATGAACCGATTCCAATGGTTGCCGGGACCGACCCGAATTTTTCCATTGAACAGAGTGAAAAAGAAGCAATTATCAGGGCCTTGAAGCAGACTAAAGGGGTAAAAAAAGATGCTGCGGAACTACTCGGTATCAGTCGCCGGGCCATCCAGTATAAAAGCAAAAAATATGACCTCGATGCCTCAAAATTTAAGGATTGAGAGCGATTATCTCTGCGCCTTGTTGTTATGAACAGGCAATAACAGACCTGATGGCTGCATCAAACGAAAAGGCCAGCCCCCACTTTCAGTCCACCTGCTGATCATAAAAAACGGGGAAGAACCATGAAGGTTTCTTCCCCGTGCCACTGCAGAATCTCTGATGATAATAGTCTGTTATACCTGCCAGCCGTTTGAATGACTGAAGTCCCCCTCTTTGCTGATAACAAAACATTCACAGTCGGGCTGGCGGTTGATAAACCGAACTCCGGCTTTGGGTTCCATGACAAAGACACTGGTTGCCAGGGCATCGGCATCCATCACTGTCGGAGCGATGACCGTCACGCTGCTGGCCAGCTGGGGCGAATGTCCGGTTCGGCTGTTGATAATATGGTGGAACAGTTTTTCCCGGTCATAGTAGATTTCGTAGTTACCCGAGGTGGCAATGGCGCCATCCTTCATGGTGATGATATCGGGATATTCCTTTGATTTTGCCGGGTCCTGCACCGCAACCGTCCAGGCGCGGCCTTTGGCGGCCAGGCCCTTGGTGCGGATATCGCCGCCGGCATTGATCAGATGATTAGTCACCCCATTGGCACTGAGAACCTCGGAGGCCCTGTCAACGATATATCCTTTGGCTATCCCATCGAGGGTAATGCCCATACCACTATCGGCAAAGTGCAGCGAACCGCTCTGAAAACGAAGTCTGTCGCTGCCGACCAATTTTAGGGCGCGGTCAATTTCACTGTCCGTCGGGGTATGGTTTCTGGCAAAACTGTCCTTATACAAGTCGACAAGCGGCATAACGGTGATGTCAAAGGCCCCGCCGGTCTCCCGATTGTAGTAGAGCGACCTGGCCACCAGTTCAAGCATTTCCTGGGGTGCCTGCTCGAGTTTGCCGGCACCGTTGAACGAGCCGACGGCAGATCGCGGATCATAATGGGTCAACAGATTGTTGAGCCGGTCGATCTCCTCAAAGGCAAGGCCAATTGCCTGCTCCGCCTCATCACGGGAGGAGTGGATGGCCGTCATCGCCACAAAGGTCCCCATGGCCAGGCGAGTCTTGGTAACCTTATATTCCCTGTGGCCAAAGAGGAGTGCCTCCGCCTTTTCAGCCGGCAGAAGAGCAGCTGAGGCGGCACCGAGTCCCAAAAGGCCGGAGAGTTTCAAAAACGATCTTCTTTTCTGATCAAAGGAAGTCTCTGGATTTTTCATATCTTTTTCCATCTTGAATTATTAACCAGCCATTCTCAGACCATCGACCCCACTCCTGGCGATTGCCTGACGACCTTCATAGTGTCTGAATATATCACGTGGACATTTAGTGACGCAGGCGGTTTCGCAACCCGGACCGTAAGCGATACATGCCTTGTGATCGATTTTCACTACATTATTTTCATATTGTACCGCTTCTGCCGGGCAGGCCTTGACACACATCTTGCACCCGATACAGCCTACCTCGCAGACGGCCTTGACATTCTTGCCGAGGTCCCGGGTCGAGCACGGTACGTAGACCCGGGCCTTCAGGGTCTGGATCTCAATGATTTTTTTCGGGCAGGTTTTAACGCAAACCCCGCAACTGACACATTTATCGGGATTGACGACGGGAAAATTCTCCACCATCTCAATGGCATCAAAGGGACAGACGTCGGCGCATTCACCAAGACCGATGCAGGCATACTGGCAGGCCGAAGGTCCGCCAAAACTGAGGTTGGCCGCAGTGCAGGAGGCAAAGCCGTAATATTCGTGCTTGTGGCTGACCCGGCCTTCGACCCTTGAACAGCGGACCAGGGCTATCTGATCTTCCACCGCAGTCATTTTCTTCCCTGTCAGCTCGGCCACCCGGGCGGCAACTTTTTCTTTTCCCGGGAAACAAAGGTTGGGTGGCACATCGGGATCATTGACCACGGCAATGGCATAGCCTTCACAGCCTGGATAGCCGCAGCCGCCGCACTGGGCGAGAGGCAGGGATTCAACTACTTCCTCGATGAGCGGATTGACTTCCACCGCGAATTTATGGGCGGCGATAGCCAGCCCGATACCGAAGAACAAGCCTATGCAGCCAAGCAGAACCAGACCGCCTAATGCCAATTTTATTAATGCCGGATCCATATCTTTTTACTCTCAACTAAAAACTGGTTTTTTATCTCAGGGAACGCGGGTCAGACCCCCGTTAACATACCGGTGAATTTATTAAAAAAGCTGCAGCCCCGAAAATCCTAGAAAAGCCATGGCAAACTGGCCGGCGACAATAAAAGCGATCGGCAACCCTTTAAAGGTGGGCGGAATATTGGCCAGCTGCATGCGCTCGCTCACCGAACTCATCAGATACAGGGCCAGCAGGAAACCGCCGCCTGCACCAAGCGCCAGCATAAAGGTTTCAAAGACGTTGTAATTACTATTGGCCAGAATCAGCGGGACAGCAATAATGACGCAGTTGGCGATGACCAGAACCAGATAAACGCCAAAAGAGTTAAACAGGATGGGATTGACCTTTCTGAGCACCGTATCAACCGCCTGGACCGTCAGGGAGACCAGGCCGATAAAGATGACAATCTGCAGGAAATTCAAATTGAACGGAATCAGAATGAAATTGTAGAAAAACCAGCTCATCAACGCCGATGCCACCATGACCAGGGTAAAAACCACCCCCATGCCCTTGGCGGTATCTTTTTTCTTCGAGGTTCCGAAAAAGACGCAGAGACCGAGATATTTGGTAAACACGAAGTTGTTGATGAGCAGGGCCGAGATAAGAATACCGAAAAGGTAGCCAAGATATGATTTGCTGACCTTGAAGGTGGTCTTTTCGATGCCGGCCAATCCCTTGATGGTGACGGCATGAGGTATTGCAGTGTTGAGCGGCTCGACAAAGTGCAGGATAAGATGCTTGCCGTCTTCGGCGAGCGTCGCCGACTTGAGGACCAGACGGATATCCGGATCGGGTTCCTCATAGACTGTATAGTTCTTGATTTCCTCAGCCGCTGTCCGGTCAACCGGCCCGGAAAAGGTGACAACAATCTCATTGTTGCCCTTGAAGCTCTGTCCGGCAATCAATCCCTCAGCCCGGGCAAAGATCGGAGCGAGCAGAAAAAACAGCGAGGCGAGGACGATATATCTGGTTTTTGCAAGAGTCATCATTTTAACCCTTTTGAGCGTTTATAAAAAATTTCAATCCAGTTGAAAAAGGCCATCATCAGACCGACCACAAAGAACCCGGCGCTCGGCAGGATAAAAAACAGCAGGGGTTTGAAACCAAGCACATCATAGCCAAAGATGGCTCCCGAGCCGAGAAGTTCTCTGAACAAGCCGATCACCATCATGCCGATCATGAAGCCAAGGCCCATTCCCAGACCGTCCCAGAAGGAATCCTTGACCCCTTCCTTGCAGGCAAACATCTCCAGACGCATGGTGATGATGGCAAAGGCAACGATAAGTTTGACGAAAATACCCATCTTGGCATAGGCCTCCGGCAGATACGCCGCCAGAACCAGATCAATGACCGTCACCCAGGTGGCAATGGTCAGCGTATAGGTCGGGATGCGGATCCGCGGATGGATGACATTTTTGAAGATAGAGATGGTCACACTGGAAAAAACCTGCACGAACAGCACGGCGATACCCAGCATCAGACCGTTCATCACCGTCGTGGAGATACCAACCGCAGGACACATGGACAGCGCCAGCCGGAAGATCGGGTTTTCACTCAAGATGCCTCTGGCTATCAGCTGCATACTGGATTTGTCATTTGCCACGTCGACTTCCTCTTCCAAGAATTAAAACGAGACAGCGAGCTGCTGTTCTTTCAAAACCTCATCCAGGACATTGACCCGGTAGGCGAATTTGGTGACGATACCCTTCACCCCGTTGGCGACCGCTCTCGATGAAATGGTCGCCCCGGTAAGGGCGTAAATATCATGATCCTTATACTCTTCCCGAAACTTTTCGATATCCTCCTCGCCGACCTTGCCGTTCAAGGCTGCAAGGTAATCGTCCGGGATAGGCGCCTTCACCACTGCGATTGCTTTCAGAGCCTCAAAGGGTTTGCCCTTGAACTGGTTCTTGAAGTAATCCTGTTCGATTTCCGCACCCAGGCCCGGGTCTTCTTCGTGTTCCAGGACCTCCATGCCAATGATCGAAAAAGCCGGATCAACAGCCAGCATTACCTTGACGAAAGTCTTGAACCCCTGGAACTTGCCGCTGAGCAGATAGCCTGTTCGCCGGCCGTTATTGGTGACCACAATGGTCTGATCGGCAAACATCACCGAATGCCCGGGACCGACCGCTGCCTGCACCGCCTTGGTTCGCGGCTCAACCTCCAGGGCCTCTGCTTCACTGAGGGACACCGGTTTGGTCTCAAGCAGGCTGCCGTTCAGATCTATATTGACAAAAAGAAAACCGCCCTCGTGCTCCCGCGGAACAAGGTAGCCGATGGATTGCCTGTCACTGCTGCCGATGATGTATCGGTATACCTCATGCATGGCGAGCGTCGTTGGTATTTCAGCCCCGGCTTCGTAACCGAGCAGTGCATACATCACCTGTTGCTCTTTGACATGCTCATTATGCTTCTTGGCGTTGCTGGTAAAGATGAAGCAGACACCCATGACGGTTGCAGCCAGCAGACAGGAGACGGTAAGACGGAAGACGATGGTGATGATGTTTTTCATTTCGAACCCTCCGCCGGCAACGCAAAACGTTTCGGTTTAAACCAGCCGTCAAGAACGGTGCTCAGCGGGTTCATGAGCAGGATCGCATAGCATATTCCTTCGGGATAGC
>Ga0210123_1000173_pt1 | contig 42148 bp, 33 predicted proteins | sample Muzzi_PWB_D2_FD_185535 | JGI IMG/M metagenome (GOLD analysis project Ga0210123, IMG submission 185535) | Wetland microbial communities from San Francisco Bay, California, USA, that impact long-term carbon sequestration - Muzzi_PWB_D2 (SPAdes) | ecosystem: Environmental > Aquatic > Marine >... | reverse complement strand
TTTTTTTAATTTTAGCAGAGAGGAGATTAAATGGCCGAAACAATAGAAAGTTTAAGGAACATTGCTTTTGCATCTCACGGCGGTGCGGGAAAAACTTCTCTTGCCGAAACAATGCTTTTCAATGCAGGCATCATTAACAGAATTGGCCGCGTTGAAGACGGCAACACTGCAATGGACTTTGAGCCGGAAGAACTTAAACGGAACTCTAGCTTAAGCAGCGGATTCCATCAATTCAACTGGAAAAAACATACCGTTAGCCTCATTGATACACCCGGTGATCAAAATTTTTTTTCAGACACAAAGAGCTGTATGCAAGCCGCCGACAGTGCTGTTATTGTGGTGGATGCCGTAGACGGAATAAAAGTTCAAACCGAACAAGCCTGGGACTTTGCTGAAGAATTTAAGCTGCCATGTATTATTTTTATCAATAAGCTCGATAGGGAACGTTCGGATTTTATGCGCGCTTTCAAAGAAGCTGGTGAATGTTTTGAGCCGAAACCGATGATCATACAAATCCCAATTGGATCTGAAGCAAACTTTAGCGGTATCGTCGACCTGGTCAGCATGAAAGCTTATACCTATGATGCCAAGGGCAAAACAACGAAAATTGATATCCCTTCGGATATGCAGGATATGGTTTCAGAAGAACGAGAGGCTCTCGTGGAAAATGTTGTCGAGTCAGATGACGAGCTTCTGGAAAGATATCTTGAAGGAGAGCCACTGTCAGATGATGAAATAAAGGTTGCTTTAAAAAAAGGAATCTTATCACGCTCATTCGTCCCTGTTCTTTGTGGATCGGTCACAAAAAATATCGGTGTCGATCTCCTGCAGGATTTTATTATTCATTGCATGCCTTCACCGCTGGATCGAGGCCCTTGGTTCGCTACTGATGCAACTGGGGATGTCGAAATAGAATGTCGTCCAAATCCCGATGCCCCCTTCGCCGGTTTTGTTTTCAAAACTATCGCTGATCCGTTTGCCGGACGTCTTTCAATATTCAGGATTGTTTCCGGGACACTTGGGGCGGACGGAAATTTTTTCAACGTTAATAAAGATACCAATGAAAGATATAACCAGCTTTTAAGGCTTTCCGGAAAAGAACAAAAGCAAATTACCAAGGCTGGTCCCGGCGCAATCGTTGCTGTAGCGAAATTAAAAGAAACAACTACCGGTGATACTATTTGCAGTAGTAGCCAAAAGGTTAAATTCAAATGCGCAGTCCCCCTTCCACCTTTGATTTCATTTGCCGTGAAAGCCAAGTCAAAAGGAGATGAGGACAAAGTATTCAGCTCTTTATCAAAACTTTTGGAAGAGGATATGTCTCTACACCTTACACGCAATTCTGAAACAAAGGAGATTCTGTTATCCGGCCTCGGGCAGGTTCATATTGAAGTTACGACTGAAAAACTCAAACGGAAGTTCAACGTTGAGGTCCAGCTGGATACACCTAAAGTTCCCTATAAAGAGACCATTACCAGGAAAGTCAGAGTCCAGGGGAAACATAAAAAACAGACCGGAGGCCATGGTCAATTTGGAGACTGTTGGATTCAGATAGAACCGCTTCCCAGAGGAAAAGGTTTTGAGTTCGAAAATAAAATTGTTGGTGGTGCTATTCCCAGGCAGTATATACCGGCTGTGGAAAAAGGTGTCATTGAAGCGTCTCAAAAAGGAGTTCTTACTGGGTTCCCGTGTGTCGATTTTAAAGTTATCCTCGACGACGGTTCTTTTCATGCTGTAGATTCATCTGAAATGGCATTTAAAATCGCAGGTTCTCTTGCTTTCAGAAAGGCCGTTGCAGATGCCGGTCCAATTCTTTTGGAACCGATGATGAATGTATCAGTTATTACTCCGGATGAATACATGGGTGACATCATGGGAGATCTTAACAGCAGGCGTGGCCGAGTCCTTGGTATGGACAGCAAGGGTAAAAATCAGGTGATTAACGCCCAGGTACCCATGTCCGAATTTTTAAGCTATGCACCTGATTTAAATTCAATTACCGGAGGCCGGGGTATATTTACCATGGAATTTTCACATTACGATGAAGTTCCTGCCCAAATCTCTCAAAAACTCGTAGAAGAAATAAACAAAGCCAAAGAATAGCCAATTTTGAAAGTCTGCCATTTCCGCCTCCGTTTTTCGGTGGATCTGGCGGGCTTTCAATTCTTAACAAAACCTTAACCTTTGCTTCTTATACATCGTTTGCAGGGTGCAAAACCAGACCAAAATGCATCCCATTTTCTTATAAAAAAGACTCTATTTCTTTTTTTTATTCTTTTTCCATACGAACATGTTTTTACATGAAACCGTTTCGATATTTTACTTCCCAAATATCCTTCGCCTTCTTGTTCTTTCCAATTATGCCACATCCCTTGTTTAGCTGACATGGCATCCCTTTGAGTCTGTAAGAACATCTTTTCATATTTTAGATTCGGGCTTCGAGGTAGTAGATAAGCAAACCCCTTTTCAATCATTTCTTTATTGATGAAAGTACCGTCTAATAAATAAATGTATGCCAGCAATCGACCATAACGGTCATACTTTTCTTTGTCGAATTCCAATCTCACCTTTTTTGATTGAACTATTGATTGGTTGTATTTTTTTGCCGCGTATCCAAAAGCTTCTGCTTTGTAATTGTCATGGGCAATCTCGGGCGCGTTTATGCCGATATAACGAACATGCTGGCCATCACCGAGTACAATGGTATCTCCATCACTAACCCATTTTACACTGATCCACTTTTGTTTGACTGCAGTGGTGGCACTGATCAATAATACCGACGATAAAATTAGGCATATATGTAAATAAAATTTTTGCATTTTCAATTAAGCCATATTTAAACCACAGTGCTTTGCGGCACTTTCATTCAATATTTTCGATAAACCGCCGTAATCAGAAGGAACATATCCAAGAGACTTTTGCCAAACCTCATCATCTTCCATACACAAATAAATCATCACACCTGGAGCATATGCCCTTATGTATGACACTATCTTTCGATACAGATCGATTCTTAATGGTTTAAAATAACGCATTTTTCCGTCAAGGCCGGATATAAATTCCCCGTAAATGATCTTTGATTTTGGAAAGCGTTTTTGTATGATTGGCTTCAAAGCGGGTACAAAACGAAAAGTGCCAAGGCTGATCCATACAATATTTTCAGAAGATATATGGGAAAACAATTGCTCAATAACACTCGCGTATTCTTTTTCACACCCGTCATAGATCACCAAGGGGTCAAAATGAAAGCCAAGGGGATAATCCCAGGACTCACATTTTGCAGCAGCACGAAGCCTATCAGATAGAGATGCCGTATGGCGTTCCTCATTTTTAATAATACGGGGGGTGTTCAATGACCATGACACAATCGTTTTGCGATTGTGGTGAAGTGATTTCAGTGTGTTTATTTTCACTGTTTTAGTTTTAAGTTCCAATACGGCTTTTGACTGTTTTGAAAATTTAGGCACAAGCAGGTCTGAAAGATCCGTCCAATTATCCCAAATCATGCTGTCCGTAAATTCCCCGGTTCCGATTCTGCTTAAGGTTTTATTTAAAAAAAGACGGTCCAATTCTACCAAAAGGTCATCGTGATTGACAAAATATTGCAGTATGGGTGGATGAAAGTAGGCTTGTAGAATGCAATATGAACAGTCCATGGTACAAAATGTGCCCATATGCAGAATTTGATAGCCACAGCATGTATAGGACCGTGTTCCGGGGCATGACTTAATAAAGGCGCCTTTATTTCGAGTGAGAAATAAGATCGTTTTTCCTTTTTGGACCGAATTATCAGACGATAAAACCGATTTGTAAACCTCTTTTGAACTATGAACCACTGAAACCGGTACATTAGGGATTCGTGATCGAATGGAAATAACCTCGGGGAAATGGAGTACCTGTTGATCGATGTATAGTTTTAAAAGGGGCAAGAGATCAACTTAACTTAAGGTAAGAATGTTTTCATTTATTGAATCAACTAAAAATTATCTTTTTAAAAGATAGTAAAACATATATTATGGGTCAAGCATGAAAACAAATCTTTAAGAATTTTATTAATAATGGGTAAATTAGGGCATTTTTTAAAGGTTTCTTGACACACGCCCGACCCATTGATAATTGTTTGGGTCCACGGTTTTTTTTAACCAAATACAATACAAAAAGATACAAAACACTTGATGAATCAGGCATGTTACGAATATACCAGGTGTGATATATCTTCAGGAGATTTTAGAAACCATGCTGCTGAGTATACAAAGAAAAGGGAAGAAGGTTTTAATGAATGAAGAAGAGCTACAGGAATATATGTCACTAAAGCTCAATGAACTTGCCGGATTGGTATCAAATATTACGATAGCCTTAATTATGACCAGCCTGTTGGTTGTTTTCAATTTCTTAAAGGCTAGAGATATCTACTTCTATGCTATCATTCTTATCCCACTTGTAGCACGATGGTATATTGTTGGTATGGTCAACAAGTGGCTCAGAAACAAATTTAAGGGACTTTTATACACATAATCCTCTGCAACTTAACGGAGTGAGACCTTTGAAAAATGTTCCATTTTGTTCAAGGCCAAGGACGGTTAGAATTTTAACTACAACAAGAATACATTGAGTATTTTGAGGATTAATATTTGAACCTGACGCTGGAATTGGGCAAAAGGGGAAGTTTCCGAAAGTCTCACAGCGGTAAGTTTTTACTCCAGTTGCACAACCGAATATGGCTCTAAAGAGCCCTTAAAGTCTTAGAGGTGACAATAGTGCGTGTTGCTGTTCTTTCAGATATCCACGCAAATATAGAGGCTTTTCAGGCGGTAGTTAATGATTTTGAAAACCAGGCCGACCGAATTTTACATCTTGGGGACCTTGTTGGGTATAATGCAAGCCCCAATGAGTGCGTCAAACTGGCCCAAGATATCGGAATGCATTCTATTTTGGGCAATCATGATCTGGCAGCATGTAATCTTGCTTTTGCCGAGAATTTTAATATTTTTGCCCGTAATGCTATCTTTTGGACACGAAAAAATCTTACCCATGAAAATATCCAATTTTTAAACGAGTTGGAGAAAAACCATCGCTTATCCTGTGGCCTTGCATGCCATGGTTCTCCTGATAGTACGAGTAACTACATCGCCCTACCCTTCCAGGCCAGGGCCACGTTAAAGAGGATGAGAAAGGGAATCTGGGGGAAAATAAATGTGTGCCTGTTCGGGCATACCCATAAAAAAAAAGTTTGGCGAATGGATATTCGAGGAAAAGTGGCGCCGGTTGAAATTCCTCTGGATGGAATGATCAGGCTAAATGGGGATGAACTTTACCTTTTGAATCCAGGAAGCGTTGGCCAGCCGCGAAACGGAGACCCCAGGTCATCTTATTTCATATTTGACACCGAAAACAATACAGTAAACTTTAAACTGGTAGAATATAATGTGGCATCAACGATTGAAAAAATAGTTGAAGCAAACTTGCCTGAATTTTTAGCAAAAAGACTTTTGGATGGAACTTAGACGGGTGGTCTAAATATCATTAACAGGTGATAAAATGGCAGAAATGAAAGAGTTAAAAAAGAATGGAAAGCTAAAAGACGGCACTGTTGTTCTATTGAGGCCCATGGTCAAGGCCGACCGAAAAGGATTGGAAGAATTTTTTAACCGACTGACCCCTTCGGTGCTCCAGTATGTGCGAAACGATGTCACCGACCCAAAAGTTCTCGACAAATGGTTTGATCAACTGAATTACGATCGAGTGTTTCCATTATTGGCTTTTCAAGGTGACAAGCTGGTGGCCAATGCGAGCCTACACCGGGTTGCCCATGGTTGGCGCAAACATCTGGGCACTATCCGGATCGTTGTAGATCCGGAGTTCCACGGAAAGGGTTTGGGGACGTTGATGATCAACGAGCTTGTAGATCTTGCCATGGAGTTCGGGCTCGAGAAACTCATGGCTGAATTCCCCCTTAGGGCACATGCTGCCCTGGCAATGTTCAAAAAAGCCGGATTCAGTCCGAGAGGGGTGATCGAGGGACTCATGAAAGGTCGGCATGGTGAGGATCTGGACATTGTGATCATGGTGATGGATGTGGCGGTATATGCCGATAAAACAAGATAATTCCTTATGCGGTGTTCGGGTTAATAGAGCGGCAATATCGTTTTTCCATAATCGGGAATTGAGGCGAGTAAGTCTTCCTTGAGTACTTTTGCATTCGGGTATCGCTTTAAAGGTTCTTTTTCCAGGCATTTCATTATGATGCGCTCGATTTTATGATCTAAAGCTTCATTGAATTTACTCGGTGGAGATGGAGGAACCCTAAGGATAATGTCCATGAGTATCTTCTCCACTTCATGATAGAAAGGGTACATCCCCGTATAAAGCACGTACATCACAACGCCAATGGCCCATACGTCCGAACGTCTCTGGCTTTTACCCATTATTTGTTCAGGTGCCATGTAAGGCCTGGAGCCCGTAACAGTGGCGGACATTTCTTTTTCCTTGAGTTCTTTGGCTGCGCCGAAGTCCAAGAGTTTTATGGTTCCGTTTGGCCTTACCATCACATTCTCGGGTTTTATGTCTCGGTGGATAACCTCTAGATCATGAGCATGAGCCACCACATCTGTAAGTTGAATAACCACGGACTCTACCTCTTTATCTTCGAGATCCCGCTCAATCACCTCGTAAAGTGTTTTACCAACTATAAACTCCTGAATCAGCACTTTTTTGTTCATTACTTCTATCATCTCAAAAACCTTGGGCACACCTTCATGACCGGCCAGACCCCTTAATATCCGCGCCTCCTTTTCAAACTTGGCATTTAGTTTTTTATCCAGGGGAATCTTTGCTACGAAAATTTCTGGTGGATCCGTTGTCACGTCCTTGACTTTCCATACCTCGCCAAAGCTCCCCAGCCCTAACCTTTCCAGTTTTTCATACCGAAAGTCCATAAGTTTGTTTTCAGTTGGTCTGCGATTTAAACCTCTAAAAAGCCTTTTCCAGAATCCAGTATGACTGCCCTTTTCAATAGGAGCGATTATGTCTACTCTTAACTTTGCATAATCGCCGTCATTTCCCATACGGGCGTACACGCCGATCCTTTTTAAAAGTTCTTTGGAATCAATGGGACAAGCGAGAAAATCCGCCGCACCGGTTCTCAAGACCGATGCTGCCAACTCCTCGGAAAAGTTTTCCAGTATCACAATTATCGGCTTTCCCGATTTAAGGTCTATAATAAACTGCTCAACAGAAAGGTTAAATCGTTTCAAGATCAAAAGTACAACACCTATCTTTTTCTTTTTTGCAAATATTCGCCGGGCTTCTTTCAAATCCATGGCTGAATAGGCTCGATAGCCGTACTTGTTAAGAATTTTTTTTAATCTGACAACTCTAACCTGATCACTGTCAATAACTAAAACAACTCTTTTTTGTTCATACGGCGCCTGATCCATATTTTATCATCTCCAGAAAATTTGCATGTCAGATTTTCGTTTGACACACAAACCCTATTTCTCTATACTCCATCTCCACGAAATAGCCATGTTGTTTTTTTACCTTTGCATCAGTTCAATATAGAAACAGGAGGATTTAACTTGCCCATTAAAAGCTTTAATGCAGAAGAAATTCTCTATTACAGTGTAACCATACTCGCCATCGTCGCTTTTAGTTCCGGTTTTACGCGACTTTTCGCTTTAAGCTTCGCAAATGTAAAGCCTGCCGGAGAAGAAGCCGATTTTGAATTCAATCCCTTCGGCAACCTGGATATTGTGGGGACCATCGTCTTTTTTTTGGGGGGCTTCGGCTGGGGCAAACAAGTGGACGATCAAAAGATCGGCTTCAAGCATCAGAAGCTGGGATGGCTCATTATTTCGCTGGTCGCCCCCTTTGCCAGTCTGACCCTGGCGGTCAGTGCTGCTTACATAAAGCAATACTTCTGGACCGACCGGGTTGTCGAGGTCGTACTCCATCTGGGCGCGGCCGTGACCGCTTACCATATACTCCCTATTCCTCCCCTGGCAGGTTCTCGGCTGATCTACCTGGCGTTGCCCGGTCAGAATCAGCGTGTCTGGAGAATGTACTCAAGGATCGGACCCTATATTATCCTGGCTTTCGTAATCGCTGAGCGTTTTTCGGGGATACCGTTTTTAAAAGAGACGGTTGCACCGGTTTTGGACGTTGTGACCCGGTTTGTCGAATACCATTGATAATCTCCCAACCCATACCATCCGGGACCCAATAAGCTCCTAACCAAAAAAGTCTATAATCTCAGCCAACAAAACGGACAAACGTGCATACAGCTCAACTGTAGCCATTCAATACGAATTAATACGAATTTATCACAATTGCTTGTCATTAAAAAAGGCGGGAAAGGTCTTAGCCCCTTCCCGCCTTTTTCAATTAACGTATTGCTGTTCTAGTCTGACTTGATCTTAAGCACCTCTCTTTTGGGGCTTTTTGGTAATAAAGGCAAGTGCCACAGCGACTAGAAGAAGGATGCCTCCGACATAAAATGCCATGTCGTACGATCCGGTGACGTCCCTGATTCTTCCTGCCAGCTTGGGCATGAAGGCACCCAGACCCCAGCCGATGAACACGATTCCGTAATTGAAGCCCAGGTTCTTGGGCCCATAGAAATCAGCTGTGTATGAGGGCATCAGAGCAAGACCGCCGCCGTAAACCCAGTAGGCGATCATACAGGCCGTGAACGTCATAAAGAGCGATTTGGCCGCAATCATCGCTGGCAGCGCGAATAGACAGAGAGCTGCGACAAACGCATTGAGCATATACGCCTTGTCCCTGCCGATGATGTCCGAGTACTTGCCTGTCCCGACCCGTCCAGCAGCGTTCATGAATCCGCCTGCAGCAACCAGGATAAATCCTTGCGCCAGAAAGGGCTTAACGATCTTCGCGGCGTGGCCGATAATGAGAAGACCGGCCTGAGTGTTCAGACAGAAAAGAGCGATCAGGGCATAGCACTGCCATGTCCCCATCATGTCTCCGGTCTTCCAGTCAACCACAGATGCCGCAGCTTTTTTTGTCGCTTCCGTTTCAGGCGGTTGAGGCGGCACATATCCCTCTTCCGGCCATGCCAGGACTTGGGCGGCAATACCGATGACGATCAGGTAGGCAATCCCCAGCACCATAAATGACGTAGAGAGAGAATAACTGACAATAAGCCACTTGATGAGCGGAGCTACGTAAAAGGCCGCACCGCCATAGCCTGCGACCGTAATGCCGATCATAACACCCACCTGATGCGGTCCGACCCATCTCCGTGTTGCAGGGACCGGAGCGGCATAACCGATGCCCATGGCGATTCCGCCGCCGACGCCAAACCCCCACAGGATTCCGGCGTAGGAGTTAGCTGTTGCAGCGATAATCATACCTATACCCATGAAGATGGCAGAGATGGAGCCGGCGACTGTGGGACCGTATTTATCCTGAATCTTCCCGCCGGGAATCATGAGCAGGGCGAAGATTAAAATACACAATGACGCCGGGTTGGAAGCCTGCTCTGCGGTAAGCGCACCGGTCCAGCCGTGGGCCTTTAAGTAGACGTCATCGGTGAGATACTTGACCCATACGGACCAGGCATACAGGACTCCCAGGCATAAATTGACGGTCGTACCAGCGAGAATAACAGCCCATCCTCGTCCGGGAATTGCATCTACTGGTTGGTTATATCCTTTGGCATACTTTGGCATTAATACACCTCCTTAAAGTTAAAAACATGTGGTTAATTACCGGATCCTTTAAATTACGCTTTAACTGAGATTCTATGACACTCTTTGAAAGGCATCATTTTGAATAACCAACACCTATCTTAGCCACATGGCATAAAGCATCTTTAAGATTTCCGGTTTTAAAAGAAACATAGCCACTGGAAAAGAGGTTTGTTTTGGTGAGCGTGCGGCAAAAAAAACACACCAGCCTCTTCTCTTCTTATGGCCGAATTGTGATATCACCTCCTTTCCGGTCGATTGTTAAAATAAGCTGCTTTTTCTTTTGTTTTGGTCATAAAAAACCAAACCATTTAATACCTGATTTAATTAGTTTAAAACCGGTGAAATTCAATTCGCTGCTTCAGGGCATGTTTCTATCCCTCGGTTAAATATTTCAAATGCAATTTCAAGGGTAGATTTTAAGAAATCTTTTTTACTGTCTATTAACCTTTTACTTTCTTCCCAAAGAACAACACCTGAAAATAACGCCCACACAATGTCGGCCAATGCCACCGGATGCCTGTCGATAAACACTCCTTTTTCTATTCCTTCTTCAAAAACTCTTGCCATGGACCTGAACGAATGTCTGGATAAATCCTTAATGTCCGTAAGCAGATGAGGTGATAAATTCTTCAGCGTTTCGCTGGATTGCAGATGAAACATATTAATCAGCACAAGCGGATCAAATTCGTAAACTTCATATAAAGCGTCCTTGAGTGCGTTTAATTTTTCCTTTGGCTCTTTATACTTTTCGTTATGTACATGTTCCAGCCGGATGCTCATATATTGCAGAATTCTGAGCGATAGAGAGGCAAACAACTCTTCTTTATTTTTAAAATAGAGATAAATCGTACCCGGGCTAAGTTCTGCTTCCTTGGCAATATCTTCCATGGTTGCCTTGTTGAAGCTCTTTTTTGAAAAAACTCTTTTTGCGGCAACCATTATTTGCTGCCGTCTTCTCCCCCTTTCCCGTTCTTTCCTTTCCTTTATACCCATATTTCCCTGAACCATATTTATTTAATTAAGCTTTATATAAATGGTGCTTTTTATTTAGTCAAGAAAATATATTCACTTTTTATTGCGATTGAGAAGATTTTTCAATGATTCGTGTGACTTACTGACATAACCTGTTGATATTTAATCCAAACTCAGATCATCTTCAACTCATCATGAATCAATTGCCTGATTTTTCAATTAAAAGAACCCAATCTACATTTACAATATAAGGTATTTCTATTTCAATAATGGTCTTTCTATGGTGTGCGATCAATCTACCATTTTTTTAAGGTATGGATTTTCCATGAGAGCTTCAAAAGCAGTTTTAAGCTCTTTAAGTTGAATCATGTTATTAAAACTAAGTTGCAAGGTATGAGTTGGACTTTCAAAATTGGTTGGCGGAATCAATTTAAAACCTCGTTCAAGATTCAATTTTTGATGATATTTTTCATAGGATTTTTCGATGACAGCTATGGTTGGAAAGCGCCGTTGTTTTAAATATATCCTTATCTTGTGAGCCCTTTGATTTTTATCGAGGTCCTCATCCGTCAAGATTTTATTCAGACGAGATTCTTCAATAATCTGTAGAATAGATTTGTCTTCACGAATAGCAATTTCTTTTATCAACGTCACGATTTCCCTCTGCGTATTAAGACTCAATTTAAGGGTATTAAAAAATTTTATAAAACCTTTCGCGTCATCTTCCGACATTCCAGCAAGCTCCAAAACCATGGCAAGGGAAATCGTATTGGAAAGGATGCTGTTTTGAAACAGCTCGGGAAGATGACAAATGCCTTTGAGCTTTTTGATCATTGATGGATGTTCAAATAGGCCCAATAACGACAGTTCTTCGGACAGGCTGTTAATATCTTTGAAAAAGTCGGATAGCATTCCGATGGACCTTGACTTTTCTATTAAGTTCAAAGGTCTTTGAAACGCGTTATCTGTGATGGCATATTTGATACATTTGAGTCTTATGGTGTCAGGGCCAAGAATCATCGCTTCAAGTTCAGACCAATTCAGGCGTCGACAAGCTTCAATCCTACGAAAACCGCATATTATCGTATAGGTTGCTTCCTTTTTCAATAACAATGGATGATGCAATATCCCCACATGGTTTATTGAATGCATCAAATCATCCACTTGTCTCTCGGTAGTGATACGAAAAGCATCATCACCCAAATCAATCTCGGACAGGTCGACGATTTTAAGTCTATAACGCATAGGTCGCGTTGGTGAGTTGGCGGTATGCTTCCAGATATTTATCTCGTGTATTCGTAATGACATATTGTGGCAGGGATGGTGCCGGGGGTTTTTTATTCCAGTTGATGGAAATCAGGTAGTCACGAAGGTATTGCTTGTCAAAGCTTTTTTGTGGCCCACCGGGTTGATAGGACGGCTGGGGCCAGAATCTGGAAGAATCCGGAGTCAAAATTTCATCGATGAGTATAAGGTCGTTATTCAAAAGGCCAAACTCGAATTTCGTATCCGCAATGATGATACCCTTTTTATACGCCAGGTTGGCGCCTTTGTTGTAAATTTCAAGACTGATCTTTCTGACTTTTTCGGCCAATGGTTTTCCGATCTTTTCCACGGTTTTTTCAAAATCTATATTAACGTCATGAAGACCTGAGTCTGCTTTGGTTGAGGGTGTGAAAACAGGTTCGAGAAGCTTGTCGGATTCTTTCAGTTCTTCGGGAAGTTTTATGCCACAGACCCTGCCGGAAACCTGGTAATCATTCCAACCGGATCCAGATATATACCCCCTTACAATACACTCGATGGGCAATGGTTCCGCTTTTTTTACAAGCATGCTTCTTCCACGAAGTAATTCCGAATAAGGTCTACATTTTTCAGGATAATCATCCACATTAGCGGAGATCACATGATTGGGCAAAACCGGTTTCATTATCTCAAACCAAAAAAGGGAGATTTGAGTTAGAATTTTTCCTTTATCAGGAATTGGGTTGGGCATGACCACATCAAAAGCCGAAATTCGATCTGTAGCCACCATTAGAAGATAATCACCAAGATCGTATATATCCCGTACTTTACCTCTTTTGATTAGATTTAACGCTTCTATTTTTGTTTCAATTACAGCCTGTTCCATTCAATTAAACCCTTTATTCAGATACATCTCTTCGCCCATTCCATTGGAAAAAGATTTAAAAAATCACTGTCCCGAAAACACTTTAATATATTTTTTTAAAATTTCAATTGACGCGTCATCAGTTTCGATGAACTCGATTCCTGCTTCATATTTTTCATCTTTTCCGGGTGAGGAGAAAATGATACTACCTTTGATATTAATCAGTTCATCTTCAAGACCTATTGCCAGTTCTACCGTATATTTTGGGTCTATTGAAACATGTGTTTCCAACAAAATTCCATCTTCACTGACATTTAAAGTTCTTCCCATTCCCTGGGCGACAACATTCTTAGTCGCATCAATGCAATTATAGAATATCAGATTGAGTGCGTTGACTCTTGGATGATGTCTTCTTTCGTTTATCCCCATGTTTTTCCCCCAAATTTAGATGGTTTTGCGGGCAATCGATTTTGAGACCTTTGCAAAACACCCCTTTTTGCCCGATTTCTGCGTCAGGTTCAAATTTTAATCCTCAAAATACTCAATGTATTCCTTTGATAAAAATTTTCGCCTTCCTTGAACTCGAACAAAAATTTCTATTTTTCAAATATCTCATTTTCTTTTATCTGAAAAATCATTATTCCAGGGTTTGTTTCCGACTGGATTCTTTATGAAACTCGCATGTGACCATGGATGTTACCGATATACAGGTTGAAAGATGATCTATAAAGTTTTTCAATGTGGGTTGAAGTTGATTGTATTCCTGCTGAAAGCTGTCAGGTGACATTTTTTCGAACTTGAGGTCCTCAGAACCAAAAACAGAAGCATTAAATGGTTCTTGTCCAAGATCGAGGAATGGAATATTGCCAAAGAACTCTCCAGGATAAAGATTCCCAAGCGGCACATATCCATGCTCGGTATGCCGGACAATATGAGCTACTCCTTCAGTAATTTCAAACAAATTTTCTACACTATCTCCCTGCTTAATCACTTGGTTTTTGATGTTAATATATTCTTCCAACCGGATCTTGTTCAAATGACTATCAACTGCCATATCAGTGACCTGTTTCATCCTTTTATCAAGACTTATTGCAAGGTTTCTAAAAGAATTTGACATACGTAAAAAGTCAACTGAAAGGCTACGCGAGTCGAGGACACCCAATTGGACATTGGTTACCGCAAAAATTGCCGCACTTCGAACGGTTCCCTCTAACATTAAGAAAGAAGTAAAACTCCCAATAAATGCGCCTTCACCGATCCTGAGCAATTTTAGATTGCCTGTCGGGGTTTTTTTTACAATTTCTGCAACACCTTCCAAAATGACCCATAACCACCCACCGTGTTTCCCTTCTGCCACGATCTTTTTGTTTGCACGAAATTCTTCTTCGTCGACGATATACGTATAATCGATGAGAGGTCCTTTTATTATGGGCAGTTTGAATGAATTTTCAGATGATTTTAATTTTTCGGAGAATGACACAGGACCCAACCTTTCTATTTGACCATCGTCGAGCATGCTCAAGGCGTCAAGGATAATTTGCATGCGACTTTTTTTAATAATCCGTTCACAAGAAACACCTTCGTCTCTGAATTCGAATTCCCCATCAACCCATCCAAAAAGTGAGTTCAATGCATCTATCCCGACCAATGATCCCGCCGACGCATTTACAGAGTTCCCTTTGACGAAATATATTTTCCCCTGGGTTTGGGTATATCTACTTGTAATATATAAAACACCTGTGCTTGAATTTGAACCGAGGAATTGTAAAATATCACCAAGACTCAGGAACTTAAGATTTCCTGCAAGAGCGAAATTTCTCATTTTTAATATTTACTGTCCTAAATTCATTTCTTTTTTTAATGATATTAATGTTAACTTCAAGCATTCCTTTAACGTCGCTCCAACACCTTGCCCGGTTATAGCGCTGGCCGGGAAAGAAGGCACTTTAAGCTGTCTGTTTAAATCTCTTTCCATTTGTTCGACAGCCATAACAGGAAGTCCTTCTCCAGCGAGATCTCTTTTGTTGTGCTGCATGACAAGAGGGATTTTAAAAATGTTTATTCCGTATTCTTTTAAATTATGTTGTAAATCCTTCAAAGAAAGCATATTTTTTTCACGCCGCACCGCCAGTGAATCAGCGACAAAAATCACACCGTCAACCCCTTTTAATACAAGTTTTCTGGTGGATCTATATTGAACCTGACCGGGAACTGTGTAAACTTGAACCGTAACATCAAAGCCTTTTATCTCGCCAAGTCCCATGGGAAGAAAGTCAAAGAAAAGTGTCCGATCACCTTCTGTATCAATGGAAACCATCTCGCCAGTCACTTGTTTTTTATATGACTTATAAATATGTTCCATATTCGTTGTCTTACCACATCTTCCGGGTCCGTAATATACGATTTTACATTCGATCTGTCTTTTTTTAAGATTTAAAATAGCCATATAACATCAGCCCCGTATCATTGGATTAGGTTATGTCAAATCATCATAGTCTAACAACATTAAGTTCATATGTTAAAAATTTATCTCAAATTTTTCAAGTCCTATGTTATGTTATGTTTTGATTCTTTGCAAATTATAATTTTCAAGTCAAATCGAATGCTTCGTAATTATTTTGCCGATATTTTTATTCAATAACGGTATGATAGTCTAATGAACCACAACCTCAATGTCCACACAGTAATCTCCCCGTAATGGGCCTATTGTGATTTCTTTTACGGCAGAAACCAAGCCCGAGCCTTTAAACAGGCCAACGTTAGAATAATACTGAACACCGTGAATCTCGTTTCCGACTTTAAAATTTTCTATCACATCTTTATCTCTGTTTGGAATGAGAAGGCTGACAACCTTTCCCAACTGGAATCTGACTTTAAATTCATATATCTGTCCTTTTTGAGGGCCGCTGTCCACAGATATTCCGATGGAGTTGACGTCAAGAACGTCCTCAATTCCGGCTTCGGATTCAACTTCGCCTTCAGATTCAGGCGTCTCCAACCCGGCATCCTCTGGTTCGGAAATTTGAGCCTGATCACTTTCTGAGGATGCCTTTACTTTAACTTCAACCACCTCTTCTTTCGTCTTTGGAAGCGTTTGTTCAACTCCTTCACTTTTCAATAGGGTTTCAAAGAAAATATATATTTTTTCCAACTGGTTCGGTTGAAATATATCGTCTAAAAGCCAGTTCTCATATTGAGATATGGCTTCATCTATTGAAAAAAGTGCGATATGGCATCTTAAGATGTTTTTGGCAGCATCAACACGGGTCGAATCTTTTTTTATAAGTTCATTAAAGTCTAATATTGCTCTTTTAAACTGACCGAACTTTGCCAAAGCCACTGCGCCCTCAATTGCTTTTGCATCTTCATCCATATCGGGTGTAAACGCGTACATCTTTTTAATCAGGTTTTGAATATTTTCTGAGACTTCAGGTTTCTTAGGTGCCAATTCGATTTTGGAGATATCCTTTTTCAACACGTTGACTTTTTTGGATATTCCCTCAAGAAGGTTTTGTTTGTTTTTGAGTTGTTCGTTGTTCTGTATGAGTTCGGTTGCATCACCATATTTTGCTATCGCCTCATACAATAATCCCTGGGAATGATAGAGTTCTGCTTCCTTTAACAATGTTTTTATCTTTTTTATTATATTCATGTTGAGCCTCAAACCACATTGGTAAAGTTACAATTTTTTATGATATGATCATGAAGGAATATCCCCTCATGAACCGAAGAAAATGAATTATTGATATAATGATATATTATTACATTTTGTTCAATTATTCTATTTAAAAGTTGAAGAAATTTGTGGCGCCGTGACATGATAGAATAAATATCTTACTTAGATTGAGCATTTCAAAAAACATTTTCATGATGTCATTATAATTTCAAAGGGGTAACATTGTTTTATGTATTTCTTATCCTGCCAAGCACATTATGTCAACAACAAGAAAAATAGATTATTTCATAAATATATTGACAACATTCGATTTTATGTTATCAAAATTACAATTTTATTATTTTTGGGTCGTTGTAAACTAAGTATTTTTCCCATTCTATCAGTTGAAATACAATTGAAATAATCATTTAACGTTCATCAAAATATCGAAATGCACTAATATAAAAAAGGAGAATCATAATGGAAAAAAAAGTTACCGTTGTCGGCGCCGGAAATGTAGGTGCCACTGCAGCTCAACGGCTGGTAGAAAAGGAGTTATGTGATGTCGTGTTGGTGGATATAGTTGAAGGGCTTCCCCAAGGTAAGGCTCTTGATCTGGCTGAGGCCGCACCCATTGAAAAACACGACGCTCATCCAACAGGAACAAACGATTATGCGCTTTCGGCAAACTCTGATATTATTATTATCACCGCTGGCATCCCCAGAAAACCGGGCATGAGTCGGGACGATCTTTTAAGTACCAATGCAAAAATCATAAAAAATGTTACTCAAGAAGTGGCGAAGCTCTCACCGGATGCTGTGTTAATTATTGTAAGTAATCCCCTTGATGCCATGTGTCATGTTGCTTATGAAACCAGCGGTTTTCCTAAAAACCGCGTTATCGGTATGGCTGGCGTGCTTGATTCTGCGCGATTCAGGACTTTTATTGCAATGGAACTTAATGTTTCCGTGGAAAATACGACAGCATTTGTATTGGGCGGGCATGGCGATACTATGGTGCCGTTGCCCCGTTACTCTACGGTTGCTGGTATTCCGATTACAGAACTACTCTCACAAGATCGTATTAACACTCTTGTGGAAAGAACAGCCAATGGCGGCGCAGAGATTGTCGGACTTCTTAAAACAGGAAGTGCTTTTTATGCACCGGCATCGGCTGCAGTGGAAATGGCTGAATCGATTCTTAAAGACAAAAAGAAAATCCTTCCCTGTGCAGCTTATCTTGAAGGTGAATACGGCTATAACGATCTTTTTATCGGTGTCCCGGTCAAATTGGGCGCCAATGGAGTTGAGGAAGTTATAGAGATTACACTCTTAGACGAAGAAAAAGTTGCCCTTGACAAATCTGCTGATGCAGTTAGAGAACTCAAAGAGTTGTTAATTAAACTGGTATAACCAACTGGCTTAATATAGCAATAGTCTTATATCAAATCATAGCTTATTGTCCACCGATATCTGACGCATAGTGTTTGGTAAGGCTAACGTGTTAAGTGAGGTTCAACCTGCGGAATGGGTGGGACCTCACTTATATAACCGAAATATTGAATTTCAAGCCATTATTTTAAAACCAACCCGATGATCCCTTCTAACTCATTGATGAATTTCAAGTCTTCAAAACGCAATATTTAAAATAGTTATTCTGTCATTTTATCGTATAAATGATTTGACGAGGTCCTTCCGTCAAATATTCCCTTGCCGGTAAATTTTTTGGATGATATATTTTAAATTATTGGCTTGTTGAAACAGCACAAATATTGAGATTATAATTTAACCAGCTTAATAACGCTATGGGAATTTCGTAATGAAGACGATAAAAAGTAAGGTTATGGTTTTGTTGGTTGTTTGTCTGGTGTTCATCGGTACACTTCATGTAATATATTATCATTATATATTTTCCCTTCAGGAAAAAATGGAATTTATCCAAAAATTTGATGACTTTCGTGACAATATCCTTGAGATGAGACGCTATGAAAAAAATTTTATTTATTTTAAAGACATTGGAAGCCTTAACGAAACCATATTTTACTTTTTTAAGATCGAAGACTTTTCCCGTGAACTTGCCAAAGATGTTGTTCGCGTTGTCGGGGCAGAGAAGTTTTCAGAATTTCAAGAATACCTGAAGGGTTACAAAACCATATTAGATGAAAATATGAGGCGTGTTAAGACTGACAATCCTGAACTCAATGTCGAGGTGATCCGAACCAAAGGAAAAAAAATGGTCGATTTTGCCAATGAACTTATCATCACCAAGCGCGATCGAATTCAAAATGCCATCAATCGTATCGGGATCATTCCTGTGATTTTTTTGACCAGCTTTATCGTATTTGTGGTTTTTATTCTTCAATTAATTTCCAAAGGAATCCTAAAACCTGTTGCCTTGATGCAAAAGGCCACCGAAGAGGCGGCAAAAGGGACATTCAAACCCATTGTTTATGAATCGGGAAGAGAAGATGAGGTTACCCATCTGATAGAGACATTCAATGAGATGGCAAAACAGCTCGAAACGAAACAGGAGCAACTGTTACAATCGAGAAAGTTGGCGTCCATCGGCACCTTTACGTCAGGTATCGCTCATGAACTGAACAACCCCTTGAACAACATTTCTCTGACCGCAGAAAGCTTTATGGAAGAATTCACGGAGATGACAAAAGAGGAAGCTTCGGAAATGATGATGGAGATTCTCGCCCAGGCAGACAGGGCCAGCCAGGTGGTTAAAAATCTGTTGGAATTTTCGAGGACCGAACGTCCGGTATTGTTAAAGCTTAATATTAATGACGTTCTGGATCGTACGATTAAACTCATAAAGAATCAAATTATGGTGACCGGCATCTACTTAAAAAGGGAAAACAGTAATGATCTGCCTCCCATTAAAGGAAGAAACCAAGATCTGCAACAAGCTTTTATTAATATTCTGTTGAATTCAATTCAAGCCATGAAAGATTTATCCGGAGAAAATATCATCACCATTCATACTGGTCCGGGACCGGACGGCTATATAAGAATCGATTTTTCGGATACCGGAATAGGGATAAAGCCTGAAGATATGAAATATATCTTCGATCCGTTTTATACCACCAAGCCCGTTGGCCGAGGAACAGGCTTGGGGCTTTCCCTGGTATACGGTATTGCTCGGACACACGGTGGTTACGTTGAAGTAAAAAGCGAAATGAACATGGGAACCACGTTTTCAATATATTTGCCGATCGCCGCAAATGAGGAAAAGGAAGCGGATAATGCAGCTTAGAATCGCCGTCATTGACGATGAAACAACCGTATGCCGCCGACTCAAACAGGCCCTCGAAAAAGATGGATATGACGTAGAGGCTTTTCAGACGGGCGAATCTTTTTGGGGGCGCATGATTCAGGAACCGTTTAATATCATATTTCTCGATTTAAATCTCCCTGATGTAAACGGCATGGAGGTCCTATCCCAGATTAAAAAGCGTTATGATAATGTGGAAGTCGTTATCATTACAGGTTACGGATCCATCGACTCGGCCATCAGCGCTATTAAAATAGGGGCTTATCACTATGTGACCAAACCGTTCAAATTGGATGAGATCCGCTTGCTTGCCAGAGGCGCAAGAGAAAAAATAGGTCTACGAGAGGAGAACCTGCGTTTACGGCAAGCCGTAAACGGACAGGATATTTTAAAAGGTTTTATAGGTACCAGCTCCGCGATGCAGGAAACCTTCGCCATGATCAAGAAAGTTGCTATCGTGAATTGCAATATCCTGTTGCAAGGTGAAAGCGGAACCGGAAAGGAGCTTGTGGCCAGATCGATCCACCGATTGAGCCCGAGAAAAAATCGCCCGTTTATTTCTTTCAATTGCGGGGGATTCACGGAAGAATTGATTTGCAACGAACTGTTCGGCCATGAAAAAGGCGCTTTTACCGGTGCAGCAGTTACCAAGATCGGTCTCATTGAGTCTGCAGACGGCGGGACGCTTTTTCTCGATGAAATCGGAGAGATGCCCCCTTCCATGCAGGTAAAAGTACTGCATGTTATCCAGGAGAAACAGATACTGCGGGTGGGCGGAACGTCACCCGTCAAATTGGATATTCGCCTCATTGCCGCCAGCAACAAGGATATCAAAAAGGCCACCGCTGAAGGATCTTTTCGTGAAGATCTGTTTTATCGTTTGAATGTAGTCACCTTAAGGCTTCCCCGACTGTGTGAAAGAAAGGATGATATTCCTATGCTGGTCTCCTACTTTATCGAAAAATACAGCCGGCCCTTTGAGAAAAAAATTAGAGGAATGTCATCTGATGCTCTCGAAATTCTGATGCATTACAATTTTCCCGGTAATGTGCGAGAACTAGAAAATATGATTCAGCGATCCGTAGCCCTTGCCGAAAGTGAAGATATTCGCATGGAGGATTTGCCCCAGGATCTCCAAAAGCTCGATTTTAATACCTTCGAAGGAGAAGGATTGCTGGCCCTTGAAGAAGTAGAAAAATATCACATCATTAAAGTCCTTGAAAAAACTAGTTATAACAAAAACTTGAGCTGCAAGATACTTAACCTGCCCCGCACTACATTATGGCGGAAAATGAAAAAATACGGCCTACTTAATAAAAACTGAGCATCCCCCCCCTTCATTTGACCTGGTTTTTCATATTGAAACATCCTTTTATCGCCCGTTCACTTCAACCCCTTTATTTTGTTGCATAATGTCATTTTTGCCACAAAATGTTTCAATTTGAAAAAGAACGGCACTGCTTTTCCCATTTTTAATTTGTTTCTCCTTGATGTTCAGTGAGAATATATCCTCCGGAGACATTTTTATTTGTTATAATATCAAACTGTTATGCTTTTTCCAAAGTGTTTGATCTTCCTCCTATTTTTTAAAATGTCCATACTGGCACTTAATTTGCTGATACGTCTGACGAGGAGATTTAAATGGAAAAGATCTTGGTGGGATTGTATCCCGGAAAAACCAGTTTATGGGCTGCGGTTCACGCACTCAATTTGTCCAAAAGGATAAACGCCAGATTATATTTTCTTCTGGTCATTGATCCTGCGGGCAAAGGATCAGACGAAAGCCTGATGCGCCAGGTAGAGGCTTCAATGAAGTCAAGTCTTGAGTCGTTGATCGAGGAAGGTATTTCAGACGGCATACCGGTGGATTACTACATCACTTACGGTCTATATGATAATGAACTGGTTAAATTCGTCAAGGAGAATAAAATCACCATGCTGGTTGTGGGATCACCCACTCCCCAGGATGGGCGTTTCGAGGATTTTGAAGATCTTCTTGAAAAGATACGCCACAGGATCAATTGCCGCATCGAAGTCGTGCATGAAAAAACCTTAAAAAAACAAAACAAAGGAGAAAATGATGTTTCACCTGTATTTACCGATCGCCGGGAATAGTGTGAATGTATTACTTATTTTTGGTTTGGGCGGCCTTGTGGGAATCCTTTCGGGAATTTTTGGGGTTGGTGGCGGATTTTTAATGACGCCGTTGTTGATCATGATAGGTATACCTCCTACTGTTGCCGCTGCGTCAGATTCCAACCAGATCGTCGGCGCTTCCACTTCCGGAACGCTGGCACACTACAAAATGGGAAATGTCGATTTCAAAATGGGTATATTGCTTTTGATCGGCGGTGTTATAGGAGGTACGTTTGGTGTTCAGATCATCAAGGTTTTAAGGCAAATGGGAAATGCGGATTTCTTAATCAAGATCACCTATGTTCTGATGCTCGGTTTTGTAGGATCCTATATGTTCATTGAAAGCCTTCAGGCATTAAGAAAAAAGGAAGTCTCTGCAACAGTTCCGAAAAAAGAGTCAAAATATGCTCAATTAGTAGGTAAACTGCCGTGGCAAACCGACTTTGAAAAATCAGGGATAAGACTTTCCGTGCTGATGCCGCTGATATTGGGTACTTTTGTGGGAATTCTGGCAGCAATTATGGGTGTCGGTGGTGGTTTTATTATGGTGCCGGTGATGGTCTATCTATTGCGAATGCCCATGCATGTGGTGGTTGGGACCAGTCTTTTTCAAATTCTTTTCACATGTGTGGATGTAACCATCATGCAATCATACAGTAACCATACCGTCGACTTTATTCTGGCACTGATCCTTCTCTTAGGGTCTACACTGGGCGCACAGTTCGGTGCCAAAATCAGCAAAAAACTCAAAGGAGACCAATTGAAGATCCTCCTGGCTTCGCTGGTTTTGATCGTCATGGTAAAAATGCTTCTTGATCTTTTACTTACACCGGATATTATGTTAGCCTTAAAAGGGGGCCATTAAAATGATAAAAAATAGAATTTGGATACCTATTGTCATCATGATTGCGTCTTTCATGTGGCATGCTCAATCTGCAGATTCAATGGTGTCTTCAAAAGTGAAACACGAGCCCAATCTCATTGCCATCGGCACTTTTTTCAATGGAACACAATTAACCGTTTCAGGCAAAATTGCCGCTGAAAATGAAGTGGCGGTAATTCTCAAAGGAAAACAAGAAGATTTAGCACTCAAAAAGAAAGGAAAAGCACTTGGCCTTTTGTGGATGAATCTGGGAAACGTGCATTTCAAAAAGGTCCCGAATCTCTATATTCTGTATACCTCAAAGGGAATTATGGAATTGGCTGCGTTAGATGCAAAAACCTGGGAACAGCTGGGAATCGGTTTCGAATCTTTGAAAAATGAGATAGAAATTGAAGCGCCACAGGCTGAAAGAAATGACTTGGGCGAGGAGTTTTTGAAATTAAAAAAGAAACAGAGACTCTATGCGTCTCACCAGGGCGAAATCAGTTTTGAACAGAAAAGCGATACAGAAAAATTATTTAATGCAGCCGTCTGGATACCCCCCCGAATATCTCCCGGTGAGTATCAGGTACAGGTTGCGGAAATTCATAATGGGGTCATTGTAGACAACTCAATGGACCAGCTCAGAGTGAAAGAAGAGGGAGTCCCCTCTATGATATCTTCACTGGCTTTTAATCATAGCATTTTATATGGTTTTTTGGCGGTATTAATCGCCATTGCTGCCGGATTGGCAATGGATTTCTTTTTTGGAACCGGTAAGGGTGGTGGAGCTCACTAACCTGTATATTTCATGAATATTTTCAAAATGAACGCATCGCACACATGAAATATCCGGGCCAAACGGATGGTTATTCATGAGCACATTCACAAACTTGATAAAAGCGGTTTTCAAAGAACGCAAAAAAACTGCTTCACAGGTACCTTTTACCGTTATTTTCGGTGTATTTCAAAAAATCCTGGAATACAACAACCAGGTGTTGGAACTCATGGCTGAAATGGGGACCAAGTTGGGTGGCGCATACATTTTCGATCAGCAATACATTCGTTCCACATGCCATCATATTGCGGATCTTGTTTATAAACTCATATACAATTTAAACACCTTGACGCCCAAAAAATATCTGAAGCTTTATGATGCCTTAGGCGCCATCAACGGCGATATTGAAGAGGAGTTGGCCGGAAGACCGGTCATTCCTCAAGCGGAATATATCATGCCATATAGTTTGATAACAGATGATTTTACCGATGTTGTCGGAGCGAAAAATGCAAACCTGGCGGAAATTAAAAATCTTCTCGGTCTGAAAGCACCGGAAGGATTTGCCATCACCATCCAGGCGTTTAAAGCCTTCATGGAATACAATCGCCTTCAAGCAAAAATGGATGCATTAAATGCCGCTTGGCAAAAGGAAGATGCATCTAAACATCAAGGGGCAGAGGAAATCCGAAGACTCATACTGGAGGGAACGGTTCCCCAGCTTTTGCAAAAGGAAATTTATAGCAGCCTGGATATACTTTACCAAGGCGTAAATCCCGAAGAGACACTGCTTGCCCTTCGCAGCAGCTCCATGAGTGAAGACAGGGAACATACCTTTGCCGGACAGTATTTGAGCCTTCTCAATGAACCACGGGAAAATATTTTACAGGCTTACAAATCAATTCTCGCCAGCCTGTATTCAGATTCGGTGATGGAATATAGATGTCAAAAAGAACTTATGGATTATCAGGAGAGCATGGCCGTTGCATGTCAACTGATGGTGAATGCCAAAGTCAGCGGCGTTCTTTACACACTTGATCCGAGAGCTCCTGATCGTGAGGTCATGTTGATAAATGCAACTTGGGGACTTGGTGCGCCTGTTGTCGACGGAAGAGCAAGAGCGGATCTATATACAATGGATCGGGAAGAGCCGTATGAACTAAAATCCTTAGATGTCGTACGAAAACCTGAAAAGCTGGTGGCTCAAAAAGGCGGCGGGACGGATATACGCATGGTTCATCAAGACCTTCAGACCACAACCTGTTTGACCGATGAACAGATGAAACAGATCGCCGAAACCGGGTTGAAGATTGAACGTTTTTTTAAAAACCCCCAGGATATCGAGTGGGCCATTGATCATGAGGACAACCTGGTTATTTTGCAAGCCAGATCTCTTAATATTAAAGATCAAGTCGCAAAACTGGTGTGCGACATTTCATCTGTTTTGGATGATTTTCAAATTATATTCAAAAATAAGGGATCCATTGCTCAAGAAGGAATTGCTACCGGTAAAGTTTTTATAGTCAAAACTGAAGAGGACCTTGACCGTTTTCCCAGTGATGCAGTTTTGGTGACGGCCTATACATCTCCTCGATTGGGGAAAGTCATTAAAAAAGCCAGCGCCATCATTACCGATATCGGCTCTCCAACCGGTCATATGGCAACGATCGCCAGAGAATTCAGAGTACCAACCATTGTGAATACAGGTGTTGCCACGCAACTCTTGCACCCTGGCCAGATCATCACCGTGGATGCACGGGAAAATGTGGTTTATGAAGGAGCTGTCAAAGCGTTGTGTTATTACGAGTTTGCCGAGGAAACTTTTGAAACGACTTATGAATTTCGGTTATTGCAAAGAGTTCTGAAAAAAATCGCGCCATTGAACTTGTTGGATCCTTCTGAAAAAAACTTTACCCCGTCAGGATGTAAAACGTTACATGATATTACGCGATACGTCCATGAGAAAGCTGTGGAAGAATTGATCGGGCTGGAATATGATAAAACCAGCGATACGGCTGGCTCAGGCAGGAAATTGAAGTTCGATATCCCTTTAGACCTTATTTTGGTCGATATCGGCGGCGGCATCAGGGACTCGGCGAGCCTTTCAGAGGTTAAGCCTCAAGATGTTATCTCCTTGCCCATGAAAGCATTCCTGGAAGGACTTTCTGTGCCGGGCGCTTGGGATACTGAGCCGATGTCCGTTGATTTTGGCAGTTTCATGTCAAGTCTGACCCGTACGTTTTCATCATCCATGGCAACACCAAAATATGTCGGACAGAATCTTGCGGTGTTATCAAAAGAATATGTCAATATTAACCTGCGACTTGGGTATCACTTTAACATGATTGTAGCCCATATCGCTGAGAACTTGAATGACAACTATGCTTATTTTAGATTCCTTGGCGGTGTAACCGATATATCGCGCAGATCACGAAGGGCCAAATTGTTGGGGGAAATTCTGGTAAAGAGTGATTTTCGCGTCGATATTCGGGGGGATCTGGTTATTGCCCGAATTAAAAAACTAGGACTTGAGCTGATGGAAGAAAAGATGAAAATCCTGGGATTATTGGTTTCATTTATGCGTCAGCTTGACGTTAAAATGAACCATGAACAAGAAATTGAAAGACTTAAAAACGTTTTCCAAGATCTGAAAAATGATCATATCAAAAATGTTATCTAAGGGAGGTATCATGGGCGACAAACAAAAAACAAAAATCCTAATTCTGGATGACGAACCGATAGTCCTGAAACGTCTGAAACCGGCCTTAGAAAAATCAGGATATGACGTTGAAGCCTTTTCCCGAAGTCTGGAAGCATCGAACCGAATCATGGAACAAGATTTCGATATCGTTATCACCGACCTCAAAATGGAAGGACTCGACGGTATGGAATTTTTAACTCGAGTAAAGGACCGATCTCCTGCAACCGAAGTAATTGTTATCACCGGTTTTGCCACCATGGAGACCGCCAAAGAATCTTTTAAAAAAGGGGTTTTCGATTTTTTGGCAAAGCCTTTTAAGCTCGGCGAAATCAAAGATGTTGTCGCAAAAGCGGAATTAAAGATAAAAGACAAAAGATAATTTTATAATACTGATCCGCTGTAAAGCGCGTTTTTTGTAGAATCTGTATATCCAGTTAAAGGGGGAATCATCATGTTAAGAATGCTTGTTTACCTCGATGCAGACTTGGCGTCGAGCATCGCTCTCAGGTATGCCTGCCAGTTGGCCCAACTTATCGACATGAGGCTACATTCTGTTCACGTTGAGGAACCGGATCACGATGGGCATGCTCCGGGTACCGGATGGGTTCGCAGAACCTGGGAAAATACGATGTTGAAAACAGGGGAATTTGAAATTGGACAATTGATCAAAGCGGAAAAATCTTCATGTCCAACACTTGGAGCCCCCAAAATGCTGGTCGGAGATCGTGAAAATGAAATCCTCCGTGAAATCCAAAGGGAATCGTATGATCTGTTTATGGAGGGGTCACTCCATAGCTTTACTGCCAAAAAGCTCTATGATAAAATACATTCTCGTCTTTACAGACTCATCCCCTGCCCGGTCATCATCGTTAAAAATTTGGTCAATATAGAAAAAGTGGCGTTAATTATCCGAAGTGAAATAGAATCCAAAAAGTTTATTTCCATGTTTTTAAAACTATTTAAAGGTACGAAACTTCAGCTTGATCTGATTTATTGTGAATTTCAGGAGCCGGGACAACTGGCCTTTAAGGCTAAAAAAGAAACTAATGGGACATTAATTGCCGTAGAAGAAATGTTGGTGGAAAATCAATGGCCTCCCGAAAATTGTCTGACGATTCAGGGTGCGCCGGAAGAAATCGGTGATGCGTTGCGGGACTATGGATTGCTGGCCTGTCCGCTCCACCGCACCATAAGCAAAAAGAGCAACTGGTTTCAATTGCTGAGTCATATTCCGTCTCCGATTCTTATTTGCTGGCAGTAAAGCAGGGATCAAGGGCTTCGTGCCCGTTGGAATGATGGAAATTTAGTTTTAATTCCATATGGTTTGATAAAAAGCATATCCGTGGAGATATTTGTCAAATGAAAAACACCCTGATCCCTGTTAAAACTTATAAAACGTATCATGACATCAAAAGAGGTTATTATGAGAATTCTTGTAGCGGTAGATCAACATCCATACAGTGCTCATGTTATTAAAGATGTGGCCAAACTGGCCGGGAACACCTGGGCGGACGTTACTTTGCTTGGAGTAGGAACTAAAGCAACGGACATCGGCCGCTCATCGAACCGCGCTGGAATAAAACATCCTCTCACTGAAAAGTTGAGGAATTATCGTCGAAATTTTCTTGACCATTTTGAAAAAGATGAGTCTCCTTATGAAAAACGGTTGTGCAACTACGAATTCATCGAGGTTAAAAAAGGAATATGGGAAGAGTTGTATGTCTGTCGGGGAGCCAGGAAAGATTTAAAAGTCGTGTTAAGGTCGGGCAATCCTATCAAAGAAATATTGGCTCAATCCCAGGAAGATGATAGTGATCTGATTGCCTTGGGCTGTTATAAAGAGGGCGATTGTCAATGGGAAGGAATAATAAATTTTCCCCAAAAAGTTGCCAATAATGCAACATGTTCGGTTCTTGTTGTGAAAGAAGAAAAACAAATCCGCAAACTCGTATGCTGTCTGGACCAGGAGAATATCAGTCAAAAATCGATCGAAATGATCAATCAGATGGTAACACTATATCAGACAGAATTGGAGATTGTAGGATTAACGGATGGAACAACACTGAAACCCATGGTCGAAAAAAATTTGGACGCGATCTTGAAATATTATAACGTTCGCCAAATCAAGGCATGGATTAAACTGGTGGACACCGCGTCACTGGAGTCATTCATCTCGCAAGAAGCCAGACGATCAATGATGGCGTTGTGGATGGGCGGGAAGTCCATACTCACCAAAATATTTCCCCGGGGCAAAGTTGACAAGCTTATTCAGGGAAGTAAATCTTCGGTGCTCCTGTTGAGATAAATCCAGAACACTTTTCTAAGATATTTGAGGGGTCGGGGAGTTTTTCTAAACAACCGCTACATGGATAATCTTTTTTTAAACCGCATGAACTCGCGGCAAGAGATCGTAAAGAAAAAACAGGAAACTATCTTTGAAATATCAAGAGGTTCTCTGCACCATTTTAAAATTATTTTAAAGACACGATTTCGGTCTGCGCCTGTTTTTTCTAACAATCCCTAAGCCACTCAGACAGCATCCGATTTATAAAAAGATCATCCATTCCGCTATATCTAAGGATTTAGGAGAAAAACTCCCCGACCCCTCAAATATTTAGAAGATTAGAACGTAAGAAGGATGTTCAAGTTCTATGACAGCCCATTTTTTATTGTTTTAGCCAGTTTATAGCTAATTCCGGGCAGAGCGCTCAATTCCTCCAGTGTTGCTGCCCGGATTTTTTTTATGCTCTTAAAATGTTTTAAAAGAATCAATTTTCTCTTTTCGCCCACACCCTGGATTGAATCAAGGGAAGAACGCATCAATGTCTTGATCCGCCGCTTTCGGTGAAACGAAATGGCAAAACGATGGGCTTCATCTCTAATCCTCTCTAAAAATAGAACCAGATCCCCTTCCCTTCCCAAATTTACAGGATTAGCCTGTCCGGGCTTATAGATTTTGTCCTGTGTTTCCCCCTTTTTATCATTTCTTTTTGCAATACTGATGAGTTGAATTTTTTTTTCTAGTTTCAAAGACGTTAGGACTGAAACCGCTATGCTTAGCTGTCCTTTGCCACCGTCGACCATGAGGATATCGGGATAGGATTCTGATGTTTTATCTTTACCATATCTCCTGTAAAGTACTTCAGCCATACAGGCATAGTCGTCCTTTGCTATAGCTGTCTTTAGTTTATATTTTCGATATAAAGATTTATTCGGCTTTCCTTTTTCAAATACAACCATGCAGGAAACAGCATCTTTTCCTGAAATGCTGGAGTTATCAAAGCATTCAATCCGAAACGGTATTCTGTCCATTTTCAACCGTTGCTGGAGGCGAACAAAAAGTTGGAAATCTCTTGACATGTCGGCAATGAACTCTCGGAGGCTGTTTTGGGCATTTTGATATGCCATCTTAATAAGGCGAACCTTTTCACCCCGTTTGGGTGATAAGATTTTAACCTTTTGTCCTTTGACTGCACTAAGGATTTCTTCCGTTAAAAATGCGTCTTCAGGTGGTTTTGGTGTCAGGATCTCTTTGGGAATAAATCGTGTCGCATCATAATATTGTCGAATAAATTCGCCAATCATTTCGGAGTCTGTTGACATCGTCTTAGAAAATTTGAAATTTCTTGTCCCGATAAGAAATCCGCTGCGGATAAAAAGAATCGTTAACATAGAATTCTCATCAGATCGTGCGACTCCGAGTACGTCCCGGTCTTTAAAATCATTCGTAACCGCCACCTGTTTTTCAAGCGTCTGCTCAAGTGCAAACATTTTGTCCCTCAAAACCGCCGCTTTTTCAAAATCATGCACATTCGCAGCAGAAATCATCTCCTGTTTTATTTTTTTTATCAGATCGGGGGTTCTTCCTTTTAAAAATAAAACAACCTCTTTTATAATGTTATCATAGATTTTATTGTCCACCTCGAGGCAACACGGCCCAAGACATGATGCTATTTGGTAGTTGAGACAGGGTCTTGTGCGACGATTAAAATCCTTTTGCTTACACTTTCTAAGCCTGAACGTTTTATGGATGATCTTGAGTGTTTTTTGGACAGCGACTGAAGAAGAAAACGGGCCAAAATAGAGGGCACCGTCCTTAGCAATTTTTCTGACTACGATAAGGTTGGGATATGGATCTTTGATGTCCAACCGTAAAGAGGGGTATCTTTTGTCGTCTTTTAAAATAACATTGTAGCGGGGTTTGTAACGTTTGATAAGATTTGATTCAAGAATCAGGGCTTCTTTTTCACTGTCGGTGATAATTGTATCAAAGTCCGATATGTTTCGGATAAGGATTTCTGTTTTCATATCCATACGTGATGCACTGTTCCCAATGCGTGCAAAGTATGAAGCCAATCGTTTTTTCAAGCTTCTGGCTTTTCCCACATATATCACTTTTCCATGGGTGTCTTTCATGAGATAGACACCGGGTTGTGAAGAAACCTTGGCCAATTTATCTTTGATGCTGTTTTCTGAATCCTCGCGGGCAGATGTTATTTCAGATTTTGTTTTTTTCGATGTCATTTCTTTGGTTGTTTGAGCCGTTATTCACGAGTTCTTTCAGCTATAAATTTAATCATACCTGAAGCGCCCTTGGAATCGATTTGTTTCAAAGGCTTAAACGATTACAATTTTTGAAATAGTTGAAATTGCATAAAAATATAAGTGCGAAACATGAGTTCAAAATTCAAAGACAATCATTTCCTTTAGGGCTTGGATTTGATCTCGAATTTCAGCAGCCTTTTCAAACTCAAGTTCTTCAGCTGCTTGTTTCATCTCTTTTTCAAGATTTCTGATGATAATATCAAGATTTTCTACAGATTCATATTGAGCCAGTGTTTCAGCCACCCTGTCTTTTGGTTTGTCATTAAACTCAGCCACTTTCTCAAAGACAGATGTAATCTTTTTTTCGATGCTTGTCGGTATAATCGAATGTTGCTTATTGTAACGTTTTTGAATAGTTCGGCGCCGGTTTGTTTCGTCAATGGCTTGCTGCATGGATCGAGTCACGAAATCGGCATACATAATCACTTGTCCTCTGACATTTCTGGAAGCGCGACCGCAGGTCTGAATCAGCGACCGGGTTGAACGTAAAAAACCTTCTTTATCGGCATCGAGTATGGCTACAAGAGAAACCTCAGGGATGTCGAGCCCTTCACGAAGAAGATTAATTCCAATGAGCACATCGAATTCTCCTTTTCTTAAATCGTGAATGATGTCCATTCGTTCCAGAGTGCCGATATCTGAATGAAGATACTGAACCTTTATCCCCGTATCCGAATAATATTCTGTAAGATCTTCTGCCATACGTTTTGTCAGTGTGGTAACCAACACCCGTTCATTCATATCCACCCGGTGTTGAATTTCCTCCAACAGATCGTCGACCTGGTATCTGGCTTTTCTCACCTCGATCATCGGATCGATCAGCCCGGTGGGTCTCACAATCTGCTCGACGAATTCATTTTTTGATTTTGAAATTTCATAGTCGGAGGGCGTTGCTGAAACATAAACCACCTGCGATACTTTTGACTCAAATTCTTCAAATGTCAATGGACGATTATCCAGAGCCGACGGCAGTCTGAATCCATACTCAACAAGGGTCTTTTTACGGGATCTATCTCCTTTGTACATGGCTCGAAGTTGTGGGATGGCGATATGGCTTTCATCAATAAACATCAAATAATCATTCGAGAAATAATCTATAAGCGTTGGTGGTGGTTCTCCAGGCGATCTTTGCGTTAAGTGACGGGAGTAATTTTCGATTCCATTACAGTATCCCAGTTCCTGCATCATTTCCAAATCAAAGTTTGTCCTTTCTTCAATTCTTTGTGCTTCGATCGGTTTATTTTCATCTCTGAAATAGTCGATCCTGTGTGTCAATTCAGTGGAGATGGTTTCAACAGCTCTTTTGAGAATTTTTTTTTGGGTCACGTAATGGCTGGCCGGATATATGGTAATATAGTTCAAGTGTTTTTTGACAACACCTCTTAAGGGGTCAATTTCGGAAATCGATTCTAACTCGTCTCCAAAAAATTCAATACGAAGCGCATTGTCTTCTTCATAAGACGGAAAAATTTCCACCCGATCTCCCCTGACCCTAAAAATTCCTCTATAAAAATCCACATCGTTTCTTTCGTAATGCATGGCCACCAGTTCCGCAAGGAATCTATCCCGTTCGAGCACCATATTTTTTTCCAGGTCAACACGCATGGCCAAATACTCTTCAGGGGCGCCGAGACCGAATATGCACGATACGCTTGCCACTACAATCACATCCCGGCGGGACAATACCGATCGTGTGGCGGAATGGCGAAGCTTGTCGATCATTTCATTAATGGAAGAGTCTTTTTGAATATACGTGTCACTTGTAGGGATATATGCTTCGGGCTGGTAGTAATCATAGTAGCTCACAAAATATTCCACGGCATTTTCAGGAAAGAGATTCCTGAATTCACTATAAAGCTGTGCGGCAAGGGTTTTATTCGGAGCGATGACCAGAACCGGTTTTCCGATGTTTGCCATGACATGTGCCATTGTAAATGTTTTTCCTGAACCGGTGACACCCAAAAGAACGTTGTGCTTCTTGCCGGATTGGATCCTTTTGCTTAAGGCTTGAATGGCGCCTGTTTGATCGCCTTTTGGGGTAAAATCTGAAACTAACTTAAAGGAAGGCATGATGTTAGGTATGATAGTTTTATTATTCTTTCTTAGCTTGCCCTGTTAAATATTGATGAACCAGGATCGATTATTGTTAAAAAAATCCATTGAACATTATAAGAAGCGAAATTTAGAACCATTTAACAGGGTGAAATTTGGTGCCTTAGTGGCAGATATGAATTCATTAATTATTGATCTTCCAAACCGTCTCTTCAGACCGGTCTTCCAGAATAACATCCATGTCAGCAAGCTGATCTCTGATCTGATCGGCCTTTTTCCAATCCTTAGCCTTTCTGGCAGCATTTCTTTCTTCAACCATCTCTGCAATCATGGTGGGATCAACGGATTTTTGTTCGAGGACTTGTTTTTGTTTTTTCTCAAAATAATCAGCGGGTGTCTCAAGTAGTATCCCGAGAATGTTGCCGGTTCTCTGAATGTCAGCCAGTGCGTCTTGTATGTTTTTCTTAATGGGGTCTAAAAAAAGCTTTCCAAAATTGATGTTTTCATCATATTGATCCAGCATACGATTGACCGTGCGAACCGTATCAAAAATAATGCCGATGCCGCGTGCTGAATTGAAATCGTCGTTCATTGCCTCGCAAAATTGCTGCCAGCAATTACCAGATTCAATGTCCTGAGTTGACTCGATCCCCATTGTGTTATCCACCCGCAAAAGAAGTGCATACATTTTATCAAGTCCTTTGCGGGCTTCTTCCATAGCCATCTCTGTGAAGTCGATTGGGCTGCGGTAATGATTTGAAAGAAGAAAAAGACGTACAACTTCCGGGTGATAGGTTTTCAGCACATCTTTTATCATCAAAAAATTGCCCAGCGATTTTGACATTTTTTCCTGATTTATATTTACAAATCCGTTGTGGATCCAGTATTTAACAAACGGCTTTCCGGAAATGCTTTCCGACTGTGCGATTTCATTTTCATGATGTGGAAAGCACAGATCTTTGCCGCCGCCATGAATGTCAAAGGTTACCCCCAGATATTCGCTGCTCATGACCGAACACTCTATGTGCCACCCGGGCCTTCCCTTACCCCATGGGCTTTCCCAAAACGGTTCTCCGGGTTTGGCGGATTTCCATAAGACAAAATCAAAAGGGTTGTTCTTTTTTTCGTTGATATCGATTCTGGCGCCGGCTTCCATTTCATCCAGTTTGCGGCCGGAAAGCTTCCCGTATTTCTCGAATTTTTCAACAGAAAAAAACACATCACCTTCAACTTGGTATGCAAATCCCCCTTTTACCAACTTTTCTATGAATTGAATGATTTGTGCGATGTGATCGGTAGCTTTAGGTTCTATGGTCGCCCGCTCAACGTTCAGGGCATCCATATCTTCATAAAATTCTTTGATGAATCTTTCAGCGACTGTTGTTGAATCAATACCGAGTTGATTTGCCTTGTCGATGATTTTATCATCTACATCTGTGAAATTTCTGACATAGAGCACATCATAACCTATTGCTTTCAGATATCGGGCGATAACATCAAAAACAACTACGGACCTTGCATGTCCAATATGGCATGAATCATAAACCGTGGGACCGCAAACGTACATTCGAACTTTTCCGGGGGCTATAGGCTTAAAAGCCTCTTTTTTTCTATGCAATGTATTAAAAACGCGAAGTGACATTGTTTTCTATCCGTATTTCTTGTTTAACTTGAGGTTACGGCTTCGAGTTGGGATTTTACTCAATAAGTGCGATGCATAAAGCGGCAATACCTTCTCCCTTCCCAATCATCCCAAGAGTTTCTAATGTCGTCGCCTTAACATTAACACACTCCGGTTCAATTTCAATTGTTCTTGCAATATTTTTTTGAATTGTTACTCTAAATGGCGTAATTTTAGGTTCTTCGGCCATAATGGTTGAATCTAAATTGATGACCGTAAAGCCTTTGTCTTTCAATAAGTTATAGGTTTCTGACAGAATTATCATGCTTGAGATACCTTTTAACTTTGGATCGGTATCCGGAAAATGCAAACCAATATCACCCAAACCGGCGGCCCCTAACAGTGCGTCGCACACGGCATGGATAAGGACATCTGCATCAGAATGCCCTAACAGACCTTTTTTAAAAGGAATGGTTACACCACCCAATATCAGCTTGCGCCCTTCAACCAATCGATGAACGTCATATCCTATACCGATTCGCATTTTCCCACCCAAATTTTTATGATAACCCTATTGAAAATCGTTCATATATCATATAATAAATAGCACAAAAATATAAATTTATGCAAAGCCTATAAAAAATATATGCCATGCCGATTCGAATGATTGCACAAGAACTTTACCGGTTGATCCAGGAAGTGGAAAGCTTGGAGAAAAAACTAAAAAGTGTTCCCTTTGAAAAACAAGCTAAAATCAAAGATCAGCTTCGCAAAACAAAGGCCGAGAGGGATCGTATGCATGCGATTCTTGAAGGCAAAAAAGATTATGTTTGAGTAATTGTTGAGAAGATAGGGATATTGTGATACTTAACCGTTATGATCTCACAATTTGTTAAATATTCAACCCCGAAAAATATTAAATACAGATTTGATTTTGAAATCGGGTATCTTTCAAAAAGCCCTTGTAAAGAGTGTGCACATAGAAGAGATTTTCCCGGGTGTGAAGACGATTGTCAAATTTTGGACAAGATACACACTGTTTTATCCGAGGTTGTCTCCTGTTCGAGACGAAGTTAGCTCGATTGTAACGCTTTAGCCTTTTGAAAATATAATTATACCGGAGCTCTTCTCTTGTTGAGAGTACCTGAAAACGAATACCAATTAAATTAGGGGTCGGGGAGTTTTTCTAAACAACCGCTCCATGGATAATCTTTTTATAAACCGCATGAACTCGTGGCAAGAGATCGTAAAGAAAAAACAGGAAACTATCTTTTAAATATCAATAGCTTCTCTGTATCATTTTAAAATTATTTTAAAGACACGATTTCGGTATGAGCCTGTTTTTTCCAACGATCCCTAAGCCGCTCAGACAGCATCCGATTTATAAAAAGATCATCCATTCCGCTATATTCAAGGAGTTAGGAGGAAAACTCCCCGACTCCTCAAATAAATCGATTTGTTTCAAAGGACGATTCGATTACGTTCTATCATCTTTTGGAGGACCGCATGACCAAACTTAAACACAATGAAAATCCCACCTGGAATCGATTGATGCAACGCGCTGATATCATGAATCTTCCTGAAAACCATTTAAAACACCTGCTTTCAGACAACAGACGTCTTGAAAAATTCTCTTTAAAAGCTGCCGGCATTTTCTATGATTTTTCCCGCCAGAGACTCGATGAAAAAACCATGGATCTCTTGATCGAATTGGCTGAGTTTAGACAGCTAAAGCAACGGTTTGTTGAAATGGTCAGTGGTGAAAAAGTCAATGTTACGGAAAATCGGCCGGCGCTTCACACAGCGGCAAGAAATTTTTCCAATGATCCTGTTTTGGTCGACGGTAAAGATGTCATGCCTTCAATATGTAAAGTTCGAGACGATATTAAAACATTCGTTTCATCCATTCATGAGGGGAAAACCACCGGATCCACTGGAAAACCGTTCAATACCGTGGTCGTTATCGGAATCGGCGGCTCATACCTTGGCACCGAATTCGTGGCCAATGCGCTCCATTTTCTGGCGGACAAAAATATTGAAATGATGTTTCTTTCCAACGTCGACATCCACAACTTCGGGAAGATTGCCTCTATCATTGATGTTGAACGAACCCTTTGGATTGTCATTTCAAAAAGTTATACCACGGCAGAAACCATGGCCAATACGAATCAGGTCCTCGCTTTTATTGAAAAAAAAGGTCTTGATCCCGCCAAACATATTGTAACGGTGACCAGCAAAGGATCTCCCGGCGATGACCCCGCTAACCCGGTCCTTTCCTCATTCCATATGTTTGATTTCATAGGGGGAAGATACAGTGTTACCTCTGCCGTAGGCGGGGTACCGCTAAGTCTTTATCTTGGGTATGACCGGTTTGAACGGTTTTTAAAAGGCGCTGAAGAAATGGATTTGCATGCCCGCCATGCAACGGAAAAGAAAAATATTCCGCTCATGGCGGCTTTAATTTCGGTTTGGAACAACAATTTCTTGGGTTATCCGGCACAAGCCATTATCCCCTATGCGTCACCGCTTTCCAAACTCGCGGCCCATATCCAACAACTTAGTATGGAAAGCAATGGCAAATCCGTCACCAAGGACGGTAACCTACTGGATGAACCAACAGGGGGTATCATTTTTGGAGAACCGGGCACCAATGCGCAACATTCATTCTTTCAGCTGGCGCATCAGGGAAGGCCTTTTCCCATAGATTTTATCGGTGTCATTGATCCTCATTATAAACAGTATCAAAACCAATCAAAAGGGGTGACCAACCATCAAGAACTCTGGTCAAATCTCATTGCACAGCCTACCGCCCTTGCCCAAGGAAAGGAAGTCGAAAATCCTGCAAAGATTTTTTCAGGAAACCGGCCGTCATCAACCATTCTTTTAAATGATCTCTCTCCTGAAAACATAGGTCGCCTTCTTGCCTTTTATGAAGCCAAAACGGTTTTTGAAGCCTTTATCTGGGGCATAAATCCCTTTGATCAATTCGGCGTGGAGCTGGGCAAAATTCTGGCCACTGATATTCGAAAAGAAATGGCCATGAAAAATCAAGACATGTCGCATACTTTCGATAAAGTCGATCCCATCACCAAATTTTATCTGGACACTCTTTTTTCTTAAAGTAACTTCAAAATTAAGGTTTTACACATCCCAAAATATTGGGTCACGCTGCGATGTAATGATTCATATCGCCTTTTTTGAAAATATATGGCGATGGACCGACCGTCTATATCAAAATTCACTTAAACTGTTTCTTCCCACAATGCATCTTTCAATCCTGAATTACGGTTAATTTTACGCAATATTGTGGTTTTGATGATTTCTTCTTTCCCCCAAATCGAAATATGGCTTTTGGCTCTGGTAATCCCTGTATATAGCAGTTCGCGGGTTAATACAGGATAATCTTGGTCCGGCAAAATAAGAAGTACCTTCTCAAACTCTGAGCCCTGACTTTTGTGAACCGTCATTGCATAAGCTGTTTCGTGTTCCGGGAGCCGATGTGGAAGAAACCGCCGGAGTTTACCGGAAATACCTGAAAAGTAAACATACAAATCTTTGGTTTTCGAATCCGGCTCAGGCATGGTGATTCCGATATCTCCATTGAAAAGCTCCAGGCTGTAATCGTTACGTGAAATCAGAACAGGTCTTCCTCTGTACCATGGATAAGTTGATAAATTATCGAGTTCGATAAGGTCGTTCCGATTTAATATTTTCTCGGTCAATCTGTTTATTTCGATAACACCCAATACACCGAATTTAACGGCACAGAGTATTCTAAATCGATTAAACAGCTCAAGCGCCTTATGAGGATCACGGCAATGTAGATAATCTGAATACCCGTTGATGATTTCTTTTGGAAGGGCCGTTGAAAGATCGTTATGACCTGAGATTGTTTTCCAATCGATTTGATCGGGATTGCTTTTAAGGATCGAGAAAGTTTCATCAAATTTGCCGTTATTTACAGCTCGGCTGCATTTTCCAATTCCACTGGTATCCGTAAATCGATAACTCTTTTTTAGAACAACCATGCAGTCATAAAGGCCTGACTTTGCTTTTAGTTTCTTGCTCGAGATTTCCATTTTACTCTGAGTTATTTCTTCAAACTGTCTGTAAAAACATTCCGAAAACAAGTGAATATTGTCCCGGTCACAGATATCTGCCATCACAAAACCTGCTTCCACTGAAGCAAGTTGATCCCTGTCTCCAATGAGTATGATTCTTGCGTCATTCTTCACAGCTGAAAGGAGTTTTGCCATCAAAGCAAGATCCACCATGGAAACTTCATCCACCACTACGATATCGGCAGTGAGAGGATTTTCAGCATTATGGTAAAAATATGGGGAACCAGGAATTGTTTTTAGCATTCTGTGAATCGTGTATGCTTCGGAAGGTATGGCATCGATAATATCATCGCTACAATTGAGTGTTTTTTTTGCAGCTCTAATTGATTCACCGATCCTTGCCGCCGCTTTTCCTGTGGGCGCCGCAAGTAAAATGCTGGGTTTATCTTTTGAGGATAACTCTAATAGAAGGGCAAGAATTTTTGCCGTTGTGAAAGTTTTGCCGGTTCCCGGACCTCCGGTAACGACACAAAACTTTTTAAATGCAGCGATAACCCCCGCCACTTTGTGCCAATTGAATTCATTAGTCCCATTATTTGGAAAAAGTCTTTTCAGGCTGTCCTTTAAAATGGATCTATCTATTCCCTGAATATTTTCCTTGATACGGCTTTTGATTGTATTTGAAAGTCTGTTTTCGTAATCCCAATATCTATAAAGGTAAAATCTGTTTTTTTTATCGAGTATCAAGGGACGAAATTCACCGGGTCTTCCCACTACCCGGCTTTGGCTTAAAGTTTTTAACCACTCTGAAAGTTGAGGACTTTTAAGCCTATCCTCACCATTAATATCTGAAAGGATTGGTTTTAGAGTAGTAGAATTGAGGTCAAGATACCCATCTCCTTCGCCGGTTGCACGGCTGACAAGGGCAGCTGCAATAAAAATATACGGATTGTCATTTTTATCGAGATCTGTAATAAACTTACCAAAGTGAACGTCTATTTCAGATAGATATCCTGTTTCAATTAAGCTTGTTATATTATTTATGTTCATTTAATACATTAATTAATGGACAATGCGTATAATTTAATCGTCAATTCTCAATTTTGAGCCGGTTATCCGACTTGGCTCTTTTATCCTAATATAAGTTCCTTAAGAAGAGCATCAACAAGAGTTGCATCAGGAATATCTTTGTAAACACCGAATTCCGGCCCTTTGTCCGGATCCACCCCTCTTATAAAGATGTAAAATACACCGCCAAAATGTCGTTCATAGCTAAATTCAGGTATTCTCAACTGAAGGTATTGATGAACTGCTAGGACATATAAATGATATTGCAGAATGTAAAAGTCCCTGCTCATTACACTATTCAAAACATTTTTGCCATAGTCTTCAACGTTATTTCCTAAAAAATTCGATTTCCAGTCCACCAACCAAAAACGATCCTGTTCATAAAAAACCATATCGATGTACCCTTTCATATAACCTTTGGTTAATGAAAAACTGAGCTTACCAAGCTGGTCCGGGAAGTCAGCAACAAGATCGATGCCGCCATAATCAGCAAATATCTTTCTGAGTCGATTCGGCAATAAAGGCCTCAGTGGAAAATAAAACTCCATTTCATTGATCCTGTTGCGGCATTGAACGGAAGAAAGCATCAAGGTGGTTTTGTTTATACAAAGTGGTACTGAAAGAACATTGTCCACCATGGCACAGACAGGCTTCTGCCATTTGGATTCAAATCTGTATTCCTTTAATTTGTTTGATATCAATTTTATTCTTTCTTCTGCACAGTTTTCAGCAAAATCAAGATGTTCAAAAACGTCATGGAAAAATATCCCTGCCCGGGTTCCTTTTGGGAATGAAAAAATGTTATCTTTTTTATATAACTGAACATCACTTTCAGGTACGGGTGTAAACAGATCATGGTATACATCGCGATCCGGAAATTCGCTATCCATTGCCCGCTGTGATATAAGATGTGAAAAACTGGAAATCTTCCATGCGGTATCGATTATTCCGGAAAAATGTCTGCAGATCAACTCCTCCTTATTACCCTCACCTGTCAAGTATTCCATGCTTTCGCCAAGCGGTAGCGAGACAATTTCTATTGAACCTTCCGACTTGGTTGACAGCTGTTTTAAGTCTTGGAGCCAATCCTTTTCGTTTTTTTCTAAAACATCATCTCTTAAAGATGTCAGCAGATTTTCCTTTAAAATATCTTTCGGTTGCCCTTTGTAATGCAACAAATAAGCGATGGCGGAAGTTTCAACGGTATTGAATCTACCCCATACGAGATAACATTTATGTATCGCTCGTGTTATGGCAACATAAAGCAACCTCAAATTTTCAGCAAGGCGTTCATTTTGAGCAATGGCGAGATGGGCGCCGAATTTTTTTGAACCAAGATCAAGCGTGAGAGTTTCATTTATATCTGTGTCATGAAACAGAATTTCGCGGTCTTCAATTAAAGACCCTTCCCATGCAAAGGGACAAAATACAACAGGAAACTCAAGACCTTTACTTTTGTGAATGGTGATAATTTTCACGGCCTGATCATCGCTTTCAAGACGAAGTTGATGCGTTTCGGATTCAGGGATTTCAGTGTTTCTTTGTTCTGAAAACCATTTAACCAGGCCGGTGATACCAAACTTTTTTTCAGACGATACCTGATGTAGAATTTCTGCCAAGTGGAGGTGATTGGTCAACCTTCTTTCACCGTCAGGAAAACTCAAAAGGCGCTCCCTAACCTTTTCCTCGGACATCAATAACCGAAACATCCGGATAAAGCCGTATCGAGTCCATAAGCGAAAATATTCTCTGAACCTGCTGGATTTGGCTTCCAACCAGAACGGTTCTTCGTTCATCGAATCGAGGTCCTCTCCAAAAACCCCGAGGATATCGGTCACCAACGCAGCATTAAATGCCCTTTCGTTTCCGGGTTCGGCAATACTTAACAGAATTCTTTCTATTTCCATTGCCTCATGAGTATGGAATATGTTTCCTGTATAATAGAGGACCGATGGGACACCTTTTAATGAAAGGTTCTTTTTTATTATCTGCGCCTGTCGATTTGTCCTTACAAGAACAGCAATATCTTTTGCATGAATGCCATGGGAGAGATTGTTTTTATTTTCCAAGATGAGCCGGGATATTTCATCCGCAACCACCCTTGCGATGAGCGGTACTGCCTCGGTTTTACTCAGTGTTTTAACCATGTTGGCATTTTTGTTTGCTCCCAAATACCATAATGTCAACGCCGGTAAAGATCTTTCGTTCATCGATTTGATTTTCTTTCCGGAAACACCCTTTTCAAATCCAATCTTATCAAAGACAAACGGTGCATTTATATTTGAGAATATGGTATTTACTGCGGTTATCAGATTGGGATTTGATCGCCAGTTTTTTATCAAGGTATATTTTGAATCTGTGTTTCGAGCAGCTTTCATATAAGAAAAAATATCTGCTCCCCGAAAACTGTATATGGATTGTTTTGGATCTCCGATCATAAAAAGTGTGCTCTTTTTTGAATCGAAAATCCGGGAAAAAATGATATACTGAAAAGAATCCGTGTCCTGAAATTCATCAACAAGAGCGGCACTGTATTTTTT
>Ga0210123_1000172_pt1 | contig 42235 bp, 36 predicted proteins | sample Muzzi_PWB_D2_FD_185535 | JGI IMG/M metagenome (GOLD analysis project Ga0210123, IMG submission 185535) | Wetland microbial communities from San Francisco Bay, California, USA, that impact long-term carbon sequestration - Muzzi_PWB_D2 (SPAdes) | ecosystem: Environmental > Aquatic > Marine >... | reverse complement strand
CACTCGGGAATCCGAGCAACCGAGGACAATCGCGAATGGCTCCTGGCCTTCAACAAAATCGGCTCTTTGAATTTGTTTTACGATAGTATCGATACTGCGTACCCCAGATACAAAGCGCTGATTACCTGCTTTTAATCTTTTTATTGCTGCACTTGCCGTGATCATTGTTACTTGGCTCTTAACGTGGATAACGTCCTGGGTAAGCCGACACGAAACCGAGAGCGAAAGCGAGCGGTTGAGCGGTCGGCTTGAACCAGTTGTTAGAGACCAGCAAGCTCACTTTTCAACCTATTCATTAGCTCTTTTGCCTCGGTCTTGTATTCCTTCAATTTTCTTACCGCATCTGGTATTGAAGCTTGAAGATTAGTGTACTCTCGATTCTCCGGCTCCATTAGTGAAATAGCTTGCTGCACGGCTTGATCGTGTGTAATCGAGCTATCCCTGTACTTTATATCTCGAGTCAGTTCATGAAGCTTTTGCTCGATTTCATATTTTCTACGCTGCTGGTATTCGAGGGTGTTGATGCGATCTGCGCTTTTTAAATAGTACTGAAATATTTGCTTCCTGAGATCTGCGTCCTCATAAACAAGTATCCAATCTTTATTATTCTGGTATGTCTGCCGAGACTCTTTAAGCTCATTTAAAGATGAAAACCAAATAGTCTGGCTTTTATCCCATTCATCCCCCACACGGTCATATAAATGGATAGCCTGCTCTAGGTCATCAGTTATACCGAGGGTCAGCAGTTTTTTTGTTCGCTTTAGCCTGGACTTTTCAAGCTGAACTTGCAGGAACCATCCAGTACCAGCGGCAAGGAAACCTCCAATGAGTGCTGCTACGAGTTGTTCCATTGCTTATCCTTCTTTTGGCCGCTAACAGTGTTTTCGACAGGTTACGCAATAATAAGTATTACTGCCGCATCAGCACTAATTCATGAAAAGCCGATGCGACATGGCACGCGCTCCAGCATATCAAACTCCGGGCAGGATGCCCTCCCCTTGACAGAGAAGGTCTTTATACCCCATCCGCACCCCCCTGGTGCCGTTGCGGCAAATCAATGGGGGGACGCCTGCCTCAGGGTGATTCCCAGCTATCCAGGCCCAGCGGCGGGACGTAGGGGCCCAGCGGTTCGCGTACCCAGCAGTCCCCCGTGGCGGCCCGTTCCGCAGGGGTGGTGAAGCGGTAATGATAGAGCGTGGCGCGCACTTGCGCAGGCGGCTCCCCGGGGAAGGGATTATCGTCGAGCAGTGCCAGCACCGGTGGAGCGCCTTGCAGCAGCCGGTACAGCAGGTCGCCGAACCACGGGTTGCGGAAGGGGGATTCGCCGGCGGCGAACCACATGGTCCAGTCGAGGCGCGGATGATGCGGAATGCTCCAGCCCGGACAGCGGTGTACGTCGCCGGGTTTGTAGCGGAACTCATAGGCGCGCCAGTGCTCGCCATCCCGGGTGCCCTCGATGACGATTTCGCGCCGCACGGTATTCATCACGCCGAAGAACCCGTAGAAATTGGTGATGCCGAAACGCGAAGTCGTCGCAACGAGGGCTGCCAGCGGTTCGGGCAGGGGCCGCTGCTCGATGCGCTGCCAGATATCGGCCAGGTTTACCGTCACCACGACGGCTGCCAGCATGGCCGCCGCGGTCGTTGCCAGGCGGCCGGACTCGGGCAGGCGGGACTGCCGGCCTGCGGCAAGCCGCGAGGGCAGCAGCCGGGCCAGCGCCCGGTCGTCGAACAGGAACAGGCAGAGGAAGATCGTCAGCAGGTTCAGGGTATAGTAGTTGCCGGTCAGGGTAATGGCGGCCTGCAGGATGAGGAAACCCCAGGCCGCCACGAAACGCAGGCGCCGCGGCATGAAGATCAGCCAGGGCAGCAGCAGTTCGATGCCGAACATCGACAGCACCGAAAGCTGCTGGAACCATTCCGGCAGTTGATGTGCGTACCAGGCCAGTGGTGTCGGCAGGGGCTGCGTTTCGTAATGGAAATCGAGTGCCGTGAGCTGCGCCCAGTTTGTGTCGTGGGAGAGCAGCTTGACCACACCGGACATCAGCATGAAACGAAACAGCAGCCAGCGGAACAGCCAGACAACAATGCGCGAACCCCCAGTGAGGAAGATCGCCAACAGCCCCACCTCGAGGATGTAGGTATCGGGCTGGATGTTGCCGAAGACAGGCATCGCGACCCACAGCGACAGGTGCAGTACGAACGCCAGCACCAGCATGGAGCGCGTCAGCACCTTCAGCACGACCAGCCCGGATGCAACGGCACCAGCGACGCACGCCGACAGCAGCGCCGTGTCGGAGTGGTTGATCCAGAACAGCGTGGGGGCGATCCAATAGCGCCACGGGCCCTGCTCTGCCTCCAGTGAGGCCAGATTCTCCGCCAGCGGCAGGATGCCGTCAGCGCCGACCAGCCCCGTGATCTGGCTGCCGATCGATACAAACGTCGCGAGGAATGTCAGGCCCAGCAGGCGCAGGAACAGCCCGCTCACGAGATGGTAAGTCGGGGGGTAGCGCTCCGCACCCCACAGCAGGCGCGACCACCGGTAAGCCGCCTCGCGGTGGTGTGCGATCAGGGTGTAGGCGGCTTCCGCCAGTTGCGCAAACCATGGCAGCCGGCGATAACACCACAGGCCCATACCCCTGCCGGGTGCGCGGGCCAGCACCCGGAATGCCGCTGCGGCGCCGCTGTAATGCGCCCCTTCCGGCTCGAAGAGCTGAATCGCGCGGGCAAATTCCTCCTCCGGCACACCGGGGTGATCGGCGGCGATTGCCTGGTAGGGCGCGTAGCGGACGCGTTCGCCGGTGAGGCGCTGCCAGTAGCGTACCCAATAGGCGCAAAAGCCGCAGGCGCCGTCGTAGGCGAGCAGCGGGGGGCGTGAAGCCGTATCGCTCATGAACCTGAAAGGCTCATCTGCCCGGATGGATGGAAAGCGGTTTTGCCATGCCTCATTGCGATGCTGCCTGCGGCTGTCGACTTCTCCCGAGTATAGAACAGATAAATGCGATTGAGCTTGTGAGAACAGAATGTTGTTGCAATGAATCGCAACACATTTGATTTGGCGGGTGGGGTATTGCTGATTTCAGCAGGTCGCGCGAGGTGGCACGGCCATAAAGCCGCGTGAAAGACTAATTACCTCACATCCATTTCAGGATCGCTCCTGGCTTTCCTCTGTGGAGCGGAGTCGCTTCTCGCACTTTTCCCAGTTGCCCATCGAACACTCGAATTCCCGGCAACTGAATTCACATATTTGATAGTGTTCAGGGGCCTCCTGAATGATGTGATTTTCGAACCATTGTCGAAGCCGGGCAAAGCGACTGACTTTCTTTTTGCGGGACTCAGGCATTATTCACCTCGCATCTCCCAAAATCATGTTCGGCCGGCACTGCGGCGCGGCTGCTTTTTATTCTTACTTGAATGAAAGGCAATATTCATGCCGTTGGGACATAAAGCCTTGGAATAGAGCAGGATGAGGCTGGCGCCGTTAAATTGGCTGCGTCTTCAGGCAAGTGGCTGTAAAAATTACTGACGCCGTTCCTGATCAAGCCATAGCGGTGGATTGTGCATCTTCATAATTACATCTCAGTGATAGTCTTCATAATCAGCAACGTCAGCATCCTTGTCTTTATAGCAGAATGTGACGCGCCAGTTACCACTCAGACTCCGGGCAGGTTGCCATCTCATTTGACAGGGAAGATTCTCATGCCCGCCATCAAATCAGCGGGCGGACTCGATTGACATGCCCGGTGAAACAGACTCAGCCGGGGTGGGTCCGTGTTAAAGAGCCCTCTAATACCCAATCTCTCCTCAGTCGGATAAATAGTACTCAACCGTAGAGACCACCCTTACCTTCTTGATATGAGGATTATTTTTATCTCTCGCGTTTATACTGAATTGGCCCTGGGTGGCCTTCCTGATCTTGCCAAGGGAGCTTTTTGAGTCAGACGCGAATTTTTCTGCTACCTCCCGTGCTTTCCGGGTTGCCTCTTCAATCATTTCCGGTTTTATTTCATTGAGCCGGTTAAACAGATATTCGGTTTGAGACTGGTAGCCCCCTCCGGTAAATACAATTCCTTTCTTACCCAGCTCTGATAGCTCCCCCATTACACTCCTGACCAGATCGATATTTTTTGAATATACCGTTACCGTCTGCATTGCAGTGTATCGAAATTCCGGCCTGGCTTGATTTCCGTATTGCTGGGCTGACTTATCCGTGATTGAAGGGGTAGTAAATGATATGTCGTCTTTATCAATTCCCTTGCCTTCCAGAAACCCGCGTATCTCGTTCGTCGCACCGTCGATTGCCTCGTATAAATCTTCAAGATTGTTTCCTGCGGCCGTAAATTGTATCGGCCATATAACAATGTCGGCATCGACATCCCTTTCGGATAAACCTTTTACAGTTACAGTTCTTTCATATTCCTTGAATTTTATTGCCGAACTTCCCAGCAGGTAGCCAAGCGAACTCAACCCGAGAAATATACACACACCGAGAATCAGCGAGCCTGTTTTGTTGTCTATTGTCACTTAAACCTCCTCAAGGGAATAACAGCGTATTCGACAGTTCATGTTGGAATGATTTGCGTCACGCTTTTAAAACCGTGGTCTGTCCCCGATTGCTCGATTATAGAGCGCCTCAACCTGCTGATCTTACGCAATTCTTACCAGCGTCTTTAGCAGCATATACGCCTTTATCTGCCTCCTTGATTAACTCTTCATAGCTCTTCATGTCAGGCATACGAGACGCAATACCAACACTAATGCTGCCACGCCAGGGTTCACCACCAGTTGGTACTTGAAGTTCCGATACAGCCTTCCGGGTTAGCTCTGCGACATGCATTCCACCCTCTTTATCCGTATCGGGGCAGATAATTAAAAACTCATCACCACCGAGACGACATACAACATCATCAGTTCGCAAGGAACACTGAAGTGCTTTAGCCAGTTGTATTAGCACCAAATCCCCGGCATCGTGGCCATAGACATCATTTACTTCTTTAAAGTGATCCGCATCAATCATAAGACAAACCAGTGGGGAATTTGTTTGCAGTGCTTCTTCCCAGAAGCCGGAAAGACACCGTAAGGCATGACGGCGATTGGGAAGCCCGGTCAAAATATCCGTCAAAGACAATTCTTCAAGTTGAAGATTAGCCTCAGATAGCTCTTTAGTTCGTGCCGCCACTTTTTCTTCCAGTGACTCATTCAGTTGTTTTAGCTCCTTGTTTTGCATCGACGCATGCTCAAACAAACCATGCAAAGCCTCGAGCAGTGGTGCCGTAGCACTTACTCTTTCCTGCTCCAGCTTTTCATATGCTTCACGAGAGCTCATACCAGACTGTATGGCCTTGATTTGCCTGGCCATATCCTGATCTTGACCAAGAATATGAAAGGCAAGCCAATGCGTGAGAAATTTCAGCAAAGATTCTTCCCGATCAAGGTTATCTGAAGATATACCGGAATAGATTGAAGACACGTCCTCCAGAAATCCTTTATGTTGATCCAAATGGCGAATAATGTGACGGGAATCCAGATTGACTTCAAACATTGATCCTTCTTCTTCCCTGAAATGGTATGCGGCGTAATCTGCCAACTGCTTGAATAAACGATCTACATCCTGGATATCTACTACATTTTCAGCCAGCAGACTGCTAAACCGGTTAATCATGTCGACAAGGTGATGGTGTTGATCATCAACTTCCGGCAATCCAGTTACAAAATGTTGATCCCAATGGAATGCTTCCATAGTCACTTATTCCCGGTCTTGAATATTCATTAGTTCAGTGCCTTCGACAGATTATGCGGTAATAAGTATTACTGCCGCGTCAGCACTGTTGCGTGAAAAGCCGATGAGGCATAACCGAGCGCCAGCATAGCAGACCCCGGGCAGGATGCCCTCTCATATAACAGGGAAGGCCCTTATGCCCCCCTCCATCCGAAAGAAGGACGCTGTCGACCATGTCCGGCCTGCATTTGCGAATCATTCCCGTCTGCCACCGGTCCCTTTCTAAACATACTCCATGGCCACGCTGTCCTTGCCCGTCAGTTGCTGCAGGCGGTGCAGCAGTTCATCGGTAGGATGCACGGTCCATGCCTCCCCCAGTGACACCCGCGCCTGCGCCCCGCTGTTGTGATAATCAATGAATACCGGGCAATGACCTTCGCGAAACGGTTGCAGGATCTCGGCCAGGTCGCTGACAAAACCGTTGCCGGCCTGCTGTGACTCCACGCCCACGACCAGCCGCCGGGCATAGGTTTCGCGGGCCTGGTTGATATCGAGAATGCCCTGCGCGGTCACCTGCTGGCCGCCGGTGTAGTCATCCGCGCCGAGGCCGCCCTGGATCACGAGTATCTTGTTCTTCCCGAGCAGGGCCTGGTACTTCTCATAAACGTCGGGAAAGATACGCACGTCGATACGCGCCGTGTTGTCGTCAAGATTCAGAAATGCAATCCTGCCGCCACGCTGCGTCTTGATGAGGCGCATGCTCATGACCAGTCCTGCAATCGTGACAGGACGCTCATCGGCTCCACCACGCCACCCCTTGCGTTCGGTATTTTCTGCGGGCGCGGACGTCGCGCAGAGTGCCGGCAAGGCAGACAGCCTGCAGCTGACGATATTTTCAAGCTCCCTTGCATAACGCGTGATCGGGTGGCCCGTGAGGTACAGGCCCAGTGCATCCATTTCACTTTGCAGGCGCTGTTCCTCGTCCCACTCCGGCAGCACCTTCCTGTTGGTGGGCAGCGGCGGCGCGGCATCCGGCTCACCGAACAAATCGTTCTGCCCGGTATCGAGATTGCGCGAATGCTGCTCTGCAAGTTTCAGCGCCTGCGCCAGGTTCGCATGCTGCGAGGCGCGTGTTTCTCCCATCGAGTCCAGCGCCCCCGCATGGATCAGCGCAAGCAGTACGCGCCGGTTGGCCTTGCGCAGGTCGATGCGCTGACAGAGATCAAACAAGTCCCTGAACTCCCCGCCCTCGCCGCGCACGGCCAGCATGCCCTCGATCGCGGCCTGGCCGACGCCCTTGATGGCCCCGAGCCCGTAGACGATGGTCGTATCCGGGATCACGGTAAAATGATATTCGGACCGGTTTATATCCGGCGGCACAACCTTGAGCTTCATGTCCCGGCACTCGGCAATCAGGTGGACAATCTTGTCGGTATTGTCCATATCAGCCGACAGTACCGCGGCCATAAAGGCCGCCGGATAATGCGTCTTCAGCCATGCGGTCTGATAGGAGATCAGTGCGTAGGCGGCTGAATGACTTTTATTGAAACCGTAGCCGGCAAACTTCTCCATCAGGTCGAAAATGCCCGATGCCACACGCTCGTCCACGTCACGCTTGCGCGCACCTTCGAGGAAGATGCTGCGCTGCTTGGCCATTTCCTCCGCCTTCTTCTTGCCCATGGCGCGACGCAGCATGTCAGCGCCACCGAGCGTGTACCCGGCCAGCACCTGGGCAATCTGCATGACCTGTTCCTGGTAAAGAATAATGCCGTAGGTGGGTTTTAAAATAGGCTCCAGGTCCGGATGTGGATATTTTATCTTTGCGCCTTTCTTGCGCGCGATGAAATCGTCGACCATCCCGGACTGCAGCGGCCCCGGGCGGAACAGGGCAACCAGTGCGACAATATCCTCGAAGGAGTCCGGCTGCAGGCGCCGGATCAGGTCTTTCATGCCGGTCGATTCCAGCTGGAATATCGCCGTTGTCGTCGAGGCCTTCAACAGCTCGTAGGTCGCCGGATCCGTCAGCGGAATGGTGACAATATCCACCGGGTCTTCACCCCTGGCCTGGCGGACTCGATTAATGGTCTTCAGCGCCCAGTCAATAATGGTCAGTGTGCGCAAGCCGAGGAAGTCGAACTTCACCAGGCCAACCGCCTCGACATCATCCTTGTCGAACTGGCTGACCAGCGCCCCGCCACCCTCTTCGCAGTACAGCGGGGTAAAGTCAGTCAGCTTCGACGGCGCGATAACGACACCACCGGCGTGCTTGCCGGCATTGCGCGCCAGTCCTTCCAGCGAACGTGCAAGATCAATGAGCGAACGGACATCCCCGTCACTGTCATACAACTCACTGAGGGCGGGCTCCTGGTCGAGCGCCTTGTTCAGCGTTATGCCGATCTCGAACGGAACCAGCTTGGCAATCCGGTCGACAAAACCGTAGGGATGACCCAGTACACGGCCGACATCGCGGACCACCGCCTTGGCTGCCATGGAACCGTAGGTGATGATCTGGGAGACCTTGTCACGGCCGTAGCGCTCTGCCACATACTCGATCACCCGGTCGCGCCCTTCCATGCAGAAATCCACGTCAAAATCCGGCATGGACACACGCTCCGGATTCAGGAAGCGCTCGAACAGCAGGTCATAGCGAAGCGGGTCAATATCCGTGATCGTCAGCGCATAGGCCACCAGCGAGCCGGCACCGGAACCACGCCCGGGACCTACAGGGACACCGTTCGCCTTTGCCCACTTGATGAAATCGGCAACAATCAGGAAGTATCCCGGGAAACCCATCTCCAGGATGACATCGATCTCGATCTGCAGCCGCTCCCGGTATGTCTTGTGCAGGGCGGCTTCATCCACGTCACCGACCTGTGCCGCAATAATCAATGGAAAGCGCTGCTCCAGTCCCGTGCCGGCCTCCCGGCGAAAAAAATCGGCCAGGCTGGCGCCTTCCGGAACCGGGAAATCAGGCAGGTAGTTTTTGCCAAGCTCCAGTGCAAGGTTGCAGCGCCTTGCTATTTCAACGGTATTTTCCAGCGCCTCCGGGATATCACGAAACAGTTCCTGCATTTCTTCAGGCGTACGCAGGTATTGCTGCTGACTGAAATCACGCGAACGCCGTGGATCATCCAGCGTACGGCCTTCGTTGATGCAGACACGCGCTTCGTGCGCTTCAAAATCGGATGCCTTGAGAAAGTGCACGTCGTTGGTGGCCACCACCGGCACATCATGAATGGCTGCCAGGGCAACCGCCTCGTGCAGGCAGGCCTCTTCGCCCGGGCGACCTGTCCGCTGTAATTCAATATAGAAACTGTCCGGAAACAGCTGTTGCCAGTCCGCCAGCAATTGCCCGGCCAGGTCTTTTTTATTGGCCAGCAGTGCCTGCCCGATATCCCCGCCACGCCCCCCGGAAAGCGCAATCAGCCCGTCTGAATGGCCCTGCAGCCAGGCACGTTCCAGTACCGGGATGCCACGCTGCTGCCCCTCCACATAGGTTCGCGACACCAGTTCGGTCAGATTCAGGTAACCCTGGCGATTCTTGCACAGCAGCACCAGCCGGGAGCGCTGATTCAGGTCCGCGGTTTCCGCCAGCCAGAGATCAACCCCGATCAGGGGCTTCACGCCCTCTGCCATGGCCGCACGAAAGAACTTCACCATGGAGAACAGGTTGCATTGGTCGGTCACTGCAACAGCCGGCATCCGGGCAGCGGCCACGGTTTTCACCAGTGGTTTGATCCGGACTGTGCCGTTTACCAGGGAATATTCGGTGTGGACGTGAAGGTGAACAAAAGCGGGTTGCATGGAAAAAGTTTCCGGCTTTGTCAGGCAGGTTTCAAGCCCAATATGCCAGTTAATTCAAAATAGTTATTATATTATGTAACCTGTTGTTAATTATATAGTTAAATGGCTGGCGCTGCTGAACAGGCATGCCCGTGACACGTCGATTGAGTCACCGGCCTGAAGCAACCCCGGCAAACCGGCATCTTTATCAATGAATCGATGCACTCCGCCGATGGCCAGTGGCTAAATAATAGTCCTGCCAGGACGATAGAACTAGCATCACGGATACTTGCACGCACGGACAAATGATAGGGCATTCCATTAAAAACAGCTCTGGCACGATATACGATACGGAAGAACACGGGGGCTTCTCCCGCAGCATGTACGAAATCCAGATGCTGCTGCTGATCCTTGTCATCCTGTATTTTTTCATCCCGACAGAACCGATTACAAACCACGATAGCCTTATCACGACAATGGTCGTCTACGCTGTCTTTGTGATCTCGTTCCGGTATATCAATTTTCATGTGCGGGCAAGCCGCTGGAAACTCGCACTGGAAACGTGGGCGATGATTCTCTTCATCACTACCGTTCTCTGGCATACGGGGCTTGTGCATAGCCCACTGCTTAATCTTTATCTGCTCGTCATCATAGCCTGTGCCATCACGCTTGGTAAAATAATGACGCTGCTCGAGGTGACCCTGATTGCCGTTTGCTACATCTATATTAGTTATCAAACCTATTCGGTTGGCATATTCGTGCCCGAGACCTTTAGCCTGTTGATGGCAAAATTTTCCCCGTTCCTGCTGGTCGCCTATGTAACCTCCACGCTGGCCACGGACATCCTGTCCGCCAGGAAGAAGATAACCCTGCTGTCACAAACCGATGACTTGACCGGCCTGTTGAATATGCGCACCTTCAACCTGATACTGGACAGGGAAATCTCACGTGCCGCACGTTACAAGCAGCCCTTCACCGTCCTTATGGTTGATGTCGATGGCCTCAAGTCTGTCAACGACCGGTATGGACACCTGGCGGGCAGCAGACTGGTCACGGTAATTGCCAGTTCCATACGCGACTGTATCAGGGCCTCTGATGTGCTTGCGCGCTACGGCGGTGACGAATTTGTCATAATGATGACCCAGACCAGTACAAGACATGCAAGGATGGTCGCCGAGCGCATACGCGCCGCCATCTACAACACCTCGTTTGACGTGCAGGGGAACCGGGTCACTTCCACCGTCAGCATCGGGATCGCCAGCTTTCCGAACTGCGTTGAAGCGGCAGAGAATGTCCTTGAGAAGGCGGATGTAGCGCTTTACCGGAGCAAGCAAGGCGGCCGTAACAGGGTTACCTACTATGACCAGGAACTGGAGTCGATTCCTGCCTGCGCCTGAAGCTTCGGCCTAAACACGCCCTCGTTCGATAATTCTCCTGACCGGTGCGTAGGAACGTCTATGGACCGGCGTCACACCCAGACTTTCCAGCGCCGCAATATGCGCCTTGCTTGGATATCCCTTGTGTTGAGCCAGTCCATAGCCGGGATAACACCTTTCCAGCTCAAGCATTTCCCGGTCACGCGTTACTTTCGCCACGATCGAGGCGGCACTGATTGCCTGCACCCTGGTGTCGCCCTTGATGATTGCCCGGGCCGTGCAGGACAGCTCGGGGCAGCGGTTGCCATCGATAAGCGCATGCTCGGCAAACGGCTCCAGCGCCTCGACTGCACGCTGCATGGCCAGCATCGTTGCCTGCAATATATTTATCCGGTCAATCTCTTCAACGTCAGCCCGCCCGACGGCCCATGCGAGTGCCCGCTCCCTGATCTGATCAAAGAGTTCGTCGCGCCGTGATGCAGACAGGCACTTGGAATCACGCAGGCCCGCGATCGGCCTTTCGGGATCAAGAATAACAGCAGCGGCGATAACCGGCCCGGCCAGCGGCCCCCGGCCGGCCTCATCGACACCGGCAACACGCCCTTCAGGAATACACAACTCAGACTCCACCACCCCTCCCGGTCATTTGCAGAACAACATCAGCTGCGACGCGACTGGCATCGCGGCGTAAAACATCATGAATCCTGCCGAAGATCGATGCCAGTTTTTCCGCCCGCGCCGGATTCTCGATCAATCGCATGACTCCCTTGCCCAGCGACTCGGCCGTAACCTCATTCTGGATAAACTCTTGTACCAGCGCATCATCAGCCAGCAGATTGGGCAATGAATAATACTTTGTTTTCACCAGCAACCTGGCAAGCTGATAGGTGAGGCCGGAGAGACGGTAGGCCACCACCATGGGCCGCTTCAACAACATACACTCCAGCGTCGCAGTCCCGGATGCCAGCAGTACAACATTTGCGGCGGCCATGGCCTCAAGCGCCTGGCCGCTCAGCACCGTCACCGGCAAGCGGCCTCCCTGGCGGGAGAGCAGGTCTTCAAAAATCGCCCGGCAGGCGGCATTGGCCATCGGTGCAACAAACTGTATATCGATCCTGCGTTCATGGCACCGGGCCGCGGCCTGCAGAAAAGGTTGCGCAAGGCGTTTCAATTCACTCACCCGGCTGCCCGGCATTAATGCAACCAGCGGGCCACGATGGTCGATCCCAAGGTAACGCCGCGCCTCTGCCTGATCGACATCGTCCGCTATGAGATCCGCCATCGGGTGACCGACGAACTGTGCGGGCACGCGCCTGCTTCTGTAGAATTTCTCCTCAAAAGGGAAAAGTGTCAGCATGCAATCCACGCTTGCTGCAATCTTGCGCACCCGGTACTGGCGCCAGGCCCAGACCGAAGGACTGACATAATGCAGGGTCCGGATTCCGGACCTCTTCAAATCCCGCTCCAGGGAAAGATTGAAATCCGGGGCATCCACACCGATAAAGATGTCGGGCGGCGTTTTCAGGAAATGACGGCGCAGATCACGCCGCATCGACAGCAACCCGGGCAAGTGCCGGAGCACTTCAGCCAGGCCCATCACTGACAATCGTTCCATGGGATACAGGCTGAAACACCCCGCCTCGATCATGCGTGGACCACCAATACCTTCGAAAACCGTATTGGGAAATCGCTCCCGGATGGCCTTGATCAGGCCGGCCCCGAGGTTGTCGCCGGAAGCCTCACCTGCAATGATGCCAATATGAAGTGGGTGTAATCGTTCAGCCATACGCAGACATTAACAGCAAGCGAGTGAAATATTTTTGCCTGGATACATCCCCGGATCAGACGCTGACGTCCGGACTACCTGACGATCCCGCGGCTCTGCTGCTCCAGAAATTCAACAAGCAGACCTACCTCGGCACAGGATTCCGCCTGTTCCCGCAATGCCGCCAGTGCATCCTGCAGGGAGAGACTCTCGCGATAGAGTGTGCGGTAGGCACGTCGCAGTGCCTTGCGGCTTTCTTCTGAAAAACCGCGGCGTCGCAGGCCTTCCATGTTTAACCCGTGCGCCCGCGCGGGACTTCCTCCAACAGTGACATAGGGCGGAACATCCTTGCTGATGCCGCTGCCGAATGCCGTCAGGGAATGCGCACCGATAGCGCAAAACTGGTGGACCAGGGTAAAACCTCCAAGAATCGCATAGTCACCGACACTGACGTGCCCGGCCAGGGACGCGTTGTTTGCAAAAATGGTTTGATTGCCGATCCGGCAGTCATGTGCAATATGTACGTAGGCCATGATCCAGTTGTCATCGCCAACCCGGGTAACCCCTTCATCCTGAGTTGTTCCCCTGTTGATGGTGACAAACTCACGAATGGTATTGCGATCACCAATCTCGAGCCGGGTCAATTCCCCGGCATATTTCTTGTCCTGGGGTGCGTCACCAATGGAGGCAAACTGGAAGATCCTGTTTTGACAGCCGATCCTTGCCGGACCGTTCAGGACGACATGCGGACCAATTTCGGTACCCGCCCCGATAATCACGTCCGTGCCGATCACGCTATACGGCCCGACACTGACGTCCTCGGCAAGCCTTGCTGCCGGATCGATCACCGCGGTTGGATGAATCAAGTATCGATGTCCCGTTCCGTGCACATGATCTGGGCAGATGCCACCCGCTTGCCGTCTACACTGGCATCACAATCAAACACCCAGATACCGCGTTTTGAACGCAGCAGGTTTGCACGCAGTACCAGCTGGTCACCCGGCTCGACCGGACGCTTGAAGCGGGCCTTGTCCATCCCGACCAGGAAATACAGGCTTTCCCTGCTGGCACCGCGTTCCACCGTGCGGAATGCCAGCAAACCGGTTGCCTGCGCCATCGCCTCCAGGATCAACACCCCCGGCATAACCGGGCGTTGCGGAAAATGGCCCTGGAAAAAAGGCTCGTTGTAGGTCACATTCTTGATGCCGACCAGTGATTCACCCGCATGGAATTCTGTTACCCGATCAATCAGCAGAAACGGGTAGCGATGCGGTAGGTGCTGCATTATCTGGTTGATATCCATTTCTGTTTCCATATTCACATCCGCAATTGCCGTCCTGTTATCCCCTGCGCCCTCCGGGAGAGGGATGGGGAGAGGGAATAAAGCAGGATAACTGCCTGATTTTATATCCCCTCATCCTGGCCTTCTCCCGGAGGGAGAAGGAATGCTCTATTGCTGTGACGAGCGAGTCGTCATGTCCTGCATTCTGTAATCACCGAAGCCGGCCTGGTAGCTGCGACGTTACCGGATTTCAATGTAACTTAACAGGACAGTAGTGCTATCCGGTACTGGTCAATATTTCGCTGCAGTTACTAATGAGGAACAAGGCAAGCCGACATCGCTTATCTTGCCCCCCATTAGTAAAAAAGTTTAATAACACTACCCCCACCCTGTCCCGCCCCCTTCAAAGGGGACGTGGACGCAGGCCAGAATGTCGGGATACTTTCGTACTCCCTGGTATTCATGCCGGCAGGGGAGTTAGCAGTCATCCTGTTTCCTGCTATCGGAAAGCCGGCGCTCCAGTGACTGGACCTTGCGCGCTAGCCTGTCCAGTTGTCGCAGGCGCGCATAGTTCTTGTTCCATGTAACATTGTCCTGTGCAGGTACTCCTGATGAATACACACCAGGTTCGGTAATGGATTTGCTAACCAGCGACATCCCGGTCACCACGACACGGTCGGTAATTTCCAGGTGACCGACAATCCCGACACCACCACCGATCATGCAATATTTACCGATCCTGGCACTGCCGGATATCCCTACACAGCCTGCAATGGCCGTATGTGCGCCGATATGAACATTATGCGCAACCTGTATCTGATTATCGAGCCGCACACCTTCTTCCAGCACCGTATCATCCAGTGCGCCCCGATCAATCGTGGTATTTGCTCCGATTTCAACATCATCACCAACCACGACACTGCCTAGCTGGGGAACGTTGATCCACTTTCCGGCTTCATTGGCAAGCCCGAACCCATCGCTGCCCAGCACGGCACCCGGATAGATGCTCACCCGTTTGCCGATACTGACATCGTGGCAAATTACAACATTTGCATACAGGTGGCTGCCTGCCCCGATCACACTACCCTTCCCGATGAAGCAGCCGCCCTCCAGTTGCACACCGGCATGAATCACGGCACCACTCTCTATAATGCAGTTCGGGCCGATCCAGGCACCGGCATCTATGTCGCAGCCATCCTCGATGACCGCACTGGAATGGACTCCCTGTTTTGGCGCGGGCGGCGGAACAATCAGTGCCGCCGCGCGTGCGTAACATGCATAGGGATTTGATGAGGCAATAACAGCCGTCGGGCAGTCAGCGGAATTCTCCGGGCTCAATATCACCGCTGAAGCCCGCGTCGTGTACAAATACTTCTTGTAACCGGAATTGGATAAAAAGCTGACATCACCCGTGCCGGCGTTTTGCAGGGTGGCAACGGCCGTTATCCTGCAGTCAGGGTCACCCTTTTGCAGTTCACCGCCAACCTGTTCTGCCAGCCTGCCGAGCGTCAGCACCATTCATGCCACTCCCGGGCTACACTGGCGGCCGTGAACCGCCTATGAACCACCCAGTTTCTTCAGCACGCTATCGGTAATATCCACTTTATCACTGGAATACATCACACCCTGGGACAGGATCAGGTCAAAGTTGTTTTGCTTGGCATACTCTTCAATTGCCTTGCCTACCTCGGCATTGACCTTTCTGAGTATTTCATTTCTTCTTATGTTGATATCATCGCGAAACTCGTCCTGGGCACGCTTGCCTTCCCGGCGCTTGCTAAGAATCTCCCGCTCCTTTTTTGAACGCTCGGTTTCACTCATGACTGCACCGTCCCGTGCAAGCGCCGCTTCCATAGTCTCGATTTCATGCTGCATGGCAATGATTTCCTTCTCCCTGCCACCGAATTCGGCATCCATTTTCAACTGGGCCGAGCGTACCTGCGGCGCAGATTCACTCAATTTTGCGACATCTACAAAACCGATCTTGATCTCGGCAAACGCACTACCCGAGCAGACAGAAAGCAGAACCGGAAAAACCACATAAATAAAAGAAGCGTAAATTTTTTTCACAATCATCCTCCAGAAAAATTACCCGTATTATCAGAAAAAGGAGCCTATACTGAATTGAAAATTCTGCAGATCATCTCCATTCTTGTCATTCAGCGGAAGAGCAATACTCACCGACAGGGGGCCCAGTGGCGAGATCCACAGACCCGACAGACCGACAGAATAGCGCAGTTCACCCGCATCGAAAGAATCATAGTCTTTAAATACATTACCGACATCAAGAAAAGCACCGAGGCGCATGCTGCTGGAATCCTCCAGAAAAGGTACCGGGAAGAACACTTCAGAACTGAATGTCGTCAGGAATGCACCACCAAGCGGATCATTCTGAAGCACGCTCCTTGGACCGAGGGTATTATCCCTGTAACCACGCACCGAGCGTGGACCACCGGCGTAAAAGTTCTCAAAGAACGGCAATGCATCATATTCGCCATAACCAGCGCCGTAACCCAGGCGCGCCTTCAGGGAAAGCGTCAATTCCCGCGTCAATGGAAAAAATGCCTGCTGATCGTAGATGATCTTGTAGTATTCCAGCCCGGAACCCGGTGCCGTCACCTCCAGGGACAGGTTCTGCGTATTACCACTATCGGTAAACAGGGCGCGGTTACGCGAATCATGGCTCCAGCTGGCATTGAACACAGCATCATCAAAAGAGTCGCCATGTTTTGCGATAAATACTGCCACTTCACTGCATGGCACTATATTAATGCCTGACAGACACGACTCGATTGTGTCGAGGGGGGTATCGCTATTGAGGTCCAGCCCCTGGTAACCAACGCTGAACCGGAGCCGGTCAGATTCACTTAGCGGGATACCGAAATTCACATCCGCGCCACGCGTGTCCGTAGTGTACGCAGAAAGGTTGGCCTGTGATGCATCGGTTGTTCTGTAAAAGGCCCCGAAGCCGCGACTGACCCCGTCAACCGTCCAGTACGGGTTGGTGTATGCAAAGCTGTAAACCTGGCTGTATTCGCTGTTATTGAACGTGAAACTGACCCGCTTGCCACTTCCCAGGAAATTGTTCTGGCTGATACTCGCATTAAACAGCAGGCCGGACGACTGTGCAAAACCAAGACCGGCTGTGACGCTGCCTGAAGATGTTTCCTTGACAGAGTAATTCACATCAAGCTGGTCGGTTGTCCCGGGGACCGTTTGTGTTTCCACGTTCACATCCTCAAAAAAACCGAGTCGGCTGATACGGGCCCGTGACTGGTCGACCTTCTCGGCCGAGAACCAGCCACCTTCCATCTGGCGCAATTCCCTGCGCAATACCTCATCGCGCGAACCTGTATTACCGGAAATGTTTATCCGGCGTACATAGACCCTGTGTCCCGGGTCAACGAAGAAGCCCAGTGCAACCTCGTGGGTCTCATCATCCAGCTCCGGTACGGTATTCACGTTTGCAAACGCATAACCCTCGTTGCCAAGCCGGGAACTGATCTTGTCTACCGTCTCGGTAACCCTTTTTCTTGAGAACACATCGCCGGGATTAATATCGATCAGTGGAAATATCTCTTCTGCCGGAACAACCAGGTCGCCGGAAAGCGTCACGACCTTTATCTTGTATTGCTCATTCTCAACAATATTTATCGTTATGTAGATATCTTTCTTGTCAGGGGTAATGGAAACCTGGGTAGAGGTGATCTGGAACTTGAGATAGCCACGATCGAGGTAATACGTGCGCAAAATCTCGAGATCGGCCGACAAGGCCTGTTTTGAGTACTGGTCACTCTTCGTGAACCTTGAAAATATATTGGGTGTGGTCAGGGTGAACCGATCGAGTAACTCCTCGTCGGAAAACACCTCGTTGCCAATAATATTGATCTGCTTGATCCGTGCAGCCCTGCCCTCTGAAATATCAATCAGGATCCCGACCCGGTTACGTTCCAGCGGCGTGACCGTGGTCTTGATCTTGACGGCGTATTTACCCCGGCTGAAATACTGGCGGCTCAGTTCCTGCTCCACCTTCTCAAGCAGGGAACGATCGAACACCTCCCCCTCTGCCAGGCCGATATCCTCCAGCCCCTTAAGCAGGGCTTCAGTCTCCAGGTCCTGGTTACCCTCAATCTCGATACTGCTGATTGCCGCACGCTCGGTAACATAAACAACAAGGATGTTTCCTTCCCGCTCCAGGTAGACATCGTTGAAAAAACCGGTTTTGAACAAGGCCTTGATAGCCGCCTCGCTGCCCGCCTCATCCATGGTCTGGCCAACCTTGACTGGCAGATAATTAAAAACCGTGCCCGCGGTAATTCGCTGCAGGCCTTCGACACGAATATCGTCCACGACGAACGGTTGAAATGCCTGGGCAACGCCACTCAGCAACAAGCCGGACAAAACCACCTGCAGCAGAAAACCGGTTAACTTTTTATACAAACGCATTGTTAGCAATCAATTAAATAGTCGTGACAAATCATTATAAAAGGCCAGCATCATCAGACCCAGCAGCAGGGCAATACCGATTTTCTGACCCATGAGCTGGGCAATCTCGGACACCGGACCACCCTTGACCCACTCGATCAGGTAGAACATCAAGTGCCCGCCATCCAGCACGGGCACAGGCAACAAATTCAACACGCCAAGACTGACACTGACGACACCCAGAAAACCAAGAAAGGCCACCCATCCAATTGCCGCCGACTGGCCTGCGTACCTGGCAATACTGATGGGACCGCTGAGGTTCTCTACAGACGCCTCACCCAGCACCATCTTCCACAGGGTACGATACGTCAAGGTGCTGATTTCATACGTCTTTTTGAGGGCCTCAGGCACCGCCTCCAGCAGACCGTAGCGAACAACGACGCGCATTGTAGCACGCTGTTCGTCACTCGGAAGGCGCACATAGGCACCAATTCGCCCGATTGATGCGCCATCCTCAAGAACGCGCCGGGGCGTCAGTTGCGTCTCAACCTCCATTCCATCGCGCAGCAGCCGCAACTGAATGACCTGCTCCGGACGTTCACGTACATAATCAACCCACTGGCCCCAGCTTCGCACCGGCTCGCCATCCGCAGTCAAAATCAGGTCACCCGCCTGCAAACCGGCACGTTCCCCGGCCCCGCCCTCGACAAGCCGGTCGATCACTGGAGGTGGCTGCCAGGTATCCAGCCCGAAGCCTTTCAAGACACCGCCTTTTTCAAGTAGTTCGTCAGGCGTATCGATACGCACCTGCAGTACACGTTCCTGCCCCGCGGAACCACGTACACTCACCTCGAAGGCCTGCTGCCCGGCAAGGCCGGCATCCAGCAATGCCATTACGGCCGCCTCCCAGGTCGGTGTTGGCAGGCCCTGTACCGAAAGGATCTCGTCACCACGGACAAACCCGGCCTCGGCGGCATACGAGGCGGGTGCCACATCGCCTACAATCGGGCGCAGCCCCGGGACACCGGCCACAAACATCATCCAGTAGACAAGAATCGCGAACCCGAAGTTAAACAGCGGCCCGGCAACAACCACTGCAGAGCGCGTCCCGAGAGACTGGCGGTTGAAGGCGCGGTGCCTTTCATCCTCGGCGACGTCCCCTTCCCGCTCATCCAGCATCTTGACATAACCACCCAGGGGGATAGCCGCAACAACCAGCTCAGTCCTGTCCTGGCCAAAGGTCTTCATCCACAAGGGTTTGCCAAAGCCGATGGAGAATCTCAACACCTTGACGCCGAGGCGCCGTGCCACCCAGAAATGACCGAATTCATGCACGGTCACCAATACACCGATGGCTACAAAAAAGGCGAGTACTGACAGCACCATCTCATTCATAGTGCCACCACCTTCCCGCTGGAATGAATAAATTCAGTGGCCACTGTACGCGCCACGGCATCATCATCGAGAATGGCTTCAAGTGAATCCGCCTCGCGTACTGTGCATTGGGCAAGCGCGTGTTCAATCACCCGCGCAATTGAGGGGAATGAAATCTCCCCGCCAAGAAAGGACTCGACGGCCACCTCGTTGGCTGCATTCAGGATGGCCGGTGCCGTCCCGCCCAGCTGCCAGGCATGCATTGCAAGCCCCAGGCAGGGATAGCGCCCATGGTCCGGCGCCTCGAACTGCAGTGTGCCGGCAGCCACCAGATCGAGGCCTTCAACCCCTGACTCAATCCGCTCGGGCCAGCCCAGGGCGTGGCTGATGGGTACGCGCATATCAGGGTTTCCCATCTGGGCAAGCATCGAACCGTCCTTGTATTCAACCAGTGAATGCACCAGGCTCTGCGGGTGCAGCACGACCTTGATTTTCTCAAGCGGCAGGCCGAATAACCAGCCGGCCTCGATCAACTCCAGCCCCTTGTTCATCATGGTGGCTGAATCCACTGAAATCTTTCTGCCCATGTCCCAGTTGGGATGATCGCAGGCCTGCTTCGGTGTAACAGTCGCCAGCTTGTCCAGCGCCAGTGTCCTGAAGGGACCACCGGAAGCCGTCAGCAGGATTTGCCTGACACCACGCGGCGCGGCGCCAGCCGCATACCCATCGGGCAAACACTGGAGAATGGCGTTGTGTTCACTGTCGATGGGCAGCAACACGGCAGCGTGGTCACGCACCGTCTGCATGAACAGTGCACCCGACATGACCAGCGCCTCTTTATTGGCCAGCAGCACCCGCTTGCCCTTGCTTGCCGCTTCCAGCGTCGGCAGCAGACCGGCCGCCCCGACAATAGCCGCCATTACAAAATCCGCTTCCGGCAGGCCGGCCACCTCAATCAACCCGTCCATGCCGGCGAGCACCTGGACATCCGGCGCAATGGTTTTCAGCTGCTGCTGCAGGCGGGTTGCCGCGTCCGGATCGCTCATTACCGCGTAGCGTGGATGAAAACGCCTGCATTGTTCGGCCAGCGCCTCGACACTGGACCTGGCCGTCAGTGCAGTGACCGTGAAACGATCCGGATGACGCGCAATGACATCCAGCGTACTGGCACCGATAGAACCGGTTGAACCCAGGATGGTTATACCTGACAAGGTGGCCGGGTCCAGTGCTGGCATCAGGCGCTACCCTGCAACAACCCGGTCCCGTACACGAGGATACCGTTCACAGGTTTAACCACCGCAGCCCGACCAGGAACATGGGCACAGCCGCAACCGTGCTGTCTATGCGGTCCAGGATGCCGCCATGACCGGGGATGATGCTGCCGCTGTCCTTGATGTCGCTCTGCCTTTTCATCAGGCTTTCGAGCAGGTCCCCGACCACGGAAAACATCATTGCCAGCAGGGATACAACCATGAAGGCCAGCGTCCACTTGAATGAATGACTGTAGAACCCTCCGGCAACCGCCGCAAAAACAAGGCTGGCCAGCAAACCGCCATAGACGCCTTCACGCGTCTTTCCCGGACTGACAAGCGGCGCGAGCCTGGTACGGCCCCACTGCCTGCCGGCAAAGTAGGCGCCACTGTCTGCCAGCCAGATCATGACCAGTACGATCAGAACGAGCAGCGGGCCCCTGGTGTCGGCGCCATGAAGGACGACAAGTGCCACCCAGGCCGGCACCATGACCAGTACGCCGGCAGCCATTTTCAGACTCCTGGTCAAGGGCGTTGCCTGCGCCCCGACCTGCGGTTGGGACACCCAGTAAAGGACCCACAACCACCAGGCAACAGCCGCGAACAAAATCAGGTTAAGGTAGCTTTCCGGCCGTACCTGCCATAGCAGTCCAATCAACAACAATACGACGCTTGTATAGGCAACTCGTGCGATCATCCCGTGCAACGGGATCAGGCGGCCCCACTCCCAGAGACCGGCAGCCATAACAAGCCCGAGGATCAGTGCAAAAATATCCGTCGGGAGGTACAGGACTCCGATTAAAACCAGCGGCGCCATGACGGCGGCGGATAGCAAACGCGCCTTAAGCACCCTTTAACTGCTCCACCTGGTCGCTGGTCCGGCCGAAACGACGCTGCCGGTTGGCATACCAGAGCAATGCCTCATCCAGATAGCGTTCATCAAAGACCGGCCACAGGACATCGGTAAAATAAAGCTCCGTATAAGCCAGCTGCCAGAGGAGAAAATTACTGATGCGCTGTTCGCCACCGGTGCGAATAAACAAATCAGGCAGGGGTAAATCTGAGATCGACATTTCATCGGCAATGACGTCACTCGTGACATCTTCCGCGTGCAGCTCGCCTGACTGTATACGGCCGGCAAGTGTTTTAAACGCCCGTGTGATATCCCACTGACCACCGTAATTGGCGGCAATCACCAGGTCGAGCCTGGTGTTGGCACGGGTTTGCGCTTCTGATTCTTCAATCAGGACTCGCAAGTCCTCGGAAAAGGCTTCACGGTCGCCGATAAAACGCAGTCTGACCCCGTTTCTATCGAGTGAATTGACTTCCTTTTTCAGGGTATGCACGAACAGGCCCATGATCAGGCTGACTTCATCCGTGGGTCTGCGCCAGTTCTCGCTGCTGAAGGCAAACAGGGTCAGGGCCCTGATCCCCTTGTTGATACAGGCCTCAACGACACGCTTGACTGACTTGACGCCTTCACGGTGACCAACCGGCCGGGGTAACATGCGCGAGCGCGCCCAGCGTCCGTTGCCATCCATGATGATGGCTATATGACGTGGCAGGCTGTTTACATTACTTTCTGATGCCATCACGAAAAACCTTGCTTGATCCTGGCCTGATTGCGCAACTGCCGGTACACGAGGCCATCAGACCTCCATCAAATCGGCTTCCTTTTCTTCAAGCACCTTGTCCACATCACTGACATAGCTGTTCGTCAGTTTCTGGATTTCATCCTGTGCGCTGCGTTCCTCATCTTCTGAAATATCCTTCTCTTTCAGCAGGCTCTTGAAGTCACTGTTGGCATCGCGCCGTATATTGCGGATGGCAACCTTCGCGGCTTCTCCCTCATTACGCACTACCTTGACCAGGCCACGCCGGGTCTCCTCGGTCAGGGGCGGCAGCGGGATGCGGATAACGGTACCGGCCGTGGCAGGATTCAGGCCAAGGTCCGATTTCATAATGGCTTTCTCGATGGGCTGCACCATTTGTTTTTCCCACGGCGATATCAACAAAGTGCGCGCATCCTCGACATTGACATTGGCAACCTGGGAAATCGGGACCGTCGACCCGTAGTAATCAACCATCAGGTGATCCAGCAGGCTCGGGTGGGCCCGTCCGGTACGCACCTTCACCAGGGACTGTCTGAGTGCTTCGACACTCTTGCCCATCCTGAGTTCGGCATCCTTGACTATTTCCTTGATCATTCAGATTTCTCCTGCTGAACCAGCGTACCGATATCCTCTCCCTCGACAATCCGCGCGAGATGACCCGGTTCAAAAATATTAAAAACACGGATAGGCAAATTGTGCTCACTGCAGAGTACCAGCGCAGTTGTGTCCATTACGCCCAGTTTTCGCTCCAGTGCCTCGTCAAAGCTTATGCGGTCATAAAGAATGGCATCCGGGTTGGTTACCGGGTCATCCGAATACACGCCATCCACCTTGGTGGCCTTTAACATGAGATCAGCACCAATCTCAACGGCGCGCAGACTCGCAGCCGAGTCCGTGGTGAAAAATGGATTGCCGGTCCCGGCGGCGAAAACCACGACCCGCCCCTTTTCAAGATGGCGTATAGCACGGCCACAGATATATGGCTCACAGACCTGGTTGATTCTCAATGCAGACATCACACGACAGGGCGAACCGGCTTTTTCGATGGCATCCTGCAGGGCAAGGGAATTGATAATGGTTGCCAGCATGCCCATGTGATCGCCGGTCACCCGGTTCATACCCTGCGAAGCCAGTCCCGCTCCACGCACAATATTGCCGCCACCGATTACCACTCCCAACTGGACGCCACGACTGGCCACGGCATGTATTTCTGTCGCCAGGCGCTGGATCACGCCGGGGTCTATCCCGTGCTTACCCTGCCCCATCAGCGCCTCACCGCTGAGTTTAAGCAATATCCGTTGGTATGGCATGAAACTTATCCTTGATTATCAGTTAGATGGACCAAATGCTATGGATGCTCCATGGGCAGGCATTGTCTTACGTTTTAATGCGGATTGCCATAAAAAAACGGGGCCGATAATCGACCCCGTTTTACGAGTTTCCTGTTGCTATTGCATGCTGACGGCCTGCAATCGATTCAGCCCTGGCCGCCTTTGACCTGGGCCATGACTTCGTCTGCAAAGTTCTCGGATTTCTTTTCAAGACCCTCGCCCAGTTCGAGCCGGTGAAAACTCAGCACGCTGGCACCGGCCGTATCAAGCAACTGGCCGACGCTTTGATCAGGGTCCTTGACGAAGGCCTGACCCAGCAGGGTAATCTCGGCAAGGAACTTGTGGATACGTCCCTCGATCATCTTTTCAATGATGTTGTCAGGCTTGCCGCTTTCACGCGCCTGCACGGTAAAGAATTCACGCTCCTTTGCAATCATCTCGGCCGGCACCTGGTCTTCAGAAACACAGACCGGGCGTGGATCATGTGCAGCAATGTGCATGGTCAGGTCTTTACCCAGTGCGGCATCACCGCCTTCCATATCTACCACGACGCCAATGCGCACACCGTGCCGGTAGCTGGACAGATTTCCCTTGCCCTCCACCCGGATAAAACGACGCACGCTGATGTTCTCGCCAATAGCAGCGATCAATGCCTTGCGCCTGTCTTCAATCGTCGCGGCATCGCCATCGAGTAAAGGCAGGGCCAGGAGAGCGTCTATATCTGCCGGATCGTCAGCCAGAACCCGCTTCGCAATGGCGGTCGCGAACTCCTGGAAATCTTCCTTCTTGGCAACAAAATCGGTTTCGCAGTTGATTTCAACAATAGCCGCAGCCTTGCGATCGTCACTGACTTCAACAACGATCAGGCCCTCTGCAGCAATACGGCCGGCCTTCTTGTCAGCCTTGGCAAGGCCTGTCTTGCGCAGCGCATCAATCGCCTCTTCCATATTGCCGTCTGCGTCAATAAGCGCCTTTTTACATTCCATCATGCCGGAACCGGTGCGTTCGCGCAGTTCCTTCACCTGCGCAGCTGTAATAGCCATATCAATTACCCTCATAAATACATTACTAACCTGGCAAGAATTACATCAGCCGGCATTTATTCGCCTGCGGCCTGCTCTCCAGCATCCTCAGTCGCAGCCTTGGGGGCAACGTCCGCAGTTGCATCAGCCGTCTCGGCCGGTTCTGCAGCGGCCTTCTTTGGTGCCGCCTTTTTCTTCACTGTAGCCTTGCCAGCTGTTTTCTTGCCTGCGGGTGCCCTTGTCGCCTTCCCGGGCGACTTGGTCGCACCACCTTCATCCAGCTCAACGAACTCGTCGTTCGAGTCGGCAACGGCATGCGCAACACTCATTTTCCCGGTATCAGCTGCATCTGCAGCAGATTCCACGTACAGCTTGATGGCGCGAATCGCGTCGTCATTTCCGGGAATCACATAATCAACTCCATCAATCGAGTTATTCGTATCGACAACACCAACAACCGTGATACCAAGCTTCCTTGCCTCACTAATGGCAATATCCTCGTGCCCGACATCGACTACGAACATGGCATCCGGGATGCCGCGCATGTTCTTGATGCCACCGATACTGCGTTCCAGCTTCTCCAGTTCACGGGTCAGCATCAGGGCTTCTTTCTTGCTGAGCCTGTCAAACGTACCGTCTACTGACATTCCCTCGAGATCTTTCAGCCGCTTGATAGACTGACGCACGGTTTTGTAGTTGGTTAGCATGCCACCAAGCCAGCGATGGTTGACGTAAGGCATACCGCAACGCTCGGCCTGCTCGCGTATCACTCCTTGTGCAGCGCGCTTGGTACCGACAAAAAGTACTGTACCGCCGTTGGCGACCATACTACTGATGTAGTTCATGGCATCGCCAAACAACGGTAACGTGATCTCGAGGTTGATAATATGGATTTTTCCACGTTCGCCGAAGATGTAGGGGGCCATCTTCGGGTTCCAATACCTGGTCTGGTGACCAAAGTGCACGCCGGCTTCCAGCATCTGGCGCATAGTGACATCTGCCATTCGATATTCTCCAAATCGGGTTAAATTTACATACGCCCCATGTCAGCAACCCGGCTGTCTGCGTCCTGTGCAGCCACCAGGCACCCTGCTGTATGTTCCGGCACATGCGTGAATTTTGTCAGCGACTGGCAACGAGCCACTTAACAAGCCCGCCTTTATACCATACACTGGACCGCTCGGCAATTTGCCCTCCCGTTAAACAGACCCCGTTTGGCCTTTTGGAGTCCAGTGTTATATGCCAGTCACCATAAAAACACCCCCGGAAATCGAAAAAATGCGGGTTGCGGGCCGCCTGGCCGGCGAAGTCCTGACAATGATCCGTCCCCATGTCCAGCCCGGCATTACGACCGAAGAACTGGACCGTATCTGCCACGACTACATTGTCAATGAGCAGCGGGCGATACCCGCCCCGTTAAATTACCGCGGTTTCCCGAAATCAATCTGCACCTCGGTGAATCATGTCATCTGCCACGGCATCCCCGGCAACAAAAAACTGAAGGTCGGTGATGCCATCAATATTGACATCACGGTCATAAAGGACGGGTTTCATGGAGACACCAGCAAAATGTTTTTTGCCGGCGAACCCGCCATTGCGAGTAAACGACTGGCACGAATCAGTCATGAATGCATGAAGATCGGAATTGACATGGTCAGGCCGGGCATCCGCCTCGGCGATATCGGTCACGCAATCCAGCAACACGCAGAAGCCCATCATTGTTCCATTGTTCGTGAATATTGCGGCCATGGAATCGGGCGTGATTTTCATGAAGACCCGCAGGTACTGCATTACGGAACGGCCGGCACCGGCATGAAACTGGAACCCGGCATGACGTTTACCATCGAACCCATGGTCAATGCCGGCAAGCGCTACACCAAACTGCTCCCTGACGGGTGGACCGTGGTCACCAAGGACCACAGCCTGTCGGCGCAATGGGAACACACCATCCTGGTAACCGAAACCGGGCATGAAGTGCTGACCTGCCTGCCGGGTGACGAGATCTAGGCCGGGAATGCCCAACAACCCGTCAAACCCGCCGGACACAGCCACCTTCACCTCCTGGTTCAACCTTGCCGCCCTGGATGCAGCAACCGGGACCCCTGAAAACCCGTTGCCGTTATTCCGCAGCTGCCTCAGGCAAGGCAACGAAACCCTGATAAAACACTTTGAAAACGGGGTCAGCGCCGACATTCTGATCAGTGCCCGCTCCTGGCTGGTGGACCAGGTACTTATGCGCGCCTGGAACAGGTTCACGGGCAAGGCCAGCAACACCCTCGCACTGGTTGCCGTGGGCGGCTATGGCCGCGGCGAACTGATGCCCGGGTCTGACGTGGACCTGCTGCTACTGCTGCCCGATAACGATAACGGGCAATACAATCAGGTCATCGAGAACTTGCTGACTTTCCTCTGGGACATCGGCCTGGAAGTCGGCCACAGCGTGCGAACCATCAAGGACTGTGTTGAGCAGTCGCTGGCCGACATCACCGTGGTTACCAATCTCATGGAGGCACGGCTATTGACCGGTTCTGCCGAATTGTTCCGGCGTATGCAGGAAGGCACCAGCCCCTCCGAAATCTGGAACAGTCGCCACTTCTTCGAAGTAAAACTTGAAGAACTACGCACACGACATCGCAAATACCACGATACGGCCTCCAAGCTGGAGCCCAACATCAAGGGCGGACCCGGCGGGCTGCGCGATATCCAGATGATCTCCTGGGTGGCGAACCGTCACTTTGGCACAGACTCGCTCGACGAACTGGTAGAACGCGGCTTCCTCACCCCGAAGGAATACCAGACCCTGATCGAGGGACGCAATCACCTGTGGCAAATCAGGTTCGCACTGCACGCACTTACCGGCCGTGGTGAAGACCGGCTGCTGTTCGATTATCAGCGCACCCTTGCCAGTACCTTCGGATTCGAGGACGACAGTAACCGTCTCGGCGTGGAAGCCTTCATGAAGCAGTATTACCGCACCATCATGGAGCTGAACCGGCTCAATGAAATGCTGCTGCAGCTGTTCCACGAGGAAATCCTGCACCCGGAGGGGCCGGCAGAACCCGTCACACTTAACAAGCGTTTCCAGTCACGTAATGACTTTCTGGAGGTGAGCAACCCGCAGGTATTCCGACACTACCCGTTTGCGCTGCTGGAGATCTTTCTGCTACTGGAAGAGAACCCCGGCCTTAAGGGTGTGCGTGCGGACACGATCCGGCTGGTGCGCGGGCATACCCACCTTATCGACGAGGAATTCAGGCATGATATCCGCTCCCGCAGCCTGTTCATGGAGATCCTTCGCCAGCCGCGCGGCCTGACCCATGTGCTGCGCAGGATGAATACCTACGGTGTGCTGGCCGCCTACCTGCCCGCGTTCGGGCGCATCGTCGGACTGATGCAGTACGACCTGTTTCATATCTACACCGTCGATGAACATATTCTTTTTGCCGTGCGCAACCTGCGACGCTTCACGCTCCCTGAATTCGCCCACGAGTTCCCGCTTTGCAATCATGTAATGGGCACCTTGCCAAAACCCGAGTTACTCTATCTTGCCGGACTGCTGCATGATATTGCCAAGGGAGGCGGCGGCGACCACTCGGAACTGGGTGGTGAAGTAGCCCGCGAATTTTGCCTGCTGCATGATCTCGGCAACTATGATACTGACCTGGTCGTGTGGCTGGTCAGGCAGCACCTGTTAATGTCATCCACCGCACAACGCGAGGACATCAGTGACCCGTATGTCATCAACCGCTTTGCAGAGGCCGTCGGCAATACCGTGCAGCTCGATTACCTCTACCTGCTGACAGTCGCCGACATCCGCGCCACCAACCCGGAGTTGTGGAACAGCTGGAAAGACTCCCTGTTAAAACAGCTTTACCACAATACGCGGCGCGCACTTCAACGCGGACTTCAGGACCCGATGGAACGCTCCGAGCACATCCAGCAGACACAGGAAACCGCGGCAGAGTTGCTGGAGGAACCTGCCGCCTCCTACGCAGAACTGTGGGCCCAACTGGGTGACGAGTACTTCCTCAGGCACCTGCCCTGGCAAATTGCCCATCACACCCGTTTAATCAAAAGCGACCCTTCGGGTAACCTCGTTGACATCCAGTCCGTTACCGAGCGTGGAGGGACAGAGATCCTTGTCTATGCGACCGACACACGCGGTCTCTTCAGCCGCATTACCGCTGTACTGGATCAGCAGGGATTAAACGTAGTGAATGCCGGCATCATAACCACCAGGGACAACCATATCCTGGATACCTTTCATGTGCTTGAAGAATCCGGCGAGATGGTCAGCGGCGACCGGCGGATCAATGAAATACGGACGGCGTTACTCAATGAAATAGATTCAACGGGCCGGGACGAATGGCATATCTCCCGCAGACCACCGCGCCAGTACAAACACTTCCCGATTAAAACCCATATTTATTTTAAACTCGATGAGCATGACCAGCACACCATCATGGAAATAATCACGTCTGACCGGCCAGGCCTGCTCTCCAGGGTCGGCCGGGCCTTTGCGGACTGTGACGTCAGGCTGCTGAATGCAAAAATTGTAACGCTTGGCTCCCGTGCAGAAGATGTCTACTTCATTACTGACCATAACGACCAGCCGCTCAGCAAACCGGAGCAGTTTGAATGCCTGGAAAAAACGTTGCGAAAATACCTGGACGCCGAACCCGAACTGACTGACATGCCATTTTAGGCGCCGCCTGCAAGGACGCTATCAAGACCTGGCCACAGAGGCCTGAGTGAAAATCTGTTTCGCGCAAAGCCGCAAAGGCGCCAGGAAAAGAAAAAGCAGACAATATCCGTGATCAGACAAGAGTTGCCGTTTCCCGGACAAGGATAAACCCCGTTAATACGGGGCTCCTGGTCGGCGACTACCGGCCAGCAACAGCTCTTCAGCACCGGCAAAAACGGCGACCCGCAGGCCCTTCAGTGCGTTGGACTCATCAGTTATACAGTGCCAGGATCCTGAGGACTGTACACTTTGCAACGGGACAGGCGCTGCTCGATTTCGTCTTCGATCATCCTGTAGTTTTCACTGTCAAGATCCCGGTATCGATGTTTGAATTCCAGTTCCATGATTCCCTCCGGCAGGTCTTCGATGTCAGGCATGAAATCTGTTTCCAGCAGTAGTGGACTGCCCATACGCTGTTGCAGCAGTCTGGCCTGCTGTTCCGTACCTGTTGCCATTTCAGCCAGGCGGATGCCGGCGTGGTCGGCCAGCAGGTCTGCAAAGCTGAAGCCGGTACCTCCGCGTGAGTCGTCGAGCTCCTTGAACACACCCATCGCACCGGCAAGACCACTACCGGCGGAAACTGTCAATGCCGCAGACACCAGATAGTGTTGTACCAGGTCAATACGACCCAGTACGCTCAGGTGCAGCAATTGCACAGGTGGCTCGAGGGGCACATCAATATACCGGCTGATGTTCATACCAAGGGCGTGCATGGTCAGGGTCAGAAGCAGGGCGCGGTTTTCTGCTTGCGGTTCGCCGCTCCCGGCTGTGCGCGCCGCGGCCAGCTGAAACAGGGGTGGCAACACCCTGTCAAGGGAGAGACGGCGTGATGCATACTGATCTGAGATGCGGACCAGTTCCTCATGATAGGCGAGCATCCGGCGGCTATCCGCTTCCGGGAATAAAAATACCTTGCCGCTCTGTTGCAGGCGCTCGACCAGATTCGGATCCAGCTGATACACAACGACCAGGCGATCATCATGGAAACGGTAGCTGCGGATGGCCTCGGCAGCAGTGCGGTATTCATCGAAGCGCGCCAGCATGAGCCGATGTCCCGGCAGTAATAGCGGCTCAAGCAACCAGACAGGCAGTGAAAGTCCACCCAGAGTGAGTCGCTCGATATGGATGCTGCCATCTGCACCGGATAAATCGGCGGTAATATTCAGGTAGTCGCCCAGCGGACTGTCAGGGAGCTTCACAGTCAGCCGCACCATCATGCCATCAGGCCGCAGGTCTACCCGGCTGCTGGTGTTCAGGGAATCGGGGACCGCATACATGAGCAGCAAATTGAGATCGCGTTCTGTCAGCGACAGCGTGTGAGCTTCCTGCTTTTTCAGGTGCCTCGGGCCATGCTGCCTGAGCAGCTGTTTGATACGTGCGATGTCCTGGTAGGACAGATGCCTTGCAGGTTCGACCAGGGGGGTTGACTCGACACCTGTTACCGCCACAAGCACCAGCAAGGAAAGCAGTGAAACAACGAACAGTGCAAGCAGGGCTCTGGTCATGAGGCAGAATTTGAAGGCATGACCTCATCGGATGCCGAAGAGATCGTCACCTGTCTGCAGCGATATAATCCGGAGATCAAGTCGGCAGGCTTTGAGGCATGCGCCCTGACCCGGTATCCGGCCTCCTGCCTGCAGGCAGCCGGATACGAACCTACAGGCATGGAAGCGCGTCTAGTGGGCACAGCCCTGTCCGCCATGCGCATTGTTCCTGCTTGCCAGCGGACACCTGCCGACTGGCCGCAGTCATCCCGGTCCTCAGGACAAATTCATTTCCAGACATCGTCGATTTTATTATCCAGCAAAGCTGTATTCCGCAGCGGGTTGGAGAACATCTTCAAATAACGTGCTGCCGCCCTCCTGGCCCCTGAATAGAACAGATGATTTGGATCCATGTAGATCTGCTCGCCCTGCAGTGTATTTAAACATCGCTCACCGTCACATAGCGCAGATTTAGGGTCAATGAACTTTATTTCAGGATACTGCCTCGCCATTGCAGACCATAGTTTGCTGACCTTTGACTGTTCACTCCGGAATTGCGAGAGCGGGTAGCTGCCACCTTTGGCAATACACCTGCCACCCGTATTGATCCAGCTGTTTTCCAGATATTCAGCTACCCGACAGCTTGAGGAAGGATACGCAGGCAATTCGGGAATCTGCAGATATACCACTATCGGAATACCTGCCTCTGTCAAAATCCTGAGGGTGCGCCCCATGGCCTCTTCAAATCCCGGTTTAAAATAATCGTCTTTCCCCATGTACCTGGACCAACGCGCGGCTAACACCACAAAGCCATTGAACCCCCCCTGGGTATATGCAAAAACTTCAGACCAGATTCTGCGGAATTCAGGCAGGATTTTATCGTTTTTATACTTATCTGTTTCCAGCAGGAAAGGTGACAGGGTGCGCGTGACATTCAATCCTGTCAGTCCCGCATCCTCGGCCATAAATTCAAAAAAACCGGCAGCAGCGCCTGCATGCGAATCACCCAGCAATATAAAATCAGGAAACCGCCCTTTTCCCAGGGGAGCGCCGGTCAGACAAACACCATCGTACACAACATGCTGGCCAAAAAAGCACTCTTTAAACTTGTCGTTACCGATATTATCCTGCGCCACTGATCTGGCAACGGCTTGAAGCCCCGCTGACAAACGGCCAGGCAAACCGTCTCCATCCCGAACCTGCCTGGTAAACAGAAAGAGACCGATCATCGGCACGAGAATCATAATTACAAAGGTTTTTCCAAAACCCCATTGGACAGATCTGCAAGGATTTTCAACCCAACGCCAGCTAATCCAGGCCAGGAGACCTGTGCCCAGAACAAGCAAAGCGCTCCTGAGCGGAGTTAGATCGACATTGAGATAATGCGCAAGCGCGATGGGCGGCCAGTGCCAGAGATAGAAGGAATAGGATATAAGACCGATGAAAACTACCGGACGACAGGTCAACACGCGCTTGACAGGATTTGAATGGCCGTTACTACCGCCCCAGAGGATCAACATCGAACCCATGCACGGCCAAACCGCATTGAATCCGGGGAATGGACTTCCATGTTTCAGGCCAAATGCCGATCCTGTAATGAACGCCAGACCCAGGGTGCTGGCCAAACCACTTGAAAGGGCAGATGCAGGCGGCTTGATACGCTCGTATAACAAACCCAGACTCACCACCCCGCCCATCAACAACTCAAAAGCCCGCGCAGGAAGCATAAAATAAGCAGCTTCCGGTACCGTTTGCACCATCCACTCTGAAAATACCACCAGGCCTGCAAGCAACAGCAGCAGGATCAACGTAACAGACACATACCGCGACAGGCCAAACAACGCCAGCATCAATAACGGCCATACTACATAGAATTGCTCTTCCACTCCCAAAGACCACGTATGCAGCAGAGGCAGTTCCCCGGCGTCTGCCGCGAAATAATCTGCAGTCTGTTCATGAAAATAGAAATTGCTGATGCCTAAAAATGCATAGCGAATACTTGTTACAAAATCCTTAAAGGGTTCCGGTAACAGAAAATTCCAGGCCAATAAAACCGAGCCGAGAAAAACGACCAGCAAGGCAGGGATCAATCGCTTGATACGGCGTTTGTAGAAGGCTTTATAACTGAATGTCTGTTGAGACATTTCACGGACAAGAATCCCTGTAATCAGGTACCCTGAAATCACAAAGAAAATATCTACGCCAACAAAGCCTCCGGAAACGGGAAATCCTGCGTGAAATAAAACCACCAACAATACGGCTACAGCGCGCAGCCCATCAATGTCTCTCCGATAACCTTCTACACGCATGGGTGTGCTCTTGTGTTACTCTTTATCGTCCCGATCCGCCAGTCAAAACAGTGCTCTCTGGTGCAAGAACTTCGCTGCCACCCGCGTCTGCCCCGGCAAGCGGGTTGCGGTCAGACCGGTTGCAAAGCCCTCATCGCGCAGGTCCTTCCTCAAACCCCGCTTCCGGCATCGTATCAGCTTTACCCCCGGCACACGGACTCCCGGCCGCCCCTGAAACCCTGTAGCCCCGATCGATCGCCCGCGCCAGCGCATTCCGCCTGAAATCTTCCGGGTAGCAGCGCGTAGCTCCGTCGCTGTCTTGTTTCAATGGCATTTTACAGCCTTGACACGGCGTCCGGATGTATCAGGCCACTGCATTGACGAGAAGTTCACAACACCATAAAAAAGGCGACCCGAAGGCCGCCTCTTTGAAATAGCATGACTGATTACTTGCGGAATGTATAAGCAACGCCAAGCACAGCCGTCAGTTCAGTGTCAGAATCTACAATAGAACTGTCATTGATTTCATTGCCCAGAAGATCGTAGCGGAGACCGGCAATGTACATCCAGGGGGAGGTCTTTTGCTGGTAAACAGCCACCGCACCAAAACGGTAGTTGAAATCACTATCCGCCGAGTAGGGGGTACGTCCGATGGAAAGGTTTGCTTCTTTGGGACTGACACCATAGTAATAGTCATTATAGTTATCATTCTGCCAGACAATGGCGGCATAGGGTTTTAACATAAAATCACCCGTTCTGTGCGTATAGAAGACTTCGCCACGTACCTGTGTCCCGTCACTGTTATTGGCCACGTCGGTTACGGCCGCCAGTTTGAGGCCCAGATTCCCGGGTTTCCAGATCACATGTCCACCAAGGCCAAATGTCGGATCACGATCACCCATGCCTTTAAGGAACTTGCTGTCACTGGAATCGTAGCCATCGTTCAGGATCTCTCCAATAACCGCGACTTCCAGGCCATCCGTGTCCATAAAATCCCAGCCGATCGTGCTGCCGCGCGCAAAGAAATGCTCACCTTCGTAGAGTACCAAAGGTACTGCACTGGTCTTCTCGCTGCTGTCGTAATTCTTATATGGTTTGTCCTTGTACAAGGCGCCAATGCCAACCGTAATCGGTCGCTTGCCTGTGTCAACGGAAAATTCATCCGCCAAGACTAATTGGCTCAGGGACATTACGATTGCACTCACAAGCAATCTGCGGAACACATGTGTATTCATTTCATTCTCCTCGATTCGGGCCAAGATCCTGGCCATTGACATAAAAGCAACTGACAAGCAAGGCGTCACACTTTAAACCAATATATTTGCTGTGCAAGCCTTCAATGCAAATAACTGTCCGGACCGGCCCGAGGGCAGGGCTACCCCTTATACATTTTGCCGGTTAAAGAAGTCCATCCAGAAATGAACAAGCCTGTCCAGTCCACTTTGCCTTCTGCAGTACTGCTTCATATTCCGTTTTCAGCGGGTCTTCGATTTCGGGTAAGCCCCTCCTCCCGGGAATGAAATCCGGAAAATGCCTAACCTGTACGATTACCGGTTTGAATGCCGCCGCTCTTATGGAATACATATGTACCACTCCCGGCCAGCAACAACAGTCTGGCCCATTGTTGTTGGTGGCCATGCAAATACCTGATAATATTGCCGTTGGGAGTTGCGGGTAGCTGACTCCGACAGCCTTGAAAATCGTTGAGGGCTAACCCTCCCGGGGTTAGAATCCCTGCCTCTGCGTCAAATAATGAAGCCCCGCCAGGTGAATGTGGAGTGCACCTCAAGCTTGCCTTGGGGGGAACTGCCGACTCACGGGCATTGGTACGCGGGAGGTTACAATGGAAAGCAACAGCATTCGAGGCAATACAGATGACCGGTAAATCCTACAAGCTCGCACGGCAGAGGTTTGGCCAGGCAAACACCTATAACCGCTACCCGGCAACATACCGTGACAGCAGTCGCCGTGACCGTTATGAGATGCGCTGTATCCTTCGAACGCTCGAACATATCCCGGCAGGCAGTCATGTGCTCGACCTTCCGTGTGGTACCGGACGGCTCACCGCCATGCTGCTGGAACGGGGTTTCCGGGTAACCGGTGCGGACAGCGCACCCGGCATGGTCGACGCAGCCCGCCAGAGCCATGAGGCTCGCGGAGACCAGGCCAACCTCGATACCACCTTCGAGGTCAGGGATATCATGCACACCGGTTACGAGGACAAGTCGTTCGATGCCGTGATCTGCAGCCGGCTGTTTCACCATTTCACCGAAAGCGAGACCCGAAAGGCTGCGCTTGCCGAGCTGCACAGGATCAGCCGCGGCCCGGTAATCATATCGTTTTTCAACTCATTCTCCCTGAGCGCCGTATTTCGCAAGCTGAAAAACCGGCTCTATAAACGCCAGCCTGTCGACAGGATTCCGATTCCGATGCGGGTGTTCACGGCAGAATTGCAGGCGGCGGGCTTCAGCGTCAAAAAGGCGTATGCCGTGCGCTGGGGACGCTCACCGCACTGGTATGTCGTTGCCGAACCCGGTCACAGCAAGACCTGACCGGTGGTTGACCGTATTTATTGATAACCGCAGGTACGGCACAACTCCAGCTGTCGCGTGCATATTCCCGCGGCTGCATGCGGATTCACCTCGCGCTTCCAGCTGATTGCAAGACCCCGGTCCGTTATCATTCCGCCAACGTCCGGGTTTGGCTCCAGACAATGAACAGCCCAAGGACGCTCTGATTCATCGGACTTTCTTCATTCCGCAAGCCGGTATCTCATTAATTCGTAACCTGCGGATTCCGGATCTCCGCCAGGCTTCGTCCGGAATGACGAATTGATCAGCTTCCTTAAAACAAGGTATATCCAGTCGGTTGCTTGATGAATTTCTGAATTTGACAGAAATTTTTCATTCCTTGGCGGCTTTGCGCGAGCAATCTTCTTTCTCTGTGCCCTCTGATTCTCTGGTGCAATAGATTGAAATCGCGGTCGCTGACCGCTCCTACACCGACTCAAGCAATTCAAGCGCATTGCCATCCGGGTCCCTGCAGAACAGGGCCTTGCGCCCGGAACGGCTGCGTGTATATTCAATCCCCGCCGCCTCCAGTGCCTGCACGACTTCATCGAGACTGGCAACATCCATGGCCAGGTGATAGTCCCGGCCACCGTGTTGCCGGTTCCCTTGTGGCGGTCCGGAGCCCGACAACTCCAGCAAGTGAATCTGCCCGTCACCCACCTGCAGCCAGGCACCCGGGAAACCAAGATCCGGCCGGAAACCATCAACCGGCAAACCCAGCAGCCCGTGATAAAACTCCAGGGAGCGCCGGGTATCTGCAACCAGCAGACTGACATGATTGATCGAGCGCACTTCAATCATTCGTTTCACCTGCGTGTATACGCGCCGCCAGCCAGGCGGCCGTGACAATCATGAACCCGCCAATCCATTCACGCAACAGCACCAGCTCCTCCGTCAACAACAACGAGGAAATGGCACCGGCCACCAGCTCAAACAGCAGGATCACGGCGGAACGATGCACGGGCATGCGCGAAACACCGTAAAGCACCGCCAGGGTCATTACCAGGAACCCGCACAGGCCGAGCAATACGGCCATGAAGAATGTCGTCGCACCGGCATCGGGAAGTCCTGCCCCGCTGACCATCAGCCATAGCACTGCAACCAGCACAACACCCACCCAGCTGCTGGCCGACTTCAGCCGGACATCAACGGATTGCATCTGGCGCACAAAGACATTGCTCAGGGCGAATGCAAAGCCGGAAGAAACAGCCAGCCAGTCAGCCTGGTCGCGCGGCCATGGCATGCCGATATCTTCATTCCACAGCATGATCAATGCACCAGCAACGGCAATCACAAAAACCAGCGTGGATTTTCCATCCAGCCTTTCATCCAGCATCAGCCAGCCAAGGCAAACGGCCCAGAAAGGGGAAAGATAAAACAACAGCAGGATACGCACCACGTTGCCATCGAGCACCGCCACGATGAAGGCCAGGTTGCACCATCCGGCTGCCAGGCTCATTAAAGCCAGGGGCAGGAAATTCTGTCTCAATACCTGCCAGTCGCGGAAAAATATCCACAGAAATACACCGAGTGCGGCACCATAACTGATGAGCGCAGACCAGACGCCTGACAGCCCCTGCCCTGCAAGCAGGCGCAGCGGGTACCAGACAACACCCCACAGCGTGGCTGCAAACAGCAGGCTGGCGACCGGGAGCAGGTGGTATTCCTGTTTGGATGAGTTCATGGCTTCCCTTATACTTTCACTTCGACAGCGGTAATGGCAAGGTATTTTCTCCCTATCCGCGGATCCCCACACACAGCAATAAAAGGCAATGAATCCTGACCTGTCACATTTGCAGCCCTACCCATTCGAGCGACTGGCAAGGCTGTTTGAGGGTGTTTCGCCCCCGCAGACACTGAATGAAATTTCACTGTCTATCGGCGAACCCAAACATACAACCCCGGCTTTTATTACAGAGGAAGTCATCACGCACCTGCATGGCCTGTCGTGCTATCCACTGACACGCGGCTCAAGGGAATTGCGGCGTGCAATATCGGAATGGTTGACGGCACGCTTCAGCCTGCCCGCGGGCAGCCTTGACCCGGAGCAGCAGGTACTGCCCGTGAACGGTACGCGCGAGGCCCTGTTTGCCTTTGCCCAGTGCATGATTGACCGGACGGCCGCACCCGTGGTGCTGATGCCAAACCCGTTCTACCAGATCTACGAGGGCGCGGCCCTGCTGGCTGGCGCCGAACCCTGGTTCCTGAACACGACCCGGGAAACGGCGTTCCGCCCTGACTTCGGGGGCGTACCGGAAAGCACCTGGTCGCGCTGCCAGCTTGTCTATATATGTACACCCGGGAATCCCGCCGGGGCCGTCATGAACAGCACCGAACTCCGGCAATTGATCGAACTGGCCGACCGCCACGATTTCGTGATTGCATCGGATGAATGCTATTCCGAGATTTACCCGGATGAGTCATCACCCCCCTGCGGACTGTTGCAGGCCGCCGCCGAAATGGGCCGGGACGATTTCAGCCGCTGCATGGTTTTTCACAGCCTGTCAAAACGTTCGAATGCGCCGGGCCTGCGTTCCGGCTTTGTCGCCGGTGATGCAAACCTTGTGCGGAATTTCCTGCGCTACCGCACGTATCATGGCTGTGCCATGCCGCCGGCAACCCAGGCCGCCAGTATCCGTGCCTGGCAGGACGAGAATCATGTTATCGAGAACCGCAGACTCTACAGGGAAAAATTTTCCGCCGTGCTTGAAATACTGGCACCCGTCCTCGATGTGCAATTGCCGGATGCCGGCTTTTACCTCTGGCCACACACACCGGTTGACGGGGAGGAATTCGCACGCGGCCTGCTGGCACAGCAGAATGTCATCGTCCTGCCGGGGAGCTATCTGTCCCGGACAGCGGCCGGCATTAATCCCGGCCAGGGCCATGTCCGCATGGCGCTGGTAGCGCCGCTGGAAGACTGCGTCGAGGCGGCGGCAAGGATTAAATACTGGCTGAGCACTGCATAATTCCTGCCAGGCAGTTATCATTAGTCCTCATTGGGGATCAGCCCCCTGAATGTAATGGAGAACCATATAAATGAGTGACATACAGGCCACAATTGAAGCAGCCTTTGAACGACGCGCGGACATCACCCCGCGCAACGTGGAACCGCACATCAAGGAAGCCACGCAGGAAGCCATTGACATGCTCGACCGCGGGGTCGCCCGGGTTGCCGAAAAGCGCGACGGTACCTGGGTCGTCAACGACTGGCTCAAAAAGGCCGTGTTGCTGTCGTTTCGCATTGAAGACAACACCTTTATAAAGGGCGGCTTTACCAATTACTACGACAAGGTGCCGTCCAAGTATGCCGACACCAACTCACGCGAATTCCGTGACGGCGGCGTACGCGTGGTGCCGCCGGCAACCGCCCGCCGGGGTTCCTACATTGCGCCCGGCGCCGTGTTGATGCCCTCCTACGTCAACATCGGTGCCTATGTCGACAGCGGCACCATGGTTGACACCTGGTCCACGGTCGGCTCCTGCGCGCAGATCGGAAAAAACGTGCACCTCTCCGGTGGCGTAGGCATCGGTGGCGTACTCGAACCGGTCCAGGCCAGCCCGACGATCATTGAAGACAATTGCTTTATCGGCGCCCGTTCGGAGGTCGTCGAGGGCGTCATCGTGGAGGAAGGCTCGGTAATCTCCATGGGTGTCTATATCGGACAAAGCACCCGTATCTTCGACCGCACCACGGGCGAAATCATCTATGGCCGGGTACCGGCGGGATCGGTCGTGGTATCGGGCAGCCTGCCTTCAAAGGACGGCACCTACAGCCTGTATTGCGCTGTAATCGTCAAGCGCGTCGATGAGAAAACCCGCTCCAAGGTCGGCATCAACGAGCTGTTGCGCGATATCTAGTACACTTTCAATCTGACAACAACAGCCACGGAACCATTAAGCCGTGTGCCAGTTTTCTTAATGGCCACGGAAGCACGCGGAAATACGTTTATAAATGCATTGATTCTTCCGTGCTTTTCCGTGTGCTTCCGTGGCAATATTATTCTTCTTAATCGGATTAAAGCAGCATTAGCCCACATGTTGACATTATTCGGCATCAGGAATTGCGACACGGTCAGAAAGGCGCGTCACTGGCTGGATGACCATGCCGTGGAATACCGGTTTCACGATATGCGTGAAGATGGACTGTCCCGGATGCTACTGGAAAGCTGGGTGCAAACGCTGGGGTGGGAAAACCTGCTGAACCGTCGTGGCACGACCTGGCGCAGCTTGCCAGAGACCGTTCGTAACAACATCAACAAGCACGCGGCAGTAAAACTCATGCTGGAACAGCCCGCCATGATCAAGCGTCCCGTGCTCGATCTCGGCAACGGCCTGTATCTCGGCTTCAGCGAAGACACCTACAACGAGCTGTTTCAATAAATCACGATCATGAGCGAGACGCTTGAACTTGCAAAGGAACTCATCCGGCGTCCCTCGGTAACACCGGATGATTGCGGTTGCCAGGAACTGATTGCCGATCGCCTGGAAAAGGCCGGTTTCAAAAACGAGCCGCTTCGCTTTGGCGTGGTTGACAACCTGTGGGCCCGTCGCGGCAGCGCGGCACCCCTGTTTGTATTTGCCGGACATACCGATGTCGTGCCGCCCGGACCCGAGGAGCAATGGGACAGCGCACCCTTCGACCCGGTTATCCGGGATAACTATCTTTTCGGGCGTGGCAGCGCGGATATGAAGGGCAGCATTGCCGCCATGGTCATCGCCTGCGAAAGGTTTGTTGCCGCCCATCCCGACCACAAGGGCTCAATTGCCTTCCTGATTACCAGCGATGAAGAAGGCCCGGCGATTGACGGTACCGTCAGGGTAATCGACCACCTGGTTGCACGCGGCGATACAATTGACTGGTGCCTGGTGGGCGAACCATCCAGCATCAACCAGACCGGCGACATAATCAAGAACGGCCGCCGCGGATCATTGAACGGAAAACTCCGCATACAGGGGCACCAGGGGCATGTCGCCTATCCACATCTGGCGGACAACCCGATACACAGGGCCGCACCCGCGCTTGCGGAACTTGCCGGGGTCGAGTGGGATGCCGGGAATGAATACTTCCCCCCCACTACATTCCAGATCTCCAACATCGTCGCCGGCACCGGCGCCGAGAACGTCATACCCGGTGTCCTGGATATCCAGTTCAACCTGCGTTTCTCTACCGAGTCCAGCGAAGACTCCCTCAAGTCACAGGTAAACGAGATTCTGACCCGCCACGGGCTGGAATATGAAATCGACTGGAAGCTCTCGGGCCAGCCGTTTCTGACGCCGGAGGGCGATCTGGTCGATGCCGCACGCCACGCGATTCGGAGCATTAGCGGAATAGAGACCGAGCTTTCCACCAGTGGCGGCACATCTGATGGCCGGTTTATTGCGCCAACAGGGGCCCAGGTGCTCGAACTGGGACCGATCAATGCCACTATTCACAAAATAAATGAATGTGTAAAAGCAGAGGAGCTTGATAGACTATCAACGATCTACGGGGATATCCTTACACAATTACTAACCTGAGATTACAACAATGAAATTCGAGCATATGCCACGATTTTCCGGTATTCGGTTTCTGCAACACTCAAGCTGCATCGCCATTGTTCTACTGTTATCTGCCTGTTCAATGGGCCAGATGGTCGTACGTGGTTCACAAACCATTCTCGACAGTGGCGTTGAAGCGATGAACCGCGAGACCGATCTGCAGCTTGCACGGGATGCCATGCCCGCGAACCTCAAACTGATTGAAGGCATGCTGATCGAGGATCCGAATAACAGCGAACTGCGCCTGTTCGCGGCTGAAGGCTTCTACGGTTACAGTTTCGGATTTATCGAACTGGAAGATCCCGACCGTGCACGCATACTCTATCGTCGCTGCTACACGCATGCACTGAAGGCACTCCGGCAATCCGGCATGCAAGTCGACCCGGAGTCTTCTTCATCAGAAGAGCTGCAGTCTGCTGTCGATCGTACCGGGAAAGGCGCTGTACCCGCGCTGTTCTGGACGGCCTCCTGCCTGGGCAAGTGGATCGACCTGAACCGTAACAAACCTGCCGGTATTGCCGACCTCTCCAGCGCCGCCACCATGATGCAACGCGTTCTGGAACTTGACAATGAATTCTATTTTGGGGGCGCCCACATGTTTTTCGGGGTCTATTACGGCGGCCGCTCCCCGCTGTTTGGCGGCGATTTCGCACTCTCTGAACAAAACTT